>Ga0233410_10000642_pt1 | contig 10519 bp, 8 predicted proteins | sample Na_anoxic_1_MG_FD_179869 | JGI IMG/M metagenome (GOLD analysis project Ga0233410, IMG submission 179869) | Seawater microbial communities from Saanich Inlet, British Columbia, Canada - Na_anoxic_1_MG | ecosystem: Environmental > Aquatic > Marine > Inlet | place: Canada: British Columbia...
TGTAGCTGGGGTGAGCTTAAGGATTCGCTAAAATAAAAATTGAGGGACTAAGGATGTATAAAATATTTAAATTATCTCTAGCGACAGCAGTTCGGCAGAAGTCGGTTTTTTTGGTGCTATTACTCTTAGCAGTGTTGCCGTTTGTGTTGCAGCAGATGACGAATATCGAGGTTGACCCAGCTGTGAGCAGTCCAGCGATTGCGCAGGCCGCATGGCAGTTGGTCTGGGCTGGGGCTTGTTTTTGGTTGGTCTATAACGCGGCAAACATGGGCGGCGAGCACGTGCGCTCACGACTAGGCGAGTACTTTCTGAGTAACGAGGTGAGTAAATCATCACAGCTCTGTGGGCTGTGGTTGACGACCCTGTTGTTTGCTGTGCTGATGGTTGTCGTTGCAGTGATGGTGTGCGTGTTTGCAGCAGCACCGAGTGGCGAGACCGAGTGGCGGCATTGGCTGGTATTGAATCTGCAGCACGCGGTGTTCTTTCTGGTGGTAGTTTCTGCTGTGAATCAATTTGTGATAGCGCTGGCGTCTCGCTTTGGGGCGCTGGTGGGTTATTCTGGTGGCTTGTTTCTGTATCTATGCGGCTTCTATTTGGTGTTGGTGGTGGAGAAGATCGTTCTGTCGAAGGATATCTTTATGTTGGATACTCTGTATGTGATTTTGCCACATTTCTATCTTGCAGATCTAACGCATCGTTTTGTGCATCAACAGGGGGCTTTGACGACCTCTGAGTTTTTCGGAGTTTTTGAATATTTGGCAGGGGTGAGTATTTTGCTGAGTGTTTGTGCTTATCTAACCTTCACACCAAAACAGAAATGAAATACTGGATTATACTTATTCTTTCCGGTCTAGGCGCTTGTTTAGTGGTTGATGGTTTTCAGCGAACTGCAGAAGAGAGGGAGCGTAGGGAATTGAACCCCCTAGAGCTTAAGTCTAGCCCGTACGGGGAAATTGTGGGTGCTGCGCTACAGGATCCAGTGAGTATCATTCACCACGGTGGGATAGGTCATGACCATGTGGGTGAGGGGGAGGAATGTGAAACCTGCGGCGTGAGTCACGGAGGTGGCGGCGTCGAGGGGCGCCCAAAGATGACTGAGCTGAAGTTAAACTTACGAAAATTGGAGAGCACAATTCGTCAAAATAATCTTCCCGGCTACCGCAGCGCAGAGGTGTTGGCTTATGAGAAGCGGAAGGTGAAGGAGTTGATGACGCTGGCGTATGAGATGGATCCCACTAATTATGGGAATTACAGCGTGTATTCAGGTTTTTCTGCTCAAAAGGGTGGCTTCGAAGTGCTTTATGCCATTGCGCAAAACACGCTTAGAGCTTGTGAAGGCAGGGTGAATGACCCAGGTGATGTGCTCACTGCTGCAGTGGCGGCTGAGAGTATTCTCGTGTACCGTTCCATTGAAATGAAAAAAAGGGGGCTGGAGAATGTGTATCTAGAGAGCGATTACCAATTGCTTGTGCAGAACGTTCTTGGTTTCAGGGCTTCGTTCGAAAGGGCGCTGGAGGATGAAAGGATAGCAAATTTCTCTCAAGAAAAAGTGGATGACATGCTTGCAGTTTATGGGCGGATCAACTGGACTGTCCGTTCTTACGGAGAAAAGGTGAACCCAACGGGGCAGTAAAAGGGCACAAAAAAATGCCTACGAGCTGTGAGCTGGCAGGCATTTTGAAAGAGTTGGTGAGTCTTAGAAGCTAAATACTTCGCCTTGGTTGAAGAAGCGCTTTACTTCTGCTGCTGCTGACTCAGTGCTGTCGGATGCGTGACAAACGTTGACCATCATGTTTTCGCCGAGGTCTCCGCGGAGTGTGCCCGCTGGTGCTTCGGCTGAGTTAGTTGGTCCGAGTAGGTCGCGAACGCGGCCGATAGCGTCTTCGCCTTCGAGTGCAACTGCGATGACCGGAGTCTTCTGCATGAATGCAACAATTTCAGGGAAGAACGGCTTATCTGCTACGTGCGAGTAGTGCTCAGCGAGGATTGCGTCGCTGAGTGTCATCATTTTGATGCCACGGATAACGAGACCTTCTTTGAGGAAGCGTCCGAGTACTGTGCCTGAAAGATTCTTTTCGATCGTGTCAGGTTTGAGGAGAATAAGAGTTGTTTCTTTTGCCATAGGCGTGAATTAGAGGACTGGTTCACAGCTTGCAAGATAATTTGTATCTAGGTTACTTGTGTCGAAGCGATAAATGCTTGCTTTCTGATTGGTGTTGGGGTAAGTAGCGCTGTCCCGCTAGGGAGGTCTGGTCAATTCCGACTGGTCCTGAACACACTAATTCAAAATGAGCGATATTACTATCAACCCGAAAGACTTCCAGCTTCACGAAGGTGACACTGGCAGTGCCGATTATCAGATTGCACTTCTTACCGTGCGTATTCTTGACCTCACTGAGCACATGAATGCAAATAAGAAGGACTTCCACAGCCGTCGCGGACTACTGCGCATGGTTTCACGTCGTCGTAAGCTTCTTGATTACCTCAAGGCAAACTCAGAAGAGCGTTACCAGAAGGCCCTCAAAGGTCTTGGTCTTCGTCGCTAAGTTACTTTTTGGAAGGTCACGGTTATCCGTGGCCTTTCTCTTTCTAGGTGCCCATTCTTAAATGGAGCACCTTTTCTCGTTAAAAAAGGCTGTTGGTTTCGACTGATGGCGACGCGCTGAGAATGTGTCCACAGATTGAAAAAGGGGAAGAATGATGGTGCGTCATCAGCATTGTTTCCTGGGGCCGGTCGAGACGACTCAGGTCACAAAGTAAGAATTTCCTGCAGCTCGCTGCGGGAGTGACGAAACAAGAAGAAAAGAAAATTATGGAAATGAACATACACACAGTAACGAGCCAGGTCGGCTCGAATCCTATCAGTTTCGAAACTGGTAAAATGGCTAAACTCGCTGACGGCGCAGTTGTGGTCAAATCAGGTGACACAACAGTTCTCGTGACTGCTTGTTCCCTTACCAAAATCAAGCCGGGTCAATCTTGGTTCCCGCTTTCAGTTGAATACAAAGAGCGCGCATTCGCGGCTGGTGTATTCCCTGGTGGCTACTTTAAGCGTGAAGGTCGTCCTACAGAGAAGGAGATCCTCACATGCCGCATGACAGACCGTCCTCTACGTCCACTTTTCCCCAAAGGTTACCTTTACGAGACTCAGATCGTTGCTCTCATGCTTTCAGCTGACAACGTAAACGACGCTGACATCCTTGCAATGAACGGAGCTTCTGCAGCACTTACTATTTCAGACATTCCATTCGCTCGCCCAATCGGTGCTGTGCGTGTTGGACGTGTTGATGGTGAGTTCGTAGTTAACCCTACATTCGACCAACGCGAAGAGTCAGATCTAGACCTCGTTTATGTTGGTGATGAAAAGAACGTGATCATGATCGAAGGTGGTGCTGACCAGGTTCCTGAAGAGGAATTTGTTAAAGCTCTCTACTTCGCTCAAACACAAGTTGAGCTGCTCGTAGCTGCTCAGGTAGAGCTCAAGGCTCTCGCTGGTAAAGAGACTCGCCCATACACTGTTTCAGTGGCTGAGCAGGATCTTCTCGACATCGCTTACGAAATCGCAGGTGACCGTATCGAAGGTGCAATCTACGCAGCTACTAAGGTTGAGCGTGCTACTAAAGTTGGTGCACTTCGTACAGAAGTGGAGACAGCAATCATGGAGCGTTTCCCTGAGACTACTGACTTCCAGATCGAGCAAGCATTCGAATACCTTCAGAAGAAGGCATTCCGCGTATCTATCCTTGAAAAAGGTGTGCGTGCAGACGGCCGCAAGCCAGCTGACCTCCGCCCACTTTTCGCTGAAGAAGGTCTCCTTCCACGCGTTCACGGTTCTGCACTCTTTGCTCGTGGTGAAACACAAGCACTCGCAGTATCCACACTTGCACCAGCTGACGAGCGTCAGTACTTCGACAACTACGCAGGTGGCGAAGACAGCAAGCGTTTCATCCTTCACTACAGTTTCCCACCGTTCTCCGTTGGTGAGGCAGGTCGCTTCGGTGGTCTCAACCGTCGTGAAATCGGTCACGGAAACCTCGCTGAGCGTTCTATCGCACCAGTGATTCCTGACGAAGACGTATTCCCGTACGCTATCCGTACAGTTTCTGAAGTTCTTGAGTCAAACGGCTCCTCTTCAATGGCTACAGTTTGTGCAGGCACAATGTCCCTTCTTGGTGCAGGTGTTCCAATCAAAGCTCCAGTTTCTGGCATCTCAGTTGGTCTCGTTACTGACTTCAACGATGCTGGCGAAATGGTTCAATACGAGCGTCTCCTCGACATCATCGGTTCTGAAGATTTCTATGGCGACATGGACTTCAAACTCTGTGGAACTCCAGACGGTGTGACTTCCTACCAGCTTGACCTCAAGCTCGACGGAATCCCACTCAGCATCCTTGAAGAAGCTGTTTACCAAGCTAAAGAAGGTCGCGGCGTAATCCTCGAGAAGATGCTTTCTGTAATCAAAGAGACAGCAACTATCTCTGAGCACGCTCCACGTATCGAGTCTGTAAAGATCAACCCTGACAAGATCGGAATGCTCATCGGACCTGGTGGCAAGAACATCAAGGCTATCCAAGCTGAGTCTGGTGCTGACCTTAACATCGAAGATGACGGCACAGTCCACATCTACGCTTCTAAGAACGAGTCACTCGAGCGCGCTAAGGAAATGATCAACCAGATGTTTGCTGAAGTTGAAATTGGCAAGATCTACGACGGTAAGATCGTTTCTTGCACAAAGTTCGGTGCATTCGTTGAAGTTCTTCCTGGTAAGGACGGACTCATCCACATCTCTGAGCTTGCTGAAGGCCGCGTAGAGAAGACTGAAGACGTTGTGAGCGTCGGCGATAAGGTGAAAGCGAAATGCATCGGTATCGACGACAAAGGCCGCGTAAAGATGTCTATCCGCGCCGCTGCTCGTGAACTTAAGAACTCTAGTGCTCCTGCAGAGGAAGCACCAGTAGAAGCTTAATTCGCTAGTTGAATCTAATCAAAACAAAGCCGCACTTCGCAAGAAGTGCGGCTTTTTAGTTTTGTGGGTATTCCTACTTCGGAGGGGAGATCTCGCTGGGAGGGCGGCGCAAACAGCGAAGGCTTTGATGAGATTGACCTCTCGATATTAGTGGTGAATGTATCTAAGCATGTCAGCGCTACGTGAGAGCTTAACTCACATAGAGCAATTCCAAGAAGCTGAAATTGCTGAGGTGGGAACCCGCCATGCAGCAAGTAAAGGATGCCCAGAAGGAGCGGTGACCAGTCCGTTACCTGAGCGGATTGCTTGCTATTTTCTGATCCCCTGATCGGTGCGAAATGAGGATGCTGGTAGGCCTTGTTTGTTCATCAGGTTTGGAATGTCGGCGCTGCCCCAGGCGAAGCGGACGGCCACGGGGCTAGGCACTGCGGGGCTGGATACCACGATGCTTTCGCCGTCGATCACAGCCGTTGCTTCGACAAATTGTAGATCTTTGCCAGCGATGGTGAAGTGGCTCAAGGGTTTTCCATCCCGACTAGCAAGTCCGTCGGCGACGTGGTCGAAGGTGAGGCGGATGTTGTTTTTTTCGATGCTGGTTTGTTTGAGAACTGGACCGGAAAATACCAGATTTTTTCTACCGTAGTCCTTGGCTAAAGCGATGCGGGCGAGGCGTTCACCGACCGGTTTTTTCTCCGGCGGGTGGATATTTTTTTCATCTCCCAGGTCCATGGTGACTGCCATGCCGGTATTGGGGACGGAGAGTGCCATCATCTGGGCTTCGCGCAGGTAGGCGGCGGATAGATCTTTATAGCCACAGGGGGCGATCTGGACGTAGTAAAAGGGGAAGTCGCCTTGGTTCCAGTCAGCTCTCCACTGGTGGATCATAGCGGGAAAGAGTTTGCGGTATTGTTCAGGCCTCTGGACGTTACTTTCACCCTGATACCAGATCACGCCGCGGATGGTGAAGGGGATGAGCGGGTGGATATAACCGTTGTATAAAACACTGGGAGTTTTCTGGGTGATCCCAAACAGCTTGCTCTTTTTGCGGTGATCAAACACGCCTCCGGATTTTTTGATAACCTCTGGAAAGGTGTCGAGTTTGGTCTTAAATTCGGGAAAATCTTTACGTAAGGTTTTTTCGCAGATCCATGCTTCCACCGGGGAGCCACCTCTAGCGCATTCGACCAGTCCGATCGGCACGTCTAGTTCACTGAGAAGTTTATTGCCAAAAAAGTAGGCAACAGCACTGAACTCACGGGCGCGTTCTGGCGTGCATGCTTGCCAGTTTGTTTTATTGGCAGATTGCGGTGAGGCGGCATAGATATCGCCGACGCTACACAGCCGTAGTCGGGGCAGGTTCGCCTGGGCCAATTCCTTATCGTATCGCTCACCGAGTTGATTCACCTTCCAGTCCATATTAGATTGTCCGGAGCAGATCCAGACTTCACCGATGAGAATGTCTTTGACAGTGATGGTGGTTTTGCCTCGGGCTACTAATGTGTGCGGACCACCTGCAGACATGGCCGGTAGGGTAAGCATCCACTTGCCCGTCTGATCGCAAACGGCAGATGCAGAATTTCCAGCCAGGGACACGGCCACCTTCTCACCGACCTCACCCCAACCCCAAACGCGCACATCTCGATCACGCTGCAGCACCATTCCATCGCTAAAGATATTGGCTAAACGAAGTCCAGTAGGCCGAGCATTCACGTGCTCCGGTGATTGATTAGCACTATCGGCAGAAACCACCCCAGCTAGAGCGAGGGGCAGCACCAAACCTATCATTATCATTAAATACTTCATTCTACGCCCTTTTAAATTGAGAATCACCTTACGGTCAAAAACAAAACGTTCTGTCCTTAGTTTGGCCACCTGTGGTCAGTAGGAATTTAGAATGGGTGATTTTTTTGTAAATTACCCCTACTGTCTCGGATCTAGGGTTTTATGCTGGGCAACCTAGCCGGAGGATTTTTCGGAGAAACGTCCCTGCCTATTCGTGGCTTTCGTGGTAGAGACCCGTTTCATCTTACAGGCAAGGACGATGAAGCCCCGCCGCGGTCGTCAAGCCGACCCAGCCGCAAAGCGGTGTCGAGCCACGCGCAGTCCAGAGAGGGGAGCCTGGATTTTTTTGTGGTAATAAAAAAGCTGGAGGGCATCCGGCAGGTGATTTACCTGGGGATTTCTCCAGCTTTGATGACTGTTTGCCGGCTACTAGCTGGCGGGGGTGAATGGTTTACTTCTTGGGCGCTTTGTCCCAGCTGACGGACCATTGGATGTCGGCATTTTTGTCGCTGGTGAGCGTGAGGCGGGAGAGCCCGTTGTCGGCTTTGGCGATGCTTGCTTTACCGGTGGAGGCTTTGGCACCGGTGGCGAGGTGATTGTTGTTGGCAAGAGTGAGAACGAATGGTTCTCCGCCGACAACTTTGGCGACACCTGAGTAGGTCATTGTTTTAGGATCCCACTTCACATTGTCGAGGTCCAGAAGGCCCTGCATGATGTGGCGATTGGTGGATAGGAACTGCGGGTGGTCCTTTTTCCGGTGAATAGAATAGGTGAGCGCTTGGAGCGCTTTGAGTGGGCGGGTGATGGTTTGGGTTCCCTTCAGCTCGGCAACGAACTGGTCGTTCCAGAAGTCGTAGAGGTAGTAGCTGGCGTTGGGGTCTAGGCCGAGCGATCCGGTGTCGGCTTGGTTGCCTGAGATGGGGGCTGTGACGTTGCCGGCCTTGTCGTGGTTGTTACAGAGGATGATTTGTGACCAGTCTGGGTTGATGTTGTAGGAGTAGACCGATGGGTCATTTCTACCTTCTACGAGCATGTCGACGGGGCGGAATGACTGGGTGCCTGTGAGGACGGGGTAGAGGCGGGTGAGGTCGTGTTGTTCCTCTGGTTTCATGCTGCCAAAGGAGGTGCCGAGCTCGAGGCGGCCGGAGACGAGTCCGACAAACCCGAGCATGGTACGGCGGGCGTCGGTGTCCATTTTTTTGAATGATTTACCGTCGGGGTAGTAACCGAAGACGCTGCGGTTTTTATACCAGCGCAGTCCCATGCGGGAGGCCATTTCTGGCTCGAAGTGAGAAGAGTCTCCCCAGACCCGCTGGAGGTCGACGATTCCCGCTGTGACATCGAGCATGGGGGTGCCGTATTCGCCGAGGTTGCGCTCGTGGATGTAGGCCTTTTTTCCGAGTCCTTCGCGGCAAAGTTCGAAAATCTTGCGGTAGGCGGTGGTGGTGGTGTGGGATTTGTCTTCGAATCCGCCGTGGAGGCACCAACCGGATTCTGGGTAGTCGAACTTGATGCCTTCTAGCCCTTGTTTGCCGAGGCGTTTCCACATGGCGAGGGTGTGGGCTTGGAAGCCGGGGTCGGTGAAGTCGAATTTGACGAATGGCATGTGGTGGCGGTGCTCGGCGTGGATGCGTGAGATGTCGTTGTTGAGCATCCACTCTGGGTGGGCGATGGCGAAGTCGTTCGACGGCATGTTGGTCTGGATATAGGTGAACGGGACACCGCCGAGGTCGTGGATTTTACCACAGAATTTGTCGAAGGTTTCGTAGGGGGAAACGAGTGATTTGTATTGTGCCCAGTGCTTGTCATCCCACCATCCTTGCTGGGTGTCGCCGTGGTTTTGGTTACAGTAGTAGTCGGGTTCGAGACGGATGCCGACTGGGGTGTAGTTGAGGATGCCGGATTTTTTGGCGAGCTCCATTTGGCCGACGAGTTCTTTTGAGTCGTTGATGTGGCGGCCTTCACCGTATCCGCTGGAAACGAGCCATCCGCAGAGGGTGGGGAAGTCGTATTCGTTGGGCTTGGCATTGTTTGCGGTGCGCATGGTGAGGCCGTAGCGCTCGAGCGAGGTGAAGGGGTCGGTGGTGGAGAAATCTAGAAAGACGGTGTCGACGCCGTGGTAGGTGTCACCGGGGGCTATTCTTTTTCCCTGCGGGTCTTCGATGGTGACGGAGAGTTTCCCTCTGTTTCTGTAATTGAGCTGGATGCGGCGGAGGAAGTCGCGGTATTTTAGTCCACCGACGACGATTGAGTGACGTTTGCCGTCGATCTTACCGGTGACGAGAAGGTTGTTGTGGGCGTCAATTTCGAGTTGGTTTTCGACGCGGTTTCTTTCTGCTCCTGCACCACCACGAAGGACCTGCGGGTTGGTGAGTTTTTTGCCGGGAAGGAATTTAGCATTATCGATGACACCAACTCTGCCGACAAAGGCGAGGAGTGGCTGGTGGTTGGTGACGGAAAATCCGAGGACTGCGTACGGGAGGTTGTCGTAGACAGAGATGTGGAATGTCTTGGTGAGGCGGTAGCCGGCATTGGGTTTCTCGGTTATGGAGAGTTTCTGCCCCATACCAAATTCGTCGTCGATCTTGCTGGATGTCCATTTACGAGTAGGGGCCACTTTCTCGCGCCATCCTTGTTCATCGACGGTGAATCTAGCTTCGGAAAAGACGGTGGTTCCAGAGCTGATGTCTGTGCCAGAATAAGTGCCGGATTTTAGGTTGTAGGCTAGTTTGAGAGATTTATTCTCAATGGTGACTAGGTTTTTATCTTCAGTGACCTCCACTGCCAATGTGGAGCTGGCAAGGAGAGTTGTGCTAAGGGCGGTAGTGAGAAGGTAATGAAATTTCATGAGACACAAATTATTATGCAGTTAGGAATATACCTTCAGAGAGGCATCGCAACATCTTTTTTTGCCAGATTTGTAGAGAGGATCGTAAACTTCCTAGGCTTTCGAGCGTAGATCAATGCTATAAGGCTGCTTAGCTGTAGAGCTATGGGGATGGTTGTTTCCATGTGGATAAAGAGTTCTGAGGAGCTTTGTTTTGTCAGTAGGCAGTCTGGGTGTTATGAGTTTAGCCATCGCTCATGACTGCTACACGTTTATCTATATTCTTCGCTTGCATCGCATTGATCACAGTTCCAGCTCTGGCGACGAAACCTAACATCGTGGTAGTTCTCACCGATGACCAAGGCTGGGGGGATCTTAGCCTGCATGGAAACAAGAACCTCTCGACACCTAATATCGACCGCCTAGCCAAAGAGGGTGCACAGTTTGATCGCTTCTACGTTTGCCCAGTTTGCTCGCCAACCCGGGCGGAATTCCTGACCGGACGCTACCACCAGCGCGGTGGCGTGTACTCTACATCAGCCGGCGGGGAGCGGCTGGATCTTGACGAGCACACCATCGCCGACACGTTCAAAACTGCTGGATACGCGACTGGTGCGTTCGGTAAATGGCACAACGGCATGCAGTATCCGTATCATCCCAATGGCCGTGGCTTCGATGAGTTCTACGGGTTTTGTTCAGGACATTGGGCTCACTACTTCAGCCCGATGCTGGAGCGCAACGGTAGCATTGTGAAGGGCGAGGGATTTGTCATCGATGACTTCACCGATAAGGCAATGGCGTTCATCGAGACGAACGCGAAGGCCGAAAAACCGTTCTTGGCTTATCTTCCCTACAATACCCCTCATTCTCCAATGCAGGTACCGGATGCGTATTGGGATCGGCACGCAGAAAATGAATTATCTCAGCGTGCGACACACCCCAAA
>Ga0233410_10000644_pt1 | contig 10517 bp, 10 predicted proteins | sample Na_anoxic_1_MG_FD_179869 | JGI IMG/M metagenome (GOLD analysis project Ga0233410, IMG submission 179869) | Seawater microbial communities from Saanich Inlet, British Columbia, Canada - Na_anoxic_1_MG | ecosystem: Environmental > Aquatic > Marine > Inlet | place: Canada: British Columbia...
ATCGTGGCCGAGGTCAACAACGGGGGCGACCTCGTGACCTCGACGATCCGCGCGGTGGATCCTCGGGCCAACGTCCGGGCCGTCCGTGCCTCACGTGGCAAGGTGACACGGGCCGAGCCGGTGTCGGCCCTCGCCGAGCGCGGGTTGATCCACCACGTCGGCGAGTTCCGACACCTTGAGGATCAGTTGACCCAATGGGATCCGGTCCACTCCCGCAAATCCCCCGACCGCTTGGACGCCCTCGTGTGGGCGATCCACGATCTCGCACTCTCCGACAAACGGGCCGGGCCGCTCCGGGTCTATATGTGATCGACATGAAAGACAACAAACCAACACTCCGCGCCGACTCATACGCCAACGCGATCACCGGTCTGGCAACCCCGGCCGACAAGTCCTTGGGCGGCTTCCATTATCGCCGCCACGATCTCGGCGTCGAACAGCTCAATTCGATCTACGAACAGGACGCGATCGCGGCCCGCATTGTGGACCGTGTTGTGGACGACTCGATCCGCGAGGGGTTCCGCGTAGCCGGCCCCGACGCGGCGGCGTTTGACTTTGGATCGATCGACTCGGAGATCGAGGACTTGGACGCGCTCAACATCGTGGCCGACGGGTGGAGGTGGTCGAGACTTTACGGCGGAGCGCTCTTGATCTTGGTAGTCAACGACGGCCAAACGATGGATCAACCGCTCAACCTCGAAACGGCTACGCGGTTGAGTTCGATCCAAGTCGTCGAGGCCCCCTATGTTTTGCCGGCGGGGTACAATCCCGGGCTCGGGGCGCGGGCGTTCCGCAACCCCGAGCACTACGATATCACCGTGCCTTTCGGGTCGGCGAAACTCCGCCGCGTCCACCGTTCGAGGACGATCAGGATCGACGGGCTCAAGGTTTCGCCCACTCGCATGATCGCAAAAAACGGGTGGGGGCCGTCGGTGATCGATCGGGTCTACACCGAGATCTCCCAACTCGGCGAAGTCATGGGCTACTGCCGATCGATCATGCACGATATATCAATCCAGGTCTACAAGTTGGACGGGTTCAGGGATCAACTTTGCGGTTCGGCACAGTCACAGGCCGAGATGAGGCAGATCCTCGAAACGATCCGTTTCAGCGTGGACAACCTCCACGTCTTGGCCCTCGACTCGGCCGATGAATACTCGGAGGTTTCGCGCAACGTCTCGGGCCTCAAGGAGTTGACCGACAAATTCGTGGACGCCCTTGTGAGATCAACCGACATGCCCCGGACGATCCTCCTCGGCGAACAACCGGGCGGCCTTAACGCCTCGTCGGATTCGGAGATCCGCGCGTGGTTCGACCACGTCGCCAGTCAACAAAAACAGATCCTCGCGCCGGTGATTTCCCGAGTCATGGAGATCCTCTTGGCCGTTCGATCCAACCGGGGCGAGGATGTCCCCGAGGAGTGGACGATCGAGTTCCCACCGCTATGGCAACCCACCGCGGACGAGAGATCACAGACCTATCTTCGACAAGCACAAGCCGATCAGATCTATTTTTTAAACGGCGTCCTTTCGGCCGACGAGATCCGCGCGCGCCTCGTGTCCGAGGGGATGATCGAGGCGATCGAGATGCCCGAGGACGACGGGGGGGACGTTGGCACCTAAGCCCCAAGCCGTCGCGGGGTTGAATCAACCCGACCCCGTCCGCCTCGTGGACGACCTCGCGAGGAAATACCAGGCGATGAACCGGGCGGCCTTGCGCGTCGCACTGTCCGACGTCCTCCCCGCCGCCGAGTCCAAGGACCGGGGGAGACTCGCGGCGGCGCTTGAGAAGATGCAAAACGCCACCAACGACGCCCTACCCGACGACAAGATCGAGAGAGAGGCGCGCAAGTCGGGCGATCAGATCAACGCCAACCACCGCCGGTTGTTTTTCATCGCCGCCGCGATGGTTATGCGAACCAAGGTGATCGGGACCGACGCCCCGGGCGAGGAGTTGGGGATGGAAGAGATCACGACGATCACCCCCATGGCGATCGGGCCGTCCCAAGCGATCGGGCCGAGGGGGATCGGCAAGACGGCGCGGGTGTTTCAGCCGCCCCCGGGCGGTCGGCGAGTCTTGGCAACCCCTCGCCGGGTGATCCCCCGGATCAACTTTGAGCCCGAGATCTTGGCCGATCAATTTGTCGAGCAAAACATCCGATATATCTCCACCCTTCGCGATGGTGTCGCCGAGGCGGTCGGCGATCAAGTTGTCCGCGAGGTGGTCTTGGGCGAGGGCGACCCCGACAAACTCGCCAAGAGGTTGGCCGCCGAGTGGAGGAAAAAGGGCGTACCCGGCAAGATCCCGACGCGCCGACTCAAGGCCAACGGCGAACCCGTGTTTTATTCTTTGGATTCTCACTCGCGAATGATCGCCCACGATCAGATCTCCAAACTTAACGCCGGACTAAACCGCGCGAGGCAAACCGCCGCGGGGATCGAGTCGTTCGTGTGGGAGACGCAAAAGGACAACCGGGTGAGGCCCGCCCACCGTGCCCTACAAGGTCGAAAGTTCACATGGTCCGAGGGGTGGAACGGTGTCTACCCGGGCGAGCCCGTGGCGTGTCGGTGTTGGGCCAAGGCGGTGACCGACGCCCGGCAGATGATCCCCCACTTCATTAACGTGGACGACCCCGAACACCGGGGGACCGTGTTCTCGGAGCGAGGCCGCAAGGGCGCGCAACAACTCAACCCGGGGCCGGGGGCGATGCTGTGATCTCGATCTCGATCCTCGGCCGATCCTTGTCTCGGCGCTTGATCGCGTAGACCTCCAAGACTTGGCCGTCGTCGGCCAAGACTCCCGAGTGTTGGAGGGCGTCGAGGATCCCTTTGATCGGCCCGTCCACGTCGCCCCATGGGAGGCCGTCGGCGGGTCCGGTGCGGGTTAGCTTGCGAAAATAGATCGCGATCGTGACCGACACCGGGCCGACGAATCGCCACCCGTCCGAGGCGTCGGCCGCCGACGTCGCGACCACGGCGCGCGCGTGGGAATACTTCGCCGAGAGATAGGTGATCGGCTTGCCGTCCCGCGTCTTGCCTCGCCTCCAAGCCGCGTTGATCCTCAAGTGCGCGGGGTCGATCTCGGTGGTGAATTTCAAAACAGCCGACCCTGTCCGGTGGCCTCGGGCTTGGGTTCGTAGTCCTCGATCCCGACCGTCTCGATCTCCACCCCCGCGACGGTGTGGCCGATCCGGTCACGGGCGATCCCGGCGAACTCCTCGGACATCTCGAACCCGACGAAATCAAAACCCAACCCCACGGCCGCCACTCCGGTGGACCCCGACCCCGTGAACGGGTCGAGGACCACGCCACCCGGCGGGGTGATCAGTTTCACAAGCCACTCCATCAACCCGCGAGGCTTGACCGTGGGGTGAATGTTGAGCGCGCCGCCGTTGCGCCCGGCGCCGGCGCGGGGGTTGTCTAACCCCGCCGACCCATCCTTGCGCCCCGTTGCCTCGCCCCCCGTCGCCGGTGCCCGGTGCCCGAGGCCGGCGCTCTTTTCCGCCGTGCTCGGTTTTGCCACGTACCGAAACACCGGAAAGAACCGCGACGCGCCGCCGGTGTCCCCGTAGCTAGAAAGGGCATTTTTCCGGCCGCTCCAACCAACAGAAGGCCCGTCTCCGCCTCCATCTCTTATCTTGTTGATATTTCCGCACTGCTTGAACTTGACGACACTCCCGGCTGCCCCGCTCTGCGCGTCCATATCCGCGACCGGACACCCGTCCGCGCACGTCTCCCCGCAGTCGGGACCGTGAGAGAGGAGGAGATGGGGAGGCCATCGGCCGCCGGGATTTGTGATGTCATCGACCGCGCGAATTTGGCCCGCTCCCCATCCCGTCGCACCGTTGCTATTTTCACCCACGTATCTTGAATTTGGAGATGACCGCGCGTTCACTTGCGCGCGCTCTGCTTTTGACGACCATCCAACGCGACAGCCGTCGATGTTCAGCGCCCCGGTCCCGTGTTCGATGCAGTTTCGCGCGATCGTCCCGTCGAGAGGTTTCCTCGCGAGGATCCATCCCTCATACGAAGGCTTGAGCGCGGTGCCCCATCCGGCCCATTGTTTGGCCTCCTCGGTTGCGGGGGTAGGTCCGTCGTGCTCGTGATAGCCTTTCCCGCGAGCCTCTAGCATCCAAGGGCGCGGGTCAATATCAACGCTTGACCCTTTTCCAGCGGTGCTTTTTGGGGTCATCGGCGTTTTCACCTTTTCGCGCTTGGCCCCTAGTGCTCGGTCTATTTGCTTTGATACGTCCATGGATTTTGGAAACCCACGGCCAAACACGTGCATCAACACGTCACGCACCTCCCACCCCGCGTCCTCCACCGCCGTGGCGGTCCAATGCTGCGTGCGAGGTAGCGCCCACACGAGGGCGTGCCCGCCGGGTTTCGTCACGCGCCAGACCTCGCGCATGATCTCGGCGAGCCAATCGATCCAAGCGTCGCGGCCCCCCTTGTCCTTGTCCCAATCCGCACCCATGAACGCGATCCCCGAGGGCGGATCGGTCACCACCGCATCGATCGAGTTGTCGGGCAAGTCTCGCAAGCCGGCGAGACAATCCGAACAGATCACAAGCGCCGACGCGGTCACCGCAAGGACTCCAAGAGGGGCCCGGTGTATTTTTTCGACCAATGCCGGCGACGGTAGCCGGTGTCAAGGTGAACCCGTGATCCTCGCCACGGGCGGTAGAGTCCAAGCCCCAAGGATAGCTCGCGCCCGTGACTGATCCACAACTCCGCCGCGGCCGAGTAAAACGTGGACTCGTTCTCGTGGGTCCGCTTGCGGTTGGGCAGGTCGAGATCGATCGCCCGGAAAAAGAGATGCTGTGACCGTCTCGCCCCGCCGACTTGGCGGTTGAACGGATCGGGGCGGTAGCAGTTCCCCACGATCAAGGGGTGGCCCATCCTCTCGCGCAACCACTCGGCCGCGCGGAGGGTTGGGATGATCCGCGGCCACCATTCGCGCGGGGGCTCGGGCACGGTGATCCCCGCCCTCCTCATGGTCAAGAGTTCGGACGCGGCGAAGTGATCGATCCCCATCGCGACTAGGTAGGCGTCGAGGGTTTCGATCTCGGTTGGGGGTCGGGTGTGAAGGTTGATCATTTCCTTTTGGTCCATTCTGCGACGGTTGAAAAAAACAAAAACAAAACCACAAAGAGGGGAAGCGCCCACCACGGCGGATCGACCCCGTGAAACTGGATCGGGTGAACCGGGATCACGGGGTCGCCCCCCGCTGATATCGGGCCGCCTCGGCCCTCCAAAACATCGCCCGCGCCAAGATCCGATCGCGCTTGCGCTCGGCCCGTCTCGCCCGGCGGCCGTGGAATCTTCGCGCGCGTTTTGTCATGGCCTCGGAGCGCTCGATCTGGCGATGCCTGATCGCGTCGGCCGACAAGATCAGGGCGGCTTGCTCCAACGCGTGGGCGCGTTGCTCCAACGCCCGGCGGCGTTCTTGCGGCTTTCGCTTGTCGAGGGTCACGAGCCCCCGGACGATCCCAAGTCCGAGACGCGCCCACGCCCCGACGGTTACCGGGTCGGTCATGGCAAGCCCTCCGATCTGATCCGGTGATCCTCATTGATCGCCAACATGATCTCGGCCGGGGTATCGGCGGACCCGTAGGATCGCAGGCCGATCCCGTCGTCGGGCCACTCGCGGAGGGCCCAACGCCACACCCGGCCGGTGAGCCAGACAAGATACCGGCCGCCCTTGGCGGTGTACGCCTCGCGCTGAAAACTCCCAAAGTCGATCAGTTCTCGGATCATGATCTCACCTTACCACCCCACGGGATCAACCTCCCGGACTCGTCGCGGGTCGGCGTCGCGTCCTTGCTCCATCGGCGCATGATCACCGCCTCGGCCTTGGGCGGGACGTCGGGGACAAACCGCGCGAACTCCTCGACCATGACCGACACGAGGCGGTCGGCGGCGTCGGCCGCTTGGTCCTCGGGTGCCTCCAAGATAATCTCGTCGTGGATGAAAAACACCGACCGAGTCCCGAACAACGCCGAGCCCGGATCCGTGTGTTGCTCCCGCGCCACACGATAGAGCGCGGCCTTGGCCCCGTCGGCGGCCAAGCCTTGGAAAAAGGAATTACACGCGGCGGTGTAGCTCGCCCGGCCTCGGACCCGGGGGGCGCGGAGTTGTTGGATCCAATGCCCGCCCATCCTTCGATCCTCAAGCCCCGAGACGTGCCGGAAAAACGCGGCCATTTCAGGCCACGCGGTAAGCCACGAGGCCCGCAACTCGGCGGCCCGGCGGGTGTCGATCTCAACCCCGTAACCCTTGGCGATCGCGCAAAACGTCGCCGCCGAACAGCCCCCGGGAAATCCAAAGTTCGCCGCCTTGGCAAGTTGCCGCGCGTCCTTGGCCTCGCGGTCGCCATCGGCGATCAACGCCACGGCGTCGGCGTAGTCCACTCGGAGAATCTGCGATCCGACAAGAGCATGGACGTCGATCCCCCGGTTGAGTGAGTCGGCCAACCTCGACTCGCCGAACAGATCGACGCAAACTTGCGCGAGGGTGTGCAACTCCGCGGCCGAGTAGTCCGCGGCCACGTAGACCCACCCCGGCCGAGGCTTGAAACACTCGCGGATCCCGGGCTCGCGTCGAATGTTTTGGAGGTTCGGACCACTCGACGAGGTCCGCCCCGTCTCCATAAGGATCTCGAACCTCGTTTGGATCGGCTCGGCCGTGCCCTTGGCCAAGGCCGACACCGGCCCGGCGAGGGTGCTTTGGATCTGCCCGTATCGCGCGAAGTCGGCGAGGATTGGATCGCCCGACTCGGCGGCGGTGTCGGTCGTGACCGAGACGCCCACGCCGTCCTCGACCGCGCGGCGGACGATCTCCGCCCGGGACATCCCTCGGGCCTCGTCTTTTTGCGCCTTGGCCGTCAACGGGGCGGACTCGCCCAACACCTCGGCCATCCGACGAACCGCCCCCTTGGGCAGCCGTGAGCCGTCCGCACGGGCGAGACCGGCGGGGACGAGGCGAGATAGCAGCCCCTCGGCCTCGCCTTGTAGGGCGGCGGCTAGGGCCTCCACGCGGGGGCCGTCGGTGCGTACCCCCCAACACGAGATCAAATGCAACGCCCAGTGTGCGCGGACTTGCGCGGCCTCGTCGGTGGCCCACTTGGCGAGGGGCTCTTGCTCGGCGTACACGTCGAGGGTGGCGCGGGCGTCGTCGGTGGCATAGGCCCGCGCGCCCTCGGGCCACTCGTCGATCGGGGTGTCTATCAGCTCGCCGTAGCGCAACCTCCACGTGTCTTTATCCAACGCCCGCCCGAGGTGGCGTTGGGCAAGTCCGGCGAGAGAGTAGGGGCCCGACTTGCGCAGTTTGCCGCCCGCAAGGTCGATCAGTTTTTGCCGGGTTTGGACATCGGAGATCCGCCCCTCCTCAAGCGCTCGCCAGATCACCGGCGCGAGGTCGGGCCACCGCACGATCAACACCGCGAGATCGTAGGGGGCGTTGGCGTAGGTCGATCGCCCCGCCTCGATCGCCGTGCGGACGAATCGATAGGCGGCGGGGTCGGAGTGGTGCAACACCCCGGCCCCGCCTTGGTCGGCCCACGACACGCACACACACCGGGGCGCGAGGCACCCCGGCCGGATCAACTCCGTCTCGGTGTCCAAGGCCGTGAGGGTCACGCCGAGGGGCTCCAATTGTGGACGGTGAAAGCGTTCCCCGCTTTGCTTTCCTTGGGCACGGTGGACAGTGTCACCACCTCACCGGCCAAGGGTTGAGCGTCGGCGAACGATTGCTCCAACGTGGTCCGGTCAATCGCCCGTGCCTCGGGCGACGAGGCGGACAACCCCAAGATCGCGGCGATGAACTGTTTTGCGTTGCTCACCCCGTACCATTTATTGGTCAAGTTGTGGGCCCAACAATAGGACGACCCCACGGCCACCCCGTCGGCGTTGGACTCGATCACCTCATAATCCACGAGGTAATAGACCGCGTCATATTGCTCGCTTTCCTTGAGGCGGATCCGTTGGATCTTGACCTTGTGTTTTCCGGCCTCGGTGATCGTCGGGTTTTTTCCGTCCCCTCCCTCGGCGGGATCGGCGGCGTCGAATTCTTCAAATATCTTGTTCATGGACATGGTCTTTTTCCTTGTGTTTTCGTTTTGTGTTTTCGGTTCATGCCCTACCCGGGCCGGGGGCCGATACCATATCGGCGATCTCTAGTTTTTGAGGTGAGCCCGTGATCGATCCGATATACGCCGCGTCCTTGCGCGCTTGGTCGAGGGTCCGCGCGATCGACGGGTGGCCGATCATGATCTCGATCTCCACCTCGTCGGCGGTCTGCCCGTGGCGGTGGGTCCGCCCGATCAGTTGTTCCCAAGTCTTGCCCGACCCCGGCGGGGTGATCACGAGGTTGCGCGAGAACCGTTGCAAGTTGCGCCCCTCGGCGTTGGCCGTGATCGAGGCGATGATCGGCGTGGTCCCGTCGGCGTCCTCGATCCTCTCGCCGTCGTCGGAGATCCCAAGCCGGTGGAAATACGGCCAACCCGTGATCTCCCGTAGCTTGCGCCCGGTGGCGATGTGTTCGACCCAAACGATCGCGGGGTGGGTCACCCGCAACGCGGCCGAGATCAGGGGCTGATCGGACAGCCACACCGGGATCGTTTTCCCGTCGTAGTCCCCTCGCACCTCGGTCCACCGCGCCCACTCGTGACTCGGCAAGCGCTCGGCCTCGCAAGCGCGCGCGATCTGTAGCTCGGAATCATAGCGTGGATCCTCCTCTTCGAGGATCTCGCGGACGAACCGGGCCCACGCGGATCGGGCCCGCCTCCAATGCTCGGGGGGCTCTGGATCCCACGTATAAAAAAAGCCTTGAACCAAGGTCCGCGCGTGTCGGTGGATGTCGGCGGGGCTCGCCTCGGACCCGTCGGGGTTTCGCTTGCCCCTGATCACGTGGTCGAGTTCGCGGCGTACCTCGTCGGGGATGTCGGGATCGAACGTGGAGATCTGGATCGAGGCGTCGATCCCTTGCCCCGTCGCCGATACCACGCCGGCGGTGTCGCGGATCCGCCGGCCCACACCCTCGCGGATCTCCGAGAGGTCGGACCCGCCCGAGGAGAACACCACGAGAGGACCGGGCAACGTGCGGGCCTCCACGCCCTCGTCCACGGCGGCGGCCCACGTCGCGGCCTCGGTGTGGGTCCAGGGCAACGGGCACGCCTCGCGGCCGTGGGTGATTCTCACGAGATGGTGGAAGTCGAGAAGACTCCGACCCGTGATCGTCCCGGACAAAAACACCGCCCGGGGGTTGGCCTCGGCGCAATATCGCAAGACCCGACGGGTCACGGCGGCGCGGGGGTTTTTGAGTCGGTGGCACTCGTCCGCCATGATCAGATCCGGCGCGAGGTCGGCGAGGTAGTCCGCGCCGGACACCCGGCCGAGTTTTTCATAGCTCACGATCTCGATCTCGGGCACCCTCCAATGCAGCCGCGCGGCCGAGAACTCGCGGCGGGTCTTGTCCCGGAGTTTGGCCGGGACGATCAAGAGGGGGCGATTGGCCTCGGAGACGACCGGGGCCAAGGCCGTGATCAACGTCTTGCCGAACCCCACCGGGGCGGACACGAGGACGCCCGGGGCGTCCGCCACGGCCACGAGGGCGGCGGCTTGGATCGGTCGGAGGGTCTGCGCACCCTCGGCCGTCTTGAGGTGGTCGGTGAGGAGGTCGATCGCCTCGGGGTCGAGGTCGCCCGACGCCCGGGGGAGTCGGGCGATCCGTTCGAGTTCGGGCGACGCTTGGACGGTCGCCACGGCCCGGTCGGAGAACAGCCGATCCACCCGGGCCATGGCCCGGGCTTGGGGGAGGGATGGCCCCCGGGCGATCGCGCCCTCCCGGGCGCGTCGCCGCATGTCCTCGATCCGACTCACCCGGCCAACTCCGCCGGGTCGATCTCCACGATGATCCGCCCGTCGATCCTCATGTAGACCGAGACGAGGCGGCGACCCAAGGGGGCCTCCTCGGGCGGCGTAGGGGCGGCCGTGACGGGCTCGGGCTCGGTGGGGGCCTCGGTGGGGGTGGGCTCTGGCGACCCGTCCAAGAGGGCCTCGGGGGCCTCCGCGGGGGCAACTTCGGCGGGTGCCTCGGAGGGTTGGGCGCCTTGGATCGAACCGATCGCGAGGCGGTGATCGTTCTTTTCGATCACCTCGATCAAATCACCGTCGGCGACCATGCGATCTAGATCTCGCTTAAGGGCGTAGGGGCGATCCTCGGTTGCTTTTTTGCGACTCTTGGCCAGCTCGATCGTGTCTCGGTCCTTGAGGGCGGCGAGGAGCCCGGCCCGGTTGAGGCTCGGGGGCTTGGCCTCGGGCGTCGGAGCGGGGGCGGGCGTCGGAGCGGGGGCGGGCGGCTCGGGTGCCTCGACCTTGGCGGCGTCATGCTCGGGCGAGTTGATCCGCGGGGGGGCCAACTTTTTGGCCTTGGCCGGCTCGGGCTCGGGCTCGGGCTCGGGCTCGGACGCAACCTCAAGGGGTGGCGCGGGCGTCTCGGGGGGGGGGGGGGGGGGGG
>Ga0233410_10000645_pt1 | contig 10512 bp, 2 predicted proteins | sample Na_anoxic_1_MG_FD_179869 | JGI IMG/M metagenome (GOLD analysis project Ga0233410, IMG submission 179869) | Seawater microbial communities from Saanich Inlet, British Columbia, Canada - Na_anoxic_1_MG | ecosystem: Environmental > Aquatic > Marine > Inlet | place: Canada: British Columbia...
GCATTTCTGGGGCAAGGATTTTGAGAAAGATGGAGGGCTCGACGAGTACATGGACAAGCAATTCTGTGAAAAAATGCGCTCACTGGCTCACGGAAAGAATGTGCTTATCTGCGATCTCCACTCGATTTTTCTAGCCAAAATGAAAAATGACCCAGAGCTAATCAATAAGGTCATTAGTGCAGACGGTGTCCACCTCACCGCAGAGGGTTACCTGCTGATATCTAAGCATGTCGCGCCGAATATCCTCAAGTTGCTAGACAAAAACTAGCAAACTATTCTCGGCTCTCATTGGCGTGAGAGCAGGGGGGGAGATGACAGCAAGGATGAAGGCTGACGCAAAGGCGCATTATGCATCCGTAATAAACGATTTCTTTCAGAAGAATTATGAAAGAAGATTATTTTGGTCTCGTATCTTGACTGATACCTAAACCAGTCATATTTTGCACACCGCATCGATATGACTTTTACACACTATGAGACAGAATAATTTCCAAAGAATTGGCAGTACTTGCCGGACAGCAGTGGCATGTTTAGCTTTAACTACTTTAAGTGTATCGGTGTGTTCAGCTAATCAGGCGGGGCAGGAAATCACCTACCCGCCAAAGGAATTTTCTAAATTGGATACCTTCGAGGGTTTGAATCTCGAGGATGCAGACAAACTTTATAAAAAGCGCGACTACAAAGGAGCCTACGCAGCCTACAAGGCCTATTCCTTCGAGTTCGTAAAGAGCAAGGCCCTGCCCTACGTTCTTTTACGGATGGGGCGTTGTCTCCACATGATCGACAAGCGTCACGCCGCCATCAAGGCCTACCAAGATGTCGTGGATTATTTCCCAGATGATGTCAGCTATGCCGCCGCAGCACTCTTTTACATGGGCCAATGCCATCAGCAAAATGGTGACACCGCCAAGCAAAATGCGGTTTGGGCAAAAATGGTCAAGGATGACGACTATGTCGCCCAGCCAAACTCCGGCACAGCTCTCACTTACCTCGGCGGAGCCATGCAAAAGCTCGGGAAATTCGAGGAAGCCGCAGAGTACCACTGGCGCACAGCTGTGGCATTTTCCAAAACGAATCATCAGGCCGCCGCTGCTGCCCGTAATGCGGTGCTAGCCCACTACGTCACTCGCAGTCAAAACAACGACAAGCTCCAGGAGTTCTACGTCGAGGCTGGTGGTTTTGATGGCCGTGGCCAAAAATCTGACAAGCCCAACGAAGACAATCGCTACTGGTCGACCGTCCTGAATACGTCTCTGAGGATGCCCGGTGGTGCAGAGCAGGATAAAAAGGAAAAAGCCGCCCGCTACTGGAGCGCCAAAATGGGAGACCGATTTGCCGATAACGATGACCTGCGCAAGCAATGGTTCGACCTCCAAAATGTCTACGAAAAGGACAGCAAAAGCTGGCTAGCTCGGATGGAGAAACAATACAAACTCCAGCCAGCCACTCTCGCACGCGTGTTGAAGTGGTGTGGCTATTACAGCGTCGATCCTAAACTGCGTTCGAATTTCTTCGCAGATCAAAGTAAGGCATTTCTCGGGGGCTTGAAAAATCCTGAGAAAATGGCTCTCATGAATCAATTGAGGGGCTTGAGAATGGACGAGGAGTCAAGGACAGTCATGCGCTCGGTGAATATTCAAGGCATGAATGATGAAGAAATTCTCAAACTCACCAACTTTGCGGCTCATTACGAGCCAGAGGACTTCGTTCTACGCTATTTTGCAAAAATGAAAGATAAAACCTTCGCTGCAAAATCTCGTTTCGATTACTACAATGCACGGACTCGCCAAAACCGCCCGTTCATGGAGAAAGCTCTCCAAGAGATGCCAGTTTTGCAAAAGTCCCCAAAGTATGCCGGTCAGGCGCTCGGCATGTCCCAGGCCACACTCCTTCAGGGGCTTGGTCGTTATGATGAGGCGATAAAAGCCTACCGTGTGGCAAATAAGCAACCTCAGTCAACATGGGGGGTCACCGACTGTCTGGTCGCTCTCAAGCAGTACTCAGAAGCAGTCAAGACTGTCCAGGGGCTTGAGTCCGTCGGCGGTTCCACTGCTTCCAGCGCAAGTTTGAAAATTGCCGACATTTACCGTATCAGCGGCAATAAAGGCAAGGAAGTCCAGCAGCTTCGCATGGTTCTAAAGCGTTACCCGAAAAGCGGCGAGTCCAGTGAGGCTCATAACCGATTAGAGCGCTATGGAGTTGCTCTCACTGGTGGTGAATCCGAGGCTGAAGAATAACCGTACCATTCTAGAGGAATCCTTGATCTTATAAGGTTTGTAAAAAAAAACTAGTTTACTGAATAGTATTAGTCTATCTAACGATATCTTTCAGTGACTAAATGAGCAGAGTAAGGCGAGCCCCATGGCGAGGAGCTTTTATGAAAATGCCCGATTTAAAGAAAAACACCAATCTAAACATTTGATGAAATTTGACATGACAATGAAACGTTCTAGCTACGTGAACATCAACTCAACACTGATCCTTCTGGCTCTTTGCTTGGCTACTCCCGTAGCTTCCCAAGCGCAGGGTAAAGACAAAGCAAAGAAGGACTCTGCTCCACGCTCCCGCGCATCTTCAGATATCGACCGTCGCGCTAAGCACCTCTATGACAAGGCGATGGAGCTGATGGATTACAAGCAATACGAACGTGGCCTCGCCATGCTCAATACTGTTGTGCGCGATAACCAAGGCACCACACTCGCCCACATGGCTCACATGTCTATGGGTAAGCACTACCTCGAGCTTCATAAGAATAAAGAAGCACTCAGCCATTTCCTTTTGCTCACTCGTCTGCTCGCGCCTATCCCAGGTGAGAAACAAGCTGAAACCAAGCAAGAACTCTACCACGAAGCTCTCTTTCAAGCTGGATTTAGCCAATACCAAGGTGGCCAGTATTCCGCATGTTTCCCCTTGTTCCGCCGCCTCACTGAGGTCGCTGGCAAAACAAAGTGGGCCAACAAAGCCTACTACTACATCGGCATGAGCCACTACAATTTGAAAAACTGGAACAAGGCGATCGACTCGCTTTCTCTGGTTGGTACCGAAGTCGAGGACGCGGGTGAAGAGCTAGGCCGAATCGAAATAGGTCAGCGCTTTTACGCCAAAATCGAAGACGCCGACGTCCCAGTCATGCGCAAGCTCGGCCAGGCTGTCACCGCAAAAATTACCGTCAGCAGTGGCGACTCCGAGGTCATCACTGGCGTGCCTGTAGCTGGTAAAAAGCACGAAATGCTCGCATCTGCACCCACCGCACTCGGCGATGCCAAACCTGGCGACGGAGTCCTGCAAATGATCGGTGGTGACACACTCACTGTTACCTACCTTGACGATAGTACGATGGACGGCAAAAAAGGCGTGACACGCACTGGTAAGGTCCGCGCTGTGAGCACTGGTACTGTTGGTTTCTACCTCGGTGACTACTCCACCCCAGCCTACATCGCCTACCCTGGCCAACCGCAGGTGCTTATGCTGCGCGACGCCGATCTAGATAAAACACCCGGCGCTGAAAAGATCACCCTCACCGTGACTTCTCGCTACAAAGTTGAAGCCCAAGCCGATGCCGAGTCCGCCGACGCCATCGATATCTTCGCGCTCGAAGATGACGAAAAAGAGGTCTGGAAAGACCGCGACAGCATCACTGTAACACTCGTAGAAACCGGCGATGGCCCAGAAATCCGCACAGGTAACTTTGTTGGGAAAATCAAACTGGCCCCGCTCGAAGAAGGCGTAGAACCAAAAATGGAAGACGGCGTTCTCCACACCAACGAGCTAGACGAACTCCGTGTCACCTACACAGATGAAGTCCACCTCTACGGTGATGAACCACGTGAGAGCGAGGCGACCATCAAGGTTTCAGGCTCAGTGAACTCTGGTGTCTCCGCCGACCAGTACGTTGTGTTCGACGCCCTACTCAAAGCCCGTAAAAGCTCAGTCGAAGCCGAGGCCCTCACCGGTCTGGGTGGAATCTATAAGGACATGGGACTCGACCAACGCGCCGCACTGCGCGCCAAGGAAGCCCTCGCGAAAATCGACCCAATTATCCTCAATAGAGCAAAACTTCCAGGTGATCTGGTCGAAAATTCCTTTAAACTCAAATGGGAAAGTGAATTGCTCAAGGCCGACTTTGAGTCAGCTACAGCCACATGTCTCGCATTTAACCGACTCTACCCAGAATCCGTCCTCGCCGATCAAGCGCTGATGACACTAGGTCGCAGCCTCGCCGATAAAGGTGATTATGTGAAATCAGTCGAATCCTACAAGCGTGTGCTCGAGCTCCAAAACCCTATCTCCGCAGCTGAGGCACAGTACCGTATCGGTGAAGTCCTACAGAAGCAAGCCGAGGAATCCATCAAGGCCGCCGACCAGCATAACAGTAAATGGGGAGAAGGGGGACTTTCAGCAGCCAGTGCTTTGCAGAAAGCAATGGGGGGAGCCATCGCCGCTTACCGTAGAACTTACGAAACCTATCCGGAGAGCTCATTCGCCGCCGAATCACTCGGTCGCGTCGTTCGTCACCACGTTGATACGGAGAACTTCTCGGTTGCAGCTGACTTGCTCGATAGTGTCTTCAACGACTACCCAGACGCGGAGTTTCTAGATGAGATGCTCCTCCTCTGGTCGAATGTTGGTTACCGCATGGGCGACAACGAGATTGCTAAGGCCAAGCTCCGCCAGCTCATCTCCGACTACCCATCCAGTAAACACATCACCGAGGCTCGTAGTAAGCTTGCCGGCATCGAAGCTGAGTCAGCCAGCTCCAGCAGCGAGTAAATATATTGCTCCATACACCACGCAAGCCAATCTAAGCTTTCTTATAATTCTCTAATCAGATCATCATTCGCATGACTAAATCAAAACTCGTCACCTGCTCTAACTCTATCTCCTCCATCACTGATAAAAGATCTTCAGTCAAAGGGGCTCGGATGTTTGGTGTCTCGCTCGGGATTGCTATACTAGGGTCACTGGCTCTTCCCGCCCATGCCGCGACTTTCGATGAACAACGCAAAGCTGTTTCAGCTTCCATCGAAACACAATCTGATAAAACAATCATTGCCCTGCTACAAGCTGGAATCAAGGAGGGAAAGCCCACCCAGGCCATTGCCGAAACCCAAAAATGGTTGCGTCAAAATATGCCGAAAGAGAGAATTCTTCTCTACCATGCTGGAAAGGCAGCAGAGCTCAGCGGCGACTGGAAAAGCGCCGCAGCCCTTTACCAACAGTATCTTAAAAAAGCTGATCTCAAATCAGCCACTGCAGATGATGCAGTCTATAGAGTTTACTCACTCCTCATCCACCGACTCAAGGACGTCAGCGGAGCCTACGCATTTGGACGCAACGACGGCCAGCGCGTCATGGTCTGCCCGCGTGCCCGCCAGTTTGACTCCTGGTTCCTCGATGAAGCGATTCGCCGTAAAGATCACGTCGCTGTCGCTAACCGTCTCCACGCTGGCATCAAGACTGGACTCTCTAACGACCTCATGGTCGTCCGCTACAGCAACTACTTCAACTGGTTGCTCGCGCAACTAGATACCTACGTCGAGCTACCTGGCATTGCCCCGGTTACTGCAGAACTCGTCACGAGCTGCAAAAACCTTTCCAAGCTGATGAGCTTCGATCAAGAAACGGCTCTCCGCATCGATTGGGCAGTTTCGGTCAAATCATACAACCAGGCCAAGATGGCCGGCAAGGCGGTCTCACCACCACTCGCCGAAGCCAAGGCACTCCTCGCTAAATTCCCACAACACGCCCAGTGGGTGCAAACTGGATGGGCTGGCGGCGGCAATGGACGCTATTACCGTGGTGATCCAGCAAAATATTGGCCAGATGAAATCGAAGCGAAAATGGCTCCAATCATTGCAGCCATTCCTAAGCTGACACCTCTTCAGCTCAATGAGTTGTTAAAGTCATGGAATGACAGATATTACAACCATAATGTCGTTTTGCCTCTTCAAGTCAAGGCGGTAGCCGACTACCTGAAGGCCAACCCGAAACTGATGAACAGCCGGTTCAACGAGCTGTTACTCCCCAAACCGTGGAGCCAACTCACACCGGAAGAGCTACAAAAGCTCGCGCCACTAGTGGCTAAGAATTCCAGCCGAGATGCCTCACTCATCCGCGCTGCGGCCGCTGGCGGTAAAGAAAAAGATTTTGACAAAGTCGTAGCAGCATTGGTGGGACCGGAAGCATGGCGCCTACCACAGCACCACGATGCTCGAAACTCTCAGGTTTACGGCCCACTTTCCAAATATTGCGGAGCCAAACCATCCGCTGAGGCTGGGAAGAAATGGGCGGCCTTGGGTGGAGGAATCTCCACCATCGATGCCAAGAAGGAGGACCCAGCCGCTAAGCGTCTCTCCGTGTTCAGAAAATTCTGGGCAGACTACAAATCAGCACAACCTAAAATCCCTAGTGTCCACGAGCGACTCGTTAAGGTTCTAGCATTCACTCCAGAGGCCATCCCAGAATTACTCGCTGACCAGAGCGTCGCAGCTCAGCAACTTGCGCGTAACGCAATCGTCACCGGAATGTCCAGCACCGACCCAGTTTGGGCTGAAATCGAAACCACCAACAAGGTAAACACCACCAAGTACGCCCCCGGCATTCTCTTCCTCGCCCAGCGCCACACCCGCAGCGACAATGTACCCGAATTGAAAAAACGTTTCCCTAAAAAATGCGTGCCACACCCACTCGAAGCCGCACTGCGTAAATCCGTTGCCGACGACTTGAAACGCAACAGTCTCGCATCATGGAAGGTCATGGCATGGATCAACATGCAGTACCCAGAGGACAATGCTGAACAGGTCAAACTGATCCAAGCACTCGCCAAATCTCCATCATGGAAAACACTTTCCGGTGCCGTACATAGCGGTGCCCGTCAGTGGTTCAAAAAAGAACTGATGACTCCGGCTCAGCTAGCCGTCGTCGACTCATCCGATCCCTTAATCGTCTGCAAAGACCTATTGGCACTGCCTAAGAAGGCTGCCGTCGCACCCAAGAAGGGCGATACATCACCTGTCGCCGCCAAGGTCGATGTAGCAACCGCCGTCGCCGCGCTGACCAAGGCGATCGATGGTGCTAAGAAATCACCGGTTCGCTTCGAGATTAATGCCTCGGCTCAGATCTGTGCCCTCGATGCAGCCGTGTTATCCGACCCGAAAGTCTTCAGCCTGATCGTCGATCTCATCGAACTCAGAATCATACCCGCCGCCGGAGAAGCGAACCCCTTGATCCTGCTCACAACCATCCAGGAGAAACAGGACCCGGTCGTCATTCACAAAGTTGCTTACTTTTTATGGGACAGCATGCGGGTGATGCGTTACCAAGGTTACCTCCCACAAACACTCGCCTTTGCTAAATCTCTTGCAGACGAACAACCGTCCGCTGCCTATGCCATGGCTCTGACCGGTCAGGCGGTTTTTCCTCCGCAGCCAGTTAATAAAAAACATAAAGTCGACCCAACTCGCGATACTGGATCTCTCAAAAACCTGCGCAGCCAAGCCGCAATGAACATGGGCTTGATGGTCATCCCAGTCGCTAAAAACGACCCGGCATACCCAATCTACAAAGCACAAGGCGATTGGCTCACCGGCAATGAAGACTCCGCTTGGCAACTCTGCGACGAAAACTGGGAAAACCTCATTCCCATTATTCGTGAACTGAATGTGAATTTCCTCACTTGGACCCTCCAGCGTGTCATCTATAGCCGAGATGAAGTCCGCCAGGAAGATCTCGTTAAATCCTTGCTTGCTTGGTCAGCCGAGCCCACATCCCCTCTAACAATTGAGGAGAAAGTTAATTTAGAAATCGCCTATGGTGATATCGCCATGCAGCGTGGACAGCTCCGCGAAGCCCACATCATTTACACCAAAGCCCAGGATAATAAGGCGTACGCGGGCTCAATAGCACGCTTCAGAGCTACCCTTCGTAAGGCTGATGCCGAACGCATTGGCAAGGACTTCGATAGCGCATTAAAGACACTCGGAGTCTTAGAGCTCGAACGCATCCCTGAGATGTGGTCTCCCACTCGCTACGCCCGCGCTGTCGTCAACTACGACATGGAGGAATACGATGACGCAGCCGATGATATCCAGTCAATCCTAGAGCGTGAACCTAACCACGGCGAAGCCAAAATCCTCTTAGGTAAAGTCCAACTCAAGCGCAAGAAACTCATGGAGGCCACCGAGATTGAGGTGACCGCAGGTAGCGCGCAGAAAACCCTCGTCCCCGGTGAAAAACTCAAAGTCACCCTAGTCGACCCCACCCTCGCCGTTTCTGGCGCCGGGACCGAGATCGAAGTCGTCGTCTGGGCCACATCAGGTGATAAAGAAACATTCTTCCTACGCCAGTTCGGCGATCAGAAAACCAAGTTCCGTGGCGAGGTCGCCACTGCACTCGGTGCCCCGAACCCCGGCGACCGCATCCTCCAAGTCATCGGTGACGACGAGGTCTACTACGCCTATTCAGAGCGATTCCGCAAGAAGATGAACGACATCCCGGAAAAGCGTGGCGGACCCATCACCATCGCGTCCAACTCCATTCTCATGGCATCCTCCCGCAAACTCCTCACCGAGGAAGAGCAACGCATCGCAGACATGGAGAAGCAGATGGAGGCAATGAAGGCTAAAACTGACAGAGCCACCGAGGCCGATCTCATCGCCCTCGCCAAGGCGGAACGTGCCGCTGCAGCTGGCCGTAAACTAGCCACCGGTGAAAGCATGGACGAGGATTCAGAAGGAAAGAAAAAGGAACAACCTGTCGAAACCCGCGTCAAACCTGGCAACCCGATCCACGTCCGCGTCATCGACCCCGACCGCTCACGCACCTCAGAAATCGATGAACTCACCGTCAGCGTCGAGAGCTCCAGTGGCGATGGCGTCAGCCGGATCACTCTAAAGGAAACTGGTACCCACACGGGATGGTTCGAAGCCAGCATCCCGACCACCGGCGCTCAGGCAATGGCATCTGCGCAAAACTCAGAGCCCGGCCGTAACCCGAACATGGTGCTCAGCCCGGAAACCACATACCCAGCTTGGCAGCCAGTCTCCGTCAAAGGTCAGACTCCGGAGTTTAACATCGACCTCAACGACAACGTAGAGCTCGGGGAAATGACCATTACAGCCAAAGAGCAAGGAGCAAAGCTCAAAAAGTTCATCCTCATGACAGGCATGAATCCCAGCGATATGCAACAAGTCGCAGTCTATCCTACGCACCGCACTGCTCTGAAAGATCCTTGGCAACCTTCGGTCATCATTATGAATGACACTGACAGATTTCACGCTAGCTCAGGCCGCACTATCGATGACCTTCGTGAACTAGAGCAGCACATAGAAAGTGGTTGGGTAAATCAACAGTTCGCTCAGAGCGCCGTCGCCAATGTCGCCGGCCCTTCAGAAGCTCTACCAGAAGACCTCTACAAATCCGTTGATTGGAAACGTCAGAACCGACACAACGTTTCTTCTGTAATCTACAGATTTCAGGCGCACTTCTACGAACCATCGAATGTAACTCGTAAGTTTAAAGTGGATCTTGGAAAGTACCAAATCCCTAAAAATACTCACCTTTCGATCAATAGTAAACCGAAGTTCATGCTCGTTGTTAACGGTCGCAGAATTTCAGCAAAAGGAGATGCCGGTAGTCTCCATGGTTCTATCAACCTCAGGCCCGGCGTTCACAAGTTTGAAATCTGGGCCACTGGATGGGTCGCCAATATTGGCTTTGGCCGTGGCGTCAAACTCTCTGCCAACCTCGAGGACAAAGAAGCTCTCGTCGACTGCCCAGATAGCTTTTTTGACACCACCAAATTCCCCAAAGGCGTACTCACTCACCGCAACGCATCTGCTGCTATCACCGCCAATGCCGATGGCTCAGAGTTCAAAGTCAAATTTGCACCAAACTCACGCACCCGACTCTTCAAGTTCGTCTTGTCAGAAAGCGAAGGTCCAATCCCGGCCTTGAACAAAGTCACACTCAATGCACCCGACGGCAAAAAAGTACTACCCGTCGCCGAGGACTACTCAAAGCTCAATAAGAACGACACGCTCGAAATACTCACTGGTGATAAAATTTCCGTCCGCTACGTCGACGACCGCTTCGTCACCAAGTCTCAGCAAAAGCAGGAACGCTTCCTCAATGTCGCTTTCAGCAACGCAAAAATCGAGTTTGCTGATATCAAACCGCGCTTCAGCAGCAGACATAGGAAAGACACGCCTTACTATGAGAAGCTCCTCCGCTTCCCATACGGAGAGCCACTCTCACTCGCCATCAATGACGCTGATATGGATGTCACCGTAGAACCTGACACCCTCACTGTCACAGTGCAAAGTGAGTCTGGTGGCACACGTGAATTTATCGCCACCGAAACCGGCCCATCCACTGGCGTCTTTGAGGCCATCATGATTCCTGTACCTGGCAAACCGTCTAAAGCAAACGAGATTCAGGTCGCAGATGGTGGGACACTCACCGCTATCTACCGCGATGAAGAAAACGTCAAACCCGGTGTACCAACCGACCGCT
>Ga0233410_10000646_pt1 | contig 10505 bp, 8 predicted proteins | sample Na_anoxic_1_MG_FD_179869 | JGI IMG/M metagenome (GOLD analysis project Ga0233410, IMG submission 179869) | Seawater microbial communities from Saanich Inlet, British Columbia, Canada - Na_anoxic_1_MG | ecosystem: Environmental > Aquatic > Marine > Inlet | place: Canada: British Columbia...
TCAGTCCGATCTGGGTAATCGAAGCTCTCAGAAGACTGATATCTCCCAGTTTTACGCGATTCCAGTTCTCTACGGGTTTGATGTTAGCGACTTTGACGGTGAGGTTTTTTAGCCCAGCTTTCGTTGCGACTTTCTTCTTACTCTTCTTCTTTGCTTTTGCCTTAGCTGTGGCTAGGGCTTCTGTTTTTTCTGTCATGTGGTCCTCTAAAGAGAGCTGATCGTTTTGAGGAGGACATTTTTGTCCACCCTATTTAAGGATAGTTCACTAGGTTCGACCCCTTCGAGAATGGATCCTAGCGTATGGAAAAGTTCAGTGGTCAGTGGGATTAGACTTTCATCACTATTGAATACTATAATGTATAGTGCTCGAATAGCTTTCAGCTTCTCCTCAGGGGAAGTGGTATTGCACAAGCGTGATTTCATTCGCTTTTTTCGAAAGGGCGACTCCCGCAAGTGGGGCATAACAAGACTCCTGTGTTGTTGTTGTCACGAAGAATGGCCTTGCAAGCCGGACACTTAGAGTTGTCCGTCTGTTGGGCTTCTTTAGTCTGCTCTATTTCCTCTGCTACACCGTACTTTTCCATGGTTTAATTCTTACTCCGTTGGCTCAGTCTGCTCCGTTGGCTCAGTCTGCTCCGTTGGCTCAGTCTGCTCCGTTGGCTCAGTCTGCTCCGTCTTCCGCTTTGCTGGTTTCTTCTTGCTTGGTGCGGGTTCATTAGTCATAAAGATGTCACCGATGAGTGTGGCAACCCGAGATTTACAACCCTTGTTGCGCTTGGCTCCAGGGGCGTCACAGAGAGCGTCCAGAGTTTTAACGTCGTAGACACCGTCGTCTGTACGAATAGCGATAACAACATCAGGATGTTCGTCCCCTAGAAGCCCATTCAACTCCGCAGTGAGTTCGTCATGGACTGCAGTTTTTGCATCAGATTTGTCGACCAGTGCTTGTGCTTCTTCTAGCGACAAGGATCGAGTTTCTTTCTTCCCACAGCGTCCGCAGTTCATTGAGACAGTTACTTCCATGATTTCTCCTTATATAACCTCTACCTAAAGAGGCAGTTACATGTCTGTGGGCCGGGGAGCCCGTCGACTTTTAGTTGTTCTTTAGTATTTCTTTTATTCCAGTCAGCTTGAAACTTTTTAACAGCATTGCGGGTTTTGGGCCCAAAGAGGCCGTCCTCTTTGACAAAGATGCCTTTGGTTACTAACTGTTCTTGGACTTCCTTTACAGAGTAAAGTTTTGGGTCGTCGTCGGGATCATCATCATGCGTGGGTTCAGCCTCGCCATACGACGGATTATTAGCTTCGTCATGCAGCTCCCATCCGTTAGTTTCGTCCCAAATAGTACCCTCATCATCTAATAGTTCGGTGTACGCTTCTTCCTGAATGAAGGCCAGCTCTGGAATGGGTTCGGGGCCGAAGGCGGCTGCGTTGCAGTCTTCATACGGCCACAGAGGCCCCATGTCGGACTTGCCCGCCCTCCAATCAGTGTGTTGAGACATCCTAGATTCATCCATTTTACATTGTAAAGCGGCGACAAGTAGTCTCTTCAGCTTGATATTATTGACTATTTGGTCCTGCGTGAAGGGTTGCATTACTTTGCACCCTCTATACGGCTTGTCCAAAAGTACCGGTGGAAGCTCTTGAACGAGTTCCAGGGGTAGTTTTCTTGCCCAGTAACACCAGTTTCCGTCCTTGTCTTTTGTTAGACGCCCAGCATTCACTGTTTCGAGGCTGATACTATCCCTGTTGTGTTTTGGCTCATGCCATGCTCCGTGACACAGAGGGATGATGTAAAATGGGTTACCGTGGTAACCTTGTACGAAGTGTGTAGACGCCCCCGCGTAGCCCATCTTGCCATTTTTCTTTTTACGTTTGGCACTACTGAACCAGTTGAGTGTAGACCACTTAGATATTCCTGCGGTGAAATGGTCAACAAACCAGAGGTTGTCCTCCGAGGCTAAGCGATTCTTGGTGTACTGCCTTGTCGGGTATTCTTTTGCTACGGCCGCGCTGTGTTCCTTGATTCGCCTATGAGAATCAATGAATAATGCATTCAAGCATTCGATAGCCTCTTCTTCTTCTAGGACCCGCTCATCCAGTTCCGCCCATAATCTCTCGAAGGTTTCCTTCGCGGTAGGGCCTTCCTTTTCTACTAAGTCCCAGAACTCTCGTTTATTCATGGAGGAGTAATCGATTATCTTTGGCATCTTGGGTTTTCCTTTTGTGTCTTCCATAATTCTTTTTCGAATATCCCCGGAGGACTGTCAACAAACTTTAACAAATGTTTGCGCCGGTTGCTAGCTTTCACTTCGGTCCGCGGCATTCTTTGTAGAATCCACAGAAACGCTCTGAGCAATTCCACTCCGTCGGGGAACACCGAGGAAAGACCCCTTGTTTGATTAAGTGAGATACTTCCTCTGCGTCCTCTACGAGTAGCCTCTTCATGTTCCTGTCTCGTGTGGTCCGTTTGGCGACATACTTAATCCCACTCTTCTGGTCGAGAACGAAATCAACACGCACTAGGTTCGTATTCTCTGCGATTGCATAGAATGTCATCTGCGCGTTTTGCGCCAACATCTGTGGGATCCACATTCGTTTAGTCGTTTTGAGGTCGGATACAACCTCCACTTTTGGGGGTGGCTGGTCCGGGTCGTCTTCTAGCGAGTATTCTCCGGGGACCTTATCAATCAGGTCAATAACACCCCGAAAGGGTACGGTGCCCACTTTGATAGCAAACGGTTTCTCGGCAGCTACTGGAGTTATCAAGGGGACAGCGTCCCGGTGATAAACGTGCAATCCTTTTATTGCGGCGTCTTTCACTTGGCCCTTCTCCTCTTTTGTAGCATCCTCTATCTGGTCCTCTTCTGCATCGAATGAATCTGATAGCGCTTGTGTGGCAGCTTCTATGTTCAGAGGGGTTCCGTGTTTCATTGTGTGCTTATGGGTTAGTTCTACAGCATGGTGGATACAGGTCCCTTTTAACATCGCAATAGCAGGAGCTTTGCGGATACCTTGTACGTAAGCATACTCAAATTGTCGGGCACACCTCAAGTACATTCCAAACCCGGAGGGAGACAGTACACCCTTAGGTAAGCCCTCATCGAAGAACCCCTCTTTCGGGTAAGGAAATACAATGCCCTCCCTTTCGGCAGATTTCTTTTCTTTTGCCATTAATAATTACCTCGTAAGACTGCTGAGATTTCCGCTTGAGTTACTGGAGGAGGATCTTCCGATTCAAGTGGACCCAAATTGCGGGCCAGTGGGACGCTGTCTTCTACCACATTCCGGGGTGGTTTTGGACCGCCACGGACTGAGTTCTCGTTAAGGATCTCACTCATGGTCAGTACCGCGGCGGCCGGAGTTTGTTCCTCTATGCGTTCTTCCAATTCTTCCGGAATGGTATCCTTCAGCTTCGGCCCGCCACTCAAGTCAACATTTCGGATGCTAACTTCGAAGGGCTCGGCCTGTATTGAAATGTCCTCGTCCGCAATGGAATACCCAAGGGACTTCCCGATTAACTGAATCAATTCAGCTCTTTCTAGTGTTATTCTCATCTGTTACTCCTATATTGTGCGGGCGCGCGCAATCAGCTTGTCGGCCCCTGTTGACAGAACACAAGACGTGGTCCACGGCTCGATCGCTGCATCAAGACAAATTCTATATTTATTACAGAGTGTACAATCCACGCGGTCCGTTAACAACTTCGACACGTCTGCTTTACGTTGTAATGCGGTTATCTGTTGCCGCTCGAGGGATCCGCTCGCGCAAAGATCGTATACTACGGTCTTATTTAACTGCCCGATACGGAAGTTTCGAAAGAGGGACTGCAGTCTGTTTTCTAGTGACCAGTCCCTGCTATAGTATATCGTGTACGCAGCGGCGTTGAGTGTGATGGCGATTCCGGTGCTTATCTGCGCCAAGTAAACCTTGCAGTTGGGGTCGTCATTGAACTTGGATGCGAGTGTCTTGATCCGGTTTGTTGTACTCCCGTCTACTCTAACGTACCCCCATTTATTATGAGCCAACATCGCTTCCAGATCATCAAGCTCCTGCTCGAAGCAGGCCCAGACGATAACCTTAGCTCCAATCACCATGTCTTTGAGCAGCTCCGATGCGAGATCGAGCTTAGGGTTGTCCGGGTAGCGCAACGCAACCCTGGTTTTTGTGGCGACCGCAGCTGGATTAGTGCACCGTGGAGTACCAGGCTGAATGTTCTGCTCTACACAGGTCATGACCGCGTGACAAGTATCGCATATATCGGTCTCCTCCGGAACGTATACGAAACCGCTGCAGAGCTGCAGTAGTTTGCTGATCCGGATAGCCCCGTTGGCCAGCTCAAGAGGGTCTTTGTCTGGGCGTTCAATCGTATTTGTGCAGACGATCGCATTGTAATCCTTACGCTGTGCAGCACTGAGCTTAAAGTACACAGTCTCAAACCGCCTCTCAGGCAGGTCCACACATTCATTAAGTTTCTTGACACTCGATACCTCTGCAACCCTAGCATTCAGAATGTGGATGTTTTGAAACCCAGTGACAATTTTGTCATTTCGCGGAGAGTACGTGAGATACATATTGCAGAAGTTTTTCCATTTCTCTGGAATTAAGTAGGGGGCCAAAAATTTAAGCTGTGGGTATAGATCTCGAGGATCACCTTGTGCCAAAGTTCCAGATAGCTCATATCTCCGGGATGCTTTTTGCGATAACTGCAATGCGATCTTGGTATTCCCGCTTTGAATACGTTTAATCCTGTGTGATTCGTCTGCTACGATTGTATCGTAGGGTAATTCCAACAGCCATTGGCGCTTTCCTGCGATAAGCTCTGCTGCTTCTGCTCGAATCTCCTTTAGTTTGCGTCCGGCGACCCAATCATGCGCGAACCGTTCTTGTGTTGCGCTATCGTTTACTGCTCGAAGTATTTTCTTTATCCCGGGATTAGGTGGCAACCGCTTCTTTTGAAATACCTTAAGCGCTTTAGGCAGCATTTGAGGTGTTCCGTAGATTCGAGCTGTATCGAAGGTCGTAATGATCACGTCGTGACCATCAAACGACTGGAGTAGTTTCATCTTTTTAGTTCGGGAAGCTCCCTTAAGCACCAAAGTAGTGAGCTTCCCTCCAGAGTGTTCGCGTATTTCCGCCGCCCAGTTGTCTACTGCGATTAGGGGGCACAGTATTAGCGCCGTGGTGTTAAGGTAGCTGAGAGCGTCAATTACGACTTTACTTTTCCCCGTACCCATCTCCCAGTTTAGGATCCACCGGTAATTGTAGAGTAGTTCTGAGAGCCCAGTTATTTGGTGTTCGTAGCTTTTCGTGGGCAGGGCTAAACCTTCCGCTACAGCCTGCCAGGATTCAATAGTTCCTATTTTTTCCACCCATAATGCAGCTTCTCCGCTTAAAGGAATGTCTGCATGGACTTTAGAGAAGTCCTGTAGTACGTTGTTGATAAACGGAGGGAACGCTGGAAATAACCACCGCACACCTTGTTTATCAAAGGTTGCGCCATAGACACGACTCCAGTGGGGATCCAACCCCTGAACGGAGAAGACTGGAGTCTTGTTTATCGTCACTAATTCGATCTCCATGTTTCAGACCTTTCTGGCGTATCATGGTTGAGTTAATACACGATTCAAGGAGCAAAGAATGAGCGCTTTTGGAATATCAGACCCCACCTCCATGGCCGGTAACCGCAGTGTAGGTGCTGGCACCAACCCTTACGAGAACCTCAGTCAAACTCTGACGCCAAAAAGGTTGAAAGACCTCTTTAAGTGGTGTGAGTTTCTCTTTTATAAGAGTCCTCATATCTACGCCGCCCTTCGGAAGTTTGGTGAATACCCTATCACAGATATTACGTATGACACGACAAACGAATCGTTAAAGAACAGACATAAATTCCTCCTTGAAAAAGTACTCCACGCAAGGGAGATGTTAATAAAGGCCACTCTCGATAAATACGTTTATGGAAATGCCTTTATCTCTATGTACCAACCGTTCATCCGTTATTTGAAATGTCCGCGTTGCGCTGCGCAAGCTAACATCGAATACGTGAAATATAAATTTAATGTACGGAAGTTGTCTTTTACTTACATGTGTGATGGGTGCAAGAGCCGCGTTACCTCTACGGAAAAAGACATCATCGACAAGAAAATTATGTTTAGTCGTAAGGTTAACTTTATTCGCTGGGACCCTAAATTAATCGACATTGAGCATAACGAAATAACTAATCACTCTGTTTACTACTACACAATCCCACAGTCGATTATTTACAGAGTAAATGCCGGACAGAAGACCCTGATAGACACGCTCCCCCTGGGTTTTCTTAGAGCAGTCAAGACAAATAAGAAGTTTAAGTTTGCTGAGGGCGCAGTATACCACATGAAGGTTGGCGGGCCCGCTGGACTAGCTCCTCAATGGGGGCTCCCTCCACTACTCTCAGTGATGGATATGTTCCACTACACTGCCATCCTCCGAAAAGCTAATGAGGCAATAGCTACAGACCACCTAGTACCTTTTCGTGTTATTCATCCGGCAGCAGCATCGGGGAATGCAGACCCAACAGTTAGCATGTCTCTGAGTAAATGGCAGGAAAGTCTCCAGTACCATATGAAACAATGGCGGATGGACAATCTGCACATAATGTACTCTCCCGTACCGATGGGGATGACGCAAATCGGAGGACAGGGGCGAGCATTACTCACACTAGGTGAAGTGCAAGAGGCGGAGAAAAATATAGTAGCGGCCCTCGGGATCCCCATTGAATTCTTGTACGGCGGCCTTACGGGGTCGGGGATGGAAGCGACCCTTCGGTTAATTGAGAATCAATTAGAGTCCCATATTAATGATCTCCTTGGACTCCTCCAGTGGATAGATGACAAGTGTGCTAGTTTCCTCGGGTGGGACAAGATCCCCGTCGGTATGGTCAAATTCCGAATGGTAGATGACCAGAACGCCAAGCAGGTCGTATTTCAGCTCTGGATGCAAGGCCAACAAGGAGGCCAAAAGGTTATCTCTGACCGAACAATAGCAGACATGTACGATATTGACCTAGCTACAGAAGAGCGCAATATCAAGCAAGAAACCTTAGACCGTATACGCGCGGAACAAGAGATGCGACATCAGGTTGAGGCACTCCAAAACAGCATGGCGGAACAAGCTAGGGCTGAAGCTCAATCCGGTGGTCCCGGTCCTCAGGGCTATAACCAACAGCAAGTAATCGCACAAGCAGATCAAACGGTGCAACAGCTGTCTGGAATGGATGAGGGTTCTCGAAAGAGTATGCTTCATCAGCTGCAGACTGAAGATGCGGTAATGTATGCTGTCGTAATCCAGCGATTAGAACAACAACGGACTAGCGCCAAACAACAATCAATGGCGGGAATGTAGAAAAATGCCAGTAGAAAACACATTTGATTTCAAGCAGTTAATTGTGGAAGCGCGAACCCCCCCGGAACCAGCTGAAGTTGGACAAGGTACTGCTGTAGAGCTGCCCCACCTCTTTGAAGAGCCTGTTAAGGCTCCTCCGCTGATGAGCACCGAGGTCAAAGAAGATAAAGTAGCTATTGAAGTAGCGATGCAGCAACAGACGAAGGTCTTTACCCTCTGGAGGCCTTGGGAAACTTGCCGCCGCTGTCTCGCTGCAATTAAGTCGGGAGAACTAGAACTGCCCGAAGATGGAGATCACACTTGCCCGCACGTGCAAGCGGAGGCATACAAAGCCGTGGTTGACGTTTGCCTCAAGGGTGACGCAGTACTTACCTCAAAAGAAATGTTTAACCTCCCTGACGGAGCCCGATGCGTACATGTGGAGTGGCTTACGGCAGATGAAGCGTCGATGCTTAAATTCAAGCGCCAGATGGAAGACAAGAAGAAGAATTCGGTATATCCACCGGACGTGGCGGGTGCATTCAAAAAATAACCTCCCACACCATGATAGTGTGAGAGGTCAATCCGTCATTTAAGTGTTCTCTTGTTGTTACTAGACCAATCCTAGATTTCGAATGTCCATGTAGTCCTCCTTTCAAAGTTGTTCTGCTACACTTACTTATACCAACAGCACTTTACGTTTTGGACACCTATGTCGTATACTTGAGCCAGCTAACCGGAGGGTACGATGACACTAAAACTCACGCCATTGCTTATAGACGCGGAAACCAAACGCGGACATATCCGCCAAAAAGTCATAGAAGGGCTTCAGGAATCGTTTCCAATACAATCCAGGAGCAAGATGCTAGAAGTAGTTGATCTCCGGGTAGACGAGAAAGACTATTCATCTAACGCCCAAAAGATGGCCATCCTAAAAGGCGACACCCTCTCCGAGGGCATTAAAGGAACGATCCGAATGCGAGATAAGGAGGGTGCTGTAATCGATGAAGTCAAGAACTTTACGGTTGCCCGAATCCCTTGGTTTACCCCTAGGCATACAATGGTGGTAGGCGGTAACGAGTACTCGGTCTCGAATCAAGTTCGACCGAAACCAGGGGTCTATGCTCGCAAACGAGCCAATGGCATCCTAGAAGCTAGCTTTAATACTAAGGGCGGAAATAATTTTAGTGTGACGATGGACCCTGAAAAGGGTGAACCTCAACTAGAGTACGGTACCTCGAAGATCCCACTTTACCCGGTGTTACGCGAATCAGGCATTGGCCATGCGCAAATTGCAAAGCGTTGGGGCACGAAACTGGCCGATCAAAACTCCAAGTCTCTCATGCCGAAGCGCGAAAAGATAATTGATAAGCTGTATCGAAAAGTAGTACCCGAGTACCACCGCGTTTCCGGGGCTGATACTAACGCCAAGACCAAAGAGATCTTCTCGCGTTACACTCATTCGCAGATGGATCCGGATGTCAATCGCAAAACGTTAGGTAAGCCGTACTCGAACATAACTCCGGATGCGCTACTGGATGCCTCCGATAAGGTCCTTAGGATCTACAAAAACCCAGGTGAGGTTGACGACCGTGACAACTTAGACTTTAAGGCGTTACATTCTGTTGATGACTTTTTCAAAGAGGTAATCTCCCTGAATGCCAGGGACGTAGCTCGCAAAGCGGCTATCAAGATGGAAGTAACCCCCAGCTTACGAAAGGCGCTCCCTTCGGGACCCTTTACTGGGGGAATTCTTCGATTTATAAACAACTCGCAGTTAGTAACGGTCCCGACGCAAACTAATCCAGTAGAGTTGATTGATTCTTCTGTACGGGTCACTTCAATGGGAGAAGGGGGGATTGGAACAGACCGCGCGATCTCGATGGATGCGCGGCAAGTTCACGTAACCCAGATGGGCGCGTTAGACCCGTTTAGGACTCCAGAGTCTTTTAGGGCTGGGGTAGATGTTCGAGCAGCAATGGAAGTTCGGAAGGACGAGAAGGGTAACATTTTCGTGCCTGTTCGAGATGTTAAGTCTGGGAAGAATATACATGTTCGGGCGGGTGAGCTGCAAGATCAGGTAGTAGCATTCCCAAACCAGAAGCTATCAGGTACTGTTGATGGGTTAGTCGGAGGACAAATTCGTAGGGTCGCAGCCTCTAGGGTGAAATACCAAATTCCTCACCCGTCAATGATGTACGGACCTACAACAAACTTAGTACCCTTTATGGAAAGTCTGCAAGGGAACAGGTCTGTGATGGGTTCGAAAATGCAGACACAAGCCCTCTCATTGGTTGATCGCGAAGCCCCCCACGTCCAGGTAATGAGTCCTACCGGTGATTCTTACGAACGTCATATGGGGAGCTTGATCAATCCTACCGCCAGGGCAGCTGGGACTATAGCTAAGGTTGATGACGATTATATTTATATGCAGCTGGACCAAGAGAAGACGAGTGCAGTAGGAAATACCTTGATCAAGATTCCATACGAAAAGGATTTCCCGCTAGCTGCAAAAACGTATCTTAATCATGATATTAAAGTCAAAGTAGGAGACCGTGTAAAGGCGGGACAGCAGTTGGGGGAGTCTAACTTTAGTCGCAATGGAACGCTAGCTCTCGGTAAAAATTTACGAGTAGCGTACATGCCGTATCACGGAGCCAACTCGAATGACGCCGTTGTTATTAGTTCGGGGGCTGCGAAGAAGTTGACTTCTGAACGAATGTATACGGTTACAGTACCTCGAGATAGTGAGATGGCGCTAGGAAAAGACAAGCATCAAATTTACTACGGACAAGGGTATACTAAGAGTCAATACGGGAACTTAGACAAGGATGGAGTTGTCAAGAAAGGTACCCGAATACTTCCCGGGGATCCTACGTTCCTAGGCCTACGTAAGTCCACGATGACCGCTGACGATCTCCTGTTGGGGAGGCTGCATAAATCCTTGGCTCGCCCTTTCCGGGAGGACACCCAATTGTGGGATCACGAGCATGCGGGTGAAGTTATTGACGTTGTAAAGACACCTAAGAGGATTGCGTACACGATAAAGACTAAAGAACCCATGGGGATAGGTGACAAGCTTTGCTATACAGAGGATACCGACGTACTAACAACGGAGGGTTGGGTTCCCGTAGCAGATATAACAC
>Ga0233410_10000649_pt1 | contig 10489 bp, 6 predicted proteins | sample Na_anoxic_1_MG_FD_179869 | JGI IMG/M metagenome (GOLD analysis project Ga0233410, IMG submission 179869) | Seawater microbial communities from Saanich Inlet, British Columbia, Canada - Na_anoxic_1_MG | ecosystem: Environmental > Aquatic > Marine > Inlet | place: Canada: British Columbia...
CATAATATCCTGAATTTCTTGAGTATAACTTTTAACAAACGATTCTTTAATGGAAAACACCAGTTCATCGTGCACCTGCATTAATAACTGCACACTGCCCGCTTCTTTATTTTTCACCCAGTCTGCTACATCAATCATTGCTTTTTTAATAATATCCGCAGCCGTCCCCTGCATTGGGGCATTAATCGCCGCACGTTCAGATGCTTTTTTAAGGATACCGTTACGCGATTTAATATTAGGCAGTTGCAGACGGCGCCCTAAAATAGTTTCCACATAGCCCTTCTCATGCGCCAGTGTGCGAGTCTCTTCCATATAAGTTAATACGCCCGGGTAGCGGTTAAAATACTTATCCATATATTGCTGTGCTTCCTGGCGGCCAATATTAAGCTGCTTGGCAAGTCCAAATGCACTCATTCCATAAATAAGCCCGAAATTAATCGCCTTGGCACTGCGCCGTTGCTCAGTGGTTACATCATCAAGCGCGACTGAAAAAACTTCGGATGCCGTTGCTTTATGGATATCCTGGCCCGTTGAAAATGCCGCTAGCAGGCCTTTATCTTGAGAAAGATGTGCCATAATCCGTAATTCTATTTGGCTGTAATCGGCTGCCACAATTTTGTAACCGGGCTGCGCAATAAATGCCTGGCGAATACGCCGTCCTTCGGCGCTGCGGATTGGAATATTCTGCAGATTTGGATCGCTAGAGGATAAACGCCCGGTCACGGTAACCGCTTGATGATAAGAGGTATGTACGCGCCCGGTCTTATTATTAACCATTTTCGGCAGTTTATCGGTATAAGTTGATTTCAGTTTACTTAAACCTCTGTGTTCAATAATCAACTTAGGAAGCGGGTAAGTTAACGCCAATGTCTGCAAGACTTCCTCCGCTGTTGAAGGCACACCTTTCGGAGTTTTCTTTAAAACAGGCAGTTGTAAATCTTCAAATAAAATTGTTTGCAGTTGTTTGGGGGAGCTTAAATTAAAAGGTTTGCCGGCTTGTGCATAGGCCAGTTCTTCCAGCTCCAGTAAACGTTTAGCGATTTCGCCGCTTTGCGTCGCAAGTAAAGCACTGTCAATTTCTACACCACCGCGTTCAATATCTGACAATACCGTCAGTAATGGCAGCTCTATCTTATTAAAAATATTTAATAAGGAATCACAAGCCTGCAAGCGCTCAAATAACGCTAGATGCAGGCGCAGCGTAACATCAGCATCTTCAGCGGCGTAAGGCGCGGCTTCTTTAATGCTGATTTGATTAAAGGTGAGTTGTTTTTTGCCTTTGCCGGCAAGATCGATAAAAGAGATGCATTTATGCCCCAGATATTTAAGCGCCAGAGTATCCATATCATGCTTACCTGTACTGTCTATGACATAAGATTCAAGCATGGTATCAAACGCAATACCTTGTAATTCGATATCGTGATTGAGTAAAACGCTGCGATCATACTTTAAATTCTGACCGACTTTTTTAAAGGCAGAGCTTTCTAATAAGGGTTTTAATTTCTGCAGCGTGTCATTTAGATCTAACTGCTGAGGCGCGTCAATATAATCATGCGCTAACGGAAGGTAAGCTGCTTCAATAACAGGCGCATCTTTACTGCTCTCATTGGTCTGCAATGCAAAAGATAAACCAACAATTTCCGCCTGCATATAATCCAGGCTGGTCGTTTCTGTATCAAATGCAAATAGTGGCGCATTTTTTAATTTATTAATCCACAGGGCTAATTGCCCGGGTGTGTAGATGGTTGTATAACTGCCGCGATCCACCACTGATGGTGTTAACTGCACATCAGCCGTCTTTTTATGGGTTGCGGTCGCCGCTGACTGTTGTTCAATCATTTTACTGCCATCGAGCAAAGCCGCTAACCAGCGTTTAAATTCCAATTTCCCAAATAACTGCACCAGGGCATCGGTATCTTGTTCTTTATGGGTAAAATCAGCATAGCTCTCAGATAATTCGACATCTGTTTTTATGGTGGCCAGTTGATAAGAAAGACGCGCCATTGGCTCATTATCCTGCATTTTTTTCGCGATGGTTTTACTACCTCGGAATCCTAATGGGGCTAATTTCTCAAGGTTCTGATAAATGTCATCCATCGACCCAATTCCCTGCAGCATAGCCAATGCAGTTTTTCCACCAACACCGGGAACGCCGGGAATGTTATCAGCCTTATCTCCCATTAATGCCAGGTAATCAATAATCAGCTCAGGCGGAACACCAAACTTATCATTTACCCCTTGTACATCCAGCACGCTATCGGTCATGGTATTAATCAGTAAAGTATGTTCATCCACCAGCTGCGCCATATCTTTATCGCCAGTACTGATAAGTGTAGTAATACCCTGCGCACTCGCTTGACGGGAAAGCGTACCAATAACATCATCGGCCTCTACGCCAGGCACACTTAAAATAGGTAAGCCCAGTGCTTTAATTACATTGTGTAGTGGCGCTATCTGGCAGCGCAGATCATCAGGCATACTCGGACGCTGGGCTTTATACTCACTATAGAGTTCATCACGGAAGGTTTTACCTTTAGCATCAAAGACCACCACAATATGACTCGGATTAAACTGCTTTAGCAAACTCTGCAGCATATTCACAACACCATATACAGCGCCGGTTGGCTCCCCCGCCGAATTAGTGAGATGAGGGGGCGCATAAAACGCACGGTAAAGATAGGATGAGCCGTCAACTAGCACAAACGGATTTTCAGGAATAGTCGCCATTAGCTTATTACCAATATGAAAGAAATTAAGGTGTGATTATACCGATTAGAATCGCAATAACAGAAAATATTTAAATAAAATAAGGCGCTAGTACGTTAGTGGTCGTTTACTTTTAAGACTGGAAAAATCTGTGGATAACTCTGTTGATAGTTTAATGCAAAGATTTTCGGTAAACATTATTCTATAATAAGTCTTTTTTTACAACAAGTTAACGCGCTAGGATGAGGTGATAATGCACATAAGCTTGAAAAGTCGATGTGCATAACAAAAGTGCATCTGTGTTATTTTTGAGCGCTACTCGGGCTGGCAATGATTGCGAACCGGATTACTATACATTTTTAATACTGTCGGTAGCAATTCTGGCTTTATTGCCTCAAGATGCTTTTTAAATGCCAGTTTATCTTTTTCAGCTATCGCGTCTTCAGCTTGTTGCGCGGCAATATAATTAGAGGGATGTAAATAATAGTTACGATAAATCTGCGTATCTATTGCTTGCGCGACAGCCTCTGCATCTGCATATTCGCCTTGTAATGGCGTACCGAAAGCCACATGTACATGGCCTTTTTGGCCTATAATACCGCGGACAATGCTTTCAATATCTTCAAACTGTGATTTTTTATATTCACCTGTTTCAGCTTTATCATATAACTCCTGTGCTTTTTGCTGAGCGCAGGGGTCAAACTCATAAGAAACAGCAACCGGAACAATATTGAGTTGCTTAATGTAATCTGCAAATGCTATTTTTTTCTTTTTACCATTCACATAAAACATTTTAACAATTGCCCGCTCGGTTTTATCAAAACCGTCTTTTGCCCGGCCTTCTCTTTGCGCAATCCAGATACTGCTCTCTTCCTGCAATGAGCTATAGATGTAATCAGACAAATGGCTGAGTGCTTTCATCATTTCACGAACTCCGGATACGGAACGTTTAACAATAAAGCTTTTATTCATACGCATTAAATCGGAAACATACGGTTTGCTTAACAGATTGTCACCGATTGCAATGCGGACTGTTTTGAAGTTTTCAGAAAATAAAGCCCAATTAACAAAAGCGGGATCCATTGCAATATCACGGTGGTTCGAAACAAACAGATAGTTTTCTGTCGGATCAAGATGTTCAAGGCCTGAATAGGTGAATTTTGTGGCGGTTGAATCTATCATATGCTGGATATAACCGCCAACCACCTGCTGCATTTCATCAATGCTATTAATCGCGCCCCACTTATATGATAAGTAACGGCGTAATAATGGTTTTAAGATAAAACCAATGAATTTCGCAATACTCGCGAAACGGAAGCTGATAATCGCATCTAGAAACTCGTTACTATTAATAACACGCTGAATCGCTGGTTGAATCTCATCGTCGTTATAAGGCCGGATATCACTGAATTTATCTGATAAGTTAACCATTTTTCTACTCTTTATAAAATTGAAGACGCATTTTACCTGCTTTTAAAACGGACGGCGAGTTTAATTAAGAAATAAGCAGAAAAGCCATTTTATGGCCAAATGGGTTTAAATCGGAATAACTCCTGATGCACCAGTTTTTTATACGTTGCCGCATCAATCTGCGAATCACGCAGGTAATCAGCCAACCACTGTTTATTAAATAAACGGGAAGCGCGTAACTGGTCATATTTTGCAAAGCGTACCGCTTTAAAAAGAATTTTCCCCACTTTAGAGCGTTCAGCAAAAGGGACATTATTAACCTGCTCTGCAAGTGCATTAACAAGATGCGGAAAGTCTCTGCCGAATGTTTTTTCAGATAACGTCAGACTTAATTTTAAATTAGCGTGTGACATTAATAGTGCCTGCAATGACGCGACATCGGTTTGTATGTCGAAGAAAACATCATGCTGTGCTTTTTCACCTTTATCGCGCGCATTGTCCAGACAAGCTGTCCGCACTATTTCAAAAGAGGCTGAATACTGCTTATAACTTGCCACAAAAGCACTGTTGATCATGACTGATAATAATAAGCCTTCATAAGGGCGGCGATAATTCTCCTGGTACATTAACGCCGTACAGGTCTGCCCTAAGGTCAGCTCATAACGCCACAACTTTTTAGTAAACAAGGTATTATGCGGACTATAGCTGTTAATACGGTATTTAAATAAAATAGCAGGAACCAGAAAACGCAGCACATCAATGCCGACCATCCCGACTGCACTGTGAATATCACGTACGTCACGCGGCTCTCGACCAAGCTTGCCCATAAAGTTACTGCAGCCGACTAAAGACAGAAGACGGTTACGCGTACCACTATCTAAATCCAATAATGACGCCAGAATAGAATAACGAGGCTCCCCCGCAAGCAGTGTTATCAACAAGTCACAGGTAGTTTCACGAAACTGTAATTGGTTATTGATAATATCATCGCTATTTTCGAGCTTTTCATTAACAGCCTTTAACAGCGACTGCTGAAAATAGCGCATCAATAATGCATTACGTTTATCTTTTAAACGCTGCTCGACCTTCACTCGTTCCACTCGCTGCTTTTCAACATCCAGTAAAATACGCTGCCCCCAGCCACTCTCTTCCTTAAGTACCGGGTTGAGTGAATTATTATCGGCATCAGCCTCTGAGAGCCCATCGTTATACTCTTCTTCTTTATGAATTTGATTTTTACCAACTAAAAATCGCCAAAATAATTTATCAATCGATTCAATTAAAGGCTGAGTGTTTGCTGTAATATTTTTGCATGTCATAAATGCTTCTTAGCTTCCAAAATAAGATAACGAACAGATAAGTTTACAATAATAACTTATTATTGAATGAGTTATTTAAAAAAGATAAAAATCGTTAATAAAATAATCACGACGCTTTAAAATTAGTTCACTAGATAAAAGCAAAGGCATCGCCGAAAATATGCTCCGCTAATGCACCTTTTTTCATAAAATCTTCGCGGGCAATTTTTGCCATCTCGAAACGTCCGACGATATAGATATCAAAAGCACTTAAATCAGAAAATTCATTCAAAACAGCCTGATGCACATAACCTTGATGTCCCTGCCACAGGGTTTCGGGTAACTCAACAACCGGATAAAAATGAATGTTACTGTGTTTTTTTGCCCATGCTAGCGCTTCATTTTCAAAGTAAAAATGCGCGCACTCTTTTACGCCCCAGTAGAGGTAAACCGGGTTTTCTAATTGCAGATAAACAATTTGCTCAAGCAGCGCTTTGACATAAGAAAATCCGGTGCCGCCCGCCATTAAAATAATCGGGCGTTTAGAATTTTCACGTAAATAGGCATCTCCATGAGCGATTTCAACGTCAACTTTACCGTCAATCTGCATTTTTTCAATTACCTGCATCGCGTAACTGTTGTCCGGCGTCGCGCCAATATGCAATTCAATTTGCGCAGCTTGCGGCGCATTGGCAATGGAAAAATGACGCTTATCACCCCCCCCCATTATCACCGATAAATATTGCCCAGCTTTATAGGAAACAGCCTGAGTCGGATGCAAAAAAATACGGTATAAAAAATCATTTAGTTTTTCAATAGAGTCGACTTTACAGGTAACAGCTTGCATAAATGCCCTCTTTAAATAAAACAGTCGCCAGTGTACTTAAGCATTATATAACATGCATGCATTTTTACAGGATATCTAACGCTTTCCAAAGATCATCTATTCTTTCTTTTACCTTGGTATCCATAGTAATAGGTACGCCCCACTGCCGGTCAGTCTCACCGGGCCATTTGTTGGTCGCGTCCATCCCCATTTTTGATCCCAGCCCCGATACCGGCGATGCAAAGTCTAAATAGTCAATCGGGGTGTTTTCGGCCATAGTCGTATCTCTGCACGGATCCATGCGTGTCGTTATTGCCCAGATCACATCGTTCCAGTCACGGACATTCACATCCTCATCACAAACAATAATAAATTTGGTATACATAAATTGCCGCAAAAAAGACCAAATCCCTAACATTATACGTTTCGCATGACCCGGGTAACGTTTTTTAATAGAGACAACTGCCATCCGATATGAGCAGCCTTCCGGTGGTAAATAAAAATCAATAATTTCCGGAAACTGTTTTTGCAGAATAGGGACAAACACTTCATTTAGCGCAACACCTAAAATAGCCGGTTCATCAGGTGGACGGCCGGTATAGGTGCTATGATAAATAGGATTTTCACGGTGTGTAACATGCGTAACTGTCATCACCTGAAAATCATCGACTTCATTATAATACCCGGTATGATCGCCGTAAGGGCCTTCCGGCGCTTCCTCACCCGGCTGTAAATAACCCTCTAATATTATTTCGGCGGTTGCCGGCACTTCCAGATCGTTGCTGATACTTTTGGCAACTTTGGTACGTGAGCCACGTAGTAATCCGGCAAAAGCATATTCAGATAAGGAATCAGGGACTGGTGTTACTGCCCCTAAAATAGTTGCCGGATCAGCGCCAAGCGCCACAGAGACAGGAAAAGGCTTGCCGGGATTAGCTTCCTGCCATTCACGATAATCAATCGCCCCTCCTCGGTGCGACAGCCAGCGCATAATTATTTTATTTTTACCCAGTAACTGCTGGCGGTAGATACCTAAGTTTTGGCGTTTTTTATAAGGCCCTTTGGTAATCGTCAATCCCCAGGTGATTAATGGCGCGACATCGCCAGGCCAGCAAGTCATCACCGGTAGTTTAGTTAAATCAACCTGATCCCCCTGCATAATTACCTGCTGACAATCAGGGCTGCGCACTTTTTTAGTGGGCATATTTAAAACCTGTTTAAATATCGGTAATTTTTCCCATAAGGACTTTAGTCCTTTAGGCGGTTCGGGCTCTTTCAGATAAGCCAGCCATTCTCCGACCTCGCGCAATTCTGCAATATTATTTTTACCCATAGCTAACGCAACGCGCTGTGTTGTACCAAATAAATTAGTAAGCACCGGCTGTTCATAGCCCTTCGGGTTTTCAAATAATAATGCCGGCCCCCCCGCTTTTAAAGTGCGATCCGAAATTTCCGTCATTTCTAAATAGGGATCAATCTCCTGCGTAATGCGCTTCAACAGGCCTTGCGCTTCTAGTTGCGCTAAAAAATCACGTAAATCATTAAATTTCATAATAAAATTCACCTTAAAATAGAAAATCAGGTAAAAAAAACGCTACCTAAAGTAGCGTTATTCATTAAAAAAACAAAAATACTTATTTTGCTTTTTGATTTTTCATTGCACTAAAGAAATCATCGTTAGTTTTGCTTAAACCCAGTTTATCAATCATAAACTCAGTTGCGCCAGTTTCACCCATAGGGTGAACAATTTTACGCAAAATCCACATACGCTGTAATTCATCCGCTTTAGTTAGCAACTCCTCACGACGAGTGCCGGAGCGGGTGATATCAATTGCAGGGTAAACGCGTTTTTCAGCCAGTTTACGGTTTAAGTGAATTTCCGAGTTACCCGTCCCTTTAAACTCTTCATAGATAACCTCATCCATCTTAGAGCCGGTATCAATCAGCGCAGTTGCCAGAATCGTTAAGCTGCCGCCCTCTTCAACATTACGTGCTGCACCAAAAAATCGTTTCGGACGGTGTAATGCATTTGCATCCACACCACCGGTTAACACTTTACCTGAACTCGGCACAACCGTGTTATAAGCACGAGCCAAACGGGTAATAGAGTCAAGCAAGATAACCACATCTTTTTTATGCTCAACCAGACGTTTGGCTTTTTCAATGACCATTTCCGCAACTTGTACGTGACGGCTTGCCGGCTCATCAAAGGTAGAGGCGACGACTTCGCCGCGTACCAAACGACGCATTTCCGTTACTTCTTCAGGACGCTCATCAATCAATAAAACAATGAGCACTGCATCTGGGTGGTTAATGCTAAGGCTCTGTGCGATATTCTGCAGCAGCATGGTTTTACCCGCTTTGGGTGGTGCAACGATTAATCCGCGCTGCCCTTTACCAATCGGAGAAACCAGATCCAGAATACGCGCGGTAATATCTTCAGTACTACCGTTGCCATTTTCTAAGCGGAAACGTTCGTCAGGATGAATAGGCGTTAAGTTTTCAAACAGGATCTTATTACGGGAGTTTTCCGGTTTGTTAAAATTAACCTGATTAATTTTTAGTAGCGCAAAATAGCGTTCACCGTCTTTGGGCGGACGGATTTTACCTTCAACACTATCACCGGTCCGCAAATTAAAACGGCGAATCTGACTTGGGGAAATATAAATATCGTCAGGACCGGCAAGATACGAACTATCAGAGCTCCGCAGGAAGCCAAAGCCATCTTGTAATATTTCCAATACGCCAAACCCGAAAATATCTTCGCCGCTTTTAGCATGGGCTTTTAAAATTGCAAAAATAATATCTTGTTTTCTTAGGCGGGCTAAGTTTTCTAGCTTCATTGATTCGCCAAGTTTAACAAGCTGAGAAACTGATGTGTTTTTTAATTCGGTTAAATTCATAAGTTATATAGGTAGTTAGTTAGATTTGAAGTGAGTGAATAGTTGAATTTGAGAATTCATCTGCTTAGAATTTGAGCGTAACGATAGCACTAAAATAAATGTTAGTCTAGATTGGACGTATTATGAACAACCCCACTAAACTTACTTGTTTTTACTTGTAATATTTTGAAGGCGTTTCTGAGTTACTGAATAACTCAAGGCAGGTTCCCTGCCTTAAATAAAATTCTTACTTACGACTTTGATCGTCAGATCTATCCAGAAGGATGCTATATCAAAAATCACTAAAGAACAATTGTTACACTAAACAAACTGGTGTTTTAAGCTTAGAATGTTATGCATATGACATTTATAAGGTTATATGCATAACTAGCTATTTGCAATAATGTTTCTGTGAAACATAGCGTATTTCACCACCTAAATTAACCCGCTGAAGCTGGTTAGATTTAAATGGTGCGCTTGTCGCAAAGGCAGAGAACAACAGATCCGATCTGTTAGGGGTTATTAGATATTAGCATCTAAAAATTCAACAAGTTGAGATTTTGAAAGTGCGCCGACTTTCGTTGCGGCAACTTTACCATCTTTAAATAATAATAATGTCGGGATACCACGGATACCAAATTTAGGTGGCGTACCGCCATTCTGGTCAATGTTCAATTTACCAATGGTAACTTTACCTGCGTATTCACTAGCAATTTCGCTAAGAATCGGAGCAATCATTTTACAAGGTCCACACCACTCTGCCCAGAAATCAACTAAAACAGGGCCGCTGGCATTCACTACATCTTGATCAAAACTTGCATCACTTAAAGTTACGATATTATCGCTCATTTTTCTCTCCAGAAAGAATTGGCTAGTAAATAAATACTATAACATGAATATAGTAAAAATTAATTTTTGATATTTGAATCGATCTCAATACTTATTGCAAGTATAAACTGTTATGATTTGCAAATGAATAAAACACATCTAACTCAAACAAAATTTGCAGACCTCCCTTTACAGGAAAGTCTAATTTCAGGTTTAACATCACAAGGTTTTGAATACTGCACCCCGATTCAAGCGTTGTCCTTGCCTATCACCCTGAAAGGGGAGGATATTGCAGGACAAGCTCAAACGGGTACCGGTAAAACACTCGCATTTTTACCGGCTGTATTTCATCACTTGTTAACCAATGAACAACCTGAAAATCGCCGCAAGAATCAACCTCGGGCTATTATTTTAGCGCCGACACGAGAGCTTGCAATTCAAATCCATAAGGATGCCATTGCGCTTGCTAACACATCTAAATTACGCTTAGGTTTAGCATATGGGGGCGAAAAAGTTGAAATTCAACATAAAAAGCTAGA
>Ga0233410_10000650_pt1 | contig 10483 bp, 7 predicted proteins | sample Na_anoxic_1_MG_FD_179869 | JGI IMG/M metagenome (GOLD analysis project Ga0233410, IMG submission 179869) | Seawater microbial communities from Saanich Inlet, British Columbia, Canada - Na_anoxic_1_MG | ecosystem: Environmental > Aquatic > Marine > Inlet | place: Canada: British Columbia...
CAGCCAAGTGGTTATGAAACGACCGGGACCTAGGGTTTGGGCTTCGCCCTTCACCCTAGGCTTGTATGATTTTCACCTTTGGTGAAGTGAAGACCGAAGATGGAAGACCGAAGACCGAAGACCGAAGACCGAAGATGGAAGATGGAAGATGGAAGATGGAAGATGGAAGATGGAATCATTTTAGAAAAACGAGGAACTCAAGATGTCGATATCTTTCAAGAACTCCCAGAAGGAACCAAGGTTCTCCCGCCACAAATAATACCACTTAGTGAATCAAAAGAGACTAATGATGGAGTGATTTTTTGATCCATCAAGGCTAGACGAGGGAGTGGTGCGAGCACCATGACTGAGGAGAAACGCCGATTTATCAAGAAAGCGCCCAGCACTCAAAGTCTTCCGCGTAGCGCATATTCCTAAAGCCCTCAAAAAGAACATTTGTCTCTTTGGTTTTGCTAAGTGGTATGACTACTCAAAGGCCCGGGTATTAGCAGCCCCATTCTTTACTCAAAACCATCCGGGATATGCCTACCCAAATCCATGGCACCATGTAGGATCCTAACGATAATCAGCGTGCTGGCATTGACTTGAAACAGAATAAGGTGCCGTCCTTCCCGTGCAATCTGGCATCGCGGAAACAGCTCTTCCCTAAAACGCCAGCGGGAAGGGTCCCCGGCTATTTGGGCAAACTTCTGGTAGAGGCTTTTCAGATAGCATTCCTCCTGCTCCTCACCCCATGTATCACGGGTATACTGGCTAATTTTCTCAAGATCAGAAACTGCTGAATGGGTAAACTCAAGGATCACTGATCTTTCTTATTACCTCGTGCCAAATTTAAAAACTCCTCCTCACTCGAAACCTTGACGGTCTTTCCTACAAGAACATCCTCATACCCCTTACGGGCCTCATTTTTCAACCACTCGCCGTAGTGACGCTGATCCTCCCAAATTCTCAGCGCATCACGCATCACTTCGCTCGCGTTGTTGTAGCGTCCGGATTCAACACAGCTTTTGACAAGCTGCTCGTAGTGGGGTGTCAGTGAAATATTCATACCGTTATTCTTTTAGGATAGACAAAATATAACAAGGATTAGCAATCTTTGCAAACTCCTTAAATCATATCGTCCAATCTCATCGATCATTCCCCTCTTGGTCTTTGGGGTTTGAAACTTGGAGTTTAAAGCCTTCGGCTACTTCCCGTAGCGCGACCGTCCCGGTCGCTTGAGGTTCTTCCGGCGCAGCCGCTGTCTCTTTGTTGAAAGCTAGGCTGCGCACGATGGTTAAAGCGACCGAGACGGTCGCACTACGGAGAAAGGCAAAAAACTACGTAACATTTTCCCTCCCTCTTCTATTTCAATGGTGCACAGACGGATATTTTCCCTGTGACTAGACGGCTTTGACCTCAAGGACGACACCCCTAAGAAAATCCCTAGCCATTGATCAAACTGCTTTGAAAATTTATTTACCACATTCCCATTCTTCTTCCTTACGGGGCCTCCTAAAGCATCGCTGCAAGTGTGGGTTTGCCTTGATCGCAACCATCTCGATCATGGCTCTACTTGTCATGATCGCCTTGGGGATGTTGAGCCTGAGCGCTGTCGAGGTGCGCGCCAGCCAGAATGGCCGGGCGATGGCGGAGGCCCAGGCGAATGCGCGGATGGCTCTTATGATTGCCATCGGCAAGCTACAGCAACACGCAGGTTCCGACATGAGGATCACGGCACCCGCAGATATTCTGGATGAAGCTTATCCGCCCGCTCTAGGAGTCTGGCGCAGTTGGGAAGGCTCTGACCATGAGGCATCGGGTAATCTCAAAGGTCGTCCCAAGGCCCCCGACTATTCCTCCAAGACAAAAACGGTTTCCCAAGATGGGCGTTTCGTAGCTTGGCTGGTTTCCCGCGCAGATGAAAACTCCCTACCGGCTGACGCTCCCTCTCTGATTCAGAAAACCCCCTCGGCTGGAACCGTACCACTCCTGGCGGCCGGGACGCTTGCGGATTCAGACACACGCCAGGTCCACTGCATCCCCCAAAGCGTCGGCTCGGGTGGGGCGCTCGCTTGGTGGATTTCCGGTGAAAACCAAAAAGCCCGCATTCCCAAACCCTACGATGAAGCTAATTCCACCGCCGCCGAATGGGCCGACCGTAATCATAGCCACGCCGTGGCCGATCCCGAACCGTTTAACCTGGATCCGCTATTAGCCGATCCTTTGCTCGCTGGTAAAGCCGTGACGCGCTCAACAGCAGACTTCATCGCCAACGCCGCTGCTGATGCTACCACGCCCACTGAAAATTTCCACGACCTCTCCGCCAACTCCATGGGTCTGCTCACCAACGTCGCGACCGGTGGCTGGAGAAAAGATCTTTCCCTGCTCACCGAAAAATGGGATGCTCAACCGACATCAGGGTTAGAGTTTTTCAAAATCAGCCCAACCGAAAGCCTTGAATATAGCCGGCCTGCAAACAGCACGGATTACAAACCGTCTAACAGCATGCTCTATCACTGGGCTGATTATCGGGACAGCAATGTCGAAGGATATTTTGTCGAGCGAGGTTCAGTGGCAAGCTGGGCGTATTTGCAAGACTATGCCACGCTTTACAAAGGCATGACCTCAAATGCCTCGCATGTACCTGACATACAATTTCGCAGTTGGATCAAAAAGTATGCAACCAACGCGAGGCAATTTTTCCACAAAGTGCGGCTGACACCTCAAATTGCTCGCTTTCAGATGGTTGTTTCACATTATGCCACGACAGAGGGGTCAGCACCGGGAAAGTATCGCCCCGCCGTGCTTCAAACGCCGATTTTTACTATTTGGAACCCTCACAATGTCCGGATAACTTTGGATCAAAGTATGTATGCAGGCCTTGGTTACCAGTTGCCTATCGCCCTGCGTCACAAACTCGGTGTAGCTTCTGACTCTGAGGATTATTATGCCAGTACGAGTAACTCTGGGTCTACTCATAAGTCTTTCCATACGGGAAGCTATGGATGGGGAGGAGCTTACAGGTTTGGTCAAGGTTCTATCATTTTGGAACCAGGTGAAACTCGTATCTACAGCCCTAACGAAGGTTTCATTCGCGAGGCAACCTACAATAGACAATCTTCAGTCCCAATGAGCCCTGGAGTCCGGACTGATGTAGGCGTTTATTATGCGCTGGACCGGAGACTACAACCTGGAATCAATTCCGGAGAACCTACCGATCCGGAAAAGGTTTCTTTAGCTGGAAGTACCTCTATGGAAGTAGATGCTATATTCGATGTCCCATCTTCAAGCACAGGCTTGCCGGCTCCTAATCAATACGCATGCGGTATCGGCTTCCAGTGGCTTATAGGCGGCACGAGCGGCAGCCATAACTCACATGGGTGGTGGCAGGCGTTTTACACGCATTCAGATGCGGAAGAAATCTATCCACCCGTCGCTGGATTGGCTTCTGCGACTCTTGCAGAATGCGCAGACACGCCGAAACCTTTTCTGTCCATGATTCTCGGGTCCCGTATCTCCAATCACAAGGCTACAGCCACCAAGGGAATGGTTCAGGCGAATCCTGTTGTTGATTTCTTTGGTTCTTCGGCTGATAAAAGATTTACTGAAAAGCATCAAGGTGGCGATAATCTCATCAACCACCCTTGGGACTTCAGCTATATCGAGCATGGCTCTGGCCCAGCGGATGATATGCTGCCCAATGCGGATAATGACACGAATAGCAGCTATATCGTTACTGGAGTCCGCAAGGCTGAGGGGTTGGCACGCATTGTATGCTCGGAGCTTCCCACCCGTCCCTTGTCCTCATTGGCAGACCTCACTCACATGCAGGTTAGGGGGCTGAACCCAACGCCTCCCTATGCTTTCAATGTTGTAGCGAATTCGGATGCTACCCCGCTGATACCAAAAAACTCAGTGGTGGACTTAGTGGGCAATTGGCGAGCGAATAGCCGCATCAACGAGCAGCAGGATGATTCCTATTGCGCGAACCACATCCTCTTTGATGACTGGTTTTTCTCCTCCATCGCCCCGGAGCCCAGCGGCTTTGGCCCAACGGGTGGAATCGATCTGCGCCAGAACTACCTCGATTTTCTGACAAACGAAGATCCCTTGACCAATCGTGCCTACCATCCCATCCAAGAGGATCAGGTTACCGACACCACCAAAGCTGGCGAGATTTACTCGGCAGAGGTCGAGCCCACAGACGCATGGAAAACCATCGCCTCCCGTCTGGAGGTGCAGGGTATGTTTAACGTAAATTCCACCTCCGTAAAAGCCTGGCGGGCGCTGCTAGGTCACGCCCGCAATCATAAAATTCCCTACACCAAAGCAGACGGGAGTATTGCCCTGTCCGAGGATACAGACTATGCCGTCAGCCGCATCAGCGTGGCGGGTGATAAAGAAGCTGGTGAGCCGGCTGAAAACAACGGCTACTTTGCCACCACCGAGTTTGGCGGATACCGGGTCTTTACCGATGAAATGTTGGATTTCCTTGCGGAAAAAATCGTCGAGCAAGTCCGGCTGCGCGGTCCGTTTCTTTCCCTTTCCGAGTTTGTCAACCGGCAGCTTTCTGATGATACAGATCTTGCCCTGGCCGGTGCCATCCAGACCGCCCTCAATGAGCTCACAGCCGATGCCTCGTTGAATCCGTTCGAGATCATGCAGGACGAGTCTGAGCCCTCTGTTGCTAATCCTCCAGGGAAGCACGACTACGTATTTCCTGAAGCTGCCGTCGGCCACAATACCTATGGCCTGCCCGGTTGGACACGGCAGGCGGATATTCTTCGCCCACTCGCACCGATACTCTCGGCGCGTGACGACACCTTCACCATCCGCGCTTACGGTGAGTCCCGTGCGGCAGATGGCACCGTCCAAGCACGCGCCTGGTGCGAGGCTACGGTGCAGCGCTCCCGTGAGTTCGTTGACTCTGCGGATCAGCCAGACATCACAACTATTCCTACAAAGCTGGCGAACCAGACTTTCGGCAGGCGTTTTAAGTTCATTTCCTTCCGTTGGCTGAATGCTAACGAAGTGTAATTTATAGAAGAACACCCGCGTGGTAGAAAACTCCCATAAAAATATGATATTCATCCTAATCCTGCTTATCCTCGCCCCCATTCTCACCGCACAGGAGCGTGAGCACACATGCCGCACGGTGTTTCTCAACGGACCACAGCAGGCTGCCAGTGACTACTATCTTTTCGATGGAAAACGATCCCAGAAAATCGAACTCCCCCGGCTGAGCCTCTCACCTGTTTACAAGGTCCGCCCGGGAAAAATCAAGCTCTGGCTTCTCACTTCGCCCGTGGATGATCCCGAGAATATCCCCGTGGGAACTCCTTCGATCATCGTGCCGGCGGCTACCTTGGATTTTTATCTCCTCATCGTCCGTGACTCCGCTAACAAGGTCCTGCCACTACGCATGCAATTGGTCAACGCGAACCAGGATCGCATCGGGCGCGGCGAAATGCTCTGGTTCAATCTTACCCCGAAATATATCGCCGGGAAAATTGGCAAAGAATATCTCAAACTATCACCCAAGAAATCGGTTCTCGTCAAAGAACCCGCCCGCGGGAAGGGTAGCTACTCAGCTGAGATCTACTTCCGCGTTCCTGGTGATACGCGAACGCATCCCCTGATCGAGAGCCAGTGGCGCCACGATCCGCGTTCCCGCTGTATCGTGTTTGTCTACGACGAAGGAAAACGACGAGCTCCAAGGATCAGGTCATTCTCCGACTTCCGAATGGCCGAGAAAAAAAAGGAGGAATAGCAGTCATAAGTTAGAACACCTCCCCATAAGCTAAGCACGTCGTCAACCCACAACTCAAGCCGCGAGAATGACAAAATACCCAAAGAAATCCTAAACCCGAATAATCAAACCAAGTCCTTCCGTGATTTCCGTTCCTTCCGTGGTTCAAAAATGAAATTTCAACCCATGTCTTCTTTCGCGCATTTCGTCCTTTTTCGCGGTTAAAAAACTGAAGCAGCAGCCCAAGAAAGATTCGTAAAATTCGCCCGATTCGTGGTTCCCAAAAAAGCATCCTTTCTTCGGTGCCGGTTTCCACTTTTTCTCATCACCTTCGATCCGATCGGCGAACACGGGATTTGGCTCAGCCTTCAGCCTTGCCCATCTTTGGGATGCCCTCCATTTTGCGCCAGCGCATAGGCCATGTCCAAATAGCTGTGTTGCTCGTTATCTTTTGCTCCAAGCATACTCATGGCGGAAAGAAACGGCACCCGCTGGCCATCGGAACGATCAAAACGCCTGATGATAAGCACCGGCTGGTCGGTGATACTTTCAAGCCGCCACTCGGGAGAGGTAACTTTTTTTCGCAGTCATTCTAATATTAGATGCACCATTCTGTAGTTTAAATCTACTAAAGTGCGATATAATACACTTTAAACAAAAAATCGAGTAGTAATGCAGCAACCCTTTTTTCTTCACTCTCAACAACGCCTCAACCCAAAAGCACATCATCCTTTTAAGATTCTTTCCAAGGTCAAAGTCTCCAATGCTTTTCGAAGTAGGCGCAAGTCTTCGGGATACAATTTACTATTCAACGTACTCTCTGGCGTTGCTTCCCCTCCAGTTTCTGCATGTCAATCAGACTCACCACCGGAGGCGGATTTTTGATCGGCGGCTTGGTGGTTTGGGTGTTTCCCGTAGCGCGACCGTCCCGGTCGCTTTGTGGTTCTTCCGGCGCAGCCGCTGTCTCATTGTTGAAAGCTAGGCTGCACTCGACGCTTAAGAGCGACCAACAAGGGCGCAATACGTAAAAAAATAAAAAAACTGCGTAACGTTTCCCCTCCCACTTCTATTTCATTGGTGCACAGACGGATATACCCCTGTGACCAGACGGGTTTGACCTCATGAAAAACCCCAATTCAAAAATACAAATACCAGAAAAACATGAAACTGAATAAACCAATGAAAACAATCCTGCCCCTCGCGGTAATCGCGGGGTTCGCAGTCACTGCTAATGCAGCCGTAGTCATTACACCGACCGGAGCGACAACCACTGGCGGATCTATTGACGCAACCAGGGTCATCGGCAAAACAATCGACAGCAGCGGCCTGAGCGGCGTTGGTGACATTCTCACTCAAACGCATAGTGTAGGCGTTAGTGGTGACCTTTGGCTCAGTGCCAATAATAATGGTAGCGGTGTCGAATTTGTCTTCGACCTCGGCGGCACCCACACTGTCGACAGCGTCCACCTTTGGAATATTTCCTATACCTCCGGCGCAGTGAACCGTGGCCTCCAAACAGTGGACGTCACATTCTCCACAGATGGGGGATTCAATTTCAACACTCTTGTCGAGGATAGCGAATATGACGACTTCGGCGGCTTTGCGATGTCCTCCACAACGGGCCCGGGGGTCGCGGAGACCAAGACATTCACTGCGGTCGCCGGTGTGACGCACATCAAGTTCACCGACAGCACAAACCATGGTGCCACCTACACGGGCATTGGTGAGATCCGCTTCGGCGCTGCCGCCGTCCCCGAGCCCTCCACCACCGCCCTTCTCGGCCTTGGTGGACTCGCACTCATCCTGCGTCGCCGCAAGTAACCCGGCATCGGGAAACCAACCATCCTTTCAACCCCGCTCCCCATCCAACGGAGCGGGGTTTTTTCATTTTATAAAACGTTCAGCCTCGCTTAACTGATACAATCTCCTGAGCCAGCACGTACACCCAAAAACAACTAGCGCGCCGCCCGTATCAGTCATAGGTTCCCGCCAACCAAGAGCATCAAATTATGTATAACCACAACCATTCTCCAAGCCATCAGCTGATCACCCTCGTCGGTGCCGCCGTGATCTCATTCATCACCTTTGCTGGAAACCTTTCCGCCGCCGATTCCAAAGCGGAACTTCCGATCTTGGTCGAAGCCGAGGGCTTCGCCGACACCGGTGGCTGGGTTGTTGATCCACAGTTCATGGATCTCATGGGCTCGCCGTATTTGCTGGCGCACGGTCTTGGAAACCCTGTCAAGGATGCCAAAACGGAAGTCTCCATCCCGAAAGCCGGCAGCTACCGGGTTTGGGTGCGGACCAAGGACTGGGTGGCGCAGTGGCAGGCCCCCGGCACACCGGGCAAATTCCAAGTTGCCATCAACGGCAAAGCCCTCGAAACCACCTTCGGAACCGTCGGTGCTCAGTGGCATTGGCAAGACGGTGGGAAAGTCGATCTCGCCCAAGGCAAACTCAAGCTCACGCTGCACGACCTCACCGGCTTTGAAGGCCGCTGCGATGCTATCGTGTTTTCAAACGACCCCTCATTCACTCCACCCAACAAAGACCCGGAGATGGCAGCATTCCGCCGTAAGAGCCTCGGCCACCCCGACAAACCAGAACCAGCCGGCGAGTTTGACCTCGTTGTCACCGGTGGAGGAATCGCCGGCACCTGCGCCGCAGTCACCGCTGCCCGACTAGGTCTCAAAGTAGCCCTCATCCAGGACCGGCCAGTCCTCGGCGGTAACAATAGCTCGGAAGTCCGCGTTTGGTTGCAAGGAGCCCGCAGCAAGGAACCCTGGCCGCGCGTCGGAGATGTCGTCGCCGAGCTCGAATCTGACAACCACGCCCACTACGGCCCGACCAACACAGCCGAACTCTACGAGGACGACAAAAAACTCGCCGTCGCCAAAGGTGAACCAAACATCACCCTCTTCCTCGAACACCGGGGCAATGGCGTCGAAATGAAGGGGAAAAGCATTCAGGCCGTGCTCGCCACAGAAATTCGCACTGGCAGACGTGTCCGCATCGGTGGAAAATGGTTTGCCGACTGCACCGGAGACGCCTGCATCGGCGCCCTCGCCGGAGCCGATTTCGACCTCCAAGCAAAAAACAAAATGGGACCGTGTAACCTCTGGAACGTCTGCGAATGCAAGGACACCAACCCGATCAACACCGGCACCAATGTGTCCACTGAACTCGTGCCATTCCCACGCACCCCGTGGGCGCTCGATCTCTCCGACAAACCCTTCCCCGGCCGCAGCAAAATCAAGCCAGATCCAAACCAACTCGGCGGCTGGTACTGGGAAAGTGGCTTCGACCGCGACCCGATCAACGAGATGGAATACGTCCGCGACTGGAACTTCCGCGCCATGTATGGTGCCTGGGACGCGCTCAAAAATGTCGACAAAGTGCTACCCAACCACCAACTCAACTGGTCAGCCTACATCCTAGGAAAACGCGAATCCCGCCGTCTCATGGGCGATGTCATCCTCAACATCGACGACCTCAATTCCGACCGAAAATTCCCCGACGGTGTCGCCCCCACCGGCTGGGACAACGACCTCCACGTCGCCAGCCCCAAGTACAATAAAGGCTTCGAGGGCGACGCCTTTATCTCAGACGCCAAGCATGGATATTTCCCAGCATTCAAGGACAACGAACCATTCTGGATCCCCTACCGTAGCCTCTATTCCCGCAACATTGACAACCTCTTCATGGCTGGACGATGCATCAGTGTGACCCACGATGCGCTCGGAGCTGTGCGAGTGATGCGCACCTGCGGCACCCAGGGAGAAATCGTCGGCATGGCCGCAAGCGTCTGCAAGGAGTTCAACACCAACCCCCGTGGCGTCTACAAAAAACACTTCACCGATCTGCAGAAGCGGATGCGTAAAGGCGTCGGCAAGGTCGACGGCTCGACCATCCCGTACTCAAACCAAGGTGAGCACGGCACAAGCATGCGACAGGTTCGCCTCGCCCAGCCAAAATGGCTCGAGCGGGTTGGCCAAAACCTCGCTCGCACCGCCAAGCTCAGCACCAACCTCCCCGCCAAAACCGACGGCGTCGATCGCACCGTCTTGCTCAACGACGGCAACGGAAAAATCGAAGACAACAGCGCCCGCTGGATAGGACGTGGGAAAATGCCCCATATCATCGAGTACCGCTGGGACAAACCAGTCGAACTCGGCGCATCCCGGATGATCACCGGCCGATACAACGGAGCCCGCGTTCTCGACCCCATCAGCGATTTCAAAATCCAGTATTCCGATGACGATGGCAAAACCTGGAAAGACGCGCTGCCAGCCGTGAAGAAGAATGAGAACCCCGCCTGGTCCGCCACCTTCGCCCCAGTCAAAACCCAACTCCTCCGGGTCGTCATCACCGCCGCACCACACAACCTCTCACGCATCTGGGAAATCGAATTCTACCAGCCAGTGAAGCAGGCTACTAAGTAAACAAAACCCCGCGCAGAGAATGGAACAAAGAAGCCTCGCGCAGAGCCGCAGAGGCGCAGAGTTTGGAATAAATACTTACCAATCCCCACCACTACACAGCGCGAGCACTCCCACCTGCACCTTCAAGTAATTTCTCACAACCCCAGAAATCCCTCTGCGCCTCCGCGTCTCCGCGTCTCCGCACGAGAATCGAACACACAACCCCAGCACAAAGGATGGGACAAACAATGCCTCGCGCAGAGACGCAGGGGCGCAGAGTTTGGAATAAATACTCACCAAACCCCACCACTGCACAGCGCGAGCACTCCCA
>Ga0233410_10000651_pt1 | contig 10462 bp, 8 predicted proteins | sample Na_anoxic_1_MG_FD_179869 | JGI IMG/M metagenome (GOLD analysis project Ga0233410, IMG submission 179869) | Seawater microbial communities from Saanich Inlet, British Columbia, Canada - Na_anoxic_1_MG | ecosystem: Environmental > Aquatic > Marine > Inlet | place: Canada: British Columbia...
CAGCGCGGAAAGCCCATGGCATGAAATCGAATGAGAAGAGGAAGTCTTCTTCTCGGATCAGTTTCTTGATTGAGGCAACAGGGCCATCGCTTTGAATAAATGCATTGTTTGCATTATCAACGAACACTCGATCAGCGCGGAAGCACTCCAAAGGCAGCGTCTCGTTCATGTCCACCATCCATTGTGACCACCTAGATACGAGAGCCATGTAACGGTTTGACCAATCGTCTAATCCGTTGATTGTTTCGAGTTGGTTTGCTGCGTCGTAGCAGGCAGGCATAATCCAATCGAGGCCATTAAACAGTCCTACAGGGAACCTACCTTCACGAGGTGCGCCAAAGGAGTGAATGCCGGGACTCGTCTCATAGAATGCCAACACGATGTCACGGAGAAAGAATGCGGCGGTTGGAACATCTTCAGTTAGTAAGCATCCTCGCTTTTGTCCTTCAGTGATCGTGTGCAAAAGTCTGCTTGTAGCACGGTCACCATAAGCCCACGGGTAAGGCTGAACGCCATCTCCGTTTTGATCTCGAACCATGCCAACCGCAGAAGATACGAGCATTGTCGCAAGCCATTTCGCCACCACGTTTGAATGTAGCTTGTTGCCCAGACCAGTCTCAACCAGGATTGGGTTTGGGTCATCAATAAGAGCAAACAGTGGTGTGAGCCAAAAGTGCTCTGCGTCTGGCCCGGTCACAGTTACTGGGCCGTTGCTACCCATGTAGACGGCAGTACCATCTGGCATATCACCAGGGGACTCAGGAGTCCATCCATGGGGTCTACCAGCAGCCTCATAGCCAAACTGCCTGAACGGCGCGTTGGAGTAGTAAGAACGACGGTGACCATAGTTCGCCAACACCGATCGGATATAATGCGGGGTTAGTTTATGGGTGTGTCTCCAGCCATAGCTCGATTGTGAGCCAGATGAACCAGAGTAAGGCGCGATGCCACCCAACATCCAAGACCAAGACCCAACCTCTACGCCCTGAGCGTCAGCCATGGCATTAGCTATAGGATTCCAGTTCTTCAACTGAGGTTTGGCAATCATGCTATCTGCTTTAATATTGAACACTGTCTCTGGTTTGACAACAGGATCAAAGGCAGCGATTGACTCAAGATTGGAGTCATTAGCATTGGGGATGTTAGCTTCTGGGATGTTTGGTAGTTTGTTACGCATATTATTATATATTATTTGACTTCTTTTCCAAGTGCCAATGCAATGAGGATATCAAGCTCATCCGATTCGGTTTGAGCGGCAATCCCAAGTGCCAGTGCAGCAGTCTCCCTAACTTCTTGATTAAGAGATTTTAAGTAAGGTTTGAATACATCCTTTAGCTTAAACTCTGGGTGATCCATTCCAACCTTTGCCATAGCAATCATGCAAGCAGAGATGATATCTTTGTTGTTAGTGGACTTCATTGCCCTACGAAGGGTTGCGAGGATATCCAACTTATCTTCCTTAGTCGGAGCTAGGCTGTTATGTGCAGACTTTCGTGTGCTACCTAAGTAGAAGTCATCCGATCCTGTTTGAGGGCCTTTACTGTGAACGGCATTCTTTAGGTGGATAAAGGGATCCTTATTAAACTCCCACCAGAACGACCATTGAGTAAGATCAAGTCCTAGTCTGGATCCCCTGCCGCCGGTTACAGGGCCTGTCGATGGTCCCGTAGGTCCCGTAGGTCCACCTGTCGCAGGCCCCTGAGGACCACCCGTAGAAGGCCCAGGTCTTCCTGTGCTAGGTCCAGCAGGACCACCAGTAGTAGGTCCAGAGGGTCTTCCAGTATTACCGCCACCAGGGCCAGGGGGAACTACATCACCAGGACCGCGATACTGACCTCCATGGGCCAAAAGAGTTGCTGTAAGAAATAAAACGCTTAGAAGTGTCTTCATGGTAATTATACTCTACTTGTATATATCTTAGTCTAGGACGTACTCTACTGTTATAGCTACGATTAACCAAAAAGCGAAGAGGAAAATAATTTTAAGCTCTTCTGCCGTTACGGGGTCAGCTTTACGCTTTGCCATATCCTTTTTTACGCCGCTTCATATTTATTAAGCCTTAGATATATTTCATCTAGGGCTTCTGACATGAGTTTAACTCTTTCGTTAAGAATTTGTAACTCGTATGTGGGGACTTCTCTCCACTTCACAGTTGTCTCTGATAGAGTTAACAACCATGAGATCGAACCTTCAACAGCAATTAACTCGCTGATGAGACTTTTAGGCTTGGATCGCATAAGAGTATCCTGAACCTTTTTAGGGAAGGTTCATAATTATTTACTACTCCTGAGGATAATTATGATGTATATCCTTCGCCCGCCGGTAGATATCTTAGGAGGATACTATGCTATTACTAAAAAAATTCGGTCTGCGTCCTGTTACTAATTGCTGTGCGGGAAGTTGACTAATGCCCTTGCATTAGAGGATAAACTTTAAGGTATATTAACCAAGTGGATGCACAGCCTACGCATCCTGCAAACAATACATCTAATACCCCAAATGGGGAGTATTGAGTGAAGGGATTCCAGTAGAGTGAAGACCAGAATACTGCGGACCAGAATCCCGTACAAAGGATACAATTCACTAACTTACCTAAGAAAGGTGAGATCTTTCCTACCCTATTTCTAAAAGGTGCCATTACCGTGGAGTTTACAATAATAGTAGCCAACCCAAAGGTGGCGAGCATCCAAACCAACATATCTACTAATTGAATCATTTCGGTAATCCGTTTGTTTTATCTACAGGAAGTTTACAGGGAATGTCAACATTCCACTCTTTCATAAACTCATCTTTGGCTTTATACCAGCCTTCTCTCATCTGCCCATCAGACTCATGCCTGATCATTATAGGCACCACGTAGTTGGCATACCCCTTATAGTGGGCTAAAAACGTCATGTGGATGTCGTAGTAGTCCCAACCACTAGATAGATAGTCAGGCTGGGTCAGTCCAACATCCTTTATAGTCTTGTATGTTGCAGCAATGAGGCATCCATCTAGAACTACAACTTGGCCTGCGGGACCGAAGTAGTTGGGGGTCATTGTCTCCTCATTATCCCCTTGCCAGACAAATCCTCTGGTTTCCCCCGTCTGGCGTGCAGCCCACCATGATCCATTTTTGGTGAAGTTACAGGCTCCTGCAACTCCTACAAACCCAACTCCGGGCTTCTTGGCTATTTCAATTAACTTAAAGAACTTAGATGGTGTGGATAGAATCTCTACATCATCATGTATAAATACGATGATATCATCATCTTGCAACGTCTCCTTTTCAATAAGGCCCTGGACGTTAGCGTTATGACCTTCGTAAATTGAAGGGGCATCAATCGCTACTTTAGTAGTATGACTATAATTATCCAGTGCGATAAAAGTATTACGGTTCTTTGATTTTGATCGGGTACATACACTTAAGTAGATCATATGGTTAATAATACACTTACCTTAGAGGAAATCAAGAAAGAGTTTTTAAAATGCAGAAATAGTTGTGACTACTTTATTAAGAACTACATTAAAGTAGTTCACCCTATGCGCGGCCTTGTCCCCTTTGGTCTGTACCCCTTCCAGACTAAAATCTTAAGGGAGTTCCAAGACTACCGACTTTCTATCTTGAGTAAGTTTCGTCAGGCTGGATGCACCACCTTAATGGCTGGCTATGCTTTGTGGTTTATTTTGTTCCAACCTAATAAAAAGGTTGCGATCCTGTCCAAGGGTGATTCCGAAGCTACAGAAGTTGTTTCTAGAATTAGATTAATGTATGACGAGCTTCCCATCTGGTTGCAGCCTAAGACCACTAAAAACAATGATCATACGCTAGCTTTAGAGAATGGCTCCTCCATCCAGTCAAAAGCTTCAGGTAAGCAAAGTGGTAGATCCCTAGCTGCCTCCCTACTAATTATTGATGAGGCTGCGTTCATTGAGTACATTGACACTATTTGGGCTGCTGTGGGTCCTACAACGTCCACTGGAGGGCGCGTATGTGTCTTATCGACTGTTAACGGTATAGGTAATTGGTTCCATAGGATGTACTCACAGGCGTTAGAGGGATCAAACGGTTTCCATGCAATTAGGATTAAATGGCAAGAGCACCCTGAATACCACTACCACGAAGGCTTCGAATGGCTGTATGAGGAAATGCAATCCTACAACCCTCCTATTAACGTTAATGATTGGGAGGCTGTCACCAGGAAGAAGCACACCTTTAAGGAGTGGATGCAGGAGTATGAGTCCAACTTCCTGGGAACTGGTGAAACTTATGTTGACGGGGAGATTCTTAGAAGCCTAAAGGAGAATTGTAATAAAGACTTCTGGATTCGTTACAATAATAAAATGAGGATTTGGGAAGACCCTCAACCCCACCACGAGTATGTCCTTGCTGCTGATCCCTCAATAGGAAGGGATAGGGATTATTCAGCATTCCATATTATTGACATCTACAACGGCAAACAAGTAGCAGAGTTCTACTCCAATAGAACTCCAATCAATGAGTTCGCCAAAATTATAGCAGATGAAGCAAGGCTTTACAATACTGCCTTTGTTTGTCCTGAGAGAAATGGTATTGGTAATAACCTGATTTACTTCCTTAAGGAAGAGCTTGAATACGAGAATCTAGTTCAGGACGATAAGAGAGACATAGGAATACTGATCACTCAGAAAAATAAAGAGAATCTACTGGCCGATATGGAGCATAATATAAGGTCGAATAGGGTTCTCATTAACTCGGAAAGGCTTGTCAACGAGCTTTTAACCTTTGTTATAGATCCCGATACTGGGAAGATCAAGCCAGACTCTCACTGCCATGACGATTTAATCATGGCTTATGCTACTGCTGTGCATATTTTTAACAAGTTAAGAACAAATTCCTTCATAGAATCAAGTGAATCTGAAGATAAAACTTATATCCCACCCGCGATACAGAATGCATATACATATAACATAGGTACGTCCACCGGGGAACTCACTAAAGAGAATATTAAATGGCTGATAGGAAGATAAACGAAGGATTCACTGAATTTGCTGACACGACGAAGCCCTACAATCAGCCATGGGGCATGATTGGAAGGTTTTACCGTAAGTTTTTTGCGCGAGAAGTCGAAGATGTAAAAGATGATCAGTATGTAGACCCGATCACGAACCGCTCTATCTCTCCCCCCAAGCCCTTGCAAGGAGACGCTGTCCAGAACACCGACGTTGTTAGGATCGCTTCAGAGGTTGGGTATGAGAAAACTTACTATCCAGTAATCCCCCAGTTAGAATACGAAAGGAAGAAGAGGTATAAAGAGTATGAGGATATGGACGGATATCCTGAGATTAGTAGTGCCTTCGACATCTACGCCGATGACTGTACCCAAGAAAACATTGACGGTACTAAATGGGATATTGTAACTGATGATGAACTGGTTAGGGACGAAATCGCTGACATGTTCGATAACATTAACCTGGATCGATACCTTTGGGACATCACCAGAAATGCTTGCAAGTATGGGGATATTTTCCTTGAAACGATCATCGATCTAAACGAAGCCAAACGAGGTATTCAAAGGATTAAAATTCTAAACCCTAACTTTATCTTTAGAGTTGAAGATGAGTTTGGTTACCTGAGACAGTTTATCCAAGAGATCCCTAAGAAGAATGATTGGACTAGTTATGGTGGAGTTGGCCCTAGCTTGGACGATACCAACCACTTACCTTTGGATCCTGGGCAAATAATCCACCTAAGACTTCATACGTCTGACCCTTCCCACTACCCTTATGGAAAGGGTATTGCACACTCAGCTAGAGTTACCTACAAGTCTTTGAAAATGATGGAAGACGCAATGCTTATCTATAGGCTTGTACGTGCTCCAGAAAGAAGGATTTTCTATATTGATACTGGGTCATTACCTGCTTCTAAAGCTGAAATGCACATTAAGAAGCAGATGGATAAGTTCAAAAAGAAAAAGAGCTTTAATTCACAGTCGGGCAATATCGAAGAAAACTTCAATGCCTTAGCCGCTGATGAGGATTTCTACATTGCCGTTAACGGTCAAGGTAGTGGAACTAAGATTGAGACTCTTAAAGGTGCAGATAACCTTGGAGAGGTCGATGACGTTAAATACTTCCGAGACAAACTATTAGCTGCCCTCAAGGTCCCTAAAGATTACATCGTAGAGAAGGATACCTCTCCTGAAAGAAAGGCCAACCTTGCTCAACTAGATGTTAAGTTTGCTAGAGTTATCGGAAGAATCCAAAAGTCGATCGAGATTGGGATTGAGACTATCGCAAAGAGACATTTAACTTTAAAGGGTTATCCTAGCATTCTAATTGATAGTCTAAAGATAAAGCTGCCCGCACCTAGTGACATGGCGAAACAACGCCAACTTGGCCTTGACGAGCAGAAAGCTATGGTTGTTGGGGCGGTGAAGCAATTAGGACTCTTCCCTATCAGTAAGATCCTAAAGGATTACTACCAGATGACAGACCAGCAGATAGAGACTATGAAGGATCAACTTGAAAGTGAAATGAACGATCCTGTATATGCTCAACTTGCTGCCGCTGCCGCTGGTATGCCGATGGCTCCCCCAGGCGCACCAATGGATCCTGGGATGGATCCTGGGATGGACCCAGGCGCACCACCTGCGGGGCCGGGGGAAACTCCTCCTCCCCAGATGGAAGCTTTAGATCTGAATAACATGAAAAATATGGCCCTAAAGGCTGGATGTGATGACGAATTACTGAGGCTATTAGAAGACGAAGGTCTTAAGTAATTTATTTTAACAAATTTAAACTGCAAATTTAAGCTAAATAAAATTGATATACTGGAATAGTTATGTTAACAAACCTTATTGAGAATCGTGGAAAAGAATTTAGCAATCTTCTAAAGATAGGAGATTACTTGGCTAGAACTCTGAGAGAAAATGTAGAACTCTTTTATGTAGATGAAGGAAAGGCTACTTACATCACAGAGAGCGGTTCTGTTATTTCGGGTGAATACTCCCCTAAGCCTACCTTAAGGCTTACTAATATTGTAGTAGAAGATTCTTCAATACTGGAAGATCAGAAGTCTTTTGAGGAGGTCGCAGACAAGAAGGTCTCTGTGTTACTTGCGGACTTACTAGAGAACGATTACTCAACTGCGGAAAACACTTTTGATAACATATTATCCTTATACGAGACTAAGCTTTCCTTTGATAGAGTGAAGATTCGACTAGAAGAGAAGACCGCTAGATTTGGTGATAGTACCAAGATCGTGTCCTCTGACCAGTTTAAAAGAACGTTGGAGATCAAGGATCACCTCGTTAAATTCCTTAAAGAGAACAAGGATATCTCCAAGAAGATATCTATCCGAAATGGGATGAAGCTAGTGACTGTGGTTGCAAAGTCGTTCAACCTGCCTAGAAAGACTGTTGCCGATATTAAGAAAGATAAGATTTTCGAGGTAACTACTAAGGGTAACTCTAGTGTCTATGAGCACTTATGTAGACAGGAGCTAGTCCAAAAGGAACTCCTAGAAACTAAGAAGATGTTTGATAACATTTGGGTTGACAATAAGATAGTACACGAGTTGTCGGAAATGGTGTTTGAGTCTGATGAAGACCTTGTTAGAGGTAAAGTTGCCGCTTTGGTTTGTGACGCTCCTTACTTCTCGCTAGCCACCAAGAAACAAATAGGTAACCTAATGCATAACTCTCTCAACCTTAATGAGGTGAAGATCACTAACAGAGACATCAATGCTTTTGTTAGTAAGATCTACGAGATGAAGAAGCCAGTCAAGGCTCATGTCTTGAGTATTCTTAACGAAAAGTATGGAATCAACATCAAGAACCTTAAGGATGTTCCTACCTTTAGAAACCTCCTCATAAGTGAAGGAGAGATCTTAATCAGCATTGCCAAGGAAGCCCCTAAGGCTTCTGTGGTTCGCAAGTCCTTACTGGAGCTTGCATCTAGCCTTAAGCTTAAGAATGGCGCAGAATCTATTGATCTCGCAGACTTCCTTAACGAAGTGTTCTCTGAGGCTGAGTATTCCGAAGTACTAAATGAGACTAGTCTCACTAGCTACTTAGACTTTAATAGAGTTGCAGATGATCTGGGTAAGATTGGTCAAGTGTTAAAGATGATCCAACCCATGGTTGCCGGTGCTCAAGGTCCTATGGGGCAAGGTATGGATCCGGCAATGGATCCTGGTGCAGAACCCGGTATGGACCCAGCGATGAGTCCTGGTGGCGAGCAGCCTGGGCTTCAGCAGCCCCTCGACGGTGGTGATCCTCTAGGGTCCCCCGATCCAATGGAAAGTGGGGAAGAAGGTCCTTCTGAGATCATGCCAGACGCTCAAGAAGTCGCAGATGAAGTGCAAGCCGAAGAAGGCTTCGAAGGCGAAGAAGAGATGGAAGGAATGGAAGGCGAAGAAGAGATGGAAGGCATGGAAGGCGAAGAAGGCATGGAAGGTGAAGAAGACATGCCACTAGAGGGCGCACCGGAAATCATGCCAGGAGAGGGTGAGGAAGAAGCTCCCGAAATGGGAGAGGATGACCTAACGGCACAACTAACCAACATTGAAAACATGCTTAAGGATCTTATTGGTGACGATGGCACCGAGGAAGAGTTTGAGGGTGAGGAAATGGAAGGTGAGGAAATGGAAGGTGAAGACTTCGTAGAAGATGACGGAGAGGAAGAGTTTGAAGAAGAAGAGGATGAAAAGCCTAAAAGACCAGACCCTTCCCGCTACAAGAACTAACACTTACTAGGACATAATGGCACTAGGAGACAATACAAGCAATGACATACCCTTAGGGGTAGGTTATGATGCTAACGGTAATGCTAAAAGCTTTGTAGAGCTTAGTGCTATTAGTGTTACTAATGTAAGTGCTACTCAATATTGGGGTCTTCCCGCAGGGAGTGACGGTACCCTTAGTGGCTTAAGTGATACTCGCGTTAGTTCTACAGGTGATCGGAAACCCCTTCATGGTGAGTCTCTTGTTTATAGCGCAGGATATTGGACACCATGCGCGGTAATTGCAGGGGGTGGTGGTGGTGGTGTTAGCTTTCCCAATGGAAACACAGGAGATATTCTATATTACCAATCGAATGGAACCTCTGTAACGTCCCTATCTCCAACTGCAACCCCGTTAAACCTTGCTACTACTGGTAATCTTGTTACTAAACAGGCGGAAACAGTCCAGTATGCAATTAATACCTTCATTCCATTAAAAGGAATCACTAATACATATGTATCTGGGCCACTTGTCTTCGTTTCTAATTCACCTCACTTCACAACTGGCTTTAATGCTTCTGGTCCTTTAGTATTTACAGGCGCAGCATCTTTCACTGAGAGACCTACGATTGGGGGGACCAATTTCGCAATTGCTACTGACCTTAATACCTACGCTACGAATACAACATTCTATTCCACAACCGCAACGTTACTTGAGAAACCTTCCGCAGGAGGCAATGGTGACCTATTGCTTTACAGCACGGGTAACACTACGGATACTACCGGAGTTACAGCATTTATAACAGACCAAAATATTGTTACAACTCCTGATCTCTCCCCCTACGCTACAAATGCTAACCTAGCCGCTACGGCCACTTACGCAACAAATACATTCGCTACTATCACCAATGCTCTACCTAAAGGTGGTGGTACAATAACTGGCAATCTGGCTATTGAGGGAACTCTAAAGTCTACAAGTGTATATGAAAACTCCCTTGTAATTACTACAGGTGCTTCAGCGGTATCAAGCCTTTCAGGTGCTTCGGGTACAATCCCATATTTTGAAGGTACAACTCCTGCACCGGGATTAAAGACTTTTGCACAGATTCTAACTAATGAGAATTATAACATAAGTCCTGGAGCTACTTATGCCGCTAGTCCAGTATTAAGCCATTTGACGGGTAACCCATTAGCCACTGTTGCTTCTGAGACCAGGGTAGCAGTAAATAACTACACCCTCCCTGCCAATACGTTAGCCGCTAATAAAAAGGTTAGAATTACTTATTTAGGTCGTATTTTTCAAAACACCGGAGCCGATGCGACCATTACTTTATACTTCTATCTTGGGGGCACTGCCATTCTTAATTCTAGTGCCGTTTTTGGATCTAATGCTACTAAACGAGGATTTAGTATAGAAGTTAATGTGTCCCGGCTTGCCACTGATGTTCAACTAGTAACTCAGGAGTTCAAGGCGGCTGCGGCCACGGGTGGAACTACGGGAGCGGGTACAATAGGAACTACTGAGCGAAGTGGATTTTCCTCTAACGGTGCTACCAAGGATGAAAGTGGGACTCTTGTTGCGTCATTGCAGGTCCAATTCTCCGCGGTTGGGGCTGAGGGTGATGAAGCAGCCTTTGAATTAAATGATGTTTTAGTAGAAGTTATCTAACCTAAAAGCATATCACCACGTTTAAGGGAGTTGAATAGGCGCAGGTAGAAAAGTTCTCTAAGGGCATCCAACTCACGCATAACGCTGGTTAGTTCCCTGAGGGTTCTTTC
>Ga0233410_10000652_pt1 | contig 10458 bp, 6 predicted proteins | sample Na_anoxic_1_MG_FD_179869 | JGI IMG/M metagenome (GOLD analysis project Ga0233410, IMG submission 179869) | Seawater microbial communities from Saanich Inlet, British Columbia, Canada - Na_anoxic_1_MG | ecosystem: Environmental > Aquatic > Marine > Inlet | place: Canada: British Columbia...
AGCTGGGCGCTTTCTTGATAAATCGGCGTTTCTCCTCGGTCATGGTGCTCGCACCATTCCCTCGTCTAGCCTTGATTGATCAAAAAATCACTCCAGCATTAGTCTCTTTTGATTCACTAAGTGGTATAAGTTCTTATTTAACTCTTATCTAACCAGATAAAAAATCCCGCATGGAAGAAACTCCATGCGGGATTAGTATTTTGAGAGGTGCTGTTACCTTACTTCCACTGCTGCATGTAGCTCGCAATGTCAGCCACGTCTTGACCGCTAAGCCCTAACTGCTCAGCTGAAAGCATCAGTGAGCGACGCATCCACTTGGCCGATTTCACACGCTCCTTTGGAACCAACTGCACCACACCACCAGTAGAAGTCACAACTAAAGGGTCACCAGTCACAGCTAGTCCATGGACCACTTTACCGTTCGTTAGTACTACTTCTTTACCTTTAAATCCGTGAGCAATATCAGCAGATGGTTCTAGAATGCTCTTCACGATAGCTTCTCGAGACTGAGTGGATCCCCATCCTTTCAATGCTGGACCGTAGTTAGGTCCTACTCCATTGATGTTATGGCACATGACACAACGCTGGATAGTGACTGCCCCTTTCTTTGCATCGCCTTTGAGCTTCATAACCTCAGCAACTGACGGCAATTTAGTCGACTTGGGTGGTTCTGGGACGGTCATCGAATTGACAACAATCTTTGATGGATCATAGATACCACGTTTCTTAAGTTCATCTTTAATTCCCATTGAAGCCCAAGTTCCTGTTCCTCGCTCAAACAACCAATAAACCGACTCAGCTTTCACCAAAGATTTATCATTAGCCAAATCCAACACAGCTAATGCTGCTGACTTGTCATTGATAAAGGAGAGTGACTCCACTGCGAACTCTCTCTGTTCCTGAGTTAACTCCTTGCTCTGAGCGCGTTGCTTCAGATCTGAAACAGCAGCCACAGGCCACAAGCGCCATGTGAGACGAGCAAATGAATCCGACCAACTAGCAGCAGATCCTACAGCCAGTCCCTTTTTAAGACCAGTCCAGATGGCTTCTTCTTTGTTCTCCGCACCAAGCCCAATTGACTCGAGGTAGTTCTTGTCCTTACCATCGTAAGCTTTTGCAAGAGTCACGAAGATCGGCAATGTTTCATCAGCACTGTAGTTCCTCAAGGAGAGAGCCACATCACGGCGCACTGCTGCACTAGCATCGCCTGCTAGTGATTTAGCGTATGCCAGCATGTTTGCACCAGTGCGGCGAAGCGCTCGATAGGCGACTACTCGTTCATCTGGATTCGTGCTCTTAAGTAAACTCTCACACTTCGCTAACCCTTTGGCTCCGAGATGAGGCAGCAACCAAATCGCACGCGATGCGATGTACTTGTTAGGGTTGTCGAGTAGTGCGACAACCGCTGCGAGCGATTTCTCTTTATTATCGCGAAGGGCGGTGAATCCCAGATAACGAACGTTGACCGCGGGCGAACTCAATGCTGTGATTTGACCAGCAGTTGTCTTGAGGTCAATGCTTGGGATGTTCGGTTTAAATCCTTTTGGCGCGATACGGTAAATCGCTCCAGAACAGGAATCATCCATAGTACTATGACCACCGACTCGTCCATCGAACCAGTCCGTCACATACACGGCTCCGTCTGGACCGACTGAAACATCGGAAGGACGGAAAAGCACCCCTTGGTACTCGATCTGGTCATTGCTTGAAACGCGCTTGGTTTGATCACCACCGATGTATTCACCTTGAACGTTTGAGGTGAGGAAATTGACGCTCTTCATCTCGAAGCTTGCACCCTTTGCTTTTGGTTTATAGCCGAAGATGGTGTTACGCGCTGCCTCACAAGCGAGGTAGGAACCTTCCCAATTCTTCCCGAGTGCACCATTTTCATAGAAAACGTTGCCTGTTGGAGAGCCGTGGCCGTAGACATCACCTACATCAAATGTACCTGGATCGTCTTGACGCCAGTGAGCACGAGCCACTGGCTGCCCCGGACGCTGCACAGAGCGCCAAGTTCTCTGACCATTTTTAGTGAAGAAACCGGCACTACCGTACTCCAAAACATACGAATTCCTGCAACCGCCAAAGTCATCATTATCATTCTGGAAAATATCTCCCATTGAGTTCACTGACTGCTCATAAGAATTACGATAACCGTGGCCAACTATTTCAGCATCGGTTCCGTCTGGATTCATTCGTACCGTGAAGCCTGAGGTCCAGACAAAGCCATCATCAGACGCTTTGCCACCCAGCTTATTATTATCCATGTAGAATGTTCCACCCCCACCGCGGTAAACTCCATTCATGTTGAAGGTCTTGCCGGAATTATCTTTAAAAATAGCACCACAGTTACCCGTGTTAAAATACCATTTACCGTCCGGACCAGCTGTCAGCGAGTGCAGCGAGTGGTCGTGCTGGCGGGCATTGAAGCCAGTGAGTAACACTTCTTTTTTGTCCACGGCTGGATCAAATTTTAAATCCCTATTCACATCAGTATAAACCAACATGTTGGGTGGCTGAGAAACGATTATTTTATTATCGAACACAGCGACACCTAATGGAGACTCTAGGTCTTTATCCTGCACGAAGGTGTGGGAACTATCAGCAGACCCATCACCATTGGTATCTTCAAGCACAACAATTCTATCTCCCTCCGGGCGTCGACCCGCCTTACGCCGGTAGTTCACCCCTTCAGCCACCCAGACTCGTCCCTTGTGGTCGACATCCATGTTTGTTGGGTTAAATAGCATCGGAGACTTAGCCCACACTGTTACTTCTAACTCCTTATCTTCAGGCGTAGAAAAATGCTCTAGTGCCACTTTCTGGGCAGCTTCTTTCGGTGACCATTCTACCTTAGTCGTTTTTACAAGCTTAGCCTTTTGAGCTTTTTTTTTAGCCGCTGCCGCTTTCCTTTTCTTCAAGTCAGGAAGCTTCATTGGCTTCTGCTTGTAGAGCGCTGCTGTTGGAAGCTCTATCGGCTTCTTGAGCCCTGCACTGAGTTGCTCTTTAGTGATTGGTTTAGAGGGAACTCCAGCTTTAGGAACATCACCGCGCGCAGTCCAAACAATGGCATTGAGCACCATCTTGCGGAAATCATCGATAGCCCAGTTGCGGTGGTAGTGACCACCAACAAATCCTATGCCACGGCCACCATCAGCCGTCGGAGTGTCTTTATACCACATCAACTTCTGAGGCTTGCCGAAACCCTTCTCACCATGCTCATTCCACATATTGATGTAGCGAACCATGCGATCTGGTGATGGAACACCAGTCACAGCTCCGCCGCAACAATCACAGTCATCAGCAAAACGCATGTTGTAGTAAAATTCATCATAGGCAGGAAACTTTTCAGGCAAACCATTGGCAATTGGCAATTTTTTATTCGCCTTCAAATCCGCAATCCAATGTGGATTCACGGAATAGTCATCCTCCATGTAGCCGCCAAGCCATGGGAGGTAATATTTCTGACCCGCGTCCTTTGTTGGATGCACCCCATAATGCATGAACATGATGCCCATGCCCTTCTTCACGTGCTTATCTAACACCGCATACTTTTCACCAAATCGTCCGCCAGCATCGGCGTACACAATGCATGCGTCGACATCATTAAAGATAGACTCATCCTTCGGCCAACCTGGGTGGTACACCTTCGCTTCGACATCCAGTCCACTCGCATTCAGGGCTTCAGCAAGCAATTTACAGCCAGCTTCAAATTCGTGCTCACCATTCGCGTGGCTCTTCTTGCCAGCCAGGAAAAGAATTTTCTTCGTCTTAGCCTCAATCATCTGAGGGCTCACCGCCAAAGTCACAGCCAGACAGAGGCTGGACCGCCTCAGTAGTTTAGGTATCCAATTTTTCTTCATCATAGAGTTATAAGTGTTCTAGGCGTAATAATGCCGCCCGTACTTTGCACCACGATACTTGCTCAGAGCCAGCATAATGCATGCATTCACAACTCTATTTCCAAATCACTCGATTTCTGACATTCTTTTTTAGTTTTCTTTCCCTCCCTTTCAAACCGCGGAATACGACACCTCTCAAAATCTAAGCGTCGGTCACTTGAATCACTTAATTTCCTCCACGCTCATCGCGTCGAGGAAAAATTTCACTGAAGATTTATTGTCGATCGAAATTGCTAGATTGAGCCCGGTGATGTCCATCAAATCATTCTCGAGCCCAGCTCCAGTAACATTTGGCCTCATAACCAATGAGTCCTTGGGCAAGGACAAGTCCACCGAGAATTTTTTCCACTCTGTGCTCTCTACTGTGATTTTTTCCACACTGGGTTGCACTTGTCGCATCGACGGGTAGGCGCTAGCAACGACTCGGGTCGCAATGCTCAAGCTACACGGCTTGCCAGTAGATTCCAACATCGCCCAACCAGAAATGCGAAACTTCAGCCCCTTTCTAGCCTTCAATGAAGTTCCGTCATCGTAAGTCAGTCTCTGAGTCAGGAACCCTCCCTCTTCTATGATCACTGCGTAGCGCCCCTCCTTAGCCGATCGCTTGCCATCGGTCGCGCGGTCGACATCACAAACTTTTACTTTGCTTGTTTGAAAGTAGTCCTGCCACTCAAGGATGGTAAAAATGTAGGGTGGACTCTTTTCATTGATATCTAGATCCTCGAATGAGGCATTATTGAATGCTAATTTTGGCGCTAAGCTCGGTGCCAGCTCGGGCTCAGGGGACCGGGTAAGCTGGAAAATCAAAGCCGCCACCGCCATCAGACCGAGCGCCACCAAACTATAGCTTAGGAAATTTACCTGTGTTGTGGGCTTGGGCGGTAGCTCCACAGCCTTTCCATGTTTGGAATTCTCAATCTTAACCACGTTGCTCATCGCCCGACTCACTGACGCAAAGCCTCTTTTCTTTTCGAAAACAACATGCCGCTTCTGGGTCAACTCCACTCGCACTGGCGCCATCGATTCTTCTAATTCGGCATGAAAATGCACGCGCTCGGCACAATAGTTCAGCGCTTCAGAATTCGATTCCAACAACGCCTCTAGACTATCTCTCTCGTCAGCAAGTAATCTGTCATCAATCATTTTATCAACCAAATCCCGCAGTTCGGAGCTCGGTTGGTAATTCACATTGTTAGAAATTCGATCACTCATGATTTATTGGTACGGGAGTTCTTTCCGCACACAATCCCGTAGGATGGTGCGAAGGCGTTCGAGTTGTTTATACAAGCTATCAACTTTGCGGCTCAGGCTATTGGCTAGCAACTGCAGAGCTTGGCTATCAGCAGCTTCGTAGCGCGCATCTAGGATATTGCGTTGCTCAGGACTAAGCCTGTCTAGGCAATCATTGAGAATGGAGATTCGATGATCTGGTTCCACCTGAAGTGTTCTATCTGCCAACTTTTCCATCATCGCTGGCGAGAGCTGAACGTGCTTTTTCGGCTGATGCTTCTTGAGCCAGCTTAGGGCTTTAAAGCGAGCGGTCGCGTAGGAAAACTTTTGGTACTCATCCAGCGTCCAACCTTCTTGTTGTTTATTCCACACCAACATACAGGTCTCTTGGATACAGTCTTCTATAGCCTCACTATTCTTTAAAAATCCATAGATGTAAGCGCGTAGTGGAACTCTCGTCTGCAGATAAAAATCTACAAATTTCCGAACCTGTGGGTCCAGCGCAGCAGCATCCACCTTCTCTAACTCAGAGTTAGTAAGTTGTGGGATTCCAGTACCTTTGAGCTCTTGTCCCATAAAAAATTAGCGCATCAATCACCCGTCCAACGCCTCAGTACATACTCACTACTTCAGCAGCACATTTCAACCAAGACAGAAATTACTAGGGATAGCTCTCACATTCGACAGAAAACGCACAAATATTAGTAATCACGACGAACAAAAATGAAACACGCTAGCGTCAGAACCACGCACTCGAATGCAAGCGAACTGAGGTAAATATACTCCATCGAGTGCCTCTCTCGCGTCCTGCGCTCAGCTCGTTTGCTTTTATATTGGACATCATTTTTCTCTACTGAAGCCAGTAAATCAATTTGTTCAAGGATCGATCCACTATCGCGAAATAGCACTAATTGCTCCAAAGACAAGGTCACATCTCTCACTTTTGGAAACGGGGTGCTGACGGTTTTTACTAATTTATAATACCCTTGCGCATCGAGGTCTGCCGCTTGTTTCTCATCAAGGCTAATCACTTCCCCCGACTTCCAATCAACCTTCATCTTCTCCTCCACCATGGCATAGGAATTCAGATACATTGTCTGCTCACTCACCTGAAGCATCCAAACCATCACCCAAAAAGAAACTCCTACTAATAGAGCAACCAAGGATGACTTTGTAACAACCCCCACAAGAACCTGCACACTATGAATCAAGCTAAAGGCGAAGGTCAGCACTGGAACTAACCAGAAGATACTCCAATTCCAATATTCGAGCCTTAAACCAATCGCAACAAACACTAACACGGCTAGTAGTAACGATTGGAGAGCCACGAACAACATGCACCCTAGATATTTCACAAAAAACAACCTCGTGCGAGACACTGGCTTGGATAACGAGATCTCGATGGTGCCTGCGCGAGTGAACTCAGGAAAGACAGAAACGGTACTAATCAATGCTAAAAGAATGGCCCCACTTCCGATCCAAAACCGATTAATGTATGAGGTAAATAGGGTGATATAGAACCATTCTCCCTCAGGAGTCCCTGAGCATATAATATCGCTCTCCACCTTCTTCCACCCAAAGAGCAATGTCATTCCATCGGGTTCAAGCTTGATCGATAGATAAACTATCCCAATCAGCGCAGACATGAAAATGCTTACCCAAAAGAGGCGCTTGGCTAGCAACATTCTCAAAGAATCCATCAATATAGCCACAACTTGGATCATTTGCGGTACCCCCCAGTTTTCGACCCTTGCACCGTTTCCATAAACAAATCTTCAAGCGATTGTTTCTCACGCGTGATTTGCTCAATCACTACCTGCTTTGCTCGCAATTGATCAATGATCACTTGGATGTCAGCGGCACATTCCCCTTCCACTCTGAGTGATTGCTCACCTAGTTTGATTTGGCTTTTACTCGCTAACGACGCCTCGAGCTCACTTGTTAGCTCGCCGACGAACTCGATTGTGTAGGCGCTCTCACAGGAGGTCAGTTCCTTCATGCTCCCCTGCTTCACCACTTGTCCTTGATTAAGTATCGCCACATTATCACAGACTATTTCCAGCTCTCCTAGCAAGTGGCTATTCACAAAAATTGTTTTCCCTTGGTCTCTCAACGACTTGAGCACGCCGCGCATTTCTTTTCGCCCTTGAGGGTCCACTCCATCGGTGGGTTCGTCTAGAAAAACCAACTCAGGATCATTGACCAATGCCTGAGCTAGTCCAATCCTTTGCTTCATCCCCTTGGAATACGTGCGCATTTTTCTATTCGCCCATTCGTTCATCCCTACAAGTTCTAACAATTCATCTTCGCGCTTCTTGCAAAACTTCGGGCATATCCCAGAAAGCCCGGCAGAATAGCGAATCACCTGACGGCCAGTGAGGTATTCTGGAAATTGCACATGCTCTGGCAGATAGCCAACTTTCTGAAGCGTTTTCTTATGCCCGATCGGTTGCCCTAACATCACTCCCTTGCAACTAGTCGGCCGAATAATCGTCAGTAGAATTTTCAGTAAAGTGCTTTTGCCTGCTCCATTCGGCCCGAGCAGGCCAAATATCTCTCCAGCAGGGACGCTCAAGGCAACATCACGCAAGGCTTCCACCCGCCCACTAAATCGCTTTCGGACATGGATAATATCTATCGCTGCTGGCCTATCAGTCACAGAATGTAAAATAGATAATTTCAACTCATTCGCCAATCTAAAAGAACCAAGATAGGCCGATTATGTTAGATTGTGTATCTGAGTACACTCTACACCACAGCTTTTAAAGCTGTGCTCCTGCCTGACGAACAAGACACTTTCGGCGTCTCTATAAAGTAGCAAGTAGGTAGTTGCGAGTAGCTAGCATAGAAAACCCCTAGAGTCCTGCAGGTTGCAAGGTGCTGATTAGCTATCCAATGATAGCCACCTTGAATTCTCCTTCACAAATGCGCAGCCATTCAAATGCTAGTTACTCGCTACGGCCTACTAGCTACTCGACAAGTACAGTGGCTACGCCCACAATGGTGCAGAGGTCCTTGATCTGATAATTGTCGTGTAACGTGACCTGAGTAAGTACTTGAGATTAAATCAAACTTACAGTTCACTGTGGTTATGATCACTATCATCCACGATGAAAAGTCTCGGATGTTGACCAAAATCTGGGAATATTCACCAACGTATGACCTCTTACTGAGATAAGGAAACAACCTATGAAAATAAAACCATCACTCTACATTGTAGCAATTGCAGCAATCGCATTCACTTACTTTAGCAACCATCACCTCATGTCAGCCGATAAATCACCCGCAAAGATGCCAGAAGTTCCAGCTGGCCACGAACAAATCAGCCTCGGAGCCGGATGTTTCTGGTGTATCGAGGCCATTTATAACCGACTCGACGGAGTCAAATCTTCCGTCTCTGGCTACACCGGAGGCACCGTGCTAAACCCAACATACGAAGACATTTGTTCAGGAACATCTGGCCACGCCGAAGTCGTCCACATCGTTTATGACCCAAAGGTGGTCACCCTAGATACCATCCTAGCTTGGTTCTGGAAAGCCCACGACCCCACCACTCTGAACCGTCAGGGAAATGATGTCGGTACTCAGTACAGGTCCGCTATTTACTACTATAATGATGCCCAACGTAAACTTGCCGAGGCATCCAAAACTGCAGCCCAGAAAGATTTCAAATCACCTATCGTCACTGAGATCACCAAAGCCACGAAGTTCTACCCAGGCGAAGCTTACCACCAAGATTTCTACCGTAAGAACAAAAGTAAAAATAGCTACTGCCGCTTCATCATCGCTCCGAAGATGAAAAAACTCGGATTCGAAGATAAAGAAAAAGTCGCTAAGTAACTTTAAGTGTTCGGTTTTCAGTGTTCAGACCATTGCGATGAAACGGTTGATGAAACCTAGTGAGATGCAGGCTGCCTTAGATTGCGCTGATTCACGGCTATAGCAGGTAGGAACTACCTCTATCACTCTATCTATCGCGACCACGCGATCTGGTTGGACATTTGAGCTCATGACTTTTGACACTGGGGAGTGTCGAAGGTCTGAAAGTCGAAGATCAAGTTAGCAAAGTCTGGGGACTTTGGTTTGGTTGCGTTATATTACGTAGATTGACACGTACCCTCCCATTCCACCATTCACCCAGGCTGGGACGCTTATCGGAGAAACTTCCCTGCCTATCACTCGTGTGTTTGGTGTGAATTCGTGGTAGAGATGTTTCATCGTACACCATTTTCGATACTTTCGCATTTTTCGCGGTAGATCCGTTTCATAACCCCAGCAACTATTAGTGGCATTCGTGAGATCCGTGGTAAGAACCGTTTCATCGTACACCACTTTCGTTACTTTCGCGTTTTTCGCGGTAAGAACAGTTTCATCGTCCTAGCTAGCCCACCCAATACATGAGCTACGCCAAATTAGATCACTCCAAAATCATACGAAATCAAATGCTGGTAGGTTTCCCCCGCATCGAGCATTGGACTTGGGAATTGTTTTTGATTCGGTGAATCTGGAAAATGCTGGGTCTCCATGCAGACGCCCGAATGCACGCGAATCGGCCCATTCTTTTTTCCCTCACTAGTACCATCTAGAAAATTTCCTGAGTACAGTTGCACACCTGGCATGTTTGTCGACATGCACAGACTGCGTCCGGATTTGGGGTCGGTCAAAGTGAGCGAGTTCAGAGCCACCTCTTCCACCTTATCTGAGAAAACAAGACAATGGTCATAGCCGTGCGTTCTCTCAATTTGTTCAGAGCCAGAATTCATCCCCAGGCTGAGTGGTTTGGGAACTGAAAAATCAAATGGAGTTTCGCGCACAGAAGCTATTTCTCCCAGAGGGATACAATCAGCATCAACCGGCAAGTAATGTGCCGCCTGTACCGACTGCAGTGTGTGATCTAATACCGATTCAGCAGGATTCCCAGTGAGATTCCAATACACATGTTGCACGATATTTACCGGTGTCTGCTTGGTAGTTGTCGCAGTGTACTCCACCTCCATACGCATCGCCTCAGTCACTTCGTAGCGCACGGAGATCGTCAACTCACCTGGGTAGCCATCACTGCCATCTGCACACACCAGAGCAAAAACAATTTTAGTATCACTCTGCTCAACGACGTCCCACACTTCATTGTGAATTCCCCCTAGACCACCATGCAGGTGGTTAGGACCGTTATTTTGTGCCAATTGGTATTCCGTTTCACCGAGGGAAAATCGGCCATGAGCGATGCGATTAGCAAACCGTCCGACTGACCTCCCCATATAGGCTGCGTCATCGCGTAATCCAGCAAATCCATCTGGGCCTTGCACCACATCTTCAAAATCCCCCT
>Ga0233410_10000654_pt1 | contig 10446 bp, 4 predicted proteins | sample Na_anoxic_1_MG_FD_179869 | JGI IMG/M metagenome (GOLD analysis project Ga0233410, IMG submission 179869) | Seawater microbial communities from Saanich Inlet, British Columbia, Canada - Na_anoxic_1_MG | ecosystem: Environmental > Aquatic > Marine > Inlet | place: Canada: British Columbia...
TGGGAGCGGTACACCTTGTTGAGTTCTTGGTAAGAACCCGACATATCTGCATCATTGAAACTGGATGAGTTGTACTTGGAGCTGATACCCTTCAGGCTCTTCCTAATATCTCTGAACTTGTATCCGACACTCTCCATCATATCGAGGTTACGAACCCGGTAGCCGAGTGTGTATCGAAGAACGTTATCCGCCGTGGTTCGCTCATCAAGTTTCTGGAAATCAGAAAAAGTTCCTGGGGTAAAATTCTCCCCCATATACCAGCTTACGAGGTCAAGGTTTTTAGATAGACCATCAACCTTGTCGGATATGCGGCGACCGTTGGCATCCATATTGTTCATCGCGGCCACAATGTTCTTCATATTGATCGTAAGATCTCCACCGAACTTGCTCCACATAGAATCAATTGCCTTACCTGCCGCACTCATAAAGTTGTCGCCACGGAGTGCTGAATCAACAACCGATGATAGTTCCGCAGTAGGAATCTGGTAGCCCAAGTTGGCTATGCGAATCTTGTTACCGTCCTTGCGGATGTGTAATGATTGATTCTCCTCCCAGGGAGCGAAGACAGTCTCTCGCATTGCCTCCTCCTTCTCCGAATCAATTCCCCCATCCCTGTTTAGCACCATAGGTACAGTAGATCCAGCCGTGAGAATAGCACTCAGTGCGGCCATACGCTTAAACCCTTCAGTCTTAATTCTACGCAACGTATCATCATTCATCTGAACACCGTACTTATCTTGCAACATCTTAGGAAATGTACCATCGGTCATTTGCTTTGCTAGTTTTGCTTGATTGAATGTAGTCCTGACAAGTTCAAAGTTAAATGAGCCGAACTCATTAAGTATGCCGTATTGGGATAAGGAACGTAGGCCCTTATTAATTCGGTCATAGTTCGTATAGGTATTATTCGTAAGATCACCAGCAATTTGTTCAAACTCTCTTTGACCCATACGCTTGATGTCAGCTTCAGGTATAATGTCACCGAGGAACTTCTTGTAGTTCTCGTACACGGATATGCGCTGAGCCGTATCGAAACTATTATAGGCTTTGCCCACACCGTTGATCGAACGTTGAAATAATTTAGGTGCAATGCCATTCTTAAATCCATCGCGGATGTCGGATGCTGTAACTCCCTTGTCCACTAGACCCAACTCTTTGAGTCTGTTAAGTTCCATTAATGGAATTTGACCACGCTTAAATCTTTGAGGTAGGGATTCATTAATGGCTACGCGCATCCCCTTGCCGTATCCTCTGCCAGGGTTGAATCCCTGTCCAGCAACTAGCACCGCCTGCCCGACAAGCTGCACTGGATAAGAAGCTAGATTCAGTGGTACTACCACAAACTTTGCGGCAGCAGTTGTGGTCTTGAGCAATCCACCGACAACACGAGCAAGCCAGGGACCGGAATCTTTCACAGCACCAGTTCCGTAAAGTTCCTGTAGTGCCTGATTCGCCTCCTTTGGCACATAGATGGGGTCACCCTTCTTAAGCTTACTGGACTGAACGTATCCCGTTGGGTTCTCCTCTGTCACGGGCACTTTCATTTTGCGGGGCACACGCGTGTCACCGGACCGCATAGCGCGTCCACGCATAACAAGTGGCTCAAATCCATCTGGAACTTGACCAGGAGGAAAGGTCTGCCCTATCTTGTACTTAAGCATATCGTCAGCTATTCGACGATTGCCAGCCTCGTATGAAGCCAATCTTCCGAGGCGAGAAATTGTTCCGAAAAGTCTCTCGCCTGATTCCGTGTACTCACCAAGGTACTCACGCATTGTTTCAGTAAGATCCTCGTTCTTTCTCTTGAATACACGTTTGTTACCAGCAATGGTATTCATCAGCTTTAGGGAGTCCGAGCGACTATCCTGTAAGTTCTGAAGGAATTGATTTATCTCATCGTCACTCTGCCCATCTTTCTTCAGTTCCATCCGAAGCTTGTTTTCCACATTAGCAGATGGACGATAGTTACTGTCCTCATAGAACCTGTATTCACGAGTAAAGTAATTCTTAGAATCAATACTATTCTTAATCTTCGCTGCAATCCGAGGATCAATATCCAGGTCCCCGGCCTTATACATCCGATAGATTGTATTCTGGTACTGGTCAATCTTTACGCGGGCATCGTCCAGCGTACCCTTGATGTCCGTGAATGCGGCGGGTAGGTTGTTGCTGTTGTTTGCGACGTAGTCATTGAGCGCATCCACGTCAGTCTTTGATGCATTCTTGGTTGCACCATCAATGATGTTACGGACGGTAGCAGCTAGGTCAGTTGCAGCTTCTGCTTCATTCTTGGCTCGGATTGAGTTCATCGTAGCACTTCCGCCGATAAGCTTAGATGGGATTACGTTCCTATACAGGGACCGCATAAAACGTGACCCCATACCTACGGGATTCTCACCAGCCAATGTTTCCACGACCTGTGCCGCATCGGGATCACCCTTCTCATAAGCATCATTTAAGAAATCACCAGCCTTGCCACCGAACTTCGGGTAAGCCTTTTTCATTAACTCACCAGCAGCACCTAAACCTAGACCTAGACCACCACCGACTAGCACAGCATTACCGAGTTCTTCATTGGTAAGGTACTCACCCTCCTCGATACCCTTCTCAATCTGAGCACCAGCAGTTGATATAAGAGCACCACCTGCTGCACGTTTAGTTCCTTCCTTCGCTAGACGGGGTAGGAGACGCGCTCCCTTGGAAGCTTTGCCTAGACCACCTGGGATTAGATTAAGGGCTGTGTCAGCCGTTACACGGCCCCAGCTTATTTCATCTTGTCCTTCAATTTTCTGTGCCAGTAATGAACCGCCAACTCCTCCTCCTATTCCTCCGCCCAAGTATCCAAGAGTAGCCCCGATAGCAGCTCCAGGTACGGCTCCCACACCAAAGAAACCAGCTCCAAGCGCGGCCCCAGCAGCAGCCCCCGCAGCAGCACCAGCGTACTTAGAACCTTCACCAACAACAACCTCAGCACCAAGGCCAGCTACTGTCCTCCCGATTCCGGGTTCCTCATCATCAAGAACTGACAGATCAATGCCACTTTGTTCATCATCAAGGACTGATAGGTCAATGCCGCTTTTAGGCTCGTCAAGAACTGACAAGTCAATACTAGATGGGGCTTCGTCGAGAACCGATAGATCAATGGCCATTATAGTTTACCTTGCTTTTTCATTTCAGCAATAATTTGTTCGCGGCTGGACCCAGGGTTTGCGGCCATCACCTTAGAGATACTGGATTGTTGTGCCTCCGTAAAAGAGCCACCTCCACCACCTGCACCAGTACCCCCAAGACCGAAGATGTCATCCATCGACGTTCCCATCTGTGAGAAGATAAATGCGGTTGCGGAGTCACCAGTAAGACCAAGCCTTTCAGCGTACGCCTGGGCCTTTGATAGCTTGTCGGGATCTGTTTGCTTGAATGAATCAAGTCGAGCCTGTAGCACTTCATTCTGTAGCTGACCTTGCTGTTCTGACTGCGCTCTCTCCGCTTCGGTCTTCTCCCGATTGCCAGTGATTGGATTCAGTCCAGCCTCTGCTCGCATCTGAGCGGCTCTTAGGTCGTCTCCTCCGCCGACCATACCACGTAGTTGTGATGTTGTATAACCACCGTAGGTACGGGGGCCAGCAGTTCCGTCACGTTGATCAGCTAGTTGCTGTATACGATTGGACTGGCGTTGGTAAGCTTGTGACACTTCATCCTCGTACTGACCATATGCATCAGCACGGGTCTGAGAAGTCCCAGGAGCACCACCCGGAATCATACGACCCTGTGGGTCAGTACGTAAACCATAGACGCCCTCAGTGCCGTCAGGGGCATTGAGGTACTGATTGAGTGTCATACCGCCAAGTCGAGCACGAGTAGCATCGACACCCATTGGTCCTGGGTCAGCTTGACCTGCCAAGTATGCGTCCCGTGAGAAGCCTGTCTCTGGATCGAAGGTTGTACCCATTGCTTCAGCCCTTGCCTGACCTGCCGCAATAAGCTCTGGACTCAACGCACCCTTTGCCCTGATTGTCTCAAAGATAGCTTGGGGGCTACCTTGTTCAGCCTCCTTCATTGGGTTTAATGTCTGGAATGTTGGATCAGCTAGTCCCTGTGGGACGGTTGCGCTACCACCATCAATATTAAGGGTAGTAGTAGGGATCCCAGTCTCTTGGATGCCGGGAGCACCCATTAGTCCAGAATCATCTGGAAGTGTAGCAGCGATTTGAGCGGCCCGTGTAGCAGTAGAAGATGGTCCAGTGGGGGCATTAAATACTAATGGCTCATCGCCAAGTCGAGACATCTGTGCGCCTCCAGCAAATTCAGTATTAATATTCTGCGGTGGACTAGCAACTGCTTCTGACCCTGCTTGTTCTGCGGCGTAGGCAGCGGCATATTGATTTGCGAGTTCTAGATCCGCTCCAGAGAGTGGTTGTATTTCCCTATAATCCGAAGCAAGTCCTAGGGATTGTCGCACTTGATCAGGGTCCTCACCCGCAGCGACCCTTCGCTCGTATGCACCGCCAAGAGTAGTATCAGCCATTGTGTTAGGTGTAGCTAGCGCACCAATCAGTCCACCCTTCAATAAGCCGGATGCAAATTTCTGGAGTGACCCCATCCCAGGCTTTAGCGTGTCACCACTACCGGGAAGTCCAGGTTGCCCCACCTTCTGGGCCATCTTCATTGGTTTACCTTGATTGCCCGCTGATGGTACTACTTGCGCTCCAGGTACAGCAGGAGGACCTCCCATTGGTCGTACGGCTGGCGGTTGGCCTGACGGTACAAGTTGTGTCTGTGGTACAATCTGAGTACCAGGAGTAAGGCGACCAGCGTTAGCTCCAGTGAACTGACTATTACCAGAACCAATTAGGCTCGGCAAAGTAGTGCCTCTTGAGTTAGCGGCTGCTTCACCTGCAAAGGGGAACATACCCTGAAAGGCGGCTGCTCCACCTAGTCCAGCAAGGGCAAAGGGGTTGACATCCTCCTGTGGAGCCTGCTGACCTATTAGGTTAGTGGGCTGCATCATAGGGTTAGTGGAGGCTTCTGCTTGTAGGCGCAGACGTTCTGCTTCTAGTTCTTCTGGTGTCATAGTCGTATTATATCATAAAGGGTTTAGGTGCTGGGGAATTTCTCGTTAAGGTATTCTTTGCGCTTCTGGCAAGCTCCGCATCCTTGGATGTTTGTGCCAGCTACTTTATCTATGGCTCTGGCTATGGGTTGTGCTATTCGCTCTACGCGATCCCCCAGCCCATTAGGTTTTGGTTGTGGCGAGTCCGTTCCCTTCCAGTCAGGTGAATCCTGTGGTCTGGTAATTGGCTTTGGTGGATTTATATCCTTAAACATTATGCTTTCTTCTCGATGTTTACGCCTGTGATTTTGTATTCGTATCCCTGGATGTGGTCAAGTTCTATTGGGTCCCCGCCATTGTCAATTGTTTTGGTTGTATCCGTTGCAGTAAATGATGTAGAGCTAACAGTCACATCTTCCCACGCTCCGTAGCTACCAATAACCGCTGTTCGCTTTCTGATTGAAGGAGTCACCTCATATTCAAGTCCGACAATTAAATCCGAGCATTCAATTGTGTACCCGCTAGTGCGGTCGATAAAAGAAAATCCAGTGCTTCGCGTCTCCCACAGCGAACTGCACGATGCTCCAGTGACTGGGGTTTCTCTTTCAATTGCTAGAGCTTCCGTGTCCTCATCAAGAAGAGTTGTGTTTACCCTTCTTGTGCAGGGCGGCGGATCAAGCCAGTTGATAAAAGTTGACCCGCAAGTTGCACCCGAGTTGCAGGGAAAGGGGCTTGCGTGAAACGTATTGCTCTGGGTCCCGTCTTGGTAGTATTTTTGAATTGGAGAAGATGTTATGGACTGACCTCCGCACGCCGCCTCAGTTGGGGAATATTCTCGAACCGTAGTTCCTGACCAGTAACCGTCTCCGCAGCAATCACCTGGCGGGTCTCCGCAATCTCCAGGCCCGCTACCCCTAGAGTCAAATACGGATTGTTTTAAATATTTTCTTGGCGGCGAGCTGGCATATCCCGATGTTTCGGAAAATCCACAGAGCGTCGCGTTAATTGTCTCGCTCTCACAGCTAAAAGTAGCTGACGGACACTCACAAGTATGAAAGTACTTGGTCTCATCCTCACGTTCACAACAGACAAAGATGCTCATTAGCTATACAGTGTTCCCCATTGATGAGTTGCTCCACAGCTTGCAATGCTTTGGCTGCCCTTGATTCCCTGTACAATTGTTGGTGAATCTCCGTTCCAAGTAATGGTAGCAATCTGCCTGTAATCCTCAGTCTCTGAGGTTGTTCCACTTGATGTTTGGACAGATGCCGCCGTTACCTCACCGTCTGTGTTGAATGTAACCTTTAGCCATAGTTCATCTGGTTGTCCAGATGGAGTTAATCCAGTTGCTGTCTCTGTGTTTACTGTTCCAGTCAATACACTAACTGTTCCATCCAAGCCATCTATCACCTTAAATGCGTACAGATAGAAATCCTGGGAGGCATAAGCTGCTTCAAGTGGGTCAGTCGATGACTCTACATTGTCGATACCATCGTCCTGGACTGTACTTCCAGCTCCTGACCTGTTTGAGTCCAGCCCAGTATCAATGTCCTTAAGGGCAGATTTAAATTGCTCCCTAAGTTTCCTCTTGTCCTTCGTGTTATCCAAGGACTTGAGCCTTTGCTTGAATGCAGCCTTAAGTTCCTTCGCCTTGTTTCGCTTGTCACGCTTTGCTTGACCCAACTTTACACGGGATTTAGATTCAGCGTCCCTAATATCTAAATCTTGGTCGTTATCGACCTTGTTATAATAGCTATCATTATTCATAATGAAATTACCTTGATGGTATCGTAGCTACGATCTCCGTATGTTTGTAGTAAGGAACACCGCTTGTATCTTCAAATGCTAATGACACGCTATAGTCCAGTGTATAAGTTGCACCTTCTGGGTTGGTCGGCCCACCGCTCACTTTAATATTATACGTAGTATTTCCGAATATCCTCTTTCCAGAAATCATATCAAAGACATCGGCAGTGCCTGGAATGCCATAATCGGAGTAAGAGTTTACAGCCTCTGCACTTGAATCAATTCTGTAACCACGAAACCCTCTAGCGATTGAGAACGGTAAGTAATTCCAAGCGATGCCCTTAGAGAATCCCTCCGCCCAAGTGTCGGGGTTCCATAATCCTCCACTTGCAGTGTATGCTATTGTGCTAGTGGTTTTAAATGAAACTTTGATTGTCGCAGGAACCCTGGAGGCAACGGGCGGCATAAGGGAAAAGTCCTTAGCCTTAAATGTGTACGTGCCATCAGTTCCGCTTAAAGTTTCATCGCTTATTGTAACAACCCCTGGATATGTAAATTCATTTAATATTGAGTGACTAGCTACGGGCGCAGTGTCATTAATTAGGGACGCACCACTAGCATCCTGCATTGAAACAACAGTTATGGTCTTTAGCCCTTCAAAGTCGCCCTCTGTCCTTGCGATGATTGGCCCAACAACAGTGCCTTCCACGCCGAGGAAGGTTGTAGTTACTCTATACACGCCATCGGATTCCGATACTCGCTGAACATTAAGTATTCCAGCTTCAAACCAAACGGACTCACGAACCTTAATAGCACCACCATTGTCAATGTCTTGCGCACCTAGATATAAACCAGCTTGAGGTGTAGCTGCGACTCCTGCTACGCCAATGTCTCGCGCCGTGAAGGGAGTGGAACTGAGTTCAGTAATAGATAGACTCTTGAGTCCATTTAACTCGTAGTCCTCTGTAATGGATTCATCAATCTGGTACTGGAAGGTGGAAGTCTTTATTCCCTCGTAGTCACTTTCGTTTTGTGAGATTAATTCGTGTCCAGCTGTAATTACTGCAAGTTCATCACTGACCTCAGTGGCAGTCATCCCGAATGCCTGTACCGATACTCGCTTTAGACCATTGTTGAAATCCTGCTGGAGTGATAGAATGCTGGGCTTTAGGAAGGTAAACCGCTTCGTAGGAATCCCATCTACATCGGACACCTCGGTCTTCGCTAAGGAGTAATCTGTTTCTACTGGATCATCCGTTGGGTTAAATACCTCAGTTATAATGGCTAACTGGCTACCCACCTTGTCCTCGCTGCGAGATAATTCAACATCGTCCTTGAGGAACGTATAGCGTTTCGTTGGAATCCCATCTACATCTGAAACTTCGGTACGAGATAGAGAATAATCAGTTTCCGTGGGATCTTCAATTGGGTTGAATACTTCAGTTACAATTGCCAACTGGCTACCTACAAGATCCTCGCTGCGAGACAATTCTACATCGTCCTTGAGAAAGGTAAACCTCTTGGTTGGGATACCTTCGACATCGGATACTTCGGTACGAGCTACAGAGTAATCAGTTTCCTCGGGATCTTCCGTAGGATTAAAGACTTCAGTGACAATTGCCAATTGACTACCCACCTTGTCCTCACTCCTTGAAAGAACTACATTATCCTTTAGGAATGTGAACCGCTTGGTTGGTATGCCATCCACATCGGACACCTCGGTACGTGCTACAGAGTAATCAGTTTCCTCGGGATCTTCTTCTGGGTTAAATACTTCAGTAGTAATAGCTAGTTGACTACCCACAAGATCCTCAATACGAGATAATTCAACACCGTCCTTGAGGAACGTGAACCGTTTAGTTGGGATGCCATCTACGTCAGACACCTGAACATTAGCTACAACATAATCAGTAATTTCTGGTTCATCCGTGGGATTAAACCATTCTTGCACTTTAGCCAATTGACTTCCGACTTTGTCCTCGGATTCACTGAGCTTAACATTTTCCTTTAAGAAAGTGTATCGCTTTGTAGGGATACCCTCCACATCAGAGACTTGGACGTTTGCTATTATGTATAATTCAATTGTTGGATCTTCAGTTGGGTTAAATACCTCAGTAATAATTGCAAGCTGACTACCTACATTGTCCTCGCTGCGGGACAGCTCGACATTGTCTTTAAGGAATGTGAATCTCTTGGTCGGGATACCACCTACGTCAGACACCTGCGTATTAGCTATGGAATATTCATCAATTGTCGGGTCTTCAGTGGGATTAAACCACTCTTGTACAATAGCTAACTCGCTACCTACCTTGTCTTCCGTCTCGCTAAGTATTACGTTATTTTTGAGGAAAGTGTATCGGTTTGTCGGAATACCATCTACGTCTGATACTTCTTCGCGGGCTACCGAATACCCAACCTCCGTGGGATCTTCCGTAGGGTTAAAAACTTCTGTAGTAATAGCCAATTGGCTGCCTACCTTATCTTCACTGCGAGATAGCTCTACATTGTCCTTTAAGAACGTAAACCTCTCTGTGGGGATACCGTCGACATCGGATTCTTCCGTACTAGCCAAAGAATAACCTTCTTCTGTGGGATCCTCCGTTGGGTTGAATACTTGAGTGACAATTGCCAGTTGACTTCCCACCAAGTCCTCTGATCGAGATAACTCGACATCATCCTTTAGAAGCGTAAAACTCTTAGTTGGGATACCGTCGACATCCGAAACTTCTGTGCGAGCTAGAGAATAATCAGTTTCGGTGGGATCTTCAGTCGGATTGAAAATCTGAGTGGTAATAGCCAATTGGCTGCCAACTTTATCTTCACTGCGAGATAACTCTACGTCATCTTTCAGGAACTGAACACGAATTGTTTTAATTCCCTCGTAATCACTCTCGGCTCTATTGGCTTCACTGTATCCAGTCAAGGTCGTTCCATCGGTATTGATACCAGTAATAGCTTCGGTAGTAGGATTGAAGACTTCATTAACGACAGCGTTCTGAGAACCGACCTTGTCCTCCGACACCGAAAGGACTACGTTGTTCTTTAGGAATGTAAAACGCTTTGTTGGTATGCCGTCTACGTCGGATTCCTGTTTATTAGCTATACTGTATCCCGATGGTGTGGTAGGAGTTCCGTTGAACACCTCTTGTGTAATGGCTAGCTGGGATCCGACCTTATCCTCGGATTCAGATAGAACTACATTGTTCTTTAAGAAGGTAAACCGATTGGTCTGGAATCCCTCAAAGTCGCTCTCCTGCTTGCTGGCTAGTGAATAACCATCGGGAGTAGCAGGGTCAGCACCAATAGTCTCAATGACCTTAGCTTTCTGAGAACCTACGTTATCTAATGTTTCAGACAGCGTACCAGCCTCAACATATACCTCCTGTACTTGCCTGAAGCTATCAGTATCATCAATCCCGTAGGACGCAAGGAAGCAGCGAACTGCTGTCTCAGCATCAATCTGATGATCAATGAAGGAAGTGCCTACAGTCTTGGCGTAATCAGTACCAGCCTCGGCAATGCTTGTACGTGTAACACGGCGTAGTCCATTTAACTCGTAGTCAGTGTTGTCATCCTTTACTTGAACAAAGGAAGATCCAAGTGTCTCGTATGTAAGGGATACATTGTAGTCCCCGACTTGCCCCATACCA
>Ga0233410_10000661_pt1 | contig 10400 bp, 8 predicted proteins | sample Na_anoxic_1_MG_FD_179869 | JGI IMG/M metagenome (GOLD analysis project Ga0233410, IMG submission 179869) | Seawater microbial communities from Saanich Inlet, British Columbia, Canada - Na_anoxic_1_MG | ecosystem: Environmental > Aquatic > Marine > Inlet | place: Canada: British Columbia...
AATAATAAAGTCTTCTGCTATTTCATCGGGCAATTGTAGTTTTCGCCCTAATACCCGTCCTGCAATGTCTTTTGCGACATTCGCTATTTTATCCTGACGGTTTACAAGCTCGATTAAATCACCCCGAGCAATAGGCATAAACAGCCCTTTAGGCAGAGTTAAACGCAGTTCTCTTTTCAGCTCATCGGCTTGTTTTTCAAAACTAGAGATCTCTTTTCTGATTTTTTCCGCCTTAATCCAATTTTGCTGGTGGCTGGCTTCAAAGAAAGGAATTAATAACTCACTACAGGCTGCCACTTTATCAATGTGCATCTGAATGGGTTTAATTGGGGATTTAGCAAAGACCCCAAATATTGAGTTAATTGGCATGATTCATCCTATAATTTTAGTTTGATAAACATCGAAACGATTAAATTGAACAGCAAATATGCGGCGCATGTTATCTTTCTTTTCCACACAATTGAACCTGAATTTAGTATAATTCATAAATTATTACGATCTTAGCGATCGCGGCCCTTAAATTAATAGGTTTATTTGGTAATTTTATGGAAACAGAAATAGAAATAAAGTTTCTTTTTAGCGAACAATTTGAGCAGGAATTATACAACAAGATTAACGCGCAGCACTTTATTTCGAGCAAAAATCAGCTGTTGCATAATGTTTATTTTGATACTGCCGAACGCAGGCTGCGTGAAATGGATATGGGGTTACGTGTCCGCAGTTGTGATGGGCGCGCTGTACAAACCATTAAAACGGCTGGACGGGTAATAGGCGGTTTACATCAGCGACCTGAATATAATGAGCCGGTTGACAGCGGGCGGCCGGAACTGGCGCGCTTTAAAAGTACAATATGGCCAGATGATTGTGATATTAAATTACTGGAAAATGAGCTGATTCCTATTTTTACTACCGATTTTGAACGTAATACCTGGTTAATTGAAATGCCGGACGATACCTTGATTGAGGTTGCGTACGATCGCGGCTTTATTGAAACCAACCAGGGGGAAACGGGTATTTGCGAAATAGAACTTGAATTGGTTAAAGGTGATGAAAAGCAGTTATTTGTTTTAGGCAGGGATATCGCGTTATTGCCGCATGTGCGTTTAGGCAATGTCAGCAAAGCACAGCGCGGCTATATGTTAACAGACAATGCCCGTTTTAAAGTAAAACCGCTTGTACAATCACAGCTTAAGTTATCTATGTCAGTTGATCAGGCATTGCTTGCCAATCTGCAGCATGGTTTGGTGCATCTCCAATATCATGAAAACTGCTATCTTGAGTCAACTCGGGATGAGGCGTTACATGAATTTTTAAATGCTATTAAATTTATTCATCAAAACTTAAAATTATTTAAGGCATTGTCACCCGCGCTGCTCAAAGCACCATGGATAGATGATTTGCATTGGCTGGCACGTAGCTTTTCCTGGCTTGACGAGCGCAGCACGTATCAGCGTTTATTGGAAAACAAAGGATATTACCTTAGAAAGTTACCTAAGTTTAAAACGCTGATTAAAATGCTGGAGGCGAATGATAAACAGCTGCCAAATCAGCAAGCGGTATTGGAAATACTAACATCAACACGTTATTGTCAATTCATTTTAACGTTAACACAATGGCTAATTCAGTTTGAAAAAAGCACGTTTTCAAGTGAAAAAATAAATTCAGTTAATGATTTTGCCTGTAATGCCCTGACGTCTGCGTGGCAGGAATTAAGATCTGTTCTCGAGTCTAAAAAAGATCAGCCGTTATCATCCTACCAAGGCTTATTAGAGAGTAATCTATTCGTAGGTTTAAGTGTTGGCAGTTTGTTTTTAGAAGAGAAAAACCGCATATTTCATTCTCCCTGGTTGGATATTAAACAGGGGTTAAACGAGCTGGCAATGATTAATGTGATGAGTGATTTGAGCAATGAGGAGACGGATAAAGAGGTGCGGGGAGAATATGTTAAATGGATCCGGCGTAAACAGAATTCTTTGCTGCATGCTCTTGAAAAATCTAAAGAACAGGCGTTATTAAAAGAGCTTTACTGGTTGGACTGACGCGTTTAATTGAAGCTTGATTTTCAGTCACTGTCAAGCGTAAACCGGCCCGCTTTTTATGTAACAAAACGTAATCAATCAGTCTTTAGATCACAGTTCCAAGTTGATTTCATTTTTCTACGTTTGTTTTATTATATAACATCTACTGGAGAACCACTTAAATCAGTTGTTTTATTTATTTCTAGTCCGGCTCATGCCCAACATAATCTGCAGGCACTGTTCGCCTAGATATAAAAGCTAAAAGAATGGGGGTATAAAAAAATGGCATCATTAAAATTAAATACAATAGAAAAAAAGTTTATCAATATTTCTCTGACCCAAAAATGGGTATTGATGTTAGTGCTGGCGGTCTTTTTGCTTATTGCAAAAATCGCTATACAGAAGGTGTTTTTAAACGATATCGCATCGAGCAGCGCACAAGAAACGTTTGCTATGGTTAATTCGTATCATTTGTGGGCAGATTTTATTGTGGCGGCGGTTTTTATCAGTGCTTTATATTGGGTGATGATGCTCACTAAAAAGAAAATTCAAGTAATGAATCAAGACTTGGCGGACGCTTTTAGCACAGGTTCACTCGAAGGTTATGCAAGATTAAGCGCAAAAGACGAGCTGGGTGATGTTGCGCGCATGGTCTGCCACTATGCCGGTGATATGCAGCAAGTGGCTCAGGCACAAGGCAAAGATGCGTCAGCATTAATAGAAATTACTGAAAATCTGTCAGTCTGTATGGAAATTATTAATGATGCGATAGACGAAGAGTTCGGGCAGATTGAGCAGCTGGCCACTGCGATGAATGAGATGACAGCAACAGTTAAAGAAGTTGCCAATAATGCCAGCAGCGCATCGTCATCAACCACTGAAGCATCTGCTGTTGCTCAAGAAGGCAGTCAATTCGTCGATGCCACTATTGCTACTATCAATTCATTATCGGGTAATATCGGCGCATCAGCTGATGCGGTAAATAATGTTGAAACGAAAGTTGATGGTATCGGCAGTGTTGTTGATACTATCCGCAGTATTTCTGATCAGACTAATCTGCTGGCGTTAAATGCCGCGATTGAAGCTGCCCGGGCGGGCGAAGCCGGACGCGGGTTTGCGGTTGTTGCCGATGAGGTTCGTAATTTGGCAAAACGCACCCAGGATGCCACTGTTGAAATTCAGGGAATGATTGAGCAGTTGCAGGTGAGCGCCCAGGATGCCGTTGGTTTAATGGGTAAAAGTGTTCGGGAAGCCGGTATAGGTGTGGATCAGGTAACACAGACGGGCACTAAGTTAGCAGGGATTGTTGAAAAGGTGCATCATATTTCGGATATGAATTATCAGATTGCTTCTGCTGCGGAAGAGCAAACCGTGGTGGCCGGTGATATTAATCAGAATTTAGAGCAGGTCAAAGAGGTGGTTGAGGGATCGATTACCGTATTAAAAGAGGTCACTGAGATGACTGAAACAATTAGTCAGCATGTGGAAAATATAAACAAATAAAGCAAGCAACGTCTAGAACTACTTTGCTTTCGGATATAAAAAAGCACTTCTTTTGAAGTGCTTTTTTCTATTTACTCTTTAAGTCGCTGCTCTGTGCGAATTTCGTTAATTCTTCAATGACCGACTTCTTTATTTCTAACTGCTGCTCAGCCGGAATCTGATAACGTTTGCCCAGTTGCTGATAATCCTCAGCACTTAAACTGACGGTTAAACGCGGACGTTTGGGCTTTTTATGGGTAGGTAAGTCTAATAAATGACGAATCTGCTCTGAAGGGCTGACTCCTTTATCTAACGCACTACGTCTTATGCTGTATTGCAGCTTTGTATCCATATCAAATGCAATTTGCACGGCTTTAACGACCTTCGCGGATTGTTGCCATTTTTCTGGTAATGCTCTTTGGGTCATTGCGTTACGCTCCTTTTATCCATAACTCTGTAATTTCATTCGCGGGCCTTAAAAATGAAAGGTATATATCTGTTTCACCATTTTCAAATATAAAAATATCAATAAAGCGCTCTCCGTTGCCGCCCGCTAATGAGTAATACTCAAATTCACGGCCATGTTTTTCTTCATTATACTGCGGTGGTATCTGCCCCCGGTAATCTTGCTGATGCTTGTAACCTGTGGTCATAAAGTGTTGCTGAATATATTGCTCGGCAAGCATAGCGCCATAAGGATGATTTTTTATTAGCGGTTTGAGACGGGCATTACCGGGCGCTTCAAATATTTCAGCGAAATCGTCTAAATCAAATAAAGCCTGCACCTCATTGCGGGTCAGTAATAAGCTAAATTTAATCAATTTCTTGGGGTTTTCCGGGAAGCTTATATACACTAACTGCGCGGCGCTTCCCTGACCTACAAGCTGCGCATAATGCGCATGTTTAAATTCCAGTGTGTCGACTGCAATAACCTGCAGCTGCTGTTTACGCATCGCTTGCGGTAATGCAAAGCTATCGCTAAACGTGAAAATATCATTGACTTGCAGTTCATCAGGGGTTGTTAAAGTACGCGGCGTGAGAGGTTGTTTTTTTGCGAACAGAGATTTAAAAAAGCGCATGGTTTTTCCCTCGTTAAAAGACAATAACCCAATACATATAAGCAAACCACTCAAGATCCTGATTTCAGCATCTTGAGAAGGATTGACTATATAATCTGTATCGGGTTATTTATTTGCTTGTATTGCTTACTATTTGTTTTTTAAGCGATCTAAAACAGACTGGGCGGAGGCCTGTTGTGCGCCGATACCCGCTTCTTTTAGTTTACTCTTCAGTGACGCATCGCCATTTTCCGATTCAAGCTGCTCGGCCGCTTTGAGTTTGTCGTCAAACATGGCTTGTTTTTCTTTGATTCGCTCTAATGAGTCTTTGGCATTTAACAGCTTCGAGTTGCTTGCTGTAAAGTTATCGGTAATGGCTGATGTTGCTTTTTGCACACTCTCAGTGGTTTTTACCATGCTCAGCTGGCGTTTATAGTCAGTTAATTGTCGTTCGCTTTTTTTAATTAACTCTTTTAAACGTTCTGCGTTTTTAAGATAACTGTCGTTTGCCTGCGCCTGATCTGCCGCACAGCTTTCGAGTTCGGCAATTTTTTCAGCAACCTCCATTGCCAATGCTTCATTGCCCTGCTGCAGCGCCTGCATTGTATAACCTTCGTGTTCTTTGATGCTTGCCTGTAATTGTGCCAGTTCCCGTGCCGCCTGCATCTGTTTGGCCATCACTTCCGTTAAATCACGTTTTGCGATAGTGATATGCTTTTCTGAATCACGAATTTCCTGTTCAAAAATACGTGTAGAGTTGGCATCAACAATCGCTTCACCAGCTTCACGCGCGCCGCCACGTACTGCGGTAATAATTTTTTTAAATATGTTCATTATAAACTCCGAATTAATTTAAGTAACTGTCCATTTCGTCAATTACTTCAAGACTGTTATCACTAAGCGTTACAATTTCTAATTCAATATCATCAAGACTTGAGTTCACTGATAACGCACCAAACACCACATATTTATCTTCTATCTTGGCAAATGCGGAAAGTGGCATGGGGATGTTCATTTCTAACATCGCCTCCATCATATTGCCTTTGAGTTCACCTTTAATTTCGTTTTCACCCCACAGATAAGCAATGCATAAAATTTGGCTGTCACTGATCGAAAGAAAAATAGGGATCTCTTCACGACCGATTATTTCCACCTGCAATACATCAATCTCCCCGTTAATCGGTGTACAGTCAAAATTAAAACCGGTTGCAGTTTGTGCATCCAATTGGTTTAAATGGGTGGCGATTTTATGAATATTCATAACACTCCTTAATGGCGAAAGACATTTAATGTCTTAATGCAGTTAATTTAGTTTTGTTGTCATTATATGTCAAGCGATTTGCATTTATTTATTACAGTGAAATTGTGCTATTAATAATATTGCTGACCCAGCTCTGTTTTTCAATCACTAAATTGATTTATTACTGATCATCTTTCACACAACTGCTAAATTAATATTTTATATCAACAGGTAATCCTCTATGTCTTTAGTAAACGATAATGCAGTGCGGCAATTTGCAAACCTCAGTCAGAAAATTGATCTGTCTTTTCTTAGTGGGATACAGCTGGCTGATTTAAAAACGGTGTTAGGGTTGAGTGATTTTGTCAGTGATGCATTATTGCGGCAGCCGGAATTACTGACGGACCTGCTTAAAAGTGGCTTGTTGGAGTTAGAGCAGCGTACAGAGCTAATCAAAGAAGAGCTGCAAAACCGGTTGCTGGCCACGACAGATGAACAGCAGCTGCATAAAATATTACGCTTATTCCGTCGTAAACATATGCTGATTATTGCCTGGCGCGAGTTATTGGGAAAAGCCTCGTTACAGGAAAGTTTTATACATACGTCTTATTTGGCGGATCGGTTAATTGAGCAGACGCTGAACTGGTTATACTGCCAGCAATGCAATGAGCTAGGGACCCCGGAAAACCCGCAGGGCGTCCGCCAGCCTTTATATGTTTTTGCGATGGGAAAACTAGGCGGCAAAGAATTAAACTTTTCTTCTGATATTGATCTTATCTTTACCTACCCGGAGCGCGGGCAAACGCAAGGGGGAAGGCGCGCTCTTGATAATCAGCCTTTTTTTATTAAATTAGGGCAGCGTATTATTACCGCGCTGCATCAGATTACTGCGGATGGTTTTGTGTACCGCGTGGATATGCGCTTACGTCCGTTTGGTGAGGCCGGGCCATTAGTGAGCAGTTTTGCGGCGCTGGAAGATTATTATCAGAGTCATGGCCGGGAATGGGAGCGCTATGCGATGGTTAAGGCGCGGGTTATCGGTGAGCGCGGGCAATATAAAGCGGAGCTTGAAGCCATGCTTAAACCCTTTGTGTACCGTCGTTATATTGATTTCAGTGCCATTGACTCATTACGTAAAATGAAAGCGATGGTCAGTGCTGAGGTTCGCCGTAAAGGGCTTAAAGATAATATTAAATTAGGGATGGGGGGAATTCGCGAAATTGAGTTTGTGGCACAAGCCTTTCAGCTTATCCGCGGCGGACGGCTGCCTGCGCTGCAGTGTCGAGGACTGCAGCAAGCATTGCAGGTTATTGGCGAAAGTGGCGAGTTGCCAATGCTCAGAGTGCAGACATTACTGACTTCCTATCACTTTTTACGCTCAGTGGAGAATGTGTTACAGCAAATCGGTGATAAACAAACGCAGACACTGCCGGATAATGAACTTGATAAATTACGTTTGATTCAGGTAATGGACTTTCCTGACTGGCCGGATTTTTATCAGCATCTGCAGCAGGTGATGAAAAATGTGCATAATGAATTTAATCTGGTTATCGGCGAACATGCCGAGCAAAGCACTGCTGCCGAGTCGGCTTTATGCGAATTCTGGGAATTGCCTTTAACTCAGCAGGAAATGGTTGGTTTATTAAAAGAAAATGGCATGAAAACAGATTTTGCAGATGACTTTGCGGCGCAGCTGCTCAGTTTCAAAGGCGATCTTAATAAGAAACCTATCGGCCCGCGCGGTCAGCAGACGCTGGAAAAGTTATTACCGAAAATCATAGAGAGAGTTTCTGTTTATAGCGATCCGCTTGCCTTAATGACGCGGATATCTGTTTTGCTGTTGAATATCATGCGCCGCACCGCGTATTTAGAGCTGTTAAATGAAAATGAAGGTGCATTAAATCAATTGCTGAAACTGTGCAGTGAGAGTCCGCGTTTAAGCTCGCAGCTTGCCCGCCATCCGATATTATTAGATGAACTGCTGGATCCTGTGCATCTCTATAATCCGACCGCACTTTGTAATTATAAACGTGATTTACAACAATTTATGCTGCGCGTTCCCGAAGAGGATATGGAGCAGCAGATGGAAGCGCTGCGGCAGTTTAAGCAGATGCAGTTTTTATATATTACTGCCGCAGACATTGGCGGCGCGATTGCGCTACCGCAGGTAAGCGATCATCTCACCGCTTTAAGTGAAGCATTAATGGACTATGTGGTGCATATCGCCTGGAGCCAGATGCTTGAAAAGTTTGGTTTTCCCAGTAATGTTGCCGGCAGCGATCGTAAAGGTTTTGCTGTGATAGGTTACGGTAAAATGGGCGGTTTTGAGCTCGGTTACAGTTCCGATCTGGATCTGGTGTTTGTGCACGACAGTGATATTAAAGGCTATACCTCAGGGCCGCGTAAAATTGACAACCAGCTTTTTTATTTCCGGCTTGCACAGCGCATTATTCATCTGTTCAGTGCGCGTACCGCTTCGGGTATTTTATATGAAATAGATATGCGTTTACGGCCGTCGGGTGATTCCGGTTTACTGGTCAGCAGCATCACGGGTTATCAAAAATACTTAGAAAATGATGCCTGGACCTGGGAGCATCAAGCGCTGGTGCGTTCCCGTGCTGTTTTTGGTGATGCGCAGATTCTGCAGGCATTTAATGAAGTGCGCCAGGCGGTGCTGGTTTTACCCCGGCAAAGTCAACAGCTGGCGACAGATGTCTGTGAAATGCGTGATAAAATGCGCCGCCACCTTAACCGGGCCGGTAAGGGGCAGTTTGATTTGAAACAATCTCCAGGGGGAATGGTCGATATTGAGTTTATCGCACAATATTTAGTACTGGTGAATGCCTGTAAATCACCGCAAGCACTCTGCAAATGGTCGGATAATTTACGTATTTTTGAAACCTGTAAAGCGCTTGGCTTACTAACGGCAACAGAGGAAAAGGCGCTGCGTGATGCCTATTGTCATATTCGAGATGCCAGCCATCGCTTAACGCTTAATAAACAAAGCCGTATCGTCAGCGATCAGCTGTTTGTCAGCGAGCGCCAGGCGGTACAGAAAATCTGGCATCATTTATTTGATTAAAAGTATGTGTTATTCGCTTCTTCTTCATTAACAGAGGCGCTGCGCGCTCTATGGTCGTTTTTTAAGAGTAAAGCGAGCTTTCACCTTGCGGACGGGTTTTAAAACGGCGGTGCATCCACATATACTGCTCATCACACTCGCCGATCATTTTCTCTATCTGCTGGTTGGTGGTGCGGGCGTCCGCGTGTAAATCGCGGGTCGGGAAATTATCAAGCTGCGGATAAAATATCAGCTCGTAGCCTTGATGTCCCGGCAGGCGTTTTAAAAACATTGGGATCACACAGCTGTTTTTTACACGTGCCAGACTGCTCGTTGCGGCGACGGTATTGGCATTTTCTATTTCAAAAAAAGGTGCAAAAACACTGCTTTTATGTCGGCCGTAGTCATGATCCGGCGCATACCATAATGCCTGCGCATTTTTTAATGTACGCAGCATAGATTTAAAATCGCTGCGATCGATCATTGTCTTATGCTCGCGCATTCTTCCCCAGTAAAACCAGTAATCTAACAGTGGATTGGAATGCTTACGGTAAACGGCTGAGCTCGGGTGTATTAAGCCGAGAGCCCGTGCCCCCATCTCTATAGTTAAAAAATGAGCGCCAAGAAAAATGATCCCTTGTGCATTTTTGGTGGCCTGCTGCAGGTGCTCGATACCGGTGACTTTTAATAAACCGCGAACCCGCCAGCTTGGCCAAAACCAGGCCATCCCCATTTCAAAAAGTGCGATTCCGGAATTTTCAAAATTGCGGCGTACTTTCTGCTCTACTTGCGCTTTTGATAACTGCGGAAAGCATAATTCAATATTACGTTGTGCAATTTTCCGCCTTGATTTAACAACATAATAGGCTGCATGGCCAAGTTGTTTACCGAGAAACAGTAAAACATTATAAGGCAGTAACGAGCTTAAAAATAGCGTGACAATCCCCATCCAGGTGAGCCAGTAGCGCGGGCGGCAGAAGCTAAATTTTAATTTGTAGTGATTCATAATATGCTTAAATAGTGCTAAGAGAATAAAAACATTCTACCGAATTATCTGATAAATGCCTATTTTGTCTTGGATTCTTTTCAGAACAGCCCAGTTATGCCGGGGAGTTGCTGTCAGCCGGGTTACTGTGCATTTCATGACAGTAAGAGTGCGCCGTCTGCTGCAGTGTTTTAAGTGAGACCTTAAGCCTTGTCTGCGCGGGTAATAAAAAGTAATGCAGCGGTCTTTTATAGCTGCTCAGCCGATCTTTTAAGTGCTCGTCAAGCTGACGCGTTAAAGGCAGATCATCCAGCCAGTCGATAAAGGCGACCGGACGCTGCCCGAAGCGCGGATCGTTAACCGCAACCACATAGGCTTGTTTTACTGCGCTAAAACGCAATAAAACCCGCTCAATCTCTTCCGGCTGGATATTTTCGCCGCCGGAAATAAACTGACGATCTTTGCGGCCGATAATCTGTAAATGCCCAGCAAGCATTATTCCTAAATCTTTACTGGCAAACCATTGAGATTCAGGGATCCTGCTGCTTTCCATTTG
>Ga0233410_10000663_pt1 | contig 10382 bp, 10 predicted proteins | sample Na_anoxic_1_MG_FD_179869 | JGI IMG/M metagenome (GOLD analysis project Ga0233410, IMG submission 179869) | Seawater microbial communities from Saanich Inlet, British Columbia, Canada - Na_anoxic_1_MG | ecosystem: Environmental > Aquatic > Marine > Inlet | place: Canada: British Columbia...
CAAAAATTACACCACCCCCTTTCCATAAAGGTGAACGGTTTGAACCTGCACGGGCTCGACCTGTTCCTTTTTGTTGCCAAGGTTTTCGACCACCACCGCGAACTTCACTTCTTGTTTTAGTTGAAACTGTCCCTTGTTTTTGAGAAATTTGATGTCTTAAAATATCTTTATGAATCAAATAATTACCTGATTTTTCAAGTACATTTAGTTCTAATTTGTGTTCGTCATTTAAAACTTGTCCATTTATATCTAATGAATTATATTTAATAAATTTTTGAACAGTCATACTTTATCTTACCTATAGTCATTTCTTTGATAATAAAACTTCGGTTATTCTGAAGCAGCAATACTTAGTAAGTTGCCAGGTTTACCTGGTACAGAACCTTTTACTACTAAAATATTTTCAGCGCTATTTACTTGAATAACTTTTAATTTTCTAATATTTGTAATTTTATTTCCTAACTGCCCTGCCATTTTTTTGCCTGGTAAAACACGACCAGGTGAGGTACCCATACCAATGGAACCTGGTGCTCTATGGTTTTTTGAACCGTGTGTCATTGGACCTCTTGTGAAGTTATGACGTTTCTGAAGACCAGAAAACCCTTTTCCGGTACTTTTCCCTGTTATATTAATAAGCTGACCTGTTGAGAATGATTCAACATTTAGAATTTGACCAACTGTAAATTCATCAGTTGTATTAACACGAAATTCTTTTAAATATTTTAAAGGTTGAATATTTGATTTTTGTAAATGACCTAATTCAGGTTGCGTTAAATATTTACTTGGAACTGTTCCATAACCAACTTGAATTGCATCATAACCATCAGTTAAAACTGTTTTAATTTGTGTAATAATACATGGACCAATTTTTAAGATTGTTACTGGAATAATATTACCGGTATCATCAAAAATTTGCGTCATACCAATTTTATTACCTAATAAACCTAAAGACACAATATTTCTCCAAAAATAAATTATCTATATTAACGTTTTATAGAAACAAGAATAATGAATAAAACAATCTCTATTGTTAAATCATTTATAATAATTTAAGAAATTTTGAATAATTTGTCTATATAAGATAAATAGACACTTTTATTAAAAACTTTACGGACGTTGAACTTCTTTTTTTATAAAAATTATTATATATAAGTATGTAAATTAGATATATATATAAAAGATATTATGGGAAAAGTAGTAGGTATTGATTTAGGTACAACTAATTCAGTTGTGGCAGCTATCGAAGGTGGACAACCTAGTGTTATTACAAATGCTGAGGGTTTAAGAACTACACCATCTATTGTTGCATACACAAAGAAACAAGAATTATTAGTAGGTCAAATTGCTAAACGTCAAGCTGTGATTAACCCAGCCAATACATTCTTTTCAGTAAAACGTTTTATAGGTTCAAAAGAAAATGAAATTTCACAAGAAGCAAAACAGTTACCATATAAAGTTTTAAAAGATTCAAATGGAAATATTAAAATAAACTGTTCTTCTTTAAGTAAAGAATTTAGTCCTGAAGAAATTTCTGCTCAAGTTTTAAGAAAATTAATTAATGATGCTAGTACATATTTAGGGCAAGAAGTAACTCAAGCTGTTATTACCGTTCCTGCTTATTTTAATGATTCACAACGTCAGGCAACTATGGATGCTGGAAAAATTGCTGGTATTGAAGTCCTTAGAATTATTAACGAACCAACAGCTGCATCTCTAGCGTATGGGTTAGATAAAAAACAAAATGAAACGATTTTAGTTTTTGATTTAGGTGGTGGGACATTTGATGTTTCAATTTTAGAAGTTGGTGATGGTATTTTTGAAGTATTGTCTACGGCTGGTGATACTAATTTAGGTGGTGATGATTTTGATAAAGTTTTAGTGAATTGGCTTGTAGATGATTTCCAAAATGCAGAAGGTATTTGTTTAACAGATGACATTCAAGCATTACAAAGATTAACAGAAGCAGCTGAAAAAGCAAAAATGGAATTATCAACTGTTGAAGAAACTACAATTCATTTACCGTTTATTACAGCAGATAAAACCGGACCAAAACATATTGAAACAAAACTAACACGTGAAAAATTTGAAAGTTTATGTCAAAAATTAATTCAACGTTGTAGAATTCCAGTAGAAAAAGCTTTAACAGACGCACGGTTAGAAAAATTAGATATCAACGAAGTAGTATTAGTGGGGGGTTCAACTCGAATTCCAGCTATTCAAAACTTAGTTGAATCATTAACTGATAAAAAACCTAACCAGTCAGTAAACCCTGATGAAGTAGTAGCAATTGGTGCAGCAATTCAAGCAGGAATCCTTGCAGGTGAAATTAAAGATATTTTATTATTAGATGTAACTCCATTATCATTAGGTGTTGAAACATTAGGTGGAGTTATGACAAAAATTATTGCCCGAAACACAACAATTCCAGTGAAAAAATCAGAAATGTTTTCAACTGCTGTTGATAACCAAGTAAATGTAGAAATTCATATTTTACAAGGTGAGCGTGAATTAGTAACGGGTAATAAAAGTTTGGGTAATTTCCGCTTAGATGGGATTCCAGAGGCAGATCGAGGTGTTCCTCAAATTGAAGTTACTTTTGATATTGATGTTGATGGATTATTATCAGTTAAAGCTAAAGAAGTTGAAACAGGTATTGAACAATCAGTAACAATTCAAGGTGCTTCTAATTTAGAGCAAAATGAAATTGAAGAAATGTTAGCGGAAGCTGAAAAATATGCTTCAGTTGACCAAGATAAACGACAAAATATTGATTTAAAAAATCAAGCAGAAACTTTATGTTTTGAAGCTGAAAAAGAACTTGATCTTTTAAATGATAAAATTTCGAATGAACAACAAGATAATGTTAAAAATTTAATTGAAAAAATCCGAGAAGATATTAAGATAGAAAATTTTGAATCATTAAAATCTATTGTTGATGAATTAAAATTAGCAATGAAAAATATGGTTGATGAAACTCAATCAATGAATGACTCAATGGGTGACTTAAACGATTTATAACCTTTTTAAAATTTAAACGAATTTTTATTCGTTTAAATTTTGTTCTTCATCGACAATAATACATTCTGTTGTTAAAATCATACTAGCAATAGATGTAGCATTTTGTAATCCAGAACGGGTTACTTTTGCTGGGTCTACAACACCTTCATCATACATATTACCAAATGTATTTGTTGCTGCATTATAACCAACTTCAAATTCTTGTTCTTGTACTTCTTCAATAATTACAGCACCATTGATACCTGCATTTTCTGCTATTCGACGTAAGGGCGCAAGAATTGCTCTTGCGACAATTAATGATCCAATTAATTCATCTTCTCGTAAATTATTTTTTGACCATGTTATCAAATTATCAGATAAATGCGCTAATGTTGTACCTCCACCTGGAACTATACCTTCTTCAACAGCTGCACGTGTAGCATTAATTGCATCTTCTAAGCGTAATTTTTTATCTTTCATCTCTGTTTCAGTAATAGCTCCTACGCGGATAACAGCTATACCACCAGATAATTTAGCAATTCGATCTTGTAATTTTTCTTTTTCATAAGTCGTGTCCGCAACATTAATTTGTTTTCGAAGTTGCTCACAACGTGTTTTAATAGATTCAAGTTCTAATCCATCCCCAACTATTGTTGTACTATCTTTTGTTATAATTACACGTCGAGCTTGTCCTAATAAATTTAATTGAACATTCTCTAAACTTAGCCCAGCATCTTGGGTAATTACAGTTCCACCAGTTAAAACTGCAATATCTTGAAGCATTAATTTTCTTAATTCACCAAAACCAGGTGCTCGAACAGCTACAGCGTTTACAATTCCACGCAGTTTATTTAATATTAATGTGGCTAATGCTTCTTTTTCAACATCTTCTGCAATAATTAATAAAGGTCGTTTCGTTTTAGTAATCTGCTCTAAAATTGGTAATAAATCTTGTTGAATTAAGGTAATTTTTTTATCTGTAAGTAAGATATAAGGATTTTCGTAGGAAACTTCCATTTTATCTGTATTAGTAATAAAATAAGGTGAAATAAACCCTTTTTCAATTTTCATGCCTTCAGTAATTTCTAACTCAGTAGTGATTCCTTTTCCTTCTTCAAGAGAAATTACACCTTCTTTACCGACTTTATCTAAGGCATCTGCAATTAATGAACCTATGACATTATCGTTTCCAGCTGAAATTGATGCTACTTGTTGAATTGCTTGAATATCTTCAACGGGTTGAGCGAATTCATTTATTTGTGTAACTAAATATTGAGTAGCTTTTTCCATCCCTAATTTAATAGAAATTGGATTTGACCCAGCAGCCACATTTTTTAAGCCTTCTTTAACCATTGCATAAGCTAGCACAGTTGCTGTTGTAGTCCCATCTCCGGCAACATCATTTGTTTTAGCTGCAGCTTGACGAATCAATGAAACACCAGTGTTTTCAATATGGTCTTCTAATTTAATTTCTTTCGCAATAGTTACACCATCATTAACAATTTGAGGAGAACCATAAGATTTTTCTAGTACTACATTTCGGCCTTTTGGTCCAAGTGTTACGGAAACAGCTTCCACCATGATTTCCATTCCACGTTCTAATGCACGTCTTGCATTATCTTGGTATAAGATTTTTTTTGACATAATTATCGATTTTTAGTTAACTAATTCGAAATTTCATTTTAAAGGAAAATATACTAAGTTTGCAAGTGATTTTAGTAATTTGATTAAAATCTTTTTTTAAAAGGTTTACTAAAAGTAACACTTCCTATTATTATAATTCTATGTAACACAGTTTGGGCTTGTAGCTCAGTGGACTAGAGCACGTGGCTACGAACTACGGTGTCAGGGGTTCGAATCCCTTCTTGCCCAATAAATAAAAGTTTAATTTTATTAAACTGTGTTACTGCTTTGGGGTGTCGCCAAGCGGTAAGGCTGTGGACTTTGACTCCGCCATTCGTAGGTTCGAATCCTGCCACCCCAGTTTAAAAATAATTTGTATGCTACCTGAGTCTAGATAATTTACATTATTTAAAGTTTTCGATAAACTAAACTTCGTATAAATTTTTAATGATAAAATTATGGAAGCTAAGATTCAATTCATAAAAGGATTAGATGAAAAAGTTCTACCCGATATACGACTTACACGTTCACGTGATGGTAGTACAGGAACAGCAACATTTCAATTTAAGAATCCAAATATTTTAGATAAAAGCACTGCAAAAGAAGGCGAAATTACTGGAATGTATTTAATTGACGAGGAAGGTACTTTAGAAACACGGGATGTGAATGCCCGTTTTGTAAATGGAAAACCAGAAGCAATTGAATCAATTTATATAATGAAAAGTCCAGAGTCTTGGGACCGTTTCATGAGATTTATGGAACGTTATGGAGAAAGTAATGGCTTAGTATTTACAAAAGCCAATTAATTATAAAAACTTATTCTAACTTTAAAATGTATATATCATTAGATTGGATCAATGAATTAGTCAGTCTGGAAATAGTAGAATTAGATGACTTAATTAATAAGCTTACACTTGGTGGATTCGAAGTTGAAGAAGTATTAGAATTAACAGTTAATAATCAAAAAAGAACAATTTTAGATATTTCAGCAACAGCAAATAGAGCAGATAGTTTATCTGTTAAAGGTATTGCAAAAGAAATTATAGCTTTAACAAATAAACCAGCGAAGGGGTCAAAATTTAATAACTCTAATTTTGAGTATGAACAGAATATCCAAAATACCTTTAATTCTTTTCAAAAATCGTTAGAATACTCCACTTTTGTAGCGATTACTATTGAGAATTTAGATAATTTTACAATTCCAAGATGGTTAACTGAGAAATTAATTTGTTCAGGAATAGAACCGTCTAATAATCTATTAGATTTTCAAGCTTATCTTTTATTAGAAACGGGTTACCCTTTTGAATTTTATGATTTAACTAAAATTCAAAATAAATTAGAAACCTTAGATTTTTCATTATCATTAAGTGCAATTCATGAAGAAAATAATTTTATTGCTACTAATGATTTGGAATATAAATTAAATAAAGATATCTTAACTTTAAATGCAAATAATTACCCTTTAAGTATTTCAGGAATTATTACAAATAAAAACGTTTGTTATACAACTCAAACGAAATCTTTATTAATTGAAGCATCAATTTTTAATTCAAAAAAAATTCGACAACAATCTCGAGCACTTGGACTTCGAACAGATCGATCCGCTCGTTATGAAAAAGGATTAAATAATAGTCATTTTAATGAATCTTTATTACGATTAATTCAATTATTAAGAATTTCAAATCCTAATCTTATTTGTAAAATTCATACAACGTCACAAACAGAAGAGTCCGAATTACCAAGTATTGTTTTACATTACGATACTATTATAGAAATTCTAGGTCCAGTATGTGACAAAATTACAAATAAACCTAGTAATTTATTACCAAATCAAATTACTGAATATTTAACCCGGTTGAATTTTATATTTTCATTTAATAAAAAGGATTTAATCTGGTTTGTTGAAATCCCAAGAGTTAGAATGGATGACATTGAACGGGAAATTGATTTAATTGAAGAAATTGGTCGCCTACATGGTTTTAATAAATTTGTTACAAATTTACCTAATATTTATAAAATTGGTAAAGAAGATTTCAGTTACCAAGTTCGAAAAAAATTAACAAGTTGTTTTTTAAATGAAGGTTTTAATGAGTTAATTCAATATTCGCTTGTAAATGAACAAACATTAAATACAATCAAATTAGTTAATCCTTTGTTAACTGACTGTTCAACATTACGAACAACTCTTTTACCAAATTTAATTAGGCTTACAACTGAAAATTTAAAACAAGGAAATTCCATTTTAGAAGGATTTGAATATGGCCATGTTTTTTCAGGGGATGTTAATTTAAATTATATAGAGAAAGAAGTTGTTTCTGGTGTTTTTGGAGGTTTAAAAACCAAACGGGAATGGAATGATATACCGAAAACATTATCATGGTTTGAAGCAAAAGGAAAAATCGAAGAACTTTTTAAAAAATTGAATATTGAAATCTATTGGAAAGTTTCTGTATTAAAGGACTATAAAACTATACTACACCCGTATAGAACAGCTGAATTATATTTAGATAATGATATTAGTCTTGGGATTTTTGGACAAATTCACCCAGTTTTAGCAAAAAGGAATAATATTTCAGTAGATTTATTTTTATTCGAATTTAATTTGGAAATAATTAAAAATGAGTTTCAGGCCCAACGTTTAGCTTTATACCAACAGTATTCGTTATACCCAAAAATTACTAAGGATTTATCATTCCTTGTTGATCGACAAATTAGCTTTGATCAAATTAAAAAGACTATTCTAAACAATGGAACAGCTTTTTTACAAGGTGTTAAATTATTAGATGAGTATCGTGGAAATTCAATTCCAGAAACCCAAACAAGTTTATGTATTCAATTAACATTTCAATCCAGTGAAAAAACATTAATCACTAAAGAAGTTGATAATATTTTACAAAATATACAATCTATTTTAAAAGAAAGACATGATATTATTCTAAGAATGTGATAGGTATAATTACAGATAATTCTATAAAAAATTATAGAATTATCCACCCCCAACAATTGTAATAAGTTCAATTCGATCATTTTTTTTTACTTTAATTTTATTCCATTCATTTTTATTACAAATAAAATTATTATATTCAATAACAAATAATGAGGGTTGGTAATTAAAATAATTAAGTAAATCAATAAGGTTTATTGGTTGATTCGTACAATATTCTTGTCCATTGAAATAAAAATTGTTTCCGTTACTCATGTAAGAATTTTTAAAATTTATTACGTACGTATAAAAAGTCTAGACTTAAACTATTATAACCTGATAGAATTGAATTGTAAATTATATGGCGGGTGTGGCCAAGTGGTTAAGGCAGCGGGTTGTGGTCCCGCCATTCGCCGGTTCAAGTCCGGTCACTCGCCCTAGTTTAAATTATTTACAAGAAAAATTCTGAAAAATTAATTAAAAAAATAGCTTATTTATTATGTCACGCTATCGTGGTCCTAAATTACGAATTACAAGACGCTTAGGGACATTACCTGGATTAACTCAGAAGCAATCTAAAAAAAAAGATAGACCAGGCCAACATGGTAAAAGTGCTTCAGAAGGAAATAAAAAAACGACTGAATACGGTGTTAGATTAGAAGAAAAACAAAAATTAAAATTTAATTACGGTTTAACTGAGAGTCAACTCTTCCGCTATATTAAAGAAGCACGTCGACGTAATGGTGTAACAGGTTTAATCTTATTACAATTGTTAGAAATGCGTTTAGATAGCCTTTGCTTTAGTCTTGGTTTTGCACCAACTATTGCAAGTGCAAGACAATTGGTTAACCATGGACATATTACTGTCAATGGGAAAACTGTAAGTATTGCTAGTTTTCAATGTCGGGTAAATGATGTTATTGGTATTAAATCTAAATCTTCATCAAAAAATATGATTGAAACAAATCTTAAAAATGTAAGGTTTGCTGAACGACCTGGTCATTTAACGTTTGATAATACAAAATTAGAAGGAACAATCACTAACTATTGTGATAGAAATGACTTATTGTTAGAGTTAGATGAGTTGTTAGTAATTGAGTATTACTCAAGACGTTAATATTTCTCTTAGTACGAATAATATACTATTATAAAAAATTTCTAAAGAAACATTATTTATGTTAAAATTACGGTTAACACGAACTGGTCGCAAGAAAAATCCTACATATCGAATAGTGGTTATGGAAAATAGTGCGCGACGAGATGGTCGTCCTGTGGAACAAGTAGGTTATTATAATCCTTTGACTAAACAGTCACATTTTGAAATTGAAAAGATTAGAAAATGGTTAAATTGTGGTGTAAAACCAACACAAACTGTTCAAGATTTATTAAGAAAAGCCAAAATAATTGAAAATTAACTTATATCCAATTGGATATAAGTTAATTTTCAATTATTTTGGCTTTTCTTAACGAAAAATAGACGTTAATACTAATTTATGTAATTTATAATACTTCTTAGAATACTATACTAACTTTAATTATCTTAAAATCAGTATGTCACATTTTACAAACATGAAAACAAGTTTCCAAAATGTTTCTTATTTAGAAAAAGCATTAAATAAATTGGAAATTGTTCACCAAAAACACACACAAAGAAGCATCTCTAAGGAAGAAAAATTAGATTTAGTTATTAACCAACCTAATGGTTATGATATAACATTTAAATGGAATGGGCAGGAGTATGAATTAGTTGTAGATATGAGTTTTTGGGAACAGCCATACCCTGTAGAAAGTTTTATTGATAAAATTGCACAGCAATATGCTGGTGAAGTCATTGTCGGTGAAAGTCAAAAATTAGGATTTCAGCCAGTAAAATATCAACAAAATAATGACGGTTCAAATACTGTTGTCTTAGAGCGTTGGAATGAAAAAAATTAAACGTTCGTTAACGTATTAAAACAATCTTACAAAGATAATTAAACTATATTTTTGATAAAAAATAATTTGCCTAATGATTTTTTGGGATCAAAAATCATTAGGTTATTGTAAAGTATACGATTCTTGGGTAGAGGATTAAATAGAGATTTATGGAACTCATATAAAAGAAACAAGGAAAAATCAAATAATTATCAATTTTTCCCTGTATTGTATTGAAATTAATTTTATGAACGTGATAGACGTTGAATTTGTTGAATAGCTAATGCAGCAATATTAAATAAAGCCCAAGATGCTGCTACTAATAAAGGAAGAGCAATTACAATTAAACGAGTATCCATAGCAGAAAATCCTCTATAAATATTAAAAAGTTAAATACAGAAAATGATATTAAAAAGTAATAATATAATCTGCACTATAGTTCATATTATATAATAATATTAGAAATATTTGTTATCTATCTATAGGCCAGTTCTTCCATTTACTTATCAATTCTAGTAGCTCTCAAAGCCCTAAACAACACTAATCAATTTTCCTGACTTAATAGTAATAAGTAGATATATTTTTTATTAATTTACTAAAACTTTGGCATTGAACTATCTTCCCAGGAGGTCCCCCTCCAAGTATTTTCGCCGATTTATAACGTTTCACAGCTGAGTTCGAGATGGATCAGCGTGGTTCCGTTCAGTACACTAGAAACACCAAAGCAAAAAATCTTCAAAAATAAATAAATTTAAAGATTAAGTATATTTCTAAGATTATATTCTCTTAGAAATATATTTTAAAAATTCAAGTCCTCGGTCTGTTAGGACATCTCAGCACATACATTACTGTACTTACACTTAATGCCTATTAAACGGTTAGTCTTACCGTGACCTTACTCACTTTCGTGATGAGAATACTCATC
>Ga0233410_10000664_pt1 | contig 10368 bp, 10 predicted proteins | sample Na_anoxic_1_MG_FD_179869 | JGI IMG/M metagenome (GOLD analysis project Ga0233410, IMG submission 179869) | Seawater microbial communities from Saanich Inlet, British Columbia, Canada - Na_anoxic_1_MG | ecosystem: Environmental > Aquatic > Marine > Inlet | place: Canada: British Columbia...
ATTATGCCTACAACTGTTGGTGCGTTCTGTGCGATAACCGTAGCCGCTGTGCGTGGGTCTAGTGCGTTAACCTGTGGGGAGTAGGTTACATTGACAACTCCTCCGCCGCCGAGCTGATTGTTCGCGGTGATGTTGCCACTGCTGCCAGGTGTAAATAGCTCTGGGCCGCGCTCTCCAACAATATAGGAGCTACCGCCACGAACTGGGCCGCCATTAGCTTTGAAGAGTCCGCTTAATGAGCCACTAATTCCCTCTGCGATAGGGGCTGCTATTTGGTTTTTGATAATCTGACGAGCGACTTCATTCATTATGCTCTTGAACGCATCACCAAAGGTTTTCGCTTTCATTAGAGCGTCTGTGAGATTTGATTCTATAGAGCTTTTAACCGATGCCATTGCGGATTTTGCGGTATCGGATAACTCCACCAGATTCTTTTTAGCTTTATTAGTGCCTGTCTCTGAATCTTCTCCTAAATCTGTAAATGTTTTTTCCGACGCGGTGGATGTGCTTTCTAGTTGCAGTTTTAGTATGAATAGCTTAGTTTGCAGGCCGTCCAGACTGATTGCCGCCCTGCGGACAGGTTTCGCCATGTCATCCATTCCTGGTATAAACTCACGCCAGGCATATATAGCGGCCTGCATATCATAGATAAACTTGTTGAGAGCTAATGACATCTGCTCTAGCGACTCTAAAAAAGTGATTAAACCGTCAACAACCGCAACAGTCATCTCTTTTACCGCTTTACCCATTCCGCCACTTGAATCAATTTTACCCTCTATCCAGCCGCGCAGAGAGTCTGTTATAGTCTCAATAATTGGCGCTAGGTTAGCTACGATCTTGTTAAAAGTGCCTGAGAGGTATGCGCCAAAACGCATCATTGCATCATTTGCGCGTTCGACTCCGAGTAGGGTTTTCTCGCCGATCACTAAACCGAGCTTATCTGCCTCCAGCATTGTGTCGTGCAGTGCTACTTTGCCGCCCTGCAGCATATTAATTAAACCTGCGCCTCTTGCCCCAAACAGCGAGTAGGCTATATCTGCGCGTTCGGTAGCGTTCGACACGCCTTTGAGCATATCCGCAGTATCGCCAAGCACGGATCCTACGGAGCGCAGAGAGCCGTCTGCTTTTTTGGTTGCGATGCCGTATTTCTCGAATACATCTTTAGCTTCGCCGGTTCCTTTAGCTGCATCGGCAATATTAACTGCGAATTTTTGGATAGCTTTGTCAAGCTGCTTGGATTGAACTCCCGCAAGAGATGCGGCATGACGGAGTCGCTGCAACGCTTCTGCACTTACGCCTACTGTGCGTGACATTTTCATCAACTCGTCACTAGCATCGAGTGATCTTTTAATAAGATAACCTATACCCGCAATTCCTGCAGCGGATATCATTCCTGTTTTCAGCGAAAATAGAGAAGTAGCAACACTTTTTACGCCTTTTTTTACTGAACGGAAAGCTCGTTTAGTGCGATCTTTGGCGATAATTTTAATACTTACATTGCTAAGCCCAGCCACTTGCTACTCCTTATTTTTGCATACCAAGCCAGATAATCCAGCCTCTAAACTCATCTAAATCCATCTCTGCCACTTCTGCCACTGTCTTGTGGAGGTGCTCTGCAATACGGTACATCCACTGCAGATCAGGATCGTTTTTTACTTTTTTTCAATCTCGTCCTCATCCTCATTATCGTCACTGTTTATGGCGTTGATAATATCAGACAGCACTTCTGGATCGGTTTGATCTATAAGCGCATCTTTGTCGGTGAGGCGAAATACTCGCTTCCCCTCTTCATCCATCAATCTATAGATTAGAGTGAGGGCAAACGCCTCTGCCTCTTTTCCTGTTTGAGTTAGATGTAGAATTTCTGCAGTCTGGCGCAAATTTATGTGAGCGCGAATATAGACTACAGGCGCTACCCCATCCTTTTCCCAGGCTGGAATCTCCAATTTGCGTGGAGTCGCTTTACGAATAATGGAGTAGTGCGAGGTAGCTTGATTAATTAAACTCACGCGACAGTCGCCTCATCTAGTACGCCTTTAAATGTGAAACTAGCGGTGACAATATCGCCCTTTGATCCACTTATAGAGAATGCTTCAATTTTTGCCGACCCGGTACGCTCAGTGTCGCCACTCTCTAATCCTTCTGGTCCAATGTGGAGAGTAACTGTTGAGCCTGGAGTCATTGCGCCCTGCCCGTTAGTATCGGTCTCGTCCCAATAGCACTCAACATTGCCGCCGCCTTTTGTGATCCCATCTGAGATGTATGTCTCTTCAGTGTCTCCCATTGATGTTGCTTCGACTAGGTCTATATTTTCGTCATAACTGTAAGATTGGATCAGCGCAACGACATTACTGCCTACCTTTACCGATCCGCTATTTCCGTGATGTGCTGCCATTTTGCTGCTCCCTGGTTAAATTGCTATATCCGGAGTGGACATAGCGGTAAAATAAGTCAATTTATAGGTGAGCGTTATTACGCCGACCTGTTGCGTACCTTCGCCACTTAATGCGGCGCTCATACTGATTAAAGTTGTATCTTGTGTTAATCCGCTGTGGGTGATATCCGTAGCCATTGCGACTTCTATCTCTTTAGATATCGTGTCTAGCGTGTCGAAAGCGGTGGTTGATACAGAAACATAGCCCTCCAAGTTGAGAGTTAACTCTCTGATTAGTACGGGATCAGCTCCCATTGTATGCTCACTAACTGTCTCTGCAGCAGTTACCACATTAATAGCGGGGAGGTCACTGTCGTTCAACGGATAGAGTCGCGCTTTATGCACATTCGAGCCGGTGGTCGTTAAACCTGTAAGCTCTGTGGCGAGCTGATCGCGGATCTGTTTACGGATATGATCTGCCATTTTATGTTCTCAGCACCAGCAGTGAAGTCGCACCAAGATCCCTTGTATCTGTGATAGTGTAAGTTGTGGCGCTTATTGCGAGCGTGTCGCCTGAATTTACGCCATCAAGATCGCTGCTTTGACATGTTGCGACTGCGGAGACACCGGAGAACGGTGCGTCACCCAGGCGCTCTTGATCCCACTCTTTATTGAAGATTACATTGATTGAGACGCCCGCCCCTCCGCCGATGGTGAGCGTTGCTGTATCGGCAAAGTCATCGGTGTCAAAAAATGGGGTTAAATCTTCTGTAAAGCTCATTGTTCTGCCCTATTTGGCTACTTCTACTGCTTCTACTGCTTCTGTTTTTGGTGCTGCCTTTGGTGCTGCTTTGCTTTTTACGAGTTCAGCTTTTCCTAGTGAGATTAAGATTTTTCCATCTCGGTCTGATACTTCTGCCTGTTTGCCAGCTTTAAGTGATTTGCCACTTGCTCCGACATTTGCTAATGCTTTTATTTTCATTGTCTATTCCTGTCTGCTTTGGTTAAAAACTCCCCCACCGATTAAGGTGGAGGGGTATTTACTCTATCGCTTAGGCTGTTGTTCCTTTTGCGAAGCTCTCTGCGTGACGCACGCCGATATCAACATCTTGGAACGCACGCAGAACTAGTCCGCCTGCAGCTGCCTTTGTTGCTGTATCTGCTACGATATCTAGCACGCCCCACATTCCGATCACTAGCTGAGTGAAGTCACCAAAGACCATTGTGCCAGTCGCCATCTGGTTAGAGATGATTGCGTTGTAGCCGTTGATCTTGCCATTCTCTAGCACCATGATGCCGCTGCCGCTATCTTTTGCTGTCTGCATTAGAGTTCCAGCGTTAGTTGCGTTAAGCACATACGCCATCCCTTCTGCTGCTGCATTATCAACTGCAACTGCTGACCAGAGGTCTACCATTGCGCCAAAGTCTGCGATTCCGCCCGTAACAGAGCCGATGCCTGTAGTATTGGTGATGCCTGTTGGCTGACCGCTTGAACCAGAACCAGAGAGGGCTGCTAGATCAATCGCAAGAGCTGCTCCACGAACCATATCGTTACGGATCATCTGCTCAACACTTGGTGAGCTCTGTTTAAGCAGTCTGCGACTCATTGCTACGCCGCCAGATACGGTTTTAGGAGACAATGCAAGCTCGCCTGTTACTGCTGCTGCATCAGCTGCATCTGCATCTTCTGCGACCCAGCCCCATGCTGTTCCTGTAGTGAGTTTTGGAATCTCTATATTTCCCTGTAGTCCACCCAAAATTTGAGCGCCTGCGCCAGCTACTACTGAGCGATTAGTTAGTGCGTCAATAAAGCTATCGCCAAGGTGATCTGTTCCGACCATCTCTGCACCAGCAGCAGAACTGCTTGTTTTCATCGCGGCACGCTGACCATTAAAGATATCAGTTGGCACGAAGAAGCCACGAGCTGAACGCCCTAGTTTATCTTCAATCGCTGCTGAGGCTTCAAGCTCGAAGCCTGCATCTTTCCAATTTCCTGTGACCGATGCGTTGATTGCACGGAATAGTGAATACTCTTGTTTGTCTTTCTCTGACAAGTCTAGGTTAGGTGTTTCCATTTCTGCGCGCTCCTGCGTTGGGTTGGTTTTGATCTCATTTAAAATTGCAACTCGCATCTCATCGATGCTTTTTCCATCTTTCACGAATTGGCGTGCCAACTCTGGCTGACTGTACTCACTGCCTGCGTCCAAAATTGACTGCACTCGTGCAAGTTCCGATTTTGCGCCATTGCTTTCAGCGGTAGTGCGGACCTCTTCGATATTGATTTTTGGCTCTGCAACAACTGCAGCAACTGCTTCTGGTTTTTCTGACATAATTGCTCTCTCTATATAAGTTAAATTTGTTTGATGCTCGCCCTCTGGCTCATCAGCTCTCCCAACTTGCGAGCTTGCGTCAGCTGGTACAGTGACCATGCTAATCTCCATTGGCTCCCAATCGATTGCGCGATTTTCAGAGGTCTCTTCATCTACTAAAAATTTGTGAATACGATATCCGACCGACACATTGCGGAGGATCCCATCTTTCACATCGTTAAACATCTGCTCTGCGCGCTCGCTCTTGCCGAATCGAACAGTTGCCCTGCCCTTTTTGTCAGAATCAATACTCGCTTTTTCTACAACCCCGATCAGATCGGAGTGGTTATGCCCGAACAAGAGTGGCGCACCATCACGCAGCCGTCCAAGCCGCACGCTAGTACTCTCATGGTCAAGAATCTCGGTACCAAACCAGCGATCCACTGGCTCTTCTGAAGAGAATGCGATATCTACCGTTCTGCTCTCTTTGTTAATTGCTGCACGATCTAGCTCATAAGAGCGGTTGAGCGTGCCTGTTTTTAGTTTAGTCTGCTGCATCTGCTACTTCCTCTTTCGTTGCGGGTTGTTCGGTTGGAGACTCATCTGCCCCTAGCTTGATTCCATATTTATCAAGAAGCTCCTGCTCTCTTGCGAGCTGCTCGACTACATCTTCAAAATCTACGCCTGCTCTTGCGCAAACTTCTGATCGAGTCTGCACGCCCATCGCAATTCCCTCTGCTGCGGCTTTCATATCTTTTAACGGATCGACCCAGCCGAAACCACGAGGACGGAACTCTATGCGGGTGAATTTTGAATATTTCTCTGCAGGGAGCGCAACCGCTTGAGTTAAGAGCGCAGATTGTAACCACGCTCTGTAGATAGGGCGGTGGAGGCGGTCGATTAGCCATTTCTGATCTGCTCTCCAGCGGTCGCGCTCCTCTAGCGCACCTTGACGAATTGAGGAGAAGTTGACTGACTCTAAATCCCCGGCAAGGCTGGCGTAAGTGACATTCAATCCTGCAGCAATCGTGCGCAGCGTGGATTTGACGAATGGGGCATAGTTGCCGGCTGGGTGTTGTGGGTCAAATGACTTAAAATCCCACCCTTCTGGCAGTTGTTCAAACATTCCCGGCTCTGCTTCTGTCACTAATGAGCCGCCTGCATCTTCCTCGCCGTACTGCTCACCCTCAGGACTTGTAAAAAATCCCATCTTAGATGCGGCAATTCTGGCAGCGATCAGCTCACCTTCCTGATAACCGTCCAACTGTTTAAGAGCTCCCATTACTGAGGCTATCCAAGGAGCGAATCTCACTTGACCTGGTCGCTCTTGCTTGCCAATATGGAGAATCTCTTCTGCAGGGATGCGGGTATAGCTCGTGCCGCGCAGATATGTACTGTTTTCGTGAGCGGTGCGAGTTTTTAGATAGTAAGCGATAGGGCGGCCCAGGTTATCAAACTCGATACCTAAATGGATTGAGTTGCCGTTTTTGAGCTTCTCTTCGTTTAGAGTTTCATCAATTCTGCTGGGGTCGATCAACTCAAGAGTAAATGCAAAAGGGTTATCGCCCACGATGCGATGAGAGCGGATAAACACCTCTCCATCTCTTGCGACCCCCTCAATTACCTGCCTCTCGATATCTAAAAAATTGGAGCGCCCATCAAGTGATGCGTATTGACTGCCCCACTCTTTCCACCCTTGCTCTAGTTTCTCGTTTGCGTTGGTGTCAAGTTTGCCATCTGGGTTGACTGACATTCCCTGCAGCGTTATCCCTGTTCCGCCAATAATGTTAGTTTTCAGCAGGTTAAAATAACGACCGACATAAGGGTTATTAAGTGACAAGTCACGACTGCGTCCGCGCAAGGTTGCGAGGTCGTGGCGCAGGGTGTCGTTAATATGACCGCTCTGCATTGTCCAATCAGATGTGAGGCGGTTAATTTTTGCCCCAGCATAACTCCGCTGGGACTTGGATGGTTGGGCTCTTTTAAATATTTTTGCGATTATTCCCATTATCCAAACCTTGTGAAAATGACTCTATTTGAGGGGAGACCTTTGCGGATACGCTCTGCGTTCTGCTCTCTTGCGACTGCGTTTTTATAATGCTTCTGCAGCAGAATAAGGTCAGAGATGGGGGTTCTGGAGAGCGAGCGACCATCGATTGAGTAAGATTCTTGATCTTTGCTGGCACGCCCACTCATAACTGCGTTAATTGCATCAAGTGCGATTTTGTTTTGAGAGCGAGGATCTGCGCTGTTAGTGTCGCGATTAGCGATCACCTCGAAGCTCCCGTTTGTGATAGTGATGCGCTCGCTGTCGCTGTCTCTAATTATATAGAGCTGCCATTGATAAGTCCCTGCGCTATAAGCTGCAGTTGTGGCGCTCTCTAGCTCAATCAGATAGTTGTCGCCTGACCCTGTGGCTGTGATCTCAATTTCAGTACTGCCGTCACTCTCTAAACGAGCTGCATATTTTAGCGTGTACTCGTCGGTAGGGTAGTCAGCAGAGAGCTCGGTAATCTTCCAAGCGGTGCGGTCACCAGCTATGATGCGGCTGGCGGCGGTAGTTGGGTAGTTGGCTGAGTTAAATTTATTAGACATTCCCTTCAGTATAGAGAAATGTCAGTCTAGTTTTTAGTGCAAAACGCTAGACTAATTATTCTGCAGGTATTATTCGTTTATTATTTGATAGACTCTGGCTCTGCTTACATTGTAGCTGTTGCAGATGTCTCTCATATTTTGCCCGTTAAATTGTTCTCTGATCTCTGCGTTTCTTTTGGCGTATGCGGTTCGGGGTTTTGATTCGATGTAACGGCTCTCTCCTCCGAGTTTGTTGCAGATATCATCCTCTAAATCTTGGAGGAGCATCTCTAGCCGCTCTTGCTCCATTTCGCTGTTGAAGCGGCTGCGGACTGCGCCTATGATTTTTTGAACTACGCCCATTTTTTAGAAGTTTGTAGCGAATCCGCCCTTTCTGCGGCGGGTTGGTTTGCGTCGGGTTGGCGTTGGCAGTTCCGGTTCCGGTAGTTCTGGCTGATCTGGCTGCGGTTCACTTCCTAAGCGCTCTTTTAGCAGGTCCCAATCTTTTTGGCGCATAGCGTGAACCCTTATTTCTGGATGGTGCGCTGCGGCTACTCCGTATATCCAAGTATCTAGGCTCTCATTTCTGCGCCCTTTTCTCAATACCCAGCGGTTTTTCTCTGGATCGTAGACCTCTGCGGTTAGCATTTTGTAATAATCTTGCTCTAAATCTTGGTTGAAGTGGATCATGCGCTCCGCTTCTGGTACATCCTCATCCCCTTTTAGTCGTGCGTAAAGGGTGTGCTTGCCTGTATCAACCCCCACCAACCAGAGCTTGACCCCTTTTTTGATGACCTTGCCGCGATAGTTGACATCTTGAATTGATGGACGACCCGCCAGCAGTGCGCCGCCTGGTGTATTTTTCCCCTTAATTGCCATCAGGCGGCGGGCGCTCATCCCTCTTACAAATTGGTAGACCTCGTGGGTGAAGTGGCCGCCTGAGTCGATTGCGGTGGCTTGGATCGTCATCTCGTGTCCATGTTGGTTGATGATCGGGGTGTTGAGGACGGCAGTTAGTTTCATCCATAATTCAGGTCTGCCGGGATGACCAGGCATTTCAAAGTAGTCTATAACCCACACTTTTTCCTGGCGTCCATGGCCTAAGATTTGAATTGCGAGGCGATTATCTTGGGTGTCCACGCCTGCGGTGAGAATATAGCATCCTGTTGGGATAGTTTTCTGCTGCCACGCTTCTGCTCGCTGCTCTAGTTTTTGATGTTTGAGGGTGTTGGAGGTATCTTCCCAGACTTCGCCTAGCGTTGTGTTGATAAAGCGTTTCAGTTGGGCAGGGTCTGCGTGTACTTTCGCCCACTCCTGCGCTAACTCTACCCACTTAAAGCCGAGACCGATTGGGCTGTAAAGTCCGTTTAGGTGATAGCCTCTTGTTTTGCTTTCGGGGTTTTGAGCTATCCAGCGCCCATTGGCTAACATTGTGGTTTTGTGGCTTTCGCTGATCGCGCTTCCGCACTCTGAGCAGGTGTACCAGGCTTCGGTTAGTGCGTTATTCCAGCCAAGATTACCCCAGACTAGATGTTGCTCGTGGGCGCATTCTGGGCAGGATAGAAAATAGCGGCGCTGGTCGCTGTCTTGATACTCTGCGTCAATGCGGGAGGCGTGTTTGATTGTAGGGGTTGAGACGAGCAGGGTTTTGCGGCGGGGGAAGGTTTTTTGACGCTCATCAATCAGACCTAGTGGATCACCCTCGCCACCAACATCCCACGGGAAGCGGTCCACCTCGTCACAAAGCACGAAGCGGATCGGCATTGAGGCGAGAGAGGCGGGAGAGTTTGCGCCACCCATTACCAACATTCCACCGGGAAAATCTTTGATTTCGTCCGAGTTGGCCTTGTCTCGTTTGCGCTTTACATCAAATATCTGCCGAAGCACGGGGGTTTCATCTAGCATGGGGTGGAGTCGCTGCTTCACCCAGCGTTGACGCACCTGAATGGTTGGCACTACAACAAGCACAGGTGCTGGGGCGTGGTCCATGATGTAGCCGACCCAATTTAAGCCAACTTCCGTTTTTCCGAGTTGGGCGGCGAACATTAATACCACGCGCTGCGTTGAGCTGCGCTCTGATAGTGAGTCCATTATTTCAGCAAGATATGGGGTGCGGGATGTTTTCCAATTGCCCGCTTCAGATGAACCTTTTGAGGAGAGAACGCGGTGAGCGTCTGCCCATTGGGAGACCGTAAGGCGCTTTCTGGGTTTGAGCGCTTTGGCGAGAGAGTTTAAAAAGAGGGGGGCGGCTGGCTGCATTATTGAACCTTGACCGCTTTTTTGTTGGTGAAGTTTTCCCAGCGCTCGATTATTACATCGCAGTATTTTGGGTCCAGTTCCATTCCATAACATTTGCGGTTCTTGTTCTCTGAAGCTATTAGTGTTGAGCCAGAGCCAAGATAAATATCAACAACTAAATCATTATTAACGCCCCATCTGTCAAAAAACCATTCAGCAAGTAATGTAGGCTTTTGTGTTGGGTGTACTCTTTTTTTATCAAACTCTTTTGATGTTCCAAATATACCAGCCCATTTAACCCTAGCAATATCTCGCTTGTGTCTATTTCTTGACCAGCACAATTCAAAGCACGACCCATACATTTTATCGCTTGATTCATCTGCTTCAATATCATCAATATCATTTGCTCTCTTATCCCAGACAACCCAACTGCCATTATTTTTATCAACAAGGTATTCGGAATAATAATCAGCACCCCACAAGAATATTTCCTTGCAATAATCAAAACACTTAAAAACATTGTTTATAAAGTCTGGATTAAAATCTTCGTGGTCGCCAATAACATTATCATACTTGTTTCCAGTTTTGTTGGTCATAGACCCACTAGCACCCATAGCAGAATAATCAGCATCAAGAAACATTCCATAAGGTGGGTCTGTGAATACCATATCAGCCATTTCACCATTCATAAGTGAGCCAATGTCTTTAGTACTCGTACTATCACCACACATTACCCTATGCTCACCAAGCAACCAAATATCGCCAACCTTGCTTACTGGAACTTCAGTAACCTCTGGCGTGTCATCTTCGTCAGTTAAACCAGCGTTGTCATCATCTACTGGGTCAAAGTCTAAATCTAAACCCCAGTCCTCT
>Ga0233410_10000666_pt1 | contig 10361 bp, 1 predicted proteins | sample Na_anoxic_1_MG_FD_179869 | JGI IMG/M metagenome (GOLD analysis project Ga0233410, IMG submission 179869) | Seawater microbial communities from Saanich Inlet, British Columbia, Canada - Na_anoxic_1_MG | ecosystem: Environmental > Aquatic > Marine > Inlet | place: Canada: British Columbia...
CCACCATCTCCGCCGCCAGAAGCTCCAAGCTGAACGCTTTGTCCAGTGTTTAAGACTTGTTTGTGAAGAGGTAGGTGTAAGTATGCAACAGCTCCAGCCGTATCTTTTCGACGACCAAAGACAAAGACATCCTTGTCTGACTCTGTTTGAGCAGGTATTGCTACCGTACCACTTTTTACTATTGATACGTTTGCGGAAGTTGTTCTGTCAATTTCAATGTAAGCACTTTCATTGTTAGCTAAAGCCACTGGAGAACCGGCCGCTAAGATTGTGTGAGCTGTTAAAGTACCTGTTTTAGTATTTATAATTTCTAGGACAATATCATCTGTAAACTCTATCTGAGTTCCAGTCCATGTCACGGGTGCATCTGATCTAAAGTATGCTGAACGATCTTCTTGAGAGTCTCCCATAGCACCTGTCAAGGCGCCTAGGCGTGCAGTAAGGCTTTCAGCAGCTACACCACGAATATCGGATGCATAAGAAGGTGTGCTGTCGGCTTCATCAGTGGCTCCAATATATGTTCTTGTCTCTATAGAGGAACCAGCATCTAAGGCTTTACTTTGACCGTTGATTAGCTTATCGCTTCCAGTACCAACTATAACTTCTGCGCCTACTCGGCGAGCAATGACGATTCTGTCGTTACCCTCTACAAAGGAAGCAACGGCCACTGTGGTAACAGTTAAGTTAGTTGCACCACCGTCTGCACGGTTAACGTCTACATAAGCAACTTCTCCAGCTGCTATATTAATTGGACTTTGAACTGATTGTTGAATTGTGTTTCTAGCATCTGATATGTCAGGAATCTGTAGGTAGGCATCAGCGGTAAACGCTAGATTGCTAGTACCAGAGTTCCAACTCCAAGTACCGCCAGATACCATCTTAGCATTTCTATCCTGATTTGACCTAGAGGTTGAAGAAGCGACGCCTGCGTCTAGGTTGCTAATGGCAGTTGTTAAACTTTCACCATCTGTAACTATAGTTTCACTAGCATAAGCTGGAGCACTGTCGGCTTCGTCTGTTGCACCAATAAAGGTACGAGTCTCTATAGATGAGCCAGCGTCTAAGGCTTTACTTTGACCATTGATTAGTTTGTCTGTTCCAGTTCCAAGGATAAGCTCTGTGCCTACACGTCTAGCAATAACTAGTCGTTCATCAGTTGGTACAAAGGAAGCAACTGCCACTGTGGTAACAGTTAGGTTGTTAGCTGCCCCAGTTTCTCTGTTAACGTCTACATAAGCAACTTCTCCAGCTGCTATATTAATTGGACTTTGAACTGATTGTTGAATTGTATTTCTAACATTGGCTAGTTCAGGGATTTGGATATAGGCATCGGCAGTAAAAGCTAGATTGCTAGTGCCAGAGTTCCAACTCCAAGTTCCACCCGAGATCATTTTTGAGTTTCTGTCTTGGCGCTCTATCAAAGCACCGTATCTAGGGCTAGGTAGCATTCCGACATCAACATGACGACCATCCCATAGGTAAACATCAGTTGTGCCTAATCTATAGGCAAACATTCTGATGTTCTCAGAAACAGGGACATCGATTATATTAGCTACGGTCAGTGCACCTAAGTTGGCTACTGAAAAAGTAGCATTTCTGTCTATAGTGTAATAAGCACATTGGTTTGCTGTTAGTGATAACGTTCCACTCATCGTCACTGTACCATTAGCACCAGAACTTGGCAAGGTAACAGTCATCGTACCCGTACCTGTAAACGTGATGTCCTGTGCTGCACCATTAGTTGTATTAATAGCTTGGTCGTACAAAACATTCTCTGAAATAGTAGTGTCTTGTGCTTTGTCAGCCATCATAGATGTAAGCTTGCTTAATCTATCGGTGACATTATCAGAAGCGTCAGTGTTGAAGTTCTGTTGACCATAGAGAGCATTGTATGATGGTGATATACTGTATATAGGGAACGTTTGAGACTGATTGTCCATGCCTATGAAAGACATAATATTTGCAGACTCTACCTCTCCGATTGGTTTGTTCTCGCCTTGGCTTACCTTAGTAGGACCAAGATCGGTTCGTACATATACATTAACAGAGGTTGCTGTACCAGCACTTTCATTTGCAATGCCACTACCTACTGGGATAGTAAAGGTAGATACGCCACTTGAGAACAGGTTGAATGAGCCGTTGTAGTTAGTAGTGCCGGCTATAACAACCTTTTGGTCTGTGTCAAAGCCGTGGACCGCAGATTCTAGTTGTAAGCCATCTGCTGTATTTGTTACTGCAGTGGTTACTGTTGCATAGAAGGCGGACTGAGCAGCCTCATCAGCGTGTGGACCACCAGAGATTTGAATAAAGAAGTTATCAGCATCTACAACTTCAACAGAGTAAGTTCCATCAAAGTTAGTTGAGCCAGCTATAGTAATTTGTTGCTTATCTACTAGGCCGTGAGTAACCATTGTACACTTAGCCTGTGTACCATCATGGTCGGCAATACCGATAGTTAAAGTTGTGGTAGTGATATCAGATACCGTCATAGCAGTGTCTGATCTCATAGCCAGCCAATATAAATCGCCGCCAGCAGTAGTTAGGGCAGCATCTTCTCTAGCTCCAACTTGTACATCCCCAGTGAGGTATACACCTTTTGTATAAACACCTTGTTCAGTTTCAGTTGCCCCACCATAAGTTTCACTTAACTTGATAGACAAGGCATTTGCGGCAGAAGACACACCACCGCCTAAGGCAGCAGCTGCATAAAACTCTTCAACTCTAAGGTATCTGTAGTCATCGTCATCAGCTTTCTTAACCCAGTCACCCTTAGTAAGACTCTCAAATGATCCTAAAGTACCATTGACATAATTAATGGCATTGATCCAATCAACAGATACACTACCAGTATTAATGGCCGTATCTCTAGTCTGATCAATATACATGACCTGACCATCAGTGAGGGTCTTATTGCCAGCCCTAACCATAACATTTCTCTTGTCTGTTACGGATTGAAGGACTATATCTTCGGTCCATGTCATCAATCCAGCTGTTGCGCTAGAACTCTGCCATTCACCCTTAGACTTAATAGATGAGGCCAAGGCGTCTTTAAAGATATTGACTAAGTTAAAAGTTGAGGTATCTTCATACCAATATGTAGTTCCACTTAGCTCTAAGAGCTTAGTCATAACCACATCCATCCACTCTTTTAGTGATTGGATATTTTTGTCACCACCCTGAAATGAATTCGGGTCTAGTGCATTTGTCATTGAGACATTAGGCTCTGATCTTTGAAATGAAGCCGTAGGTAGGCTTCTAAATTGATAAGTAGATAGAGGATTAGGGCTTAATCCGCCCGAACCTAGTCTAAACATCATATCTCTAGCATCGGTAACGTCAGTTACAAAGTTGGCTCCAACAGTTACAATCGCAACAGGGACAGTATCTTCTGGGAAGGCTGAGACTGATACATTGGCTGTTATAGATAAGACAGTCTGGGTATTTACATCTTGAGTAAACTCACCACCAACTCCAGCTTCTTTATCTGGGTCCCAAAAGCCCCTAGTATCTTTAGCTGCGTCTGTAGTTGTGAAGGTAAGGTATACATAGTTAGTGGCGTTCTTGCGTAGTTCTGGAACTAGGGGCGCGGCTTGTGCGTTCCCTTCTTCTAGGCCATGAAAGAATGGTCCAGCGGCTGATTCAGGGTAGTAAACTACCGAATCGGCTACTCTAATTGATATGTTCTGGGTTCCGATGGTGGAACCGGGGTTGATTACATCAAAACCCCTTAGTATGTATGGTTTTTCATCGCCCACAAAAGAGCGCATTAAATACTTAAAATCGCCTTGGGTGTAACTATCTATTGACAAAAAGTCGGGGAGGTCTAAACGTTCAGCTGAACTTATCAACACTCTACCTAGTACGGCCATATATTATCCTTTAAACTGCTTATAATTATTACTTAAATTATACCACAATAACTTTTAGCCCGGATCAACACCAGATCGATATACATCGATCGTAGCATAAAATTGCTCGGGGTATCTTATTAAGAAGTTGATAAAAATACCAACTGATTTCAATTCTTGCATTAGCTCCTGTAGAACCTCTCTAGCCGCAGCAGGATCAGTTATATAAGGTGCCCTTTCTGATCCTAAGCTATCAAATTGTATTCCACCACGTCTACGTATCATTGCCACACTAGACGCCACATCGTGTGTAAAACTAAACACATAGGACGGGTCTAGGGCCAAAGTTGTAGCATTGGGCTTAAAGAAATACCTTACGGGGCCTTCTTGTTTCTCTGTACCAAAGTCAAATATTAGTTGTCCCTCTTCATCGGGGATATCACTCGCAGCTACTAGTATGTTTCGCTGAATAGAGCCTGCTTCTATTTGAGTGGTTAGAGTGGTTGTGAGTGAGGATAGAGTGAAGTCAGAATTTTCATCCCACAAGAAGGGCCCTTCTAAATCAGGATCTAATTGAGCTGAGGTCAATATTACTCGACCACCGTCTCCGATATTAGCTCTTTCTACTCGGACAGTACCAGTAGTAGAGGCTTTAGTGCCAGAAGGTCCACTAAATGAGTAAGCTTCAAATACTGTATCGCTTATGACATTAGTAATCTTCCAAGTTCCATTAGTTGTTAAGCCAGTACCAGCACCCTGAGTAGCACTATCAATAATAGCATATTCACCCACTACATAATCATGCACTGCAGCTGTAGTAACAGTCAAGACGTTGCTAGCATCTCTATTTGCAGAGGTTAGATTAATTTGGTTTGTTGATGCCTTTGTGGGTAGATCAGGGGATACGCCACTGAGCACACTACCCGCTCTAGAGGTATATGTATATACTGGTAGATCACTGCTTAATCTGCTTTCATATTGAAAAGAAGTAGTGACAGCATCTCCAGGATAGTATGTCTGTATTTCGTTAAGTGGTATAAAGAAGAATCTGCCACCATCAGTAGGGAAGTCAGCTGGAGTTGGAGTAGCTATTGTCATAGTGGTAGTAGTTAAACTAGTAACTAATGAGTCAATACCATTTATGTGAGCGGCTCCTTTTCTGTTTCTTTTAACAACTGGTGGACTAGGTGGCATTTCAACAACCACTTCACCAGGTTGTACTTCCCAAATAACAGCACGTCTATCTTTTAAATACACGTTAGATTTAAAGGGAGTCATAAATTTGACGTCATCTGTAGTTGTCTGAGTAAAGGTCTCTGCTGTAGCAAATAGATTCTTGTACTTAACCAGGTCATTAGAAGGGTCTACTTCTGTCAGCACAAAAGATCCAACGTTGCCTGTTCTATTTATCATGACAATATCACCAACCTGTAACTGCTCTATGTTAGGAGAGTTTCCGGTTCCGGTATATGTTAGGGTGACAGTGTCGCCTGTTTTAGTAACTTGCCACTGTGAATTACCACCATGACCTGCACCAGTATTGTAACCTTCAAATTCAAGGCTAATATTAGCTCGACCGCCAGTCATTTCAACTGAACCTTTAGAGCCTATAGTATTCGTAAATATTCTTATGTTAGTTTCTTTAGTAATGCTATCTTCAAAGGCTATAGCGTAGCTGCTAGTTGCTTGCCTGTTAATGGCAGCCACTACTTCATTTGCAGTTGCTGCGGCAATATTAGTAAATTCAGCTGTTTTGAATTCAATTAACTCATCAGAAAAGGAGTCAACTTGATACTCTAGCTCCCAACCGTCTTTTATGTTAAAGGGTTGAGCTAAATCACTTTCAATAAAAGAAGTGGTTGACTCTTTAAAGAAGAACAGGTCTAGTAGCTTATCTAACACTAGCTTTACTTGTTTAGGTTGATAACTCATTACAGGGATAAATTCTCTGAAGATGGTGTCATCCATACCTACAAATCTAGGTCTCTGAACTAAGTTAGCAGAACCAAGTCTATCAATATAGGGTCTAGTTGCAGTCTTAACAAAGAATTGTTGTCTAACACTCTCGATAAGGTCGATAGTCTCTTGATCTCTTTCACCAACAGCCTCTAACAGTGCCTTCCAATTTGGATTAACACGTGTATCTAAGCCAGCTGGCATCTGATCATGTAAGCTATCTGTTTTATCTTTTTGATTTGCCATACATATCCTTATGCGATACTGATATCTGTAGATTCAATGAATGCTTTCTCATCACTGGAGATAGCTATTCGCTCTTCTGTCGGTTCAGGGGTTATAAAGGTAACTGCGGTTACTCCGTCAATGTTCTTAGCCCTTACAATTATATCCGACAGGATTACATCTTCTCCAACCCCTAGGTCAGACACATAACTTATGATAACAGAAGTGATTTCATCACTAATTTCACTTAAGTTAACACCGTCTTGAGTTGTAACATCTATAGCTACAGTTACTCGTCTAGGTAAAGGTGGTAAAACTTCAATTAAACTACCCACACCCTTTATACCTGGGAAACTTACTGGGTCTGGCTCAAAGCCGTCAATAATACGTTGTACTTTTCTCAATAGTCCAGTATAGTACAAGTAGCCATCGATACCAGTAGTAATGCTTTCACTATAGCTCATTTTACCTAAAGCGGTAATGCAAGATACATTACTTTGACTCCATTTTGCTGCTCTGTTACCTGGAGTTAAATATACTATTCTCTTTTCAGAGTCAAACTCGTCAATTGCAATATGGTCTATCTTCTTTATTGTTCTAAACTTATTATCAGCAGCTTCGGTTATAGACAGCTTAGTATTAGCAACGCCCATACTTATCGCTGTTTCCGCTATTCCAGCAGTGTTAGTGACTCTAAGAAACACTCTACCATCAGCCGCATTAGTACCTAAGGCACTAATGGCGAAAGTGCCAGAATTTACTGTATCAAACCAGCTAGATGAAATATTCTCTGTAATGAACAAGCTATCACTTACTCTAACTGCATCGCCTTCCAGTATTCTAATATCGCGAGAGTCTTCTAAGAAGACACCAGCACCAATATCAGAGTTCTGATCTAAAGAGTGACCAGTAGTTGTTGATGTAATGCCCGGATAGTTGCTGGCTAAAGTGATACTGATGGCCGTCGATGCCACACCAGTACTAAATGCCGACACTTGAACATAAAACGTATCTGAATCAGTGGTTTTCTTAACCCAATCACCAACAGCTAAGTTAGTGAAGTTACCAGCTACGCCCGTTACTGTGCTGCTGTTAGCCACCCAGTTAACGGCAGTATCAAAGTTGTTAAAGGCTACAAGAGTGTCTAGCTCTTCTACTGCATCTGCGTTCTCATAGATGATAGCATCTGCATCAACAGCTAGAACTCTAAACTCCCCACTATTAATGGTTTGAAAAGTTGTTCCGCTTAATATGAGAACGTCATCTACTGCAACACCCAGACTTGTAAAGCTAGGAGAGTCTCCGCTTGCCTTAGAAAGTCTAAATAGGTTATTGTAGTTTAAAGACTCGATCTTATACTTAGTTCGAGTTTCACCTGTTTTTAAAAGTAAGCCCGCTGGAGCCGCTGTGGTATCTGCATTGGTGGATGCGTATGTGAATTGATTTTCGCCTAGAACAGTAGCAACAGTGCTTGTATCCGGAGATACTGCAGTAGGAATGTCAACTCCTGCAAAAGTATCACCAACATTAAGTCCGTGTGGGCCGGTAGTGGTTGCTGTAGCTACGTTAGACACTATAGTCACAGTATTTATTGCTATCCTAGAAGAGTGACCTAATCTCCACTCTATAATAGGAGTTGAGTTGATCATGACAGTGCTGGTAGCTCCAATTGATGTAGAAGACATGGCTTTACCACGCGGATTAACTACATCTATATACTTGCTAGCAGCGTCAACTTTAACAATGGGGTAACCTGAGACTTTGTTGTCTCCAGTTTCAAAAGATTTGTTAGTACTGTCCCAACCAGTCAAAGTACCAAAGGCATTAACTAGATCGCCTGCACTAACTGCACTTAAAGAAGCACTAGCAGATTGTGAAACAGTAAAGTCTGTAGCTATGCCAGCTGTTAGTAGCTGAGAAAGTAACTTAGCTAAAATTTGATTAGGTGTATCTGTGCTTAGTATGTCAATCTCTACTTTGTTAGTGGCACTAACATATGTTCCACCAGTAGGCACAGTTCCAGCAGCGTCGATATCAAACCATACAGCGTAATCATCACCACCAGTATCTTCAAAGGTAATATAGTCAGCTTGAGCAGGTTGCCCGCTAGACGTTATGTCAAAGTCTAAAGCAGTTGAGCCAGAGCCAGCATCGTTTACAGTTAAGAATAAGTTAGTCTCAGAGCCAATACTACCAGCGGCATCTTGTAGAGCTGGACCAGTTCCAATGGCTCCAATAGAAACGTCTAAAAAATTAACAGAACTACCAGCGTCGTTGTGAGTCCATCGCCACACTAAACCAGCAGTTGGATAACTACCAGCATCAACACTGTTGGCATCAACGATGGTAAACTTTACATGCTGGCTAAGGCTAATAGCCTTGTCATTATATCTATATTCGTAGATAGTGTCTGAAATCTTAGCAACATCCATTGTGTCTGTAGTTGCTTGCCTATTTAGTCTTTCTACACCAGAGGTGTTTTCTAACACGACGTGCTGTCCAGGACTAAAAGTATTAGGTGCAGATGGTATCTTTAATTCAAGGTAGTTTGTGCCACCAGACGTTGTAATTTGAGAGTCGCCTATAATTTTAAAAGCTGCTTCGTTAGCTCGACCACCAACAACTTCAATAGCTCCGCTAGAACCTAGCTGTTCAGACTTAATCTGAACGCTCTTGTTAGCATTAGCAACAGATACATCTGAAACGATCTCCATCTGAGAGAGTGCTCTGTGTGTTAGTTGATGCTTAGTGTTGGTCAGTGTGACTGGTACTAGCTTAAAATACTCACCAGTTGTAGCATCATCGTTGGGTGTAGTGTCCATCACATATGAGGCAGATACACCTACTAAATTTAAGGCTGATTTCAGTTGAAAGTTAGGGTTAGCGTTTTGGAACGTAATAACCCAACTTCTAGAGTCCCATAAGGATACAAAGTCATTCTTGTTATTGGCCGGGATGATATCGTGATCATAAGCCAATACATTAACCGCTAAAGAATCAACTTCTCTAGTCGCCTTGATAAAGGTTCCTGCGGTATGTTCAGTTGCAACCATAATTTCACTAGCGTTTATAGCTGTAACTAAGTCACTAGTTAAATTGCTTGCAATTGGATATACTTGAAAAGATGCTGGAATAGCTAGCGTTTCGAATGTGTCTGCTATACCAGGGGTAGGTAGTGCGTAACTGAAACCTGGAGACGAGGCTCCGTTTGCACCAGCAGCGGAAGGACCATTGCTTGCGTTAGTAACAGTAATAACGTCAAGTGTACCACCGCCGTTTGTGGCGGTAGTAAAGGCTGCGTCACCAACAATGGCTGCAGCAGTAAGTGTAGCAACGTCAATTGCTGTATCGTTGGTTACAACGTTAATTTCATGTGATCTAGTAGTTGAGCCTATAGCTGGTTCAACAGTACCAGAGTTATCATTGTCATACCAGAACTTTACTGTATCACCATTAGGTGCATTTAGAGTAAAGTGAGTACCATCAAGTGAATCACCGCTGTCTGCCACAGTAGTAACAGTGTGGATAGCAGCGTTGCCTACGACAGTAGCTGCTCCATCTGGATTGTATACGTCTATAGTTCTAGCTACGTCGTTCTTAGCACTAATTCTATATACGCCTTGGTTAGCAACACTAAAACCAGAGTCAGCACCAATATTTACTATATCTCCAACTGTAATATTGGCAGTGGTTGCCGTAGCAGCTAAAGTATATCTAAATACAAAACTACCCAAGCTAGTTACCGTAAACTCATCAGCGGCTGCAACATTGGTTGTCACCGCAGCTCCAGAGCCGTATGTATAAGTTGCTAGAGTAATGTCTGGGGTATTTGTATGGCTAAACGAGTTAGTTGCATTTGGAATAGTAGGATGTTCTATGGTAAATCGTATCTTATCACCGATAGGTCCATACTCTTTAGCTCTAAGGATTAGAACGGCTCCGTTGGAATCGTACCAGTTTCTAGCTCTAAACCACATGGCATAGTCATTAAAGTCTGTGCTGCTCTGAGATGCTAGTGTACCCCAAACGCTCAAGGTACCAAAGTCAACACCAGCTTCATTATCTGTATCATCTGCTGAAAGAGCAACGTTAGTAGGGGCAAATGAACCACCTTGTGAACCAGCATTTATCTGACCAGTTCTAGAGAAAGCAATATCTACTGTCTTAGCAACTGCATCACCATCTAAGATAGACACAATACTATCTTCAGAAGAGAACTCAAAGTTTTTAACAACTTGAAACTCATCTCCCACGTTGTAATCTAATAGACTACGAGGAGTGTTGTGTCGTGTGCCTAGGTTGTCAGCATCTATAATGGTTCTAATATCTCTA
>Ga0233410_10000669_pt1 | contig 10327 bp, 11 predicted proteins | sample Na_anoxic_1_MG_FD_179869 | JGI IMG/M metagenome (GOLD analysis project Ga0233410, IMG submission 179869) | Seawater microbial communities from Saanich Inlet, British Columbia, Canada - Na_anoxic_1_MG | ecosystem: Environmental > Aquatic > Marine > Inlet | place: Canada: British Columbia...
ATGCCTGGGCCGTCGGCCACCTACATCGCCTACGGTCGCAACTGGGCGAATGTATCTAACACACCATTCCGCGAGTATAAGTCGCGCAATCACGAGGGCGGTATTTCCACCCCGCTGATCGCCCACTGGCCGAAGGGTATCACCGCGAAAAACGAACTCCGTCACCGTCCCGGACACCTGATCGACATCATGGCAACCTGCGTCGAGCTATCTGGCGCCACCTACCCAGAAAAATACCAAGGCCATGACATCCAGCCGATGGAAGGTCTGAGTCTGGCAGCAAGTTTCTCCAAGGATGAAAAACCCGACCGCGCCCTGCTCTTCGAGCACTACGGCAAAGCCGCCATCCGCAAGGGGAACTGGAAGCTCGTGAGACTGGGATACCGGAAACCATGGGAGCTCTACGACATCGAAAATGACCGCAGCGAACTCAACAACCTAGCCGACAAACAACCCGAGCTGACCGCCGAGCTAGCAAAACTCTGGGAGAAACACGCCCATCGCACCAAAATCTACCCACTACCCGGCAAGCGCAAGAAGTAACCCAGCCACCGTCGCGTAATAACTCGCCAGGTCACCGGCCGCCGACGGGCGATCAGCAGTCCACCCAGGCTCTAAAGGGCGGTGGTGGTGGGTTCTGGGGCTGCTGTAGTGAAGCGTATTTCGCCGAGACCTACTCGACTCGATTCGAGAGTTCCATAGCCGTGGTTAGTTTGTATGTCGAATAACACAGGCAGCGTCGATGGTTTCAGCATCGGCCTCGGGGTGCAGTCGGAATGGGAGCCTCTATTTAAATGGCTTTGAAGCGTCGTAAAAAGTCCTCCCCGTCAATAAGCTCAACACGTCCTGAGTCAATGTCATCGGCACGGTTGCAAATCTCAGCGATCCATTCGCCGCTCATTTCGCTTGTATCAACGGGGGCAACCAGCTCCGCGAAGCTGTGACGCTCCTCGTTGTTGAGTTTTTGGTAAATCTCGGCGAGCTCCCTGACTTTTCGCACATGGCCAAGGTTAGATGATAATTCAACATTGATTTACTCGCCAGCGTTTTTCCGCAGGGTGACAGGCGGCAAAGAACTGCCGCCGAGATTCAACATTCATTTCGGTGTGAATCCCCGTAGTTTTAAAGGAGAAGTGCGCGCCCCGAAGACCTGTCCCCAAGGGCATTCATAGGTTATCTGACACAAGCAAACGATCATCTAAATGATCGCCCCTTCACGGGGGCGCGGATTGAAACGGACAGGTCAGCAGGAGCGATACGACAACCCGGTAAAGACAAAAGGGGTCATTCCGTAATTCTTGTAATTGATAGAAAGAAGGATCCAGGAAGAGATCAGGTGCATTTTATACCACTTAGCAAAACCAAAGAGACAAATGTTCTTTTTGAGGGCTTTAGGAATATGCGTTACGCGGAAGACTTTGAGTGCTGGGCGCTTTCTTGATAAATCGGCGTTTCTCCTCAGTCATGGTGCTCCCTCCTGCGCCAGAGGCTGTGGCGGGCAAGCTGCACCACTCCCTCGTCTAGCCTTGATTCAACAAAAAATCACTCCATCATTAGTCTCTTTTGATTCACTAAGTGGTATTAGATGCTCTCCACAAAAAGCGGTCAAAAAAAATGGTTCTATTATGAGAAATTTACCCGTTGGTCTATGATGCAGGCCTACAGCCTGCGAGGTGTTTTTCAACACCTAACCCAGGGCGGCGACCGCTGGGGCGGTCTTGCCCTGGGCTAACATGAATGAACCCGTTGGGCTCTGAAGCGCTGCGGACAGTTGTCTGTGATGAACCTCTAAGGGACTGACCTTTTTCATCGTCGTCCCGCCTACCCGCTCCGATCACTTTCTTTTGGAATGCCTAACATAGATCACACTAGGCAAGCCCTCCATATCCGCATCTTGAGTAATTAACTCGGCACCTTGATGTTTAGCGGTGGTGTAAATAATACCATCTGCCAATGGCAATTTATGCCTATGACTAATTTCAGCAGCTAAAATCGAAATCTGATCATCAAGCGGAATAACCTTCCCCTGCTTCATGGCTGCTGCAGCAGCAAGAGCTTCGGATTCTGAGGCTTCCCTAAGCATCCATCTATACACCTCGGTAAGCGTAATAGATGGAACAATTAAATTCTTGGTGTCCTCAATAGCCACTGCAAAACTATCTGCGTTGGGGCCGTCGACGAAATACTCGATCCACCCAGAAGAGTCGACTATGATAGGCATCGGTCTGACTCTCTCTCAAATGTATTCTTCAAACCTTTGATAAAACCTTTAAGGTCCTTCGCTGGACGTATGGGAACAAGCTCGATTCTACCATCTAATTCAATCATCTCAACTTTATCGCCAGGAAGAAGGGCATACTTCTCTCTGACGGCCTTTGGGATGACGACCTGATATTTTGGGGATATTGTTACAGTTGGCATATCGATACGATAATCGTAATACCAAACACCCATCGATGCAAGTGGATTTTCCTATTCTTATCGAACTGAAAATGGGGTCAAAGAAATGACGTATTATGAAGAATGAACGCGCCCAGAAACCCGCGCCCAAAGGCATCTTTCTGTAGCCCATTTTTACCCACTAACCCAGCAGGCGGTTGGTTTCGCCAATGAGATAAAGCGGCAACGAAATCAATTCAAACGGCTCTGACTGCTTGGATGCGACGGCAGATGAAACCATGCAACGGCTCGGGGTATCGGTATTAAATCGAACCGCACGGGTAATACCACTTAGCACTTCAAAAGAGACGAATGTTTGATTTGAAGTCTTTGTTCAGTTTGTGCTTCGCATGATGTGGAAGCTGGGCGCTTTGCCAAAATGACTGCGTTACTTCTCGGTCGAGGTGCCCGCACCACTCCCTCGGCGCGCCTTGTCATTTTGGCAAATCACTCCGGCATTCGTCTTGTTTGAATCACTAAGTGGTATAATCCCCTTTTCCGCCGCAAAAATATGAAGGGATTTCAGCGATCCGACTTTTCCGGCCTTGATTTCAACCGGGACAAGCTGCGCCCCATGGGCGAGTAGGTGTTGACTGGCAAACTGTTCGGCAACTGCTCCGCTGACTATGACAAAACACAAGGCTAAAACATCATGGATGTGATATTTATCAGCGTAAAATGCGAGTGACGAAACGTAATAAAGACGAATAAAGTCAACCTTACCGGGATCTAAAGTTCTTCCTCCATAAACCATCGCGGTGTGACGATACGGATATCGTGATATGGATCGAGAACGAGCAAATCCTCATCGCCTGTAATGAGGTGATTTGCTCCACAAGCGCGGGCAAGATCGAGAAATATGTGATCTTTGGGGTCACGACATTCCGTGGCTTGCTGGATAATATCGGTTTCCCACTGCGCGTTGGCTGCAATGACCCGCAAGGCGGCCTGTCGAGCATGCTGTGAGAAGTAGGGGTCGAATTTGGGGCGCATCAGAACATCGGCAAGCTCCGCGAATGTTGCTTCCGAAAAGGCGTAATCATTGTGGTCAATGGCCTTGTCCACACATTGGCCGACAACGCCTCCGGGAGAAAGCGCATAGCTGACCCAGATGTTCGTATCAAAGACCAGCATATCAGGACGGATTCACTTCGGATAATATTTCGTTCAGAATATCCTCAGTAAAGCCATTGGCCTCGCCTTCATCCGAGAGCGAGGTCACAGCAGCACGGACGGCTTCTGCCTTGGCTTTGCGAAGCGTGGCAAGGTCAGACATGGGGATGAAGGCTCCGACCTCCCGGTTCTGGCGTTTGACAATGACGATCTCGCGACTGCCTCTGTCCAGAAATGTTCCGAAATGTTTTTGGACGTCCGTTGATGAAATGGTAATCATGGTGTTTTTCTCCTTACATAGCCATTATTACACATAATATATATATTGTCAAAAATACGTATTATATATATTCTGGGAGATTTATCGTCCCAAACTTACGCTATTTGAACACATACTTGGGTGGGGGCCGTGACGGTATGAAGTCATTCGCAACTGGTGCTGGGCAAGCGTGAGCGAGTGTCGTAGCGTCCCTAGTGGAACCCGCATTGAGGCGGTTTAACGATGAGGGGAATGGCTGATTTGAGGCGCTAATTCTGTGCCACCATCCGCTGGATTAGGTGGGCGCACGTGTTTTTTCACATTTTTTTGCCCTGAATGCGTGACGTTTTGCGAGGCTTGCTGGTTACCTATTGAAATATGGCTCTCTATTCAATTGAGGCATTCAATCAACCACGAAAAACATACCAACAACCAATACAATACAACCACAATACAACCAATACTATGAAACTATATACAATCCTTCCTCTCGCTGCTTTCGCGGGTCTCGCCCTCACCGGTTCAGCTCAAGCCGCCCTATGGAGTCCCGCGGATATAACTACCGCACTTTGGTTCGACGCTAGCGATGCTTCGACCATCCATACCGATGATGCTGCCGAGTTCGTGAGCCAGTGGGATGACAAGAGCGGCAATAACAATCATGCAACGCAAGACACGGAATCCGATCAGCCACAGACAGGCTCAAGCACCATTGGCGGTCTAAATGTAACGACTTTTGATGGGAGTAACGACTACTTGACAGTCCAGCCTTTCAGCAGTGCTCAACCTCATACTGTATTCTTTGTAGCAGAAACAACAGGCAGCTCTGGAAGACAATATGTGTTTGACGGGGCAAATGATAATGGTGACAGAAATCTCGTTGCCCTTAGGAGTAGTGGTACTGTGCAGTTTTGGGCGGAAAAATGGGCCGACTCTGGAGTAAGCACACCGACTGCCCCTCTTATCGGTGCTGCCGCCTTTAATACATCAAGTAGCGAAATCGCTATTGATGGTACGAACACCACAGCTCACGATGTTGGCTCATTCACCATGACAGATGGGATGAATCTTGGTACTAACTACCTAGAGGGTGGCGACTGGTTGGAGGGTGATATTGCTGAGTTCATTATTGTGTCTGGTGCTCCAGATACAGATACTCGCCTGACGGTTGAAGGCTATCTCGCCCACAAATGGGGGCTCGAGGGTAATCTGCCGGTAGACCATCTGTACAAGGCTGTTGCCCCGACGACGGCCGTCCCCGAACCCTCTTCCACAGCGCTGCTCGGTCTCGGTGGTCTTGCTCTCATCCTGCGCCGCCGTCGCTAGCAGGTAACGGCTTGATCGAAAACTAGACCTTCTCTTTTCAGAGCGGAGGAGCGCCGATTCTGCGCGCTCCTCCGCTCTTTTTTTCACCCCTAGCTCTCACCAAAATCATGAAATTCAATCTCAATCGCTCGTCTTTTATGGAATCTCTCTCTTTGTGTCGTACAGACGAATTTTCTGGCTCCCGAATGGTCGCTTGGCTGCCTCTCTCGCTGTTAAGTTTCGCTCTGATTTGGGATTCGGCGGCATTTGCTGGAACCACGGCCTACCGTAACGAAGTCCTCAGCGACGCGCCCATCGTCTATTACGAGTTTGATGAAACCAGCGGAACCACATCAGCAAACTCCGGCTCGTTGGGCACCGCACTCGACGCGACCATCAATACGACTAGTGGCACAGTCACAGTCGGCCAACCCAGTTTCGCGCAGGGTGGGACGGCTTACAGTTTTGGTGGTGGCGTCGCCACGGCCGCTGCATTGACGAATTCGCTCACTGAATGGACCGTCGAGGCGTGGGTAAATTACAGCAACGGGAGCGCCTCGAATTTCCTCTCCAATGACCAGGGTGGATGGAATGACGATATCCTGTTTGGGATCGGCGCGGAAAACAATAATATCCCCGCCAATAGCGTTGGCCTGGTTCATCAGGGAAACCCGGGGAGTGTCCGTGAGACGGTGGCCTCGCCACTGACATCCGGCACATGGCATCACGTCGTGATGGCGGGCAGCGATTCCGCGGGCGAGATTAAGCTCTACGTCAACGGTGCGCTGGTTGACACCAATGACGCCTTAACCAACGGAGCCACCTTCAACGGAGTGGATGGGTTCGGAACGGGAGCCCATCTTACGATGGGTGCCTCGCGCCCCGATGGACTACGGCCATACGGCGGGGTTCTCGATGAAGTGGCGGTTTATGCTCAGGTTTTAAATGCAGCGACTATCGCCAATCACTACACGACCGGACTTACTTCATCACCCGGTACGCCACCAACTATAGCCGGGCGCAGTCCCGCGGATGGAGAGGGAGATGTGGCGGTCGGCTCCAATTTGGTCCTGACTTTCAACGAGCCAATGGCTCTGACTGGTGCTGCTGGCTCCACAGTCACACTCAGGAATCTCGGTCCAGGAGCAGACACCATCATCACTCTGCCAGATGCCCGCGTCACGGTCTCCGGCGCAGCATTGACAATCAATCCGGCCACAGATTTTCTTTCAAACACAAATTACGCGGTGCAGATCAGCGCCAATGCGCTCGAGGACACATCTGGTGATGCTTTCGCAGGTATTCTCAACGATGAAGATTGGAACTTTCTGACGGTCGATAATTCAGGCGGCGGTGGAGGTGGGGTGACATCGGATTTCGGACTAACAGTCACGACTTATGTGCCGACTAGTGACCCGATTCAACTCCGCTGGCCAACCCATATCGCCTTCGGTCCAGGCCAGCAGGAAATCATCTCCGATCACAAAAACAACCGCCTCGTTTATCGAAGCACCCCCAGTGATCCTTGGCTGATCTCTCCCGTCTCGCTCAGTGGGGTGCACTCTGTGGTCTACAACCCGGCAGATGGACTCTACTATGCCAACGACACCAATAATCACCGTATCATCGCTTTCAGCGACCTCTCAAGCGGCACTATTGCCGCCCAAACCAGTTCCATCGCTGGTGTGACTCTAAGCCGTCCCCATGATATCTTGATCGATCCCGCCACGAACTGGATCTATGCCCTCAACCCCAACTCGGGACATATCTTTCGTTTTACGGCGATCGGCCAAAACGAGAGCGTCATCCAAGCCCCAACAGGCGGCTATGCGCGCGCACTGACATGGACCAACGGAAAACTCTACGTCATCGGATCATCCAAAGGCCGAATCGTCGAGGTGGTCGATTGGGACACGCCGACATTCAACATTTACGATAGCTATGATCCGTCCGGCCGCGGTGGCTCTGCAGGTTCCTGGGACAGGACGGGACTGGTTATTAACGATGCTGAGTATTTCGATGGTTACTGGTATGTGACCAGTTATTTTATTCCATCTTTTGCTGGCATTACGGATTATGACGAAAACAAATTGATTCGTTTCAAGACACTCAATGACATGGTGACTGGTAATTGGACGGATATTAACAGCCTTATTCCTAGCGGACTGAATCCCTACTTCCTCACGGTAAACGGGGGCTCGCTTCATTTGGTCGTATGGAACCACGAGTCGGCAGGAAACGGCGATTCTGTGCTCAAATTCACCCCGATCGTCTTCAGCGAATGGATCGGCGGTTTCTCCGGTCTTGGCAGTGAGACTGAACTTGATGATGACCCGGACGCCGACGGGCTCGGCAACGGTCTCGAGGCCTGGTTTGGCACACATCCCGGAGAGAGGAACTCAGGGCTAGCCCTCGGCAGCACCGTTGGCCTTGTCACCACTTTCACCCATCCGCAGAACGCCACTCCACCGGATGATCTAACTGGCTACTACGAGTGGTCGCCCGATCTAACGGACTGGTTTACCACCGGCACTGGTCCCAGCGGGGAAGCCACGGTCACATTTTCTGCCAGCACTTCCGGATCTACCACCACCGTCACCGCAACCGCCAGCGAAGCCATGGAAAGAATTTTCCTCCGTGTCGGAGTGACCCAGAACTAAGCGAGAATCCTTCCTTTCTTCCTCCTCGCTTCTAACCTAACTTACAACAATGATTAACATTACAAAATTCAACCTCAGTCACCTCTCCTTGATGGTGTGCTTCTCTGTTATGAACTCGGTGGGTGCCGCTCCGGATGCGAAGCAACCGGAGCCATCAAAACCGTCAAAATGGGGATTAGCGGTGAGTGAATATGCCCCCGGCGGAAGTGATCAAATAAATTTCAAATTGCCAACTCACATTGCCTTCGGGCCGAAAGCCGAAGAAATCGTCACTGACCTTAAAAACAACCGCTTCTTGTATCGTGATGGCCCCGGTGATCAGCTCAAGGTGTCGCCCATTCCAGTCCGTGGCCAACACTCGGTCGTCTACAATCCCGCAGATAAACTCTACTATGCAAACGATACGGGTAATCATCGGCTGATCTCCTTCGCCGATTCATCGAGCGCAAAGATCACTGCCCAAACTAATAAAATCTTGGGTGTTTCATTGAAGCGTCCGCACGACATCGTGATCGATCCCGCCACAGGTTGGATCTATGCGCTCAACCCCAACTCGGGGCACGTCTTTCGTTTCTCAGCCATCGGCAAAAACGAGAGCGTTCTCAGCCTTGGAAAACACCTCGGCGGATATTCACGGAGTTTGACTTTTGCCAATGGTCACTTGTATGTGATCGGCTCCGCGGCGGGCCGTATCGTCGAGGTTCTCGATTGGGACAAGGCGCAGGTTAAGGTTTACAATAGCTTCAAGAAAAAGCGCAGTGCGCCTGCCGGATCATGGACTAAAACCGGGTTGGTTCTCAATGACGCCGAGTTTTTCAATGGGTTCTGGTATGCGAGTAGCTATTTTACGGCATCTTACGCGGGAGGAACGAATCCTGATGAGAATAAATTCATTCGATTTAAGACGCTTGAGGATTTTGTCACTGGAAATTGGGAAGATCTTAGCAGTCTGGTTGCCGACGGAATGACCCCCTATTATCTCACGGTTCAAGGAGGCAACCTCTACCTCGCCATCTTTGATCATTCGAAGGCCGGAAAAGGTGACGTGATCCTCCGAATCAGCTCGCTGAAAAAGTAGGGGTATTCCTATTTCCTGAGCGACAGAAAATGCAGGCTAGGATGTGTCGAGGTCCGATCTGGAGTGCGACGGCTTGTCCTGTCCTTTACCCATAATACCACTCCGCAAAACAGTCGAGACGATTGATTGTTGTTGAGGTGTGGAGAAATGCACTACGTGGCCAGCGAGCGTTCCGGATGAATTTCTATTCTGGCTGCGTTGCTCTTCAGTCATGGTGCCCGCACCATTCCATCGTCGCGCCTTGCCACAATAGAAATTCATCTCGGCAATCGTCCCATCTGTTTTGCTACTTGATATAAGTTTTCATCGAATTGTTCTCCTGTGCGTTTCTGATATTCTTCGCCACGGGCGAAATTGATATCAGCCTATGGAACGGATGAAAATCCGTTCCATAGGTGTGTGTATTACACAGTCCGTTCTCTGAAGGAGAACTTCATACGGATTAGACTCAATCCCACACATACTTCTCATCGAAGTCCATACCGGTCTTTTTAAGAAGATCACGATACTCCTCCTGAAAGGTCCGCGAGCTATGATGTTCTTCCTGTTTCTTGATGTAATCAACGAGCGCAGGAAGCTGGGAATACCCGACAGAAAACGCCCCGTATCCGCGCTGCCATGCAAAGGACGCGTAGCCTTTCCCTTGCTGTTGAATCCATTTGCTTGAGTTGCGTTTGATGTGACCGATAAAGTCGCTTTGAGTATCCGTCCTTGGCTGGCGCAATGCGAAGTGGACGTGATCGGCCACGCCACCTACACGATAACACTCCCAACCACGGTCACGGGCCATAGTGGCCAGGCAGGCATGCATAGATTCCTTGATTGCCTCATCGAGAAAAGGCTCACGATCCTTGGTCGAGAATATCAGGTGTATAATGGTTTGCGAGAGAGACTGGGGCATGCGGTAAACTAACGTCCCTCTTAACATCAGGAAAGGATAGAGTCGTGGGGGAGGTTTCCGTGCATGATGTTCTCCTTCAGAGAACCGATCTGTGTGTGGCGGGAACCTATGGAACGGATGGTATCCGTTCCATAGGCTGATATGAATTTCGCCTTTGGCGAACGAGACGGGACGATTGCCGAGATGAATGACTTCTTTGGCAAGGCGCGACGAAGGAATGGTGCGGGCACCATGACTAAGGAGAAACGCAGCCAAAGGAGTCATTCATCCGGAACCCTCATTGATCTCGAAGTGCTTTTCCAAATACCTCAACAATAATCAATCGTCTCGTCTGTTTTGCGGAGTGGTATAACGTCCCTCTTAACATCAGGAAAGGATAGAGTCGTGGGGGAGGTTTCCGTGCATGATGTTCTCCTACAGAGAACTGATCTGTGTGTGGCGGGAACCTATGGAACGGATGGTATCCGTTCCATAGGCTGATATGAGTTTCACCTTTGGCGAATGAGACGGGACAATAGGAGTGCTATGCGATGGAGGGGATTTGTGGGTAAGGGGCAGCGGCTTGCCTTCGT
>Ga0233410_10000675_pt1 | contig 10282 bp, 11 predicted proteins | sample Na_anoxic_1_MG_FD_179869 | JGI IMG/M metagenome (GOLD analysis project Ga0233410, IMG submission 179869) | Seawater microbial communities from Saanich Inlet, British Columbia, Canada - Na_anoxic_1_MG | ecosystem: Environmental > Aquatic > Marine > Inlet | place: Canada: British Columbia...
TTTCCAGTTAGTTATTAGTTTTACTTTATTTTATTCTTAAGAAGTTTGTAAACCTCTAAACCATCATCGCTTTTCATAAATGAAGCAACTATAAAATTAGGGTCTTCTCCAAAAGGAACTGTTAGCATTTTCTTTTTATTGTTTGGAAGATTGTAATAAACATCCTTTCCATTGTTTCTTGCAGATAAAAGTGATAAGTTAAAAAACTGATACACATCATCCATAAGTTCTAACATTGGATCATTAAGAGTGTCTAAGAAATCTTCTGGATTGTTTTTAGCATAAACTAATATATCTCTTTTTAATTCAGCTGTTGTCATTTTTTCTACAGCGTTACCCATTAACACTCTGCATATTTGTGTCAGCTTAGAAATATCTTTAGTTATTTTCTTAGCTTCTATTTGAGCTTCTAATTCAAACTCAACCCACTCTAATTCTTGAGCGGCATCACGTTCATGGTTTATTTCTTCAAACACAAATCCATTGCTTGGATGTAGTTCTAAAAATTTTTGTAAAACTTGATTTTCTTTTGAAACCGAAAGCATTCCATCCTCAAACACAATAGGTTCTAAAATAGCATTACCATCTTGTTCGTTTTCAAAAGGTGACTTTTGATTACGCGCATAACGTAATGGTTCATTAATTCCTGTTTCTTCGTTAAAATGTAATAAAGGTGATCTCGATGAATGTCGAGATGATAACATGTATGATAAAGGGGATTGACCTCCTTTTAAGCGATAGGATTTTGCTTTGTACTCTACTTTTTTTGTTGCCATTATAATATAATTTAATTTGATTTATAAAAAATAATTACCCTCGTCATTATAACGAGGGTAAATATTACTACTATTTACTATGCATCTTGGAATAAGAAGAAGTTGTTTGCACCTAAAGTACATACAGCTCTCTCACTCAAGAAGTTCACTTCCATTGCATCTAAGTCACTTGTTCTTGCACCACCAGCAGAACCAGTAATCCAAGACTTGTAACGTCTGTCTTCAGTTTCTGAAGCTCTGTAACGAACATGTAAGAATGGTCTCTTAGCGTTCTTACCTAAGACTTGATCATATACAGTTGTAGAACCAGCTGGAACTAAAAGTCCATTGACTTTACCTGCATTAAGACCACCTCTCATAGTAGGATCGTTTAAGTATTTCCAGTCAGACTTGTAGAAATCATAACCTCTACGGAATCCTGTGAAACCTAAATTAAGAGCCATGTCTTTATCATTATCAAATAAACCATAAGAAGTACCACCTGCTCCGTAAGAGTTTTGTGATGCTAACATATCGTCAATATCAAATGAGAATTGTCTGTCTACAAAAATAACATTTTCTTCAATAGAACCTTGCTTGTCAAGTCTTTGAATAATGTTATCAAATTGAGCTAAAGTCTGTGGGTTTCCACCACCGAATACATTACCTCTATTTCCTACTACGTAGAAAATCCCTTCAGATCCAGACTCTCCTGCTACAGAAGCTCCTGCTGCTGTACCTTGTAAGTAGTCTCCTGCACCAGATGCTGCTGCTGCTGGTACTGCTTCGATCATTGCTGTCTCTAAGTAATCTTCAAAACGTAATCTTGTATCATGTTCAGATTTTAAATACCATAAGTATCCAGAAGCACCATTTTCAGATGTAACTTCAATCCATCCAATTTGAGCCATGTCAGAACCAGAAACAGAATATTTGTCTTTGATAATGATTGGTTTGTTTGAGAAAATAAAATCATCAGATTCTAAAGACCCTTGCATTCCGTTTACACCTTTTGCAAATTCAGAACCATATACAAATATATCACATGAAGTTCCAAGAGCCATTGCTTGACCGCCACCTTCATAGTATGCAATTGTTACTACGTTTGGCGCACCTGCTGTTGGAGCTACTGATATAATACCCTTGTTCTGTAAAGTTGAACCTGGTGTATTGTCAGATATCATTACAGTCTGTCCTGCTCTTAAAGCTGCTTGACTTGATGTTCCAGCTAAAGCTGGGTTGAAATTTGCAATGTTGTTTGGAATTGTCCAAACACCATTTGCAGCTCCAGCTGCTCCTGCTGATGTACATGCTTGATACTTAGTGTGTAATCTTCCTTGTTCTGCCCATTTGATAAGGTCAGACGTTGAAGGCATTTCAGCTCCTACCATTCTTAAGAATGATGCTACTGATCTGTTTCCATAACGCTCAAATTCCTTTTCATAAGTATCTGGAAGATACTGATTCAAGAAATCAAAGTTAGTTATGTAGTTTGTTGATAAAGGAGTTTGCTGCGCACTTGGCTGCAAGTCAAATCCTGGGGCTACATTTACTGCCATAATTTGTTGTTTTTTTTAAAATTAATTATTTTTTTCTACTTCTAATTTTGAGTCCTCTTCCACTGTCGCTACTTGAACCCATAGGTCTAATCGTAATTCCGTTTTTAGAAACCGATTGAGATTGTTGTCTAACATCCATATTAATGTTTTTTGATTTTCTCGAAACACTATCTACAGTTGCAGCAACCCCTTGTTCGTAAAAGTGTTTTGCAAACTTATCAGGATTCATAGCAACCGATAAGGCTTTATGATATCCGACTGGATCAACAATCAAACCCTCTTTGTCCATAAATTTGTTAACGAAATTGTTAACGTCAGATTGAACGTTTTTAAGTTCTTGTGCATCACCTGGTTTAAAAGAAATATTTTTATCACCAACTGAAAACTCAAAACCTTTGAATTCGTTGTTAAAAACCGACTCGGTTTTATCTAAGAAATAATTATACCTTTTACTGTTTACCTCCGCAACACTTTCGGATTCCTCCATGTACTTTTTATAAGCATCAATATTTTCTTGCTGATCTTTTGATAATCCACCCCCACTTGACTCAAGAGGAATTTTATACTTATCTTTCTGTTCATTAAGAAACTTCTTTGCCTTAGAAAGTTCTCGTTTTTTTGCTAACTTTATTTTTCTAATATCTTTTTCATCATCTAAATCTTCATCATATGAAAACTTATCTTCAATAATGTCCTGAATATCATCCGAGTCTAAACCTTCTTCAGTCGACTCATAATAATTAGCAAGTACAGCATTATCGTCCATGTCATCAATATCTTTTTGTAAATTATAAAAGTCATTAATACCACGTCCAGTTTCCTGCTTGTACTTTAAATACGCAGATACGTCTTCTGGTAACTCAGTGTTTGCCTCTTTTTCCGCAAATAATTCATCAACAGAATTGATATCTTTATTGTATCTTTTCTTTATATATGAAATAACATCATTATCATTTAATTCTGGTAAAGATGTTTCTTCATTCTTAGTTTCATCAACCGATGTTTCTTCGGTAGTTGAATTTTCTTTATTACTAAAATCTATTTTTTCAATAGAGTCGTTTTCTACTTTTTTTTGCTCAAATTGTTCTTCGTGTTCTTTTAACAAAGTTTCTTCAACTTGCGCTCTTGATTTTTCTTCGACATTTCCGTCAACTGCTTTTACTGTAAATTCCATTTGATTTTATTTTTAACAAAGTTAATATTAATTTAATTATAATTTTTAGCTATTTTAAATGTTCGAAAAACGCCTCCTTGCTTCCCATTGTACTTTTTTGGTTCTACCAAGCACACTTTTTTTACCTACCCTTTTATTAAAATCATCTCTTACTTGATTTAATTGTGGGCCTGATGACTTTTCTATCATTACTTATATTTATCTTGGGTTAAATTCAGCCAAATCAAAACCATCTAAACTATCCTCGTTCGACTCAAAGTTTATAGCTGGTAAATCTCTTTTCTTTTGTTCAATCATTTTAGAGGTTTGTGTTGACTGCTGACTAATTCTTTTATTTTTAGCATTTTCTCTTTCATTTTCTCTGCTCTTTAAGTTTTCGCTTTCTAAACCTTTTAACTGCATTTGCATTTGGAATTCCACTTGCATTAACTGTTGTTTTAATTCAGCTTCTCTTTGTAATTTTTGAATATCAAAAGCAACCTCTGCTTCCTTAACAGCAATCTTAGATTGAGTCTCAGCTTCATTAGTCTGCATAGCCATTTGCGCAGCAGCTTTTTGCGCTTGAATTTGCATTTGAGCTTGCATTTGTTGTTGCTGTGCTTGTGCTTGTTGTTCAGCTAATTGCTTGGCTTTTCTTTTTACTTTAAGTAATTGATTAGCCATTTTTAAATTAGAAATCTCCCTAATATCAATAGCATCTTCAAGATTAATATCTGATTTAGATAAAGCCATTTGAATGTTTTGTTCTAACATAGCTTTTTCTTCTTCATCTGGCATTAACTCTATAAATACACCAAAGTCATAAAGATATAAATTTTTAATATCTTCTAAAATGCTTAAATTGTATTTACCTATTTGCATTGCAAACTCATCTTTAAAATCAGCAAACTCTAAAACATCTGCTGTTCTAATAGATAAACATTCTGCTAAAGTTTTTGTAATATATAAACTTGCATTTAAAATATGTCTTGTAGCTACATTAGAATTTAATGCTGCTAACTTTTGTACACCAACTAATGAATTAGGATCAGGACTTGATCCATCACGAGCTTCATTTAATCCAGTTACAGACCTAATCATATCCATGTAATGATTATAATTTCCGATAAGCATTTGCATTTTACTTGCACCACTATTTGCAGTTAACTGAGTAATTGGAACTCTTGCATTATTATATTCGCCATCTTGTGTGTAGCTTCTCCCAATAACACTACCTGTTTGAAAATACAAACGTAATGCATCTTCAGGGTTATATGCGTTACCAGTTCCTAAATCAACTTCATTTAAACCATCAGCATCAATAAACACACCGTCTGGAACTACCCTTGAAACTACTTGTTGTATTTTTAAATGACTAATTTGAATTAAATCAGCAAAAGGTATCATTCTCTTAACTAAAGATTCTAACTGTCCTTTGTACATTTTTGGCGCACAAGCAACATAGTTAGGCATAGCGTATTGACTGGCTGATTTTGGTCTAACCATATTTTCTCCAAGTTTCCATTGAAGCATAATATTAGTTCCCATTACCATAATACCATCATACCACACATCAATAGTCTTAGTAATTTTTTCAAACCCACCTTCGTCCATCATTTCTTGAGGTGGATTAAATTGATCATCCTTCTCAACAGTTTTAAATGTACCGTCTGGCATGCTTTTCTTTTTATAAACAAAAGTATGTGTAGTCTTATAATTAAAATATAATAATGTAGCGGTATCTCTACTAAACATACTATTCTCATAAAATTGCTGAGAATTGTAGTAATCATACCAAGACTGACTATATTTAGAAATCTCTTCTAAATCTTCGTTAGTTAAATCAGGATCAATTTTTATTAATTCTGTAATTGGAACAGTTTTTATTTCTCCCCAATAGAAAGTATCTTTAAAGTAAGGATCTTCAGTGTAGCTGTAAACAACATTTGCTGGATCAACATACTCTACTCTTACACCTTCTCCTGGTATAAATATATGTTTTGCCATTCCAATACCTAAACAAGTAATGTCATAATCAATTCTTTTTCTGGTATCGCTATAATGACTTGCTTGAAATAAGGTGTCTATAGCTTCTTCAGTAGCAATTTCAATAGACGGCTTGTAATTCATTTGCATGAAAAGCTCTAACTCTGCATCATTTTCTGGTAAATCTTCTTCTTTAGTTTGAAATACATTAATACCAAAATCATCTTCAACTTGCTGAAGTAAAGGTTTTGCAAGCATGTCTCCCTCTATCATTTCTTGATATTGGTTTCTTTTTTCAGCCGATAATGCATCTTGCGCAACTGCCTTAACTTTAAACATCCTGTCATTCATTCCGTTGACTACAATGTCAACAAACTTTGGAATAATAGGAACTGGTGTCCAATCTAAATTTAAATAACTTAAATCACCATCAATTGCTAATTCATTTTTATATTTAGCTACAGACTGTTCTCCACGAGCATATAATCTTAAACGATTAAAGTCTCCCCATTGAGAATAAAATCTACAAGAGCCACTGTCTTTTCTAAACCATTCATATTGTATTGCTTGTCCCACTTGAAGCCCAAACTCCATTGAATCTTTAACGGAGTCTGATGCAAATTGGTCTGGAAATGCAGAAGCATTTACTTGTATCTTTACGTCTTTCATTTATTTAAGTAATTGACTAACTGAATTCGTGTTATTATATCTTGCAAAGTTAATGCTTATTTTCGATTTTTCTTTAGCAGGTGTGTACAAGTGTTTTTGGTTTGCCATTATAGCTAACCCAGAACTAATTGACGCATCAAACTTTGTTCGATTATTAATGTCAAATTTTGCCCAATCTTCTAAAGTTCTTTGAAAATACATTATACCCATTTCATCACTGTCTCTATAATTTTCGCTTAAATCTAAACCAACATGCTTTTCTATATACGATTCTATTGCAGAAGCGTGTGATTGTTTTACATCTTCACTTGAATTGGGAATCCCACCTAATTCTCTTTCTGTTTTAGATAATTTATTAAATGTTTTATCAGGTCTATTTATACTAAACCCTCTATAACCTCTATTTTTGAAGTGATACAATAAACGAGGTTTATTATTTTCACATAATATTGGCATCCCATAAAACACACAAGCCATTAATATTTCTTCAAAAAATATTTCTGCGGTTTGAGGCCGAGCTATGTATTCTAAAAAGAATTCATTGCTTGGTGCATTGTCCATATTAAATTTAGTCATACCATGTAAAGACCCATTTGATCCCTTACCAACTACAACTCCTGAAATATCATATGAATCACATCCAAACGAACCTACATGTTCATTACCTGGATATTTCCTTCCATTTTTTATTGTTACATTATTTTGTAATGACCTTTCAGGTAACCAAGATACAAAAAATCTTCCTCTTTTATCAGGACTCCAGATTACTCGACTATCTAAAATTCCATTTTCCCAAGAAAAAGATCCTTGGGTTATATTTTGACCCATAATTAAAGAGTCATTGTAATCTATTTGTTGGTATATTTTAGTTAAATTAAATAATGATTGCTTACTCTCATCCCTAAACGCATGCGATTCAGTTCTTGGAAATTGTCTGTAAAATTCATTTAAAGCATCAGGGTCATTAGATAATGAATCAACCTCGTTCTGCCAGTAATCTATAGCTCCTTGATGTATCATTTCACCGTCAATTCCTAATACTGGACTTGATGGATTATTAAATACAGGCATTCCATACCTATCTATAAACCCTTCCATATTCCACTCCATTGGGATAAAAAGTGAATATAACCCACTTTTAGTTTGACCATTAGAGTTTCGTGATCCCACATTAGAATCGTTATATAATTTTTTAAAATTACCACCACCTTTTTCTAATGCATTAGATGTAGAACCCATCATACACTTACCGACTATTTTACTACCTAAACGTAAACAAGTTTTTGTAACCCTCCAGTTATTTAAAATATTATCAGGACGCTCCCATTTACCACTTTCATCGTGTAGTAGTAGTCGAAGCTTCTCACCATCATAACTGTTGTCTCCAGTATTTTTCCAATCAATAGTAGTATCTAAACCTTCAAGCTCTTGCTCTTCGTTTAAATACATATTTTTTTTAGTAATTTTTGCAGCAGGAACTCTATAAGCTAATTCAGTTTTTGGCTTATCCATACCATCTTGTATAGGTTTAAAAAAGAATGGATAATTATTAGATATAGGAACAATTTTATCTGTAAACATTTTTTTTGCATCAGATCCAGTTTTAGAAAGTATACCTATACGAGCATCTTTAGTTATTGTACCCATATTAACTCCCTCGCATGAGGCCATAAATGAAAAGCCAGAACGTCTTATTTTTAAGTAATCCATTCCAAAACTTCTTTTGTCTGCCTTACAGGCTTCCCAAAAAATATAAAATATTCTGTTAGCTTCTCTAAAATCTGGAAATCCAACATCAATCTTAGTCCACTGTAAATACATGTAATGCGTTCCAGTGATGTAAGTAGGAACTCCTTTATTTATAAACCAAAAACCTTCTTCTCTAAAATTAAATTCATTTTCAATATAATCTACCCACTCGTTTTTAAAACTCGAAGGAGTATCATGCCATTGAAATATAGATTTAATTCTTGTTAATTGTTTTGGTAGTGTTTTAGCTTCCCAGTATTGATCTTCTTTTTTGTTTGATCTTTTAAAAACTTCTTTAGGAATTTTAGGAAGTGCAATGTTTAATCCGCTTACATTAATTACATCTTCAATTTGACCTGTTTTAGATATTACAACAAAATTATATTTTTCATTATAACCGTAGGTCCAGCTTTTAGCTTTGTTTTTTGTAGTCAAAACATTTTTAGGAACTATATTTTTAAGTTCTGTATATAATTTATTTTGATCTTGATTCTGCAAATCCTTTTGGCGTGTTATTTACTTTAGTGTCAACTCCTTCTAATAAATCTTTTTCTTCTTGTATTTTTTTTAGAATTTCAAAAGCATCCATAATACAAAGTTTTTTTGTTGCTGCTGCATTTTTTAATCTATCCGCAGCTAACTCATCATCTGTACCATATTTAATAATATCCTCCTTCGCCACCTTGATCAGCTGTATTACCGCTTTGTGTCCTGCTTCTATTATTTTTAATTTTGTTTCTTTTGTATTCATTTTTAATACGTTTAACTTTTTTTAAAGGATAATTTTCTTCGTTTAAATCATCCATCCAATCCCATTCTCTACTCATAACACAACTGTTATGTTTTTAGTAAACATACGATATAGTTTTTCATCATCTACAATAAATTCATATTCTGACTCTGGCTCATATAAAACTTCATCCCCTATTTTTACTCCCTTTTTTATCAACTCTTCATTAATATACCTAACAGTTCCTCTTAATGGTTCGTTTTTAGAGTTTTTATTTAAATAAGACTCTTGAGCTTTTAATGGTTTAATAAAACAGTATTTACTATACCCCATCCAATTAGATTCGTCTTTAGTTTTGTAAAGATAAAATTGATCAGGATCAACAAAAAATAGGTCATCTTTAAAAAAGCTTTTACCACTCTTTCTACGACCATACATGTCGTTATAAAACTTAAATACATTATGATGTACTAAAAGTATATCACCCTCTCTAACAGGCCCTGTGTAATTTATAGGAGTTGCTATTACAATAGCAAAACGATTAGAAGATTTGTGATCTTCCTCGGAAGTACTTGTAATAAATTCTACGTCACCATAGGATTTAATATTATCGTACCTTCTATTGTTATAAGGTTTAACAATAAACGAGTATGGAGATTTCATTAAAAGTTTATATTATATTCTAAAGATATAGGTAAGGTACATTTAAATTCTTTCCAAAGCAAAACCTCGTCTCGTTTCATAATCCATATTTTATAAGATTCTGATGAAACATCATGTTGAATAAGATGTATTCCATAACTGCCCCCTAAAACATCCTGACCTACTATGTAATGCATAGCGCCAGACTTATAGTCTGCTCCGATTGAAATTTTTCTTATGTCCATTTTTGATTTTGCTAAACAGCCTCTGTTGTCAAAACCCCTGTATTACTAACAAGAAGTCTCCAGACACTATTATTAGGAGCAATTAACTTAACAACACCTCCATCAATAATAAAATTAGAAAGAGTTGAGATCGTACAAGACTTAGTCATTAAATCATTTTCTGCATCAGTAAGAATTAAATAATCTGCTGAGTCAATAACAGTAATGTTTGGGTACGCTGCTGTGTTGCTAATTTTTGCCATAATATTTATTTTATAACCTCTGCCTCTACAGCTGGTTCTTGGTCTGTTACTTCACCAGTTTGTAAATTAATAACTGCATTTGAACCAAATTCTTCCATTAAAGATTTCTCTTGTTCTGCGAATTTTGTTTTAATATTAGCTATAACAGATATAAGATCTGCTTTTTTAATTTCTAAATCTGCAATTTCAAATTTTGAATCATTAAATTGTTTTTGTAAACCTTGTAATAATTCTAACTGTTCTTTACTTACTTGTTTTGACATTTTATTTAATTTAATTAGTTATTAATAATTAACAAATATACAAATTATTATTTAGTCTTCAGTAGCATTTTCCTGTACTTCTTCCTCTTGTTCAACTGGTGGAACAGGTGGCGCTGGATTTTGCCAGGTAAAATACAAGTCTTCGTTCACTGGTGTGATTTGAGATTCTATACTTGCAGCAATAGAAGCTTGCATTGCTGGTACATCTAAAGACCCTTCTAACCACCCAATAACTACAGCTTCAAAAGCTTCTGTATTTTCGTAAGGAACAAAAGGGTCACCTGCTACA
>Ga0233410_10000676_pt1 | contig 10281 bp, 12 predicted proteins | sample Na_anoxic_1_MG_FD_179869 | JGI IMG/M metagenome (GOLD analysis project Ga0233410, IMG submission 179869) | Seawater microbial communities from Saanich Inlet, British Columbia, Canada - Na_anoxic_1_MG | ecosystem: Environmental > Aquatic > Marine > Inlet | place: Canada: British Columbia...
TGTGTGTCTTATAGTGTCATATGTGTGTCTTATAGTGTCATATGTGTGTCTTATAGTGTCATATGTGTGTCTTATAGTGTCATATGTGTGTCTTATAGTGTCATATGTGTGTCTTATAGTGTCATATGTGTGTCTTATAGTGTCATATAGTGATCATATAGGTGTCATATAACCATAATCATAGACACACTTCCCTGTCTTCCCTTCGCATAACAGTGTTATGCCTGTGTATTCCCTTTGACTGGTGTGTTATGTGTGTAGCATAAAGGCACCGGAGGGACCCCAAGCTACTATAGATATATAATATTTACACTCACGGACAGATGAGGCAGCATTTGAGGAAGATGGGAGGAGGGGATATAATTAAATACTACATCTAGTGTTAGAACAGAGGATAAACACTATATGTAGGGGGAGCTGCGGGGAGGGACCTAAGAGTAACACTAAAGTATAAACTTTATTTCCCCCTAGCTATTGACTTTTGACCTAAAGTATGGTATAATAATAGTATAGGTAGTACCAAATAAAGGCACTACTAAAGATTCACCCTGAAGAGCCTAATCTCAGACAACTCTTTATTTAATCTTCTTCACTAAATTTAACAGTAGAGATAACACCTCCAGCTGCCAGTAAGGAATAAAACTTAAGAAACGTCTAGACAGCTTCTTGTCAACCTAGAGGACACTTAAGTATGAGACCAGATGATAAACGAAGATTAAATAAAGGTAACCCTAAGATGAAGAAGGGTCACGCTATGAATCCTAATGGGAGACCTAAGGGTAGTCTAAACAAATTTACCCTCTTAAGTAGAGAGTTAATGTCTACTAAAGGTCCAGAGATTGTAGAGAAGGTCATAGAGATGGCTTTAGATGGAGATAGGACTTGTCTAAAGATGTGTATGGATAGAATCCTTCCTACTACGAAGGCGGTGGAGTTAAGGTCTTCTGAAGGTAAAGGGAACATAGTCATCAATGTAGGTGGACTAGAGGCTAAGGTCATAGAGGCTGAAGAAGTTAAACCTTTGGTCTATGAAGATGGTGTCATCATAGATGATTCTAAGTTAGAGGAGACTATCGTTAAGGTAGGAACTTCAGTCTAGAGTGGAATTAGATGTCTCACTACACCCAGCACAGTTAGAGATATTTAATTCTCCAGCTAGATTTAAAGTAGTTTCAGCTGGAAGAAGGTTCGGTAAGAGTAGATTAGCAGCTTGGATATTAATCATCAAGGCACTACAGTCTGAAGAGAAGGATGTATTCTATATTGGTCCTACCTTCCAACAGGCTAAAGATATTATGTGGAATATGCTCAAGGAGCTTCTACAAGATACAGATTTGATTGAGACTACTCACGAGAATACTGCCACGATGACTCTAACTAATGGTAGAAAGATTAGTCTCAAAGGTTCAGATAGACCTGATACCCTGAGGGGCGTAGGTCTAGCTTATGTTGTATTAGATGAATATGCCTCTATGAAAGTAGAAGTATGGGAACAAATCATCAGACCTACACTAGCAGATGTCAAGGGTGGTGCGTTATTTATCGGTACTCCCGCAGGTAAGAATCACTTCTATGATATATGGCAGGAAGCAGGTAAAGAGAGTAAGGAAGACTGGGAAGCATTCCAATATAATTCTACAGATAACCCTCTACTAGACCCAGAGGAGATTGCAGTAGCTAGGGATACTATGTCTACCCAAGCCTTCAGACAAGAGTTCGAAGCTAGTTTTGTTTCTTTTACAGGTGGTATATTTAAGAGTAATTGGATTAAATTAGAAGATGAAGAACCTAAAGAAGGTAACTATGTTATGGCAGTTGACCCTGCTGGTTATGAACAAGTGGAGAGAGAACGTGGTATTAAAAGTTCTAAGTTGGATGAAACAGCGATTGCTCTCGTTAAAATCGATGGTGATACTTGGTGGGTTAAATCTATACTTCACGGTCGTTGGTCCATTAAAGAAACCGCTAGGAAAATTCTACAGACGGCTATTGAAAATGAAGTCACTACTGTAGGTATCGAAGCAGGTGCATTGAAGAATGCTATCCTCCCTTATTTAGAGGATGAGATGAGAGCTAATGGAAGATGGGTACCTATTACGGATGTAACTCACGGTGGTAAGAAGAAAGCAGATAGAATAACCTGGGCACTACAAGGAAGGTTAGAACACGGTAAGATTAAATTTAACCCTGACCCTAGTTACATTAAGGATTTAGAGACACAGTTAATTGAGTTCCCTACTAAAGGTACTCACGATGATATTATAGATGCCTTGGCTTATATAGACCAGGTGAGTGTTGCAGACTTTATGCACACTATTGAATTAGAAGATGATTGGGAACCTTATGATGAAGTTAGTGGATATTAGTTATGTTTGAAGAAGATGATAATGATTACAAAGCATTAGCTGCCTGGTTACAAACTAGATTAGAAGTTTGGAGACAGCATAGAGATGGTAATTATTTAAAATCTTGGGATGAATATTATCGTCTATGGCGTGGTATTTGGGCATCTGAAGATAGAAGTAGACAATCAGAGAAGTCTAGAATTATTGCTCCTGCATTACAACAAGCAGTAGAGTCATCAGTAGCAGAGATTGAAGAAGCTACCTTCGGTAGAGGTAAATGGTTTGATATCCAAGATGATGTTATGGATGGAGATAACCAAGATGTCGAATATCTAAGAAAGTTATTACAAGAAGACCTAGAAGCAGCAGGTGTTAAAGATGCTCTATGTGAAGTATTCTTAAATGGTGCTATCTATGGTACTGGTATCGGCAAGATTATAACCGAAGAAAAGACAGAGAGAGAACCTGTAGAGGTTCCTATCGAAGGGACACTGACTACTACTAGACAGTTAAAGGAATATGATATTGTAACTGTAAAAGTAGAGCCTGTATCACCTAAAGAATTTCTAATAGACCCCAGTGCTACCTCAATAGATGAAGCATTAGGTGTAGCTCACGAAGTATACAAGCCCAGATATGTCATCAATGAAGGTATAGAGAGAGGGGTATATAGAGATTTAGATATTGAAGGGGATGTAGATGTAGCTCAAGTTGGTTATGACCCTGAATATATAAGTAGAGATGCTTCAGACCAAATTAAGATATGTGAATATTGGGGTAAGATACCTAAAAGATTCCTAGATAAAGATGTAGATAAGGACGATTTTGAATATAATGAAGATGAATTAGTAGAAGCAGTCGTAACTATAGCTAACGATAAGTATATATTGAGAGCTGAAGAAAATCCATTTATGATGGAAGATAGGCCTTTCATAACTTATCAACACGACTTAGTACCTAATAAATTCTGGGGGAGAGGTGTATGTGAGAAGGGGTATAATCCTCAGAAAGCGTTAGATGCTGAGATGAGAGCCCGTATTGACTCTCTAGCACTAACTACTACACCGATGATGGCAGCAGATGCTACTCGTCTACCTAGAGGTCTCAAACTAGAAGTCAGACCTGGTAAGACTATTCTTACTAATGGTGACCCTAGACAGGCTATTATGCCTCTGACCTTAGGACAGACTGACCCCCAGACTTATAATCAAGTATCAGCCCTACAGAATATGGTACAGATGGGGACTGGTTCTAGTGATAGTACAGCAGCCCCAGACAGAGCTACTTCTAGTGGTATGTCTATGATGCAGTCAGCATCTATTAAGAGACAGAAGAGAACTCTAATGAACTTCCAAAATACCTTCTTAATCCCTATGATTAATAAGACTATGTGGAGAAAGATTCAGTTTGATGTAGATAGATACCCAGTTGCAGATTACAAGTTTGTACCTTATTCTACTATGGGTATTATGGCTAAAGAGTTAGAGATGCAACAGATGGTCTCTATGTTACAGTCAATCCCTAAAGATTCACCTGCTTTCAATATACTATTAGTATCTGTATTCCAGAACTCTAGTATGCACAATAGAGACCAGGTAGTGAATGCTTTAATGCAGGGTATGCAACCTGACCCACAACAACAACAAATTCAACAGATGCAATTAGAACTTCAGATGAAACAAGCAGAGGCTGATATTCAGAAGACTCTAGCTGAAGCACAGGAAGAACAAACTAAAGCTATGAAGAATGCAGCTGAAGCAGGTATTAAACAACCTACTGAATTAGATATGCAAGAAAGGATAGTTAAGTTACAGAAAGAGTTAGCTTCTATAGATAAATTACAGGCTGATACAGAGAATGTAAATAGTGAGACAGTCAGAAACATACCTGAAATAGAGCACCTCAAATCGGAGACAATGCTAAATTATGCAAACGCCTTTAATAACAGAGAGTGATAGAAAGTTCTATAACGATAGAATATCACTAACAGAACAAGATGGTTGGCTAGACTTAATTGAAGAATTTAATAATCTAGAACAACTATACAATAATTTAGATTCAATAGAATCTAAAAAAGACCTTTGGTTTAACAAGGGTCAGTTGTCAATCTTAAGACAGATATTGTCTTTAGAGGAAACAACTAAAGTAGCGATGGAAGAATTAGGCCTTTAGTCTGACTCCATTTTAATTAAATCCATAATCCCTAATGGGACGGAGACCTAAAGATATGAGTAATATAGTAGTGGACGCTGAATCCCAAACTCCAGCAGCAGAAGTAATACACCAAGAACCAATAACAAACGAATCAGTAGAACAACAGGTATCAAGTATAGACCAACTATCTGAAGTTTCTGAAGTTTCTGATATAGAAATTGAAGATACAACATCTAGTATAATTCCTGATAAGTTTGCCGGTAAGAGTGTAGAAGATATTGTAGATAGTTATACTAACTTAGAGAAAGAATTGGGTCGAAAGGCACAAGAAGTAGGTGAGTTAAGAAAGTTATCTGATAGTTTCCTGCAAGCTGAAGTGACGAGAAATCAGAATAATCCACAACAAACATCCTCACAAGAAACACAAGAGGAAGATAGGATGGGAGACTTCTTCGAAGACCCTAATAAAGCGGTTAATCAAATGATTGAAGACCATCCTAAGTTCCAGGAGTTCCAGGAGTTTCAAGCTCAACAGGCACAAGCCTCGAGTAAGATACAGCTGGAACAAACCCACCCAGACTTTACTGATGTCATTCAAGACAATAAGTTTCAAGAATGGGTACAAGGTAGTCCTATTCGTATGCAGTTATTTCAAGCAGCGGATGCCTATAATTTTGATGCAGCTAATGAGCTACTTAATAATTGGAAAGACCGTTCTATGGTCTCTAAGACACAAGCAGTTAATCAAGCAGCAGAGGAAGATAGACAGACGAAGCTTAAAGCAGCTACTACTGAATCAAGGAGTGCTTCGGGTTCAAAAGGAAACGGTAAGTCCTATAGAAGGGCAGACCTAATCCGATTAAAAATGGAAGACCCTAACAGGTATGAGTCGCTACAGAATGAAATCTTTGCGGCTTATTCAGATGGAAGGGTCACATAACTATATATATATAATATTTCTATTTAAGGAGAAAATAAAATGGCTTTTGGAGGCTCACCCGCGGTAACCCGCAGTATTGCTAATAACTTCATACCTGAACTATGGTCAGACGAAGTTATCGGTGCATACAAATCAAACTTGGTAGTTGCTAATTTAGTGACTAAAATTTCACATAAAGGTAAGAAAGGTGATACTATTCACATTCCTGTACCTGCTAGAGGTTCGGCTTCACTTAAGGCTGCCGATGCTGAGGTAACATTAATTGATTCTGCTAATGAGGTTGTGGATGTATCAATCACTACTCACTATGAATACTCTAAACTAATTGAAGACATCGCTGAAATTCAAGCACTATCTTCAATGCGTAAGTTCTATACTGATGATGCTGGTTATGCACTAGCTAAACAAGTAGATACTGACTTAATGAATCTTGCAGAAGGTTTCCAGTCTGGTGCTACTACAGATAAAACTTATGGTTCTGCGTTTATTGGTTCAGGTGCTACTGCCTTTACAGGTACTAATGAAGCTGACATCACTGATGCTGGTATTCGTGCGTTCTTACTGAATCTTGATAATGCTGATGTTCCTATGGATAATCGTGCATTAATCATTCCACCAGTAGCAGCTAACGATTTACTAGGTATTAATCGTTTCACTGAGCAACAGTACATCGGTAATGGTGATGCAATTAAGACTGGTAAGATTGGTCAAATCTACGGTGTTGATGTATACATCTCAACTAACTGCCCTACTGTTAAAGCTAGTGGTGGTTCTGCTGGTTCTGCTGCTGGTACTGAGCGTGTAGGTATGTTGATGCACAAAGATGCCGCAGTCTTTGCAGAGCAGATGGGTGTTCGTACTCAGACGCAATACAAACAAGAATACTTAGGTGACTTGTTTACTGCTGATACTATCTACGGAGTTAAAGAATTACGCAACGATGCTGCTTTAGCATTTGTAGTTCCTGCTACTTAGTAGTTGATTAAGACGTAACCCCTTCGATACTGAGGGGGTTATTCTTAATTAATTAAAAGGTTTAGAGTATGCCTATATACGAATTTAAGTGTGATGAAGACCACTCTACAGAAACAATAGTTTCTTACAAGAATAGGGAAGAACCACAAGTATGTTCTACGTGTGGTGGAGAGGCTAAGTTTAAGCAGACATTCTGTACTAACTTTCAATATGGTACTGATTATAAATCATTTGGTGCTGATAGACATAAATGGAACTTAAGGGAGAATCACAGAAACAAAACTAGAGGTAAGAATTATGATTAGTAATGATATATTTAAAGATAGTGCATCAGGATTAGACTTAGATAGAATCAAAGAAAAGATTCGTTCTCTATGGTCTAGAATAATAGTAGCTCAATATGAAGAAGATTATAAGTATCAGAAAGATGATGATGAAAATTATATGTCTATGGAAGAATACTTAGAAGATAATCAATTATTTTTTCCTGGTGATGAACAACCTGATAGTGAAGTAGATAATCTAGTAGGGATGCTAGAGAATATTATGGACCCTAAAGAAGAACTAGAAGCTGTCAGTAAAGAAGGGAAGGCTCCTACATATAAAGGTGAAGAACTAAAAGCTCATAATGAGAGAATAGGTAAGCACCTAGAGGCTACTACATATAAAGATAAACATATATCTACTACTACACCTAATGACTCTAGCAGTAGTGCTAAAGGTAGAGGAACTTATACTCCACCTAGTAGAGGGACCATAGCTAATAGAACTGATTCTAAAGTTAAGACTACCTATGCTCCTATGTTTAAGAAGATAGTAGAGGAATTATTGAGTCTAGAAGATAGACAGAAGTTTTCACATAGAAAGAGACAACTCTTTAATTAAGGTATGGGTAAAATGTATTGGAAGAGACAGAAGACTTTTGCTATGTTAGCTAATCGCAAGCAGTGGTGGAGAGAATATGACCCAGCTGAATCACAAGAATTAGAGATTGAAATAGAAGGAGGAGGTGTTTATATAAGAACTGAAACATCTACAACAGCATCACCTGAATACATAAGAACGGAGTAACAAATGTCATCAATTAAAGTATCAGCACTAACTGCTAAAACCACACCCTCTGGCTCAGAGGAATTATTAATTAACGATGGTGGTGTTTCTAAGAAGATTACACAAACCAACTTACTGAGTACAGCACTACCTAAAGCTGGTGGTACTATGACTGGCAATATAACGCTAGGCACTAATAAAATTGATGGCTTAGCTATTAATGTATCAGCCACATCTAACCTAGGACTAGGCACAGGTGCGGTAGATAGTATTACTACTGGTGATTATAATGTAGGTGTTGGTGATAATGCTTTGACTGCTGTTACTTCTGGCGCAAATAATGTTGCTGTTGGCTATGCGACTTTAACAGCTAACACTACAGGTTCTGACAATACAGCAGTTGGTTCAAGTGCTTTGTTAGCTAACACTACAGGTACTGAAAATGTAGCAGTTGGAAAAGGAGCTTTAGATGCTAATACAACTGGAGCTGAAAACTCTGCTATAGGATATAACTCTCTAGGAGCTAACACCACAGGCGGCGGGAATGCAGCTTCTGGTAGAAAAGCCTTACAGTTAAACACTACAGGTGTTGGTAATACAGCGATGGGTGCTACTGCACTAGCTTCCAACACCACCGCAAGTTATAATACAGCTGTTGGTTATCGGTCTTTATATTCTAACACCACAGGCTTTAATAACACAGCTAATGGTTATCAAGCTTTATTAAATAACACCACAGGTACTGACAACACAGCTAATGGTTATCAGTCTTTATACTCTAACACCACAGGTTATCAAAACACAGCTAGTGGTTATAAGGCTTTATTAAATAACACCACAGGTTATCACAACACAGCAATTGGTAAAGCAGCAGGTGACAACATCACCACAGGTTCATCTAATATTATCATTGGTTATAATATAGACGCTCCATCAGCTAGTGCTAGTAACCAGTTGAATATTGGTGGTTGGATTACAGGTGCTGCAGGTGCAATAACTGTACCTGGCTCTTTAACTACAGCAGGCTTCACCTCAACAGGTATTGATGATAACGCTACGAGTACAGTTATTACTATTGGAGCAGATGAAACTGTTGGTATTAGTGTTGCTCCAGAAACTTGGCACAACTCATACCAAGCCTTACAGGTAGGCGGTAGAGCAGCTTTAGCATACGACGGGCAGACAACACTAACCCACAATGTGTACGCTTCCACTGCAACAGGCGCACCTCAGTATTATATAGATAGTTCAGTGCAGCCATCTAGGGTAAGACTAACAAACACAGGTAAGATTGATTTTAGTGTAGCGCCATCAGGCACAGCAGACTCAGCTATTACTTGGACTACTGCTATGACTATTGAGAATGGTGGTAATGTTGAAATAAGTAATTATGATAACGGGGGAGTTACTGCTGGAATTAGGCTTGTTTATAGTACAACATCACCTCAAATATCAATTAGTTCAACAACAACAGGCACAGATTATAAAGCCAAATGGGTTAATGGCAACGGTGTATGTGGGTATATTACAACATCAGGTAATTCCACATCATACTTAACCTCATCAGACTACCGATTAAAAGAAAACGTAGTACCGATGACTGGCTCTATTGATAGACTGAAAGACTTGAAACCAAGTAGATTCAACTTCAAGGCTGATACAGATAAAACAGTAGATGGTTTCCTAGCACACGAAGTATCAGATACTGTTCCAGAAGCAATCTCTGGCGAGAAAGATGCTATGCAAACTGAGGAATACGAAGTAACACCAGCAGTAATGGACGGTGAAACTGTCGTAACTGAAGCTGTTATGGGTACTCGTAGTGTTCCAGACTATCAAGGTATTGACCAGTCTAAATTATCTCCACTTACTATTTCAGCACTACAAGAAGCAATCACTTTGATTGAGCAATTAACTGCTCGTGTTACAGAGTTAGAAAACGCTTAATATGGAAGTTGTAGATACAAAGCAATGCTCTAAGTGTAAGACAACACTGCCCGTTACTGACTTTATTAGACGACAGTTTGATAGTGGTAATTGGGGGTATGTGTCACACTGTAGACCTTGTCGCAATGCTAAAGCAAACGAGGATTGGGCTGATGGTAAGGTTAGAGATAAAATCTATCAACGTAAGTTTGGTATTAATCTACAACAATATGACCAGATGTTTGAAGAACAAGGTGGTAAGTGTGCTATTTGTAAGACTGATAAAATAGTAGGACACGGTGCTAAATACGGTAGACTAAGCGTAGACCATTGTCATACAACTGGTATTGTTAGGGGTTTATTGTGTCATCATTGTAATGTTGCCATCGGTAGTGCTAAAGACGATATAACTATATTGGCAAACGCCATTTCATATTTGGAGAAATTTAAATGATTAAAGAAAGTAAGCTAGTACCACTATTAGTAGCCTCGTTACAAGAAGCAATCGCAAGAATCGAAGTTCTAGAAAACGCATAACACAAAGGAGAAAACTATGCCAGAAGTAACAATTGAAGTACCATCAACAGAAGAAATTTCGCAACATTACTCAGCAATGGGTGATAGTGTAGACCTAATCAACGCAGGACAACCAGAAGATATGTCAGCAGAAGATTGGGCAGATATGAAGTCTCGTAATCAAGAACACTTAGTTTTAATGTTAGCTAAGGATTTCTGGACGGATGCTCAAGATATGACAGCAGTAACCGCAGCAATCGCTGTATAAATAGGAGCAATAGATATGTCTAAAAAACAAACAGAACAGACAGTAACAATTGATGATGTGGAATACAAGATTGAGGATATGACTGACGAGCAGAAAGCTATGTTAAA
>Ga0233410_10000683_pt1 | contig 10239 bp, 7 predicted proteins | sample Na_anoxic_1_MG_FD_179869 | JGI IMG/M metagenome (GOLD analysis project Ga0233410, IMG submission 179869) | Seawater microbial communities from Saanich Inlet, British Columbia, Canada - Na_anoxic_1_MG | ecosystem: Environmental > Aquatic > Marine > Inlet | place: Canada: British Columbia...
TTGGAGATTAGAGCTAATGAGACGAAAAGTTGTATTTAAGAGATTCTTAAAAGATGTTGAGGGATTTTATTCTGAATCGATTATTCAGATTCCGCCTCCGCCTTTATAACTATCGGAGATACTGTAAGGACGAGAATGTTTTTAAAGAGATTATGATATAGTTTTTTATGGATTTGAAAGAAATGAAAGGACCGGCTTTGGAAATTTTGTCTAATAAGAAATACCAGTTAGCTACTGTTGTGGTTTTGTTTTTGATTGTTTTATTTGTTGGTGTTAATATTCGGATGCAGCCTATTACTACTGGGAATTTGATTGATAAAACGACTGGGGACTATACTCCTTTAGCTCTTGATCCGTATTATTTTTTGAGGATATCTGAGACACTTGTTGCCAATGATGGGGTTTTGCCGGAAGTTGACAATATGCATTATCAAGCGATAGGTAGTGGGTGGAGTCATGAAGTTTTACCTAAATCAACTGTTTTACTATGGAAGATTATGGGAACCTTTAATCCAAATGTTACGCTGAACCTAGCTAACGTCATAAACCCCGTGGTATTTTTTGGACTGGGCCTTGTATTATTCTTTGGTTTAGTTTGGATGTTGACTAAAAATAAATGGATAGCGATTATATCGTCAGCTATACTTTCTGTTATTCCTCCTTATTTGTATCGTACATTAGCTGGATTCTCAGATCATGAAGCGATTGGTATGTTTGGTTTCTTTTTGGCATTGCTGATCTTTGCGGCTGGGATGATTTATTTGGAAAAAAAGGAATCTAAGGGTATCTATACTGGTCCTCTTGGGCTTGCTGCTGGATTTGCAACTATGTTTGCAATTGCTTCATGGGGTGGTGGCGCTAAGTTTTTGTTTATGATTTTGCCTGCAGCATTTTTGGTTAGATGGTTTACTAAGAAAAAGGGGTCAGAGTGGAATTATGTTTTATTTTACGGGCTGTTTATTGTTGGGGTTTTGTTGGCTGCTCCTATATTTGATTTTAGCTCCATGTTTATTTTGAAAAATTCTATGTTATCTTCTGTTGGGATATTAACACTATTTGCTTTTGGATATTCTCTAATTGAAGCGGTTATTTTAAGAAACAAAAATATTCCAAAAAAATTGAAAGATAATTCTGAACTTTTTTCTATTCTTTCTATTGTTGTCCTAGGGGGGATTTTTTATCAGATATTTATTGGTAATTTCCTTTCTATGATCTATGATTTGATTCTCAAAATACTTTATCCTTTTGGAACTGGAAGGGTTGGTTTAACTGTTGCTGAAAACAAGCAACCATATGCAGTAGAATTAATTGCCCAAGTTGGTAAGACCGTATTTTATTCTTTTTTAGCCGGATGTTTTATTGTGGGTGGCAAGTTGGCATCTGGGATCAAGAGAAGAAAGTTTAGATATATTTTTACAGCATCTTTCGCCTTTTTTGTAATTGGGATTTTGTTCTCTAGGACTTCCTCTACCTCTGTATTTAATGGAACAAATTTTATTTCGAAGGCATTATTTCTTGTTTCATTTCTAACATTGGTAATTTCTGCTGTATATATCTATATGAAATCTGAATGGAGTGTTGATACCCGATGGATTTTTATTGCGGCATGGATGATTCCAATGTTGTTGGCGATTAGGTCCGCGATTCGTATCTTTTTCGCGATTGTTCCATTTATTTCTTTGATGGTTCCTATTGCTTTATTTGAGATTGCTAATTTTGGTAAGAGGAATAAGGATGGTTTAGCTAGGTTGGTTTCATTTGCTATAGTTATTATTTTGACCGTGTTGTTGATTATGACGTCTTTTACTTATTATGAAACTGTAAAAAATCAGGCGAAGTATCAGACTCCTTCCTACAATGTAGACTGGCAGAATGCGATGAGTTGGGTTCGGGATAATACCACTGAGGGTTCTGTGTTTTTGCACTGGTGGGATTATGGATATTGGGTACAAACCGGAGGGAATAGGCCTACTGTCACTGATGGTGGTCATTTTAATGGGTATTGGGATCATCTGATTGGCAGATACGTCTTGACAACTCCATATCCTGAGACGGCTAAGTCTTTCATGTTGGCACATAATGTTTCTTATTTGTTGATTGACCCGACGGATATTGGAAAATATTCTGCTTATTCTTCTATTGGGGATGATGCGGAGACTAGTGATCGGGCTTCTTATTTCCCTACATTGATTTCTAATCCTACTGAAATAACAGAGACTAAGAATGGTACTCGAAGATTTTATCAGGGTGGTGCGGTGTTGGATGATGATTTAGCTTATGTGCTTGATGGCAATGATATCTTTTTAGCGAAGGGAAGGGCTGGGATTGGAGCTATTATAATTGAAAATCAAAATATTAAGATGGGTAATCAATCGTTTAGTATTGCTGGGCAACCTATTGGAATTTATGTTTATAATAATCAGCAGTACCGTTTGCCGATGAGGTATTTATATCAAAATGGAAATTTGAGGGATTTTGGAACTGGTGTTAATGCTACTGCTTATATTTATCCTAATGTTGTTAATCAGCAATTTGATCAGGATGGTGCTATAATGTATTTGTCGGCTAAGACGAAGGATTCTTTGGTTGCTAAATTGTATTTGATGGGTGATCCTGATAACGAATATCCTGAATTAGAGCTGGTTCATTCAGAGAGTGCTTATCCTTTTGGGTTTAATTACAGGGGATATAAAGGCCCTATTAAGATATATGAGGTCCACAAAGATAATATGACTGATATTATTTCCAGGGATGAATTTACTTTTGTTTCTGGAGAATATGGTGAATTTGATGATTTGGAGTTTGTGAAGTAGAATGGATGTTAATTATAAAATTGCTATAATTATAGGGACTCGTGCGGAATTAATTAAGACTTTTCCTGTGATGTTGGAACTTCAGAGAAGAAATGTTCCATATTATTTTATTCATACAGGGCAGCATAATCTTGGTGATTTTTGTAAGATTTTTTCTATTAAGAAGCCTAATGTTGTTTTGACGAAGGAACCGAAGAAGAGTTCTAAGTTTAATGCTCGACAAGGGAAAGCTGTAATGTGGAATGTTAAATTGATTGGGAAGATTAGGAAGGAGTTGAAAAAGATTCCTGGATTGGAATATGTGTTGTATCATGGGGACACTATGACTACTGCCACCGCGGCTCTTGCTTCATCTAAGCTGTTGAATCCTTTTAAGAAATACAAAAGTGTTCATCTTGAGGCTGGACTTAGGAGCTGGGATAATTTTGAGCCTTTTCCAGAAGAGATCTCCAGAAGGGTTGTCGGGCGATTCTCAGATATCTTATTTGCGCCCTCAGAAGGATCCAAGAAGAATTTGACGAAGTTTAAGAAGAAGAAGGTTTTGGTCTTTGGCAATACCATTGTTGATGCTGCTCATTATTCTTTGGACCTTGCCAAGAAGAAAAAGGCTAAGCCTTTTTCAAAGGGAAAGTTTGCTGTTGTGACTATTCATCGACATGAGAATTTAAAGAACAAGGTTCGAATGGAGAAGATTATCGAAATTTTATCTTCCGTGGAAATGCCGACATATTTTGCGATACATGATAATACTTTAAAGAAAATAGAGGACTTTGGGTTATTAAAAAAACTGAAGGGAATTAAAAATCTTCATTTGATTAAACCTGTAGATTATGTTTCATTTATTTATCAAATTAGTAAATGCTCGTTGATTGTTTGTGATGGGGGAAGTATGCAGGAAGAGAGTTTAATTTTTGGGAAGCCTTGTGTTATTCTTAGGAAATCGACGGAAAGGCCTGAGGGACTTAAAACTAACTTCCAATTTTTGACGAAGTTTGATGTTGAGAAATCTAAAGCGAAGATTAAGGAATTCTCGTCGCCGAAGTTTAAGATAAGGAGTTATGAGAATCCTTATGGAGGGAAAGGTTTAAGTAAAAAAATTGTGGATGTATTACTGGAATGAATGGTAGTCAAAGAAAAGCCTTATATGTCTTTTGTAATTATTGGAAGAAATGATAATTATGCTGAGGGGTATATGTATCGATTACAAATATTCATTAATCACTTAGTCTATCTATGTGAAAGATTTAAACTTCCGGCAGAAATTATAGTGGTTGAATGGAACCCTCCAAAAGAAAATAATATGCTTTATGAAGAATTAATAATTCCTAAGGATAGAAAATATGTTTCTATTCGTTTTATAGAGGTTCCGAATAAAATTCACAAGAAATTGAAAAACTCTGACAAGATTCATTTTTTTGAGTTCATAGGGAAAAATGTTGGAATTAAGAGAGCCATGGGGGATTTTGTTTTAGTCACAAATACTGATATAATTTTTAATGAGAAGATGATTCAGACATTTTCGGAAAGATGGCTGAAAGATGGTGTATACTACAGAGCTAACCGTTACGATATGCCAGTAAGCATACCTAGCTCCTTAAAAATGAACAAGGTATCTTCTTTTTGTAAAGCAAACTGGCATCATTGCTGGAGTCCTAGGTTTGGACATTACCTACGTAAACCAACACTAAAAGATTTTATTCGAATTCCTTCAAGAACTGCTTTGAAATATTTTAGCTATTTTTCTTACTTGAGATATCATGGCGGAGCTCCTGGTGATTTTATGTTGCTGTCAAAAAAAGGATGGAATAGCGTTCGTGGATTTCCCGAAACAAGTTTTCAAAGAGGTCTTTTGGATGGATATACTTCTATTCAGATAATTTCGGATAATAATAAATTTAAGATCCTTGATGGGACTAGAACTTATCACCAGTACCATAAGATTTCTCCTATGTGTTATGGGAAAGAGCAGGAAAAAGAATACTTAAAAGACGCTCGTAAAATGCTAGAAGAAGAAAAAGCAATAATTGAGAATTCTTCCGACTGGGGTCTTGGAAATTATAATTTCAAAGAAAAAGTTTTTTGAGTTACAATTAAGTGAATTGATATATATTATGTAGCTTAATTAACTTTAAAAACAATTGTTCTAATTAATTATATGAAATGTAGGGTTTGTGATTCTGAAAATTTGAATTTGGCGATAGATCTTGGAAAGCATCCTTGGGCGAACGATTTCTTAAAAAAAGAAGATGTCGGGAAAGAGGTGGTTTATCCATTAGAAGTATATCATTGCTCGGACTGTGAGACGGCTCAGTTGGGATATACTATAAAAAAGGAAATAATGTTTGGGGATCATACTTATCTTTCTGGAATGACTAAAACTCTTGATAATCACTTTAAGAAAATGGCGGAAGAGGTGGATTCTCGTTTTTTCTCTTCCAAAGAAAATAAATCCGTGTTAGATATTGGGTCTAATGATGGAACTCAATTAAAGCATTATCAAGCTTTAGGATATGATGTTTTAGGTATTGAATCCTCCAGAAGTATTGCTAAAATGGCTAATGATAATGGCATAACCACTGATAATAGTTTTTTTAATTTAGATATTGCAAAGAAGCATAATAAGAAATTTGATGTTATTAATGCGTCTGGTGTGTTTTTTCACTTAGAAGAATTGCACTCCGTTGCTGATGGAATAAAATATAGCTTAGATGACGATGGTGTGTTTGCAGTGCAGGCATTATATATGAAAAACATAATTGAAAATAAGGCCTTTGATCAAATATATCATGAGCATTTATTATATTACACTGTAAAAACATTGGACACATTATTGAACCGACATGATATGGAGCTGTTTGATGCAAGAATTGATCCTATTCATGGTGGATCTATAATTGGATTTGCGACTCATAAAGGGACTAAATCTAGAAGTGAGAGGCTTAAATCTTTGATTAAAGAAGAAAATGCTTTTGGGGCTAATGATCTTGAAACCTACAAGAGGTTTGAATCAGAACTAGAGCAAAAAAAGCAAGAAAATTTGAATTTCTTACGTAAATGCAAAAATGAAGGCAAAAAAGTTTTTGGTCTTGGTGCTCCTGTGAAAGGAAATACTTTGCTTAATTATTTTGGAGTTGGGACGGATTTAATAGAATGTTTAACGGAAAAGAATCCAATGAGAGATGGGTTGTTCTCTCCCGGTATGCATATTCCTGTTGTTATGGAAGATGGCTTAAAAGAAAATCCTGATGTATATTATGTGTTGGCTTGGAATTTTAAAGATGAGATTTTGAAAAGAAATAAAAATTTAATTGACGAGGGAGTAGAGTTCTTTTTTCCCGTTGATGTTAAAAAGTGAAAATTTTAATTACAGGGGCTACGGGATTTTTAGGGGCTCACCTTCGGAAAAAATTGGAAGAAGAAGGTCATGACATTGTTGGCATTGGTAGTAAAGATTGCGATCTAACAAAAGAAGATTCTTTGAAAAATAAGTTTGCAGATGAAAAATTTGATCAAATTTTTCATTTGGCCGCATGGACACAAGCTGGAGACTTTTGCTTAAAACATCCTGGAGAACAATGGATAATAAATCAAAAAATTAATACCCATGTTCTTTCATGGTGGAGCGAATTTCAACCTCAGGCTAAAATGATATGCATGGGGACTAGTTGTGCATATGACCCCTCTCTTGATTTATCTGAAGAAAATTACATGCGAGGCAAACCAATAGAAAGCTTATTTACATATGCCCAGACAAAAAGAATGCTCTATGCGGGGCTACTTGCATTAAATAAACAATTTGGCTTAAAATATATGTACTTTATTCCATCGACTCTCTATGGCCATGGTTATCATACAGATGGGAGACAGATGCATTTTGTGTTTGATTTAATAAGAAAAATTCTTGAGGCGAAATTTTATTCAAAAAAAGTTGTTCTTTGGGGCGATGGTAATCAGCGAAGAGAATTGGTATTTGTTGATGATTTTGTGGACATAATGATGGATATAAATGAAAAACATGAGAATGATATAGTAAATATTGGAGCTAAGGAAGAATACTCTATAAAAGAATTTGCGCAAGCTATTTGTGATATTGTGGATTATGATTTTGAAAAAATAGAATTTGATACTTCGAAATATGTTGGCGCGAAATCAAAACATTTAATGTCTGAGAAAATGCAAAGCTTATACGATGTAGAATTAAAGCCTCTTAATGAAGGATTGAAGAAAACGATTGATTGGATGATAAAGAATAAAGATTTAGTCTTATCAGAGTAATTATTTTAAGACCCATGTTTCTACGCCTGAAGATTCAAATTTAAAATCGATAACTTCTCCGCCTTTATTCTGCAATGCTCTTTTTATCTTATTTCTTTTTTCTGGAGAAAAATAGAATAAGATGTACCCTCCGGCTCCGGCTCCAAGAAGCTTTCCTCCAGTTGCTCCGGCTATCAACCCAGTTTCATAGAGGCTGTCTATATTTGGATTCGATATGCCTGATGATAGTTTCTTTTTATTCTTCCACGACCTGTGTAATAAAGATCCTATATCTTCAAAGTTATTGGTCAATAAACAATTCTTTATACCTATCGCAATTTCTTTGTTTTCGTTTAAGCTTTCGCATATATTGTTCTCATTTTGTTCAAAGTTTTTCCTTTGCTCCTCATGAAGTTCTCCGCTATCATGACTTGACCCAACGAAACAAAGGATAATTCGCTCATTTAATTCATTGATTATTTCTGAGTTTAATCTTAGAGGATAAACGATTCTTGCGTCTTTGTTGAATTCCATAAAATTAAATCCTCCCATAATTGCCGCATATTGATCTTGCCATCCACCTTCTATAGATAACTCTTTTCTCTCTGCATCGAATGCTATTTCTGCAATTTTATATGGATCATAGTTTAAGTTTTGCATTTTTGAAATAAGGCTTACTAACAATATAGAAAAACTGGCAGAAGATCCGAGTCCTCTCCCTGGTGGTATATCATTATGTAGATAGAGTTCGAATCCAAATCCTGGATTTGTTAATTTTATAATTGCTTTAATTAAATCAAAATTTCCGTCATACTTCATATCTGTTATGTCTGTTATATACAGGTCTTCCCTATTATTTATATCAGAATTTATAATTATTTTTGAATCCGCCCTTTTCTTTATAGTTGCATGACAATATTTATTTATCGTTGAACTAATAACTACTCCTCCATATTTCTCGAAAAAATGTGGAACATCCGTTCCTCCACCTGAGAAGCTGACCCGCAATGGAGCCCTTCCCCTTATTATAGGATATATCTCTTCCTTAATTTTTTCAACTCTGAATTCTACATCTTTTATTTTATTGTTTTCATCCAATATTGGGAGATGGTTTGTTCCTGATAATAATATTTCCTTGATCTTTTCTGATGAGTCTGTATCCCTTGCCACCAATGGATCTTTAATCATTGCATCCCCTGATAGATCATTTATGTGTCCTCCTGCCATAAGATACTCTTTAATTATCCTATCATTTAAAACTCCTAAAAGTTCTTTGTTTCTGTTTGAAACCAGAGCTAAGTTTATCCCATTTTTTATCAAATTATTCATAACGTCTTTTATCTGAGAGTCCTCTCTTACTATCAACTTATCTATAGTGTCTGCTTTAAATTTCTGATATGTGCTCGGTAATCCTATATCAATAAAATATGCATCATCAACATAGCCGTGTAGCAATCCTTGTTTGGCTAATTCTGGAAAAACTTCCAATTCTAAAGAAAATTTTGTATTTGGTTTTATAAAATCAAATATACTTGAATTTAAGATATAAACGCCCCTATTAATTATCCCTTCAGACATACTTTGTTTTTCTATGAATTCTGTAACCTTATTATTATGCAATCCAACTACTCCCCTCTCTGATGCATCAGAAACTTTTGCTAGAGACATTGTATATTCATGATTAGAGGTTTTGTGTAAATTAATAAAATGTTTTAAATTAATTGGGGAATATGTATCTCCATTTAATACTATGAATTCCTCACCTATGTGTTCTTTTGCATTCAGTATTGCGCCGGCTGTTCCTAGTGGCGATTCTTCCTCTGAATAGGTAATATTTACTTTCCAGAATCTTCCGTCTCCGAAATAGGATTTTATTTTGTCTCCCAAATGATGGATTGCAAGAACAATGTCTGTAATTCCACTTTCTTTTAATAGAAGTATTTGGTGTTCTAGGAATGGCTTTCCTGCGATAAGAGCCATTGGCTTTGGGACATCAGAAACAATTGATTTTAATCGTGTTCCGAATCCGCCTGCAAGAATTAATGCCTTCATTTTATGCATTCCTGGTTGGGTTGTTCTTTAAAATTATAGAATATGCCTTTATTAATTCCGTTATTCCTTTATCTAGAGATATATTAGCCTTGAATCCAGCATCTTCAAGCTTTTTGTTTGAAACAATATAATTTCTCTTATCTGGATCTTGCCCTATTTCTTTTTCTATTATTTCAAACCTTGGAACCTGTTCTTTAATTTTATTAGCCAATTCTAACTTTGATATATTCGCCTCATCCAAACCTAGATTATATGGTTTATTTTTCATTTCTTCGTAGTTTTCTATACAATGAATAAAACAATTTGCGACATCTCTTATATGAACAAAATTTCTCTTGAAGTCTTTCTCGTATAGTATTATAACGCCGTCTCGTGCTGCATTTAATGTAAAATCATTTACTAATAAATCTGTTCTCATCCTTGGGCTTGTTCCAAATACAGTTGCAAGTCTTAATGTTATTGCATCCTTTTCGTCTTCTAGTAGATGTTTTTCTGCATTGCATTTGGTTTCTCCGTATAGGGAAATTGGATTAAGTGGGCTTTCTTCAGTGCAGTGTATGCCTTCTATTCCTATACCGTACCCACTGTTTGTATTTGGATAAATAACTTTCTGATGAGGTTGTCTTATTTTATTCAAAGAAATGATGGCATCATAATTAATAGTTTTTGCGTCAATTGGACTTGATTTGCAGGCAGGCATTCCAACTATTGCAGCAAGTGGAATCAATATGTCGAATTTCGGAATAATTTCTTTCAAAAGATTTTCGTCTCTACAATCTCCATAAATGAATTCGAAATCTGGATTATGCGCATAATTAATAAGTGAATTTTGCTTCAATGAAAGATTGTCTAAACAAGTGACACTATACCCTTTGGAAAGAAGTTCTCCGGTTAATACTGAGCCTATATATCCTGATCCGCCTGTGATTAAAACGCTCTGCTTACCCATAATATTATGTAATACGTTCCTTTTATAAGTTTTATTGTAATGATGGCCTTGCGTATAAACTCCTAATCTAATCCCTCAAAATAACGAATCCTTCTAAAATTATGAATAATTATTCTAGCACAAACTTGGGTAAACTTTGAGCAGAATTTTAACTTTGTGACAATTCCAAAA
>Ga0233410_10000690_pt1 | contig 10126 bp, 8 predicted proteins | sample Na_anoxic_1_MG_FD_179869 | JGI IMG/M metagenome (GOLD analysis project Ga0233410, IMG submission 179869) | Seawater microbial communities from Saanich Inlet, British Columbia, Canada - Na_anoxic_1_MG | ecosystem: Environmental > Aquatic > Marine > Inlet | place: Canada: British Columbia...
CATTAGTTCTTGGGTTTGAACCTTCGACAAATAACTCAATTGTCTCATTAGTTCTTGGGTTTGAACCTTCGACAAATAACTCAATTGTCTCATTAGTTCCTGGGTTTGAACCTTCGATGAAAAAGCCACATTCACTATTAGCCATCATGAAGTGACCCGAATAACTGGTGAGAGGTAGGTCATGAATAGCTCCAAGTTCATAAAGAAGCTTTAGCTCGGATGTCGCAAATTGGTCAAACGCATCTTTGTCTCCAGCCCAAAGTACCAACTCATCTATCCAGTGAGTTTCAGCAGAAGCACCAGATATATCAACACACGGACTCGTATCTATAAGAATTACATCCTGCGATCCACTTGCCTGAACGCCTTGATCAACAAACGCATCACCGTCAACTGAAGTTGATAAATTCCATATCGCACCACTGACGTGTTCAAAGTCCATAACAGTGAAGTGTTCTGAATCATCATCGAGATCAAGATCAATATTCCAGATTGCGCCACTGCCAAAGGATATCGACCCAGACGATACTTCTATGCGATACCCTCTTTCAATACCTAACACAGTATCGACATCTGTAGGATTGACAGCCCAAAACGCAGACACAACACGAGTATCGCCAGAGACAGACGGATAAGCCCCACCGTTCGTAGCTGTCAGGTTCGCACCGGATCCAAGTTCACCAAATTTGACATACGCATCGTCGGTATCGTCAAATGTTCCAAACATTACCTTAGACGAGCTAAGTGCAGTGGCGGCTACCCTTGGTGCAAAACCACCGAGCGTGTCGTCAGAATACACAGTTCTTCCAACAGAAGTAGCAACTGTTCCATTAACGTCGAAGACCTCTATCGCAACTTCTTTGAAAGTGTCAACACGGCCAATAGTAAAGATAGTATCTGTATCTAACTTGTAGCAAGCAGGATACGTAAATGTTAGCGATCCTGGTGTGTTGTCCAACTCTATAGCAGAACCATACGCAATAGTCGTACCACTTACTTGCCCAGCAACAACTTTTGCTCCGCTAAGACTGTGATACGATAACGCGAATCTATCTTCATCAATGGCGCATATACCTATCTGGTATTGTTCCTCAGATTCGGCAACATATACAGTCCCAGATGTTCCAGTAATTGTATCGCCACTGACAGTCAAAACCATCGCAGCCAATTCTTGTCCACCGCCAACGTCCCTGTTCCATGCGATAACAGCCTTTGTGGAAGACAAAGCGGCTACAACAATTTCTGTATCTTCACCACCAACTGAAGCTGTTTCAATTTCTTGCTGTGATCCATACGCAATTGACGTACCGCTAACTGTACCAACTTTTGCCTGAATAAATGTTGAACCAGCATTATGGTATCCCCAAACCGTGAGCACTTTGGTGTCGTTTAGTGGAGCAATAGAACCACCATTGATATTGCTCCCACCTGCTACATGTGTATGATGAACTGTCGGAGAACCAACGGAAACTACGTCACCACTTGTAGACAGAACCCACGAAGAACTATGGCCAGTGCTTGTATATCTACTTGTTATGACAAACTGGCCGCTAGGCATGGTAGCAATAGAATAAATGCTAGAATAGTGCCCGTTACCAATAGCAGTCGCGGAACCAAGGATTGTTGTTAATCCAGAAACAGAAGCAACCCTAGCAGATATACCCCCATCTGATGGTCTGTAGAAAACAATACTCCTGGATTCATCTATAGGCGCGACAACTGGTGGATGCTCCCTGTTATCATGAAAGGATGCGACAGAAGCATTATTGCCGAATGTGATTGCACTAGAATTTGACGTAACAGCAGACAAACCAAGTGGAGAGATAATCGGCAACAATCCTGATACAAACCCACCATTCCCAGTCCACGTTTGATCTTGCGTGTATTCGGTATAGTCATCCACTGGGTGATAGAATATGACATCGTATGGATTCAGCATACCCGAAATTCTCGCTACAAACGGAGCTTCTTCAGACTGGAGAGGCCCGATATCCATCGCATCGCTTTGAAAAGGTCCAATGTCTATCATGGGATTAACTCCTTACTCTCTTAGGACAGTGGTAACCACGATGAAGAACCAAGATCACTCCCAGCCCCATCCTGTGGAGACCCAATGGTTGGACGATAATCCAGTATGTTTCTGTTCACAAATTGTGGAGTACCAGATACAAAACCTGCTCGTTGGGTAAAATTGGAGTGCGGGACAGAACAGTCTGCCACTAGATTATTTTCACCAATTGCAAAAGGCCCCAAGTCTGTAGCACAAACAATGCCACTCTCGCAACCATAGACTATTGTGTTGAAGATCGAAGGTTGTCTTGAGTTATCATCGTGTACAATTTTGATGCCAGTCCGTGTTATACCAGAACCATCGACAAGACAATTGAACATCATGTAACCTACGTGATTCAGGTCGGCATTTTGCCAGAATCCGGCGATAGCATTCCGAATAGCTGCACATCCATAATAAACGTTACCTCCACCTGCCCAGAATCCATTCCCACTATTAGCAACTGCAACACAATTGATGTAGAAGGACTGCTCACTAGTCTTAAATCCATCACCAGCGTTGTCGTGAGCATAACAGTCTATGAACTCTACATATCGACCCACCCCAAAGCCATTGACTCCATTACAATGATCCGTCTCGCAATGTATACATATCATTGGCGTTGACATACTCGCGTCTCGCCAACCCTCTCCGGTGAATCTGGTCACCCTGATATTTTCGAAAATCCAGTAATTGTCGTTGTTCGTTGGAATAATACCGTGGGTTTTGGTATAGTTCGAGTCCAGGGTCACCATGCCACCATCCCCAGGCGTCGTTGCATAACCAATGAGACGAACTGGATTCGTAAGGGAAGCATGAGCAGTGATGTTAGTCATTTCGAGAGATTCATTGAAGATTCCTTTCGCATATAGGGTATCTCCTGGATCGGCTGTCTTATACAAACGATTGAGAGTGGCGAAGGCACCCCCTATAGCCCAGGTGACACCAGAGGTGTCAGAATCAGGGACGGGACTAACCGTTATGGTATCTGCCCCATCATTAACTGATGTAATCTCAAAAATATCCGTTGGAACTACAGCGGTGTTTTTCCCATCGTTCCTGCTATTCAAACGAATTGTATCCCCAGAAGCAACTGTTGACAAATCAGGAGAATCTGCGCTTAGATCAACAGTCGCACTACTGGTTGTGGTGGCTGCGCCAGTTCCAGACGCAATAGGGGTAGCCCCAGTCGTTGATCCACTAAACAGGTCATTACCAACGCCGCTAACCGCATACATTGTAACAGACATAGTGTTCCCCTTCCCTTAGTTTTGTACTATGTACGAATCTGGATCACTGAGAGACGGCATACCACCATCGGCATTTTCGTGAGAAATCAACACGAAATCACCTTCGTCAGTATTGGTCCCATCCGACATACGCCAGTGGAATTGTTGCCGACTAGCTGTCAATGTCGGAACACCACTCGTAGACCAACTGTACCGTCCGGTAGCGTTGATCTCGGAACAACCACTCGCAGAGATGGATACCGCTGATCCATCTTCCCACAACTCGATGTTCACTGTTTGACCTGTGACCAGTTCGCCTACGATGGCAGGCGGTGAATCTGGAAAAAAATCAAATTCAGCAATCGTTTGACCTATTAGAGCCATTTCAATTCTCCTTACTTTTGTGTATTTCCGTCTTCCGCCAAGTCCATCAATTCACAAATGATGTCACTTACCATAAAATGTCGTTGAAACTCTTTCTCAGTATATCGAATTCGAGAGGCTACGCCGCGAGACCGCAAAGGGAACTTCAGCTTATGTAGCCGTTTTGTTACTGTCGAAGAGTCAACCCCTAAGAGTCTCCCTATCTGAGAAACGGAGAGACCCAAATTATAAAGTGATATGAAAATAGAGTCGGGAAAAATCTGATTCGCTTTCGACCGACTCCGTATCGTAACCCCAATCGCCTTCAGCCTGTTATACATAGCCGTTTCGCTGCATCCATCAGCGCGAGCGACATCGGCACAGCTTCTACCCTGTTCATACAATTCTGTTACTTTTGCGTCGGGCAGAGACATAGCACCTCCAAGAAAAAGACCTTTCACCAGCTATTAGATTATACACCAAGGTGCTTAGTTAGGAGGTATGAAGTGCGTGGTGTGCTTCTGCGGAGAGGGTGGTGCCGTTGGATACATCCCAGAGGGGAGGGTACTTCTGTGACAAATCAAATAAAGTGTCACAGTCGTTTTCTGGGTCTAGGTCAGAATTCAAGGACAGGAATTCTTCAAAGATTTGAGAGAAAGACTTGAGGTGGTGGACTTCTAGTTGACCACCATGTTGACCAGTATTTTGACAGGTATAATTGTCTCTGGCCATACATTCTTGTTTCCACACTAGAGACTTGGCGCAATCGCGGATACGAGTACGGAGGGGCGTTCTGCCATCGATGTAGGCTGGGTTGTCTTTGCCGACCTTGCCTCGTCTTGCTTTGCCCATGGTTATAAAACGTTGTCGTACAAAGTCTGAACTTTTGTTGAAATACTCAGATATTCTAGAACATGGCCATCCACGGACATCATGGAGATAGACAAGTTGTTCATCGGTGATGTCGGCTGTACATTTTCTGATTTTGCTGCTTTCAGATAATGGCCTAGAAATTACACCGGACTTCTTTAGTCGCCCACGGACAAAACCCATGCTACGCCCTAGCTTTGCGGCTGTCTGCTCTAGGCTCAATAACTGTTTGCAATATAGATCAACAACTTGTTTGTCCGAGATGTTTGTTATCAGACCTCTGTTAGATGGTCTGACAGGAATGCCCAGCTTCTTCAGGCGACGGCTAACGGCGGCTTCACCGACACCCAATATCTTAGAACATGCCCTTGCCGTCAATTTTTGGTTGACGTATAGATCGATCATTTTGTCTTCGTCAATATTCGCTGGTCTCATACTCTATTATACGTCCGACTTGGTGTTTTGTTTCGTAACATCGACGACAAAAGGCAGGTTTTTACGGAAAATTTTGGTCCAATAAAAAAGAGAGGGAAGGTTTTACCCTCCCCTCTCGTATCGATCAAAAGACGTAAGTCCTTTGTTTACAGTAGTTTAGAAACTTCCGAGCAAAACGCGCCGTCCGTCAAGAGCCGCAAAACCGTGTTCTTGCCAGCCATAAAATCCGGATTTTTGACGCCTGTGGAGCATGTCATCCTCGAAGATGGCAAGTTCCCGCTTGACCGGCATTACGAACGAGTCACCGTGCGACAGATCGAGACCCACAACAACTTCCTCGTCACCCGTGCCCATACTGACACCCAGCGTTGCGAAGTATGTCTGGAACTCCTGGCCCACGCCAAGCTCGTCCAACGGATGCAGATTGACGCCATAGATGCGAGCCATCGGGCCTCCATCCTCACCAGCGGTGAAGATTTCCCGACGAGTCACGTCGTCAACTTCATCAGCATCCCACTCACGAATGTCTTCGAGAGCCTCTGGGCTGATGTAGAGATCAGTCAGACGACCGCGATTGGCCGAAGAACTGTTTCCACCAGCGAGACGAGTCATAGTCGTCTTCATCAAAGACACGAGACGCTTCGTGAACTGACCAACAGTTGCGGCACTGTCGTACACTAGCGGAGCCCCGCCAGAGTAGTCGGTACGCCCTGCACCAGCAGCGATGATGACACGCCAACCGTCCGTGTTCATCTTCTTCACGAAACCGGCCTCAAGCACTTCCATCGCACGAGCAACAATGTTCCAGCGTGCAGATGTCGCATACTTCAGCGGCCAGTCAATGGCGTTACCCACATCGTAGGTGTTGATCGTCACTGCGTCACCGGTGATGGTACGCTGTGGCAAAGCACCTTCGGACGGGATCATATACGCCACGTAGTCACTTTCCTGTGCTGTCTGATAGAAATCCAGCGGATATTCGGCAGTAGCACTCGGGTCCAGAACTTCAGGTGCGAAGATTCCGCCCAAGATGTCGCCATCAAGCAATGCCGAACGTAGAGGAACTTGTAGAGCCTGAGCCAGAGAATGCATCGCTTCCAGAGCCTCGGTCTTATTGGCAGACCCGGTACGCTTCAGAAGTTCAACCTGTTCAGGTGTTGGTTTTCTTATGTTACGCTTCATTCTTCTTCACCCCCTTATGTAATATCAATCGAAACCCGCGCAAACCCTGCTGAGTCCTTAGTCGTCTCAAAACGACCAACCTGCGGAGCACCAGTAGCCTGCGATGAACTAATCATCCCGCTTGCAGCCAGATATGCCGAATCGCCAACAGATGGTGTAACACCTGATGGGATCATATCCGTAACTACGAAGCCCTTCTTCACTAGAGTACACTTGTCACTTGGCCGAATCTCACCATTCTCGAAATTCGGGAAGTCTCTCGTTGCACTCATAGCTGCTGTTACCGTCTGAAGCAGAATGCCCTTGGCGATTACGCCCGAGGGGTCTGCGACATAGCCAACAACGTTTGCTTCATCGACAATATTCTGTCCGATTGCAGCACCCGTACCTTGTGTCACAACACCAGCGCAGCCACCCTTTTCAGCCGCTACTGTTGTCCAAAAGTTGGTAATGTCGGTAACCTCGTTATACTCACGATCTGGTTTCAAAGCCATCCCTATTCACCCCCTTCGTCTTTCTCTTCTTTGCGCCCACATAGCGCCTTTGCCGTTGACATCCATTGATCAGCTTCCGACTTCGCAACATCTTCCGACGCATTGAATTCAGGGCTGTCATCTTCTTCCACAGTATCCAGAGCCGCCTCAGCTTGCTCTGCTTCCTCTTCCTTCGCCGCCTCCCCTTTCTCATCAGTTTCCGAAGCGTCAGTCTTCTCTTCCGACTCGTCGCTTGCGGTCTCTTCAGATTTGGCTTCACCGGCATACTTCAGCACAACTTCGAACGTCTCGTCAGTCATCTCACGAAGCTCGGCGAGTGTCGCCTCTTCGTCATCAACCTTCTTGACCTCCGTTAGCTTTGCCATGCGATCACGAGCAGTCTCGGTCTTGCGAATTTCATCTAGCTCCGCTTCGCCCTTCTCTGCGCGCTCAGTTACCTCATCAAGTTGCTTCTGAAGTTCAGCCTTCGCCGATTCAACAGCCTCAACCTTCTCAGATGCCTCTGTCACACTTGCAGTAAGTCCATCGACCTTCTCAGTCAGAGCAGCAATCTGCCCATCGTAATCTTTGGCCGCGAACTCCTTCGCTGCCTCCTGCAACTCAGCAACCTCTTTTTCCTTACCCTCTAGGCTCGCCTGAGCCTCTTCGAGCTTGGCCTGAAGTTCCTTCAATTGTTTTTCGTCCACGTCTTCTACACCCCCTTCCGATAGTTCGTTCAGTTCAGCATTAACAAAAACACGCGAAGCAGCTACCTTATCAGCTGCGACCTTTATCACAGATTCAGGATTGGCAGGAGTATCAACAAACCCCTGTGCTCCGAAAATGATGTCTTTTAGTACCCGACCGACCTTGTATCCCTGATACTCCCCACTACCACCATAAATCCGTAGATGTTTGGTGAGAAATGCGGTGCCTTCGGCACGTTCGATCAGTTTCGTCTCGCCAGTAGCGGGGTCAATCAGACCATAACCAAAATCGGGGAACCAAGCCTCCATCGACACAAACATCTCGCCAGCCTTGGCTTTAGCGATAATTTCATCGATCCGCTCGGACAACTCTGGAAATGCCCTATATAGGACGCCAGCTACTTCAATATCGAATTCCGCTGGTGGAGTTTCCCCATCATCGGTATCAATGGCGTTCCCAAGTTTGTCGAGAGCCCTGGTCTGAACGATATGGCCCAGAATTTTTTCCGCCTGATGATTATCATTCATTGGCTTATGAAGCGGAGATAACCGGGCTTTCCAGACCTCTTCAGGTGTGAAAACGTCATCATTCAAATTCCAGCCTGTGCTGACCAGAATTGCGACGATCAAAGCTAGATCAGGTTGTTCCTGACCGAGAAGCTCTTCTACGCTCTGCACAGTAGATGTAGTTCTGACCAGTTCAGCGACAGACATACCATCGAAGTATTTCTCGATGTCGCCAACCCGGACCTTCGCCGTTACGAACGAAGAAGAACTTCCGGCTTTGTTCATCTGGAAATCAATTCCAGCATCTTTTTCAGCTTGATATGTTCGCATAAAATCTCCCATCATATGAATTATACACAACCATTGATCGAAAGTACACTACAACTCACCGGATAAAAAGACCTTTCACCAACAGAGTCGCACTGACACCATCGCTACTTACGGTCACGCTTGAAAAAATCAATCACGTCAGCCTTAGCCTGTTCATCATCGTGAAGCACCTTGGAAGCCAGTCCTTCGTCGTTGAGACCCGCATGAGCCTCCACAGCAAGCTCTTCTGGACAAGGAAGGTAAAACTGTCGCCTTTCCTTCATTCCGTCGATGCCCGTGCTTTCGATTGTATAAGAGAACCTGATAAATTCCTCATTATCGAAAACATACTTATCAATACAAACATCTGTCGCAGGAACCAAAATTCCATTGATAGTTAAAACAGCCTGTCGAGTTCCAGTATCCAGTGAAAAATTCACAATTGCCATCGCTATTCCCCCTTAATTACACTTGCCCACGCTAATGCAGTTAGCATACGACGTTCCTTGGCAGTTGGTACTTTGTTGGTAGATAATGTCAATTCTGCCATCAGATCACAAAAACAAGCTTCCATGCGACGAGCTACCTTCCCTGCTGTGCCTAGCCTTTCGGCTATCATCTCTTTTGTCGGGTCATCACCAGGACGCAAGACAGATAAGATGCCACGCTTGGTCCGCTCTAACTCAACCCGTTGCCCCTTGGTGAGAGATCGCATGTTCTTGACCTTGTGCTGTTCTAGGTATGTGTCATCCACCAATATATCAACACGGTCCAGCAATCCTTCTGCTACGACATTCAGTACCGACAGAGTCTTTGGAGTTCGTTCGTCTCGTGGCGAAGTCTCCTTCTTTGACGGTGGTCGTCCAGGCGCATTATCTCCATCGTCATTTGGCTGATCACCGCTTGGGTTGTCGCCGCCACCATTGTCGTCACCATCTTCCCCGTCTTTACCCCTCTTTGGGTAGGTGCTATCTCGCTTGAACCCCTGCTTAACCTTTTCGAGTTCAATGGACAGTTCGTTCTGCTTCTCCATGACAGAACCCGGACGATAATACGGACCAGCCTTTTCTAGCACGCCATTGCCCTCTTCTCTGATACCCTGTTCGGACTTCATTCTCTCAAGCTCAATCATGTAGTTGGTCCCGAATACCTCGGAAGCCTTCTCAGACGAGACAATGCCACGATCCAGTAGTTGGATCATCAACTGCTTCTCTGCTGCTTCGTCTCGCAACGACATGGTTCCGAAGTTGATCGCAGGAATGTTTTTGAATCCCATGGCGTCAGCTACCAGACGGAGTTCACCTTCCATCCATCGGATTGCAGCGTTTCGAATGTACTCAAGTCTTTCGACCAGGGTCTTTAACTGAACGAAGGCCGACGAGGCATTGCGTGTTCCGAGATCGACTCCACCAACTAGGGAGTCTGGAATACCGATACCACGAACAATATCCCCGTTGACTCCAGCATATTTCTCTGCGCCAAGAATCTTGTCTGTCGGAGGATATTCAACCGTAAGGTCAATCATGTCATCCCATACAAGGTCCATGACCCCGCCGCCAGTATTGTGTTGAAGAATATCGATCAGTTTGTCTACCGCCGCTGCTGTGGGAAGAATTTGCTGATCAGACTTGCCCAACTTCCATAGACGAATGACATTGATCACACCGTCAAGTGCTGCCATATCAGCTAGACGCATCTTCTCTTTGAACATCACATCTTCGAGAACGCCGTAGAGGAATGGGGTGCCCCAATCCTCCCAGTCGTCTTTCTTGTAGTAGTCAACGTAGATTTTATCCATGTCGAGAGCGATTAGTGTGCCACTCTTCTTTGCAGCCTTGATTACCTCGGGCGGAAGTTCAGAGACAAATGCTTTCTCGGCATCGGACGTAGGTCTCTTGATTGCATTCGACAGAGAATGTGGAATGCGCATCCCCAGTGAATCTGAACCGAAAAAGCGACCGACCTCTCCACCAATCTTCTCGATAACCACCGGAGACAGAA
>Ga0233410_10000691_pt1 | contig 10121 bp, 9 predicted proteins | sample Na_anoxic_1_MG_FD_179869 | JGI IMG/M metagenome (GOLD analysis project Ga0233410, IMG submission 179869) | Seawater microbial communities from Saanich Inlet, British Columbia, Canada - Na_anoxic_1_MG | ecosystem: Environmental > Aquatic > Marine > Inlet | place: Canada: British Columbia...
ATTCTAGAGAGATTCCCCTCCCAATCTAACGGAGTTTGATTCACACTGCCTGCTGCTACATGGATGGTCTTCATAGTTGCTTAAGTTCTAAACCCACCATTTCATAAGCTTTGCCAGCAGTCTAGAACCGACTCTTTAAATATGATCCTTGAAAAGAGAGAACATCACCCTAGAACAAGTGTATGGAATCCCACGAAGTGTTGAAAATTGCTTTCAAAGAGACGTCACCAAAGGTCGTTGCCTCAGAATTGGGTGTCTCACTTTCTCTCGTTTACAAGTGGGCTCAAGATCAATCAGAGATGGGATCTGGCAGCAGAAACCCGATAGACCGGCTGGTGAATATTTTTAAGCTTACCGGTAACCAAGCTATTATTGAGCACCTCGCTGAGCAATGTGGAGGATATTTCGTGCGAAACCCCGAGAGTCATTGCAAAAAAGGATTTCAATACCTCCCCGCAACCAACGAGATCGTGAGCCAATTCTCCCACCTCTTGACGCAGATTTCGGCTGCAGCACTAGACAACTCGATCACCAGCGACGAATCAGACGAGATCCGAAGAGTCTGGGATCAACTCAAAGGTTACGCAGAAGGATTCGTCCGCTGCTGTGAAGAAGGTGATTTTGAAATCATGGGCGAGCAACCAAGATCACCCCAACCGAAGCCCGAAGAGCCTCGCAGGACGCTCTACTAGGTACCGATCTTAGTGGTAGCCCTCCATTCGATCATGCACCCAATTGAGGTAAGGTTCGGAACCTTGCGATAACGGCAGACTGATCACCTCTGGAATATCGTAAGGGTGATGCTCTACCACGTACTGCTCAAGTTGCTGATATCGACTCGCCGTCGTCTTCACCACAGCCATCACTTCTTTCTCCACGCAGACCTCCCCTTTCCATTGGTAGATTGACTCAATTTCAGGGATGATGTTGACACAAGCCGCCAGTTGCTTTTCTATCAGCGCTGTGCCAATCTGACGCGCGCACTCCTTATCGGGAAAATTGATATACACTAGAATAACTTCCATTCTCACACTATAGATGAAAGACGGCTTCTTAGACAAGCTCATCACACGCTTAGATAGATTTTCTCCCAGTGAGGTACAAAATCTCGTGAGCCGTCTTGTCCGCGATAAAGGGTTTTTAGAAAATGTTTTTGAAGCGCTCAAGGAAGGGTTGTTGATACTTTCACCCGAAGGAATCATCACATTCGCCAATCAATCAGCGCTCAATTTCTTTGGTATCGACCACCAAAAAAGTATTGGCCAGCATATCAACTCAGCCATTCGTGGATTCGACTGGAACTCAGTCGCAAAACCCGACAGCGTGATAAATAGAGATCTTGAGGTGTTTTATCCAGAGCATCTTACGCTCAATTTTTACATGTCACCTATAAAGAGTCACATTGTTGGGAAAAATGAACATTTGGGGTACGTCATGCTTGTTAGGGACGTCACTAAATCAAAACAAGAGGCAGCAGATTTCCTAGAGAGCGAAAAACTCAATGCTCTCACCTTGCTCGCAGCTGGCGTGGCGCACGAAATTGGAAACCCACTCAATTCACTCGATATCCACCTGCAACTTATGCAGCGCAAATTGCGCAAATTACCGAAAGGTGATCAGGCAGAATTGGGAGCCCTTTTAGCAACTGCTCAAGGTGAAATCAAGAGACTCGACTCTATTCTTAAGCAATTTCTCCATGCCGTTCGCCCCACCTCGCCCGTCAGAGAAAAGCGGCAACTCCATGAGATCTTAAAAACCACACTCAGCACTCTTGAAGCAGAGCTGAAAAGTAGGCGGGCGCAAGTAACCCTGGATTTAGCAGACAGCCTCCCCCTCCTCGATCTGGACGCGAATCAAATCCAGCAGGCTCTTTACAACCTCATCCGCAATGCCGCACAGGCGCTTCCAGCATCGGGTGGCAACCTCTGGATAAACACTGAGAGCGGCGACTTCGAAGTCACTCTAAGTATCCGAGATGACGGCTCCGGCATCTCGCCAGAACACATGGGCTCACTCTACGAACCCTATAAGACTACAAAAAACTCAGGGACTGGACTTGGCCTCATTGTAGTTAGGCGTATCATCCGAGAGCACGGCGGTGAAATAGAAGTTCAAAGTGAAGTCAACGAAGGAACCACAGTGAAGATTCACATCCCTCGTGAAGAGCGTCACCTCCGCCTCCTACCAGACAATCAATCGGAAATTATCGAACTCGAACACGAATAAACCACCTCATGGACGCCACTATCCTCATCGTCGACGACGAAAAATCCACCCGTGACGGCCTACGCATGGCCCTAGAAGACGAGTTCGATTGCTACGTAGCCTCAGACATCAGAGAGGCCATGAACATCCTCAAGTCAGAGCAGATCGACCTCGTCCTCACTGACTTACGAATGGGTGGAGATAGCGGCATGGATCTACTTGATAGTGCGCTTAAATTACCCCACCCCCCCATCGCCATCATGATGACCGCCTATGGATCAGTCGACACAGCTGTCGAGGCCATGCGGCGCGGAGCTTGGCACTTTGTTACTAAGCCGCTCAATATAGATGAGGTGGAACTTATGATCAAGCGCGCCCTGCGCAGCAAGTCACTTGAATTCAGCAATAAAAAACTAGTATCTGAAAATCAAGAACTGCGCAAAAAAGTAGGCCAGCAACCACACGGGCTAGAGTCACTAATCGGCAGCTCACCAGCCATGGCGCAAATCCATGCGATGATCACCCAAATCGCCCCGACCAAAGCCACCATCCTCATCGAAGGTGAATCCGGCACGGGCAAAGAAGTAGTCGCCAACGCAATTCATTCGCTCAGCGGACGACCCAAAGATAAAATCATCACGGTAAATTGCGCAGCTCTCTCACCCCAATTATTAGAAAGCGAGCTCTTCGGTCATGAAAAAGGTGCATTCACCGGAGCTAGCCAAAGACGCATTGGCCGTTTTGAGCAGGCGGATGGCGGCACACTCTTTCTTGATGAAATCGGGGAGGTCGACCAAGCCACACAAGTCAAACTACTCCGAGTTCTCTCCGAACGCACCATCGAGCGAGTAGGATCTAACTCGGCCATCAAAATAGATGTCAGAGTCATCACCGCCACCAACAAAAACCTCGCTGAAATGGTCTCAAAAGGGAATTTCCGCGAAGATCTCTTTTTTAGGCTCAACGTGGTAAAGATGACGCTACCTCCTTTAAGGAATCGCAAAGAAGACATCATACTCCTAGCAAGCGCATTCCTAAAGGAATTCAACCAAGAGAATAATAAGCAAATCAACTCCATCTCCATCCCGGCCTCCGAACTCATGCAGCACTATGACTGGCCGGGTAATGTCCGTGAACTTCGCACAGCCATCGAGCACGGAGTCGTCATGTGCAATGGAGCAAGCATCGATCCAAGCCACCTCCCGTTCAACATTCAATCGGGAGCCTCCCTTGTCCTGTCGTCCTCAACACCCCCTGAGGAGGCAGAACGCCAAAGCTTAAGCACCCTCACTCAGTCACCCTTCACCCACTTCAACCTACACACCCTTGAGCTAGAAACTATTCGGCAAGCGCTGAAACACACAAATAATAATCGCACTACTGCTGCAGAACTGCTAGGTATCAGCCGTCGAACACTTCAACGCAAACTCAAAGAACTCGACGCTTAACCTCAATCGATGAACGCAAAATCCGCAAACGACTCCGGCAGCTTTTTTCGCCGCGCCATTTTCGCCGCCCTCCTCATCAGTATTTTCATACTACATACAGTATTTAGCTTTGATGGACTCACCAGTAGAACTGGCATTGACCAGGCGCAGGTCGCCCGTGAAGTTGCCAGAGGAAATGGCCTCACCACACAGTTCGTCCGCCCCGTAGCTCTCCAGCAATTAGTGGAAAATGAAAAGGAAATCAACCTCCAGCAAATCCCTGAAACCTACCATTCGCCACTCAACATCCTCGTCTATGCTGGTGTTCTAAAAATGGTAGGCGCTGATAATTTTGAAAACCACAAGATGGAGGTGAATGACAAAATCTACAAGCTAGACAGAATCATCGCTATCACTTGCGCTACCTTTTTCCTGACTGCCATCGGCATCAACTACCTACTGATCTCACGCGTTTTCGACGCAAAAATAGCATCAACCGTCGCTCTGATCATGATTTTCTCTGAATACATGTGGAAAATCACTCAGGCTGGACTCCCGCAAATGCTCATGCTCACACTCTTTTCTGCAGCCGCCTACTTGGCCTGGCGCGCCGTAGAAGCCCAAGAAGCGGAACGCAAACCACTTGTCCCCGCTCTGCTCTCTGGATTCTTCTTTGGTCTCCTCGCCCTGTCACACTGGATGACATTGTGGATCTTCATCGGCTACTTCATCTTCGCCTGTTTCTACTTCAGACCACGCGGAGTCATCGCTGTTGGCCTAGCTGCCATCATGCTACTCTTCATCGCTGGCCCCGTCATCTTCAACTGGACCCAGACTGGAGAAGCTAAAGGAACAGCCTTCCACGCCATCCACGGAGCAGGAGGAGCTGCGGATAGCGCAATGCGTCAAGTTGATTCCCCTGACTTCAACGTCAAAGGGCTCCTAGCTAGAACCGCGCAGTCAACGCTACTGCAAATCTCTAATGTTCACAATTACCTCGGCGGTCTCATCCTCGCTCCGGCGTTTTTCCTTTGCCTTGCCCACCCATTCAAACGCTCCAGTATCGCCATCTTCCGCTGGAACATTCTCATCATGTGGATATTCGCCTCGATAGGTATGGGCATCTACGGGCTCACAGAAAGCCAACTCGAACCGAATCAACTGCACCTCCTCTTCGCCCCGCTCATGTGCGGCTATGGAGTGGCGCTCATCAGCATCATTTGGTCTCGCTGCCCACTGAGCCAGCAATCTGGCGCATTAGGAAATCTCCACATCGCCATCATCCTACTCATCACAGCGGCACCACTTCTCCTACATATCAAACAGCTCAGTGAAAACAGACGCGCATTGACGTCTATCGATGGAGTCCACGCGTATAGCCTCAACGGCCTGCTGAACAAAGTTACCGACCCAGAGGACATCATCGTCTCCGACCAACCATGGGCAGTCGCTTGGTACGCCGACAGACACGCCATCTGGATTCCACAGTCCTATGGTGACTTCACTAAGATCGAAGCCATCGCTGAGAAGAGTTCCCCAATCGCAGGAATCCACATTTCCAGCATGAGCTACCGCGGCGATGACATCCGCACATCTCTCTACAGGAATCGTGACATGGCAGCCCTAGCCTACTTACCATGGATCACCTACTTCACACGAAATGAAGCAGCCGCCAACATTAGCCAGAACCCAAGCGTCGCTCCATTGATTGACCCCCAGATTGGCAGATACCCGCACCGTGCTTCACTCTCCGGGTTATTTGAACCATCCGCCTACTACTCACGCACTAAAATACGCGTGAAGAACTAAGAAATCAGCTTTTATATTGTTATGCCAAAAAAATCAGCCCCATCATTCGAAAAGGCGATGGAAGAACTCGACAAGATTGTCGACCAGATGGAATCAGATCAACTCCCTCTCGAAGAGTTGATTAGCCATTACGAGCGAGGCGCCAAACTGCTCACCGAGTGTGAAAGCACGCTGACCTCAGCAAAAAAGCGACTTGAAACTATCAAAAATGGTGACACCAAAGGAACCACTAAAGCGGCATCAAAACCGTCCACCAACACCCCATCATCATCAGATGACGATGAAATCAGACTCTTCTAAATCACCAGAACCGCTTCCGCGCCTGCTCTCCACGATCCAATCTCCAGGAGACCTTAAGAAACTCCATAGGTCAGATCTACCCGAGTTGGCTCAGGAAATCCGTGACGTTCTAATTTCCCGACTCTCAGTCACCGGAGGTCACTTAGGGCCAAACCTAGGTGTAGTGGAACTCTCAATCGCACTCCACTACGTCTTCGAATCCCCGACGGACAAATTCACCTTTGATGTTTCCCACCAGGGGTACGTCCATAAGATGCTTACGGGCAGAGCCAGCGAGATCCACACCATCCGCACTCACGACGGACTCAATGGCTACCTACTACGCACCGAGTCCGAGCACGATTGCTATGGCGCGGGACACGCTGGCACAGCAGTATCCGCAGCGCTGGGAATGGCATCAGCACGCGACTTAGCGGGTAAAGATTTCGACGTGGTAGCAGTCGCTGGCGATGCCGCCTTCACCTGTGGAACGACACTAGAAGCACTCAACAACATCACAGACACGACCAAGAAATTCATCGTTGTCCTCAATGACAATGAATGGTCGATCGACAAGAATGTTGGAGCCCTAGCCAGACATTTCAATGGCCTTCAAACCAGCGCCACCTACTCATCTGTGCGCAGTAAAACAGCTGACATAGTAGAGAAATTTGGTGGCATGGGTGCAAGAAAACTCGCCCACAAGTTAGAACAAGGAGCCAAAAACTTACTCGCACCCAGTGTCCTGTTTGAAAAGTTTGGCATCCGCTACTTCGGTCCCATTGATGGTCACAACATCGAGACCTTGGTCGACACTTTCGAATATCTACGCGATCAAGAGGAGCCAGTCGTGCTTCATATCATCACGGAAAAAGGTCGAGGCTACACACCAGCCCTCGACAACCCAGGGAAATTCCATGGACTCGGCGCCTACAAGATCGAAGATGGTTCGACTGCAGCGGGTAGCATCCCAACCTTTTCAGAGATTTTCGGTCGCAAGCTCACAGACTTCGCGAAAAAGGATCCTAAAATCACCGCCATCACCGCAGCAATGCCTGGTGGCACAAAGTTAGACATCTTCAAGAATGAGCTCAACGAGCGCTATTTCGATGTGGGTATCGCGGAGGAACACGCAGCCCTCTTCGCTTGCGGCCAAGCTTGTGAGGCGTTTCGCCCATTCCTTACCATTTACTCCACATTCATGCAGCGCGCCTACGACATGATTATCCATGACATGGCACTGCAGTCGCTCCCAGTAAGACTCTGCATGGACCGCGCTGGACTTTCCGGTGACGACGGCCCTACCCACCACGGACTTTTCGACATCGGCTACCTCCGTGTCGTGCCCGGCATCATCCACATGCAGCCTAAAGACGAAGACGAATTCGTCGACATGCTTTGGACAATGGCCAATTACGACGACGGCCCAACAGCAATCCGCTACCCACGTGGCGCGGGCGTCGGAGCCAAGGTAAAAGAGGAGCCAATACTACTCACCATCGGCGAAGCTGAACTTATCCAAGACGGCACCGACGTCTGCCTCATCGGTCTAGGTCACCTCTTCGAGCTGGCTGTCGAAGCCAAAGACAAACTGGAAGCCCAAGGTTACTCCGTCTGCCTCATCAACCCACGCTGGATCAAACCACTTGACGCGAAACTAATCACTGAAAAGGCAGCGCAATGCAAAGTTGTATGCACCTTCGAAGATCACGTTATCCCTAACGGATTCGGAGCCAGCATCATTGAACTCCTTAGTGATGCCGACATCCCAACAAAGGTCGAACGCATCGGCTGGCCAGACGCGTTTGTCGAGCACGGAAAAGTCGATATTCTTAGAGAAATCCACGGCATCACAGCCGAAAACGCCATTCAACTCGTCAGTAAACACCTCGGGTAAATAGCACATCAATCTTCATCCACTGAAAGGCGCAGACTTCTGCGCCTTTTTTGTTTTTCAAGATTATGCAAAATATCCGACCTCCCGACTACTTTTCCATTGGCATTTCAGAGTGAATTTGTAATCTCATCTCGTGAGTTATCAGGTATTCGCCAGAAAGTATCGTCCCGAAACATTCAAAGATGTCCTTGGCCAGGATCACGTCATTCAGACCTTGCGTAACGCAATCGAACAGAATCGATTAGCACACGCCTACCTCTTTGTCGGACCTCGTGGAACCGGCAAAACAACCACGGCCCGCATTCTAGCAAAGGCTCTCAACTGCCCCGACGGCCCCAGTGCTGACTTCGATCCAGAGAACTCAATCTGCAAAGAAATTGCCAACGGCACCTCGCTCGACGTTATTGAAATTGACGGAGCTTCCAACAACGGCGTCGACCACATTCGCGATCTACGCGAAAATGTTCAGTACACCCCGACGCACGGTAAATTCAAAATCTACTACATTGATGAGGTTCACATGCTCTCTACCTCAGCATTCAACGCCCTGCTCAAAACCCTAGAAGAACCGCCAGAGCACGTGAAGTTTATCTTCGCCACCACTGAGCCAAACAAGATCCTCCCTACTATCATCTCACGTTGTCAGCGCTTTGATCTACGCCCGATCGACACCAAAACCATTGCTGACCAACTCACCTACATAGCTAACAACGAAAATGTAAGCCTAGATTCTGCTGCGGCCTGGGCCGTGGCTAAAGGAGCCGATGGAGGAATGCGTGATGCCCAGTCCATGCTTGACCAACTCGTTGCATTCTGCGGCAGTAAAATCAAAGAGGAAGACGTGCTCAACGTATTCGGCTTCACATCCCGTGAAACCATCGCAGCACTCACTCAGAATATTCTAGAGAAAAATACTTCGGGAGCCCTCGGCATCCTCAACGAGCAGGCCGACGCAGGTAAAGAGCTCAGCCAACTACTCGATGACGCCATCAGCTGCCTACGTGCACTGCTCGTCGCAAAAGTCGACCCCAACGCCAGCAACGACGGCATCCCACAAAAACTCTGGGAATCACTCTCGCTCGCCAGCAAATCAGTCCCCACTGACAGATTACTCCACCTAGTCGACATTTTCGCCGACACCGAAGCCCGCATGAAATGGGCGAGTAATAAAAAGCTCCACTTTGAAATTGGAGTCATAAAAGCCATCCAATCACTCAATGACGCCCGCATCAGCGACGTTATCGCAGCTCTAGCAGGTGCAGGGACTCTTGAGCCAACACAGCTGGAGGCCATCGATTCGGTGCAGACTAAAGCGCCTACTCCTCCAGTACCAAAGCCCCAAAAAGCCCCAACACCGGAGCCAACACCAGAACCTGTTGCAGAAGCACCCGCAGCCAAACCGCAACCAACTCCACCTCAGCCTGAAGCCGTAGCCACAACAACAACACCTGAGCCGGAGCCCATTGTCGAACAGCCCGCTAAAGTCGAAGACCCCCCCCCCCGGCACCTTCCCAGAAAGCCGCTCTTCAAGAAACTTTCACCCCGGAGCCTCTAAAGAAGCGCACAGCTAACGAGACCATCAGCGGCCTCGACGCCTTCATCGATTCCGCACCTGAAACCTCAAACGCTCCCCCTATCCTTGAGCCTGACGCCGTTGTCACTGCGAAGCAAAAAGCAGCGCCTAAGAAAGAAGCCGCGGAACCTGAATCCGCCAAAATCGACGACAATGAGTTCTACAAAGACCCGCTCATCCAAAAAGCTCTCGAGGTCTTTTCGGCCACACTTAAATCAGCTTAAATCAAACCACTAACACACTAAATTCTATGGATATCAACAAACTCATGAAGCAAGCCCAGCAAATGCAGGCTGGCATGCAAAAAGCCCAAGAAGACCTCGCCGTTAAAACCGTCGAAGCATCCGTCGGTGGCGGCAAAGTCATCGTCGTAGCCACAGGCGCTGGCGACGTGCAGGACATCAAAATTGACCCATCCATCATCGATCCCGATGATGCGGAGTTCCTCCAAGAGCTCGTCCTCAAAGGCGTCCAAGAAGCCATCACCAAAGGTAAAGAAATGGCCAGCGGAGAAATGTCCAAGCTCACAGGCGGACTCAATATCCCCGGCCTAGGCTAAATTACGGATTTAGGGCTCTTCACGCGCTATGCATGATGGTTAGAAGTGACAAACCCGACGAAAGAAGGCTTTGAGGGTGTGTGAAAATCATAAATATCAAGGCCTTATATGCTTTCGAAGGTATGTCGTTGATTAGATTGAGTGTGCAGAGAGTTTCGCACAAGTAAAACTCCGCTTCGATAAGCGGATTCCCCCCAAATGTCCACGCTGTCATGGAGTTCTCCTCAAGAACAAAACGGGGAAAAGTTGTGTCATGGATAGTCCGCTTGCTCACTTGAATACTATCTGGATACTCTTCCCTACAGTTCAAGGCCGATGCCCTAACTGCTTACATTATGTGACCTCTCGCCCCAAGGAGTTTCACCCCACGAA
>Ga0233410_10000695_pt1 | contig 10092 bp, 11 predicted proteins | sample Na_anoxic_1_MG_FD_179869 | JGI IMG/M metagenome (GOLD analysis project Ga0233410, IMG submission 179869) | Seawater microbial communities from Saanich Inlet, British Columbia, Canada - Na_anoxic_1_MG | ecosystem: Environmental > Aquatic > Marine > Inlet | place: Canada: British Columbia...
ACTGTCGTCATTCCGGCGTAGGCCGGAATCCAGGAAGGTGGCAGCAAATTAAAATCTCTGGATGCCGGATCAAGTCCGGCATGACGCGATGTGCGGGGGTGCGGGGTAACCGGCATTCCTGCCGCGACTATTTTCTCCGGGTTAATAAGTTGCCCGATTATTACGAGTTTGTGCTAAGGAAGAACTAAACCCCCTTCGAGGGGGCTTCATCAAACCACGTCTCTCTCGGCGTGGCGGGTGATTTGCGATATTTTTAAATACGGCATTTGAGACACAACTGAAAAAGGAAAGGAAATTGATGTCCCGGTGCTGAGGTCAGTGAAATGGGTGAGAAGGAATATTAACAGAAAGTTTTATGGATAATAAATTCAAATCAAAGGCAATCATTCACCTGGATATGGACGCCTTTTTCCCGGCAGTTGAGGTATTGGATAATCCTTCGTTAAGAGGAAAGCCGGTTATCGTGGGCGGTACCAGGGAAAGAGGTGTGGTATCTTCTGCATCATATGAGGCCCGAAAATTCGGTGTCCATTCTGCTCAACCCGTGGTAATAGCCATGCGCCTTTGTCCTGACGGAATATTTCTGCCGGTCAGAATGTCAAGGTACAAGGAAGTGTCCGAACAGGTATTTGAAATATTCTGTTGTTTCACGCCATTGGTCGAACCCCTTTCCATAGATGAGGCGTTTCTTGATGTTACCGGTTCAACTCATCTTTTTGGGATGCCGGAGGAAATAGCGAAAAAGATTAAACAGATGGTTTCCAGGGAGATTGGCCTAACAGTCTCGGCCGGTGTTGCTCCGTCCAAATTTGTTGCCAAGATCGCCTCTGATATAGACAAGCCTGATGGATTAACTGTTGTATCGCCTGATCGGGTTAGAGATTTTTTGGACCCACTTTCAATAAGCAAAATGTGGGGTGTTGGAAAAGTTACCCAAAAGGCTTTAAGCGGCCTTAAAATAAGAATATTCAGGGATATGAGCCATGTATCGGTTGAGGTTTTGGAGAAAAAATTCGGCAGACGCGGTCTCAAAATGCACCAGTTTTCCATGGGTATAGATGACAGGGATGTAATACCTCATCATGATGTGAAGTCCATTGGACACGAAGAAACTTTTTCCCGGGATATTATCGATATTGATGTGGCTTTAAAAGAAATCTTATCCCTGTCGAATAGAGTTGGCCGCCGGATGAGGCAAAAAGGGGTTACCGGCACAACGGTTACCCTGAAGGTAAAATACAGCAATTTTGTTCAAAAAACCAGGTCTGTAACGCTCCCTGAATCTACTGATGATGGATCAGAGATATATTCAATCGCCTGCAGCCTTCTTAAAAAAACAGAAGCCGGCAGGAGGCCGGTGCGGTTGTTAGGGGTATCTTTGTCTCAACTTGATTTTACTGAACCGGAAGGTCAGCTTACCCTCTTTACCCGGGAAAAAGTATCCAAGAAAAGAAAGAGCCTGAATATTGCGCTGGATTCCGTACAAGAAAAATATGGTTACAAAAGTATCCGGCCGGGAACGCTTGTTACAAAATAGGTGAAATTTGAGCAGAGCAGGGTAAGCGTTATGCTGAAAAAATTAATATTATGCCTGATAATATTCTGTCCGCTCTTTTCCTGTGCCTATACCCCGTCCACAGAAAATATATTTAATCCGCTTCTCTCTCTCGTTCGGTTTTACCAGGGGCCTTTAAACCACCTTTCTGCAGTCAAGAGTGGAGACTGTCCCATGTATCCATCATGTTCAAAATTCAGTGTCCAGTGTTTTGAAAAACACGGTTTGGTTATTGGATGGATGATGACATGCGACCGGCTTATGAGGTGTGGCCGTGATGAACTGAAATTGTCACCAAGGATTATAGTTGACGGGGAATCCAGATGTTATGATCCCGTGCAAAATAACGATTTTTGGCGGTATCATAAGCAGGGATTACTTGAGTGATATGTTATCACTCCGGCAATTAAATACCTCAATATTGTCATTCCGGCGAAAGCCGGAAACCAGGAGGGTACTGGATGCCGGATCAAGTCCGGCATGACGGAGTTAGACTATTTAGTTGCCAGGTTAATATCATAAGCAGGGATTACTTGAGTGATATGTTAAAAGCTTAAGCTTCTTTAATACCTTCTATATCCTCCCTGACGGAAGGTGCAGGGGAAGAGGAAATGATGTTCACAATTCAGTATCATCATGTGAATATGGTGGAGAACAGCAACACAGTATTTTCAATGGTATTTCCCCGATATTTCGAATTTGGTGTGATGTCTCCGGGGCAATGTATATAGAATCACCGGCAGTAACTTTAAACTGTTCATTCCCTATGGTCATTAATCCAATCCCTGCAGTGATGTGATAAATTTCTTCAGTTTGAATATGTTTGTGCAGCAAAGTTTGTGAATCAGCCGGAACAATTGCTTCTGCAAGGCTTTGTCTGGAATTGCCATGTATATCCGGGTGTATGAGTTCACGTATCAGTGACCCATCCTTTGTAGTATACGATATTATTTTATTGTATTCAGATTTTATTGCCATTTAAGTTGATTTCATTAAAGATGCCTGTGCTTTTATTTTTTTTAACATTATCCCAGTAAAAATATTTGCCATTCATAGAAATATAAACCCCATGCGGTAAAGTCTGGACAAATGCCAAAGAACTTCCTAAATTGAATAATCCATCAGAACTGCCGAATTTATATGGTATCATTGCACCGGTTAAAACAATTGTTTTATCTGTTATAGAATTGCCGAGAACTCTTGCAGTCTCAACCATTGTATCAGTGCCGTGTGTAATCAGTATTTTCCCTTCTTCTGCTTTTTTACAATTTTCAAGAATAGTACTTCTGTCAGTGTCAGTCATGTTTAAACTATCAATCATCATTAAGGGCGCGATTTTAATATTTAGTCTGCAGCGTCCTAATTCTAACATTTCCGGCAAATGGGTATGTTTGAAAAAAAGTTTTCCATTAAGCTCATTGTATTCTTTATCAAAAGTTCCACCCGTAATAAGTACTTTAATAATCATGGTACTGTCATTACCTCCCGTAACTGATAAATAATGGAAAGGCTGACATCAATCGGGAACCCATCTTCCGAGTGATCAGAACGATTTGTTATACCATCAACACAGCCATTGGCAACAAGATATTCTATGATTGCCTTGGGGTCAAAGATCGTGAACAGGTCTCTTTGAAGCATTTCGCTCATAGCCGCAAGTACTCCATAAACCCCCCAGTTGGACACGGTTGCGATTACCAGTTCATCACAGGTTGTCACAGAAGGAATTATAGGAAGTTTTGACAAGTCCTTAATAATGTTACCCATACCTATTTCATTGCCCCCATCTCCGAAGGCAAGAGTGGGGCAAGAACAAGATTGAAAAAACAAATCACATTTGGCAACAGAGTCGGTGATATCCTGTTTTTGCATATTATAATAACGCCCATCTTGAGTTATACCCGGACGTTCCACCGAAACGACAAGGGTTGGATGGAATTCATTAAGTATGGATTCCACTATTGAGATGCTGTCTTCCCACTTCAAAACAGGAATCTCTTTAGTAAAGTAGTCATTTTTGAGAATCCTGGATATTGGAGGCGCACAAATGAATACTGGTTGATATCCAAGCTGTTCAAGAACTTTGTACAGGCCAATCGCACCAATTGGTCCATCAGTTTCAAAACGATCGCCTACAGGAAAACCTGTACCAATCAGTACCGTTCCCGGATTATTAAGGATTAATTTTGCTGCACGAGTGCAATAACCTTCCGGGATAATATTTCTGACCAGGTCTATTCCCCGGGAGCTGTGTGTAAGAATGATATCTTCAAAATCTTTATGATTATTATTCATAGGTTGAGGTTTTGGGAATCAATGAAAGAATATATTACTCCGGCAATTAAATACCTCGATATTGTCATTCCGGCGAAAGCCGGAATCCAGGAAGGTGGCAGTAAATTAAAATCTCTGGATGCCGGATCAAGTCCGGCATGACGATCTGTGCGGGGGGTGCCGGGTAGCCGGCATTCCTACCGTGGCTATTTTCGCCGGCTTTTACGGAGCGCAGTGTAGTAGAAATCCAGTCCAAATGAGTCTTTTTTAAAATCTCCATGTCATCATTCCACCTATGCCATTACCACTCTCTGGTAAATTGAGCTGGAACATAACTTTATCCTTATTTCCAGTCATGAAAGGGAGAAAAGAGTCTTCTTTTTGAAAATAGTCAGTGATGGTATTCCCGAGAAAATCGAATAAAAATGCAGTGGCAATGCCCAAGCCTGCCTGAAATACAGTATGATGGTCTCCCTCAACACGTTGATAAGCAACAACCCCTACAGATAATGCTGAAGCTCCCTTCACCCAATAATTGCCGGGGTAAAGCCGCCAAAGTTTAATAGCTCCGGCAGTTGTGACTGAAACATGAGATGAGATCATCCCTTTGCTTTTTCCTTCCTCTTCTTTATCACTTGGTCTCCGGCCAATAGAAGTGTCTGAAAATGCACTCTTCATCCCTTCCACAAATAATTCTTGAGAGACAACTTGCAGAAGAAATATTCCTGTATCTACAGGTTCTTCACGCATTAAGGAACTTCCGACGGCAATTACCGGAGTTGCAATACAGAGGGTGTCGCTGATATCGCTTAATGTTTTGTTGCCCTCTCCATATGCCAGTGAAGGCGTGAACACACCACATAACACATAAAATATACCAAATACCAATGCTAACATTGTCTTCATAACGTTTCCTTTCTATTTGTTTTGTTTGAGTATTGGTTGTAAATTTCCTGATTAGGGTAATGGAAATCTATTTCTATTGTTGTCTGTTTGCCATCTTATATCAGAATAGTATGGAAAAAAACAAGCTAAAATTCAGGCCCGGTTGCCGGCTAAGGCTCCCTGGATCAGGTTAGGAGGCTGTCCGAGAATGGCTATTTTCCCCAATCTCTGCGTCAGGCTCAAATTATAATCCTCGAAATACTTCAATGTATTCCTGTGGTTATAATTTTCGCCTTTCTTGATCTTGGAAAGAATATCTCATTCTCGGACAGCCTCATAGGCAGATCCTGTTAAGATGGGGGCAGACCACACATTTAGATAAATCTTATCGGACTACTTGTTATTGAGTAATAATTTTGCGCCGAAACCTACAAAAATAATTCCCGCAAAACCTTCTAACCATTTTTGTGTCTGATGATAATAGTGCCTGAAAATTTTTGATGAAAATATTAAAACAACAAATGAATACCATGTCAGGGATATTACGGCCATTAAGGTTACAATTAATATGCCAGTAAATACTGTAGGTTCTTTTGGTAAAACTGATGCAAATAAACTTGTAATGAACATAGCTGTTTTGGGATTAGAAATATTTGTTATTAGCCCTTTCCACCAGTTTGAAAAATTGCTTTGAGAATTTTCATGCGGGATATCCGATTTAGCGCCTGATTTACATGAATTTATGATCAACATAATTCCAAGATAAATAATGTAACATCCTCCTCCTATTTTTAAAGTAGTATAAATCCAGGGTGCTGCAATAAAAAGATATGCAATGCCGAAATACCCGGCAAATGACCAAATAATCGTTCCTGTACAAGTCCCTAAAACGACAAATATTCCAGCTAAACGTGAGTGTTTGGCCGTTGCCTGTGCTGTAATAAAGAAATTTGGGCCAGGTGTAATAACAGCAATGCTCCAAATCGATACAACGCTTAAAAGGGTAAATGTTAGATTCATGACTGTTTGTCCTCCAGTTAGCGGGATAAAATGAATCTTGTTAGTGCTGACAACCGGAATCACCATCAAAAATGGAGCAAATGCGGAACTTTCGCCAGGTGAATTTTCTTGTTACGAATATTATTAACCTGGCAATTAGATAGTCTAACTCCGTCATGCCGGACTTGATCCGGCATCCAGTACACGCCTGGATTCCGGCTTTCGCCGGAATGACAATATTGAGGTATTTAATTGCCGGAGTAATATCCACTTAAATTTCATTTTATGATTACTGAACGCTATTAAGATAAATCTGCACATGCGCGATTTTATCATCTCTAAATGTATAAAAAGCCGCGCATTTACCATAGAACACATCCCCTTTTTTTCTTGGTCCCAGATAATCCGTGTCCTCAAAACACTTCCATTCTATTTTAAGTTCAACGGCCATTTTCCCTTCGATGCTGATGAAGTTTTTCAACTGGAGAGTCTCGTGTATGCCGGTATGTCCTGAATTCTTGCCGGAATTCCAGAAACCGACCATCTGTTCTTTTCCTTTGAATGTTCCTTTTACGGGATGGATAAATTCGGCGTTTGGTTGATACCAGCGATCAAAGAAATTACTCTTGTCAGGTGAATTGTTGAAGCCGTTTTCGTATTTTTCGAACATCTCCTGCGTCATTATCATAGGTGGCTCCCTGCATTTGCTTTTTTAATATTAACCTGGCGACTAAGTAGTCGATATTGGTCATGCCGGACTTGATCCGACATCCAGTAATACCGCTGGATTCCGGCTTTCGCCGGAATGACAAGCTTAAGGTATTTATCCGCCGGTTTAATATATTCAGTTTTCAGATCAATCGCTGTTTCAGCGGCAAAACCAGCCAGTCCAGGCTGGATTGTTCCTCCAGTTTCCACAGTTTCTCGATTATTACGTCCTTCTCGGAGTCGTTGGCGGCAAAGAAGAAATAGGTCTTAAGTTTTTCTTCTATTTCGTGGTCAGAGAGCGGATCATGTGGATCTCCTTTGGGATAATCTCTGTCTCCCCGAATATTCGTTCCATCCTTCAATGTTATTTCGATAACGCACGGGCTTTTCTCAGGATACGCTTTTGTGAGTTCCGGATCGTTCACTATATTAATGCGCTTGAGCAGTTCAACAAGATCAGGATCAGATGCGCGCGATTCGTCAAAGTCTTCATAGCTTACGGGTTTGAGAAGGGCGGTGGCTACGCAATAGGGGATCGAGTGGGTACGTCCGGCGCGGCTGGTCGGGTTATCAGCGCCGGGTAGTGCACCGTTCCGGTAAGCCACTTCATAGGTCTTCACAGTTACTGATTCGATGGCTTTTTTGTCTGAAATTTTTGCGGACAGATCAAGCGAAACATCAATGGGTGTTTGACAGAAGACCAGGGCGGGCCAGCGTTTGAAGATAATACGCCCCAAATCGGGCGTCGGCTCAAAAAACGATTCGACATGGGGAAAGAAGTGGTTGACGCCGGCATTGCCCTCGTAAATCTCAGCCGGTGCCTGAAAACCGGCCAGCGCCAGTTTGGCCGCTTGAAGCCCCCGAAGCGCACATGAAGCGTAGGTACAGTGCTTCCAGTCGGTTATCTGCCCAATGCCTGCCTGATTGATATCCAGCCCGAACATGCCCGCGATCCGCTGAACGTTGACAAGCTGTTCCTCTGTGCACCCCAAAACATTCCCGATCGCCAGTGCCGTGATAAACGTGGCAGCCGCGTCGTGATCATAATTCGCGGGTTCAGGGTTGTAGTATGAACTGAAAGCCGCGGAAAGATAGAACATGGTATGAACTGTTATAAGCAGTTGCGTACCGTTCATTTTTCGCCAGTCGGCAAGGATGAGAGCAAGGGCGACATTATCCGAAGGATGTACACCTCCCATGTTATTTGGTGAAAGATAGGTGCTGAGCAAATCGCTCCTGCGAGCCATGATTGAATTCACAAAGAACGTATCTGTAAAACTTCCACGCTTTTGTATGCCCCAAATGTCCAGATCCGACCCGGAAGCCTCGCCCGAAACCAGCCGGGCGAAATTCAGCAGCATCTCCCGGTCATTAAGAGAACCACAGATGGATGCAAAAGAATCCATAATGTTTCTCTTCATGATATGCCGAATATTGCCGTCAAGGTTTTCGCAGTTCAGGGCAGCAACTCGTTTGGCAATTATTTCTTCCAACAGCATTTCAGTCTCCTTTATCGAAAAATTTGAAATAAACAAGACCGGAGCAAATCTTTCGTTCATCGTTTAATTATCTTTTAATTAAACCACGGGCTATGCCCGTGCGACCCCGGGAGGCTGTCCGGGAATGGCTATTTTCTCTTTGAGCCGTAGGATCTATGAGCCGGAGGCCCCAATCTCTGCGTCAGGCTCAAATTATAATTCTCGAAATACTTCAATGTATTCCTGTGGTTATAATTTTCGCCTTTCCCTCCGGGGCGTAGGCCCTACGGGCCGGAGGCTTGATCCTGGAAAGAATATCTCATTCTCGGACAGCCTCCTATAAGGTTTGACCGTTTCGGCGGGACATGAACAGTTTTTTCTTCAGGAAATTATAAAATGCTCACTGCCATCCTTTAAAAAAGAGGCGATATTACTTCGGCAGTTAAATACCTCACTGTCGTCATTCCGGCGTAGGCCGGAATCCAGGAAGGCGGAAGCAAATTAAAATCTCTGGATGCCGGATCAAGTCCGGCATGACGATCTGTGCGGGGGGTGCCGGGTAACCGGCATTCCTGCCGCGGCTATTTTCGCCGGGTTAATAAGTTGCCCGATTATTACGAGTGTGTTCTAAGGAAGAACTAAGCCTCCCAGGGGCTTCATCAGACCACGTCTCTGGGCGTGGTGGGTGATTTACCCTTATTTTTCTATGTTTAATTATATCAGGATAGTATGGGAAAAGGCAAGCCGGAATTCAGAATCGATTCCCGGTTAAGTCTTCCGGATCAGATTAAAATGATTTCGGGTAAATCCTTGAAGGATTTGATTTTTCTAATACTCTTTTGGCATTTCTTTAAGTTTAGCGAGGGAAAAGACAGGCCCGTCCTTGCAGACATACTGGTCTCCGATATTGCATCGGCCACATATACCGATACCACACTTCATACGCATCTCAAGAGAAAGAATGATCCTCTCGGGAGGGAACCCCAGTTTCTCTAACACAGGCTGTGTGAATTTGATCATAATTGGAGGGCCGCACACAATAGCAATGGCGTTTTCCGCACTTGTAATCTTCTGTTCCGTTATAGTCGGAACAAACCCTGTATTGTATTTCCAGTCAGGATCATCCGTACCATCCACAGTTATATTCATGTTGATATCATCCCGTTTTTCCCACTCGGCCAGTTCTTCCCTGTAAAGCAACAAACCCGGATTTCTTGCCCCGTAGACCACGGTAATATCCTTAAACTTTTTCCTGTTTTCCGGGTTAAGCATATACACAATGCTGGATCTCAGGGTGGTAAAGGCAAACCCGCCCCCAATGATTACCACATTCTTCCCCTCCATCTCTTCCCAGGGATACCAGTTGCCGAGGGGCCCACGGATGCCCATAATATCGTCTTTCTGCATGTTGTGCATATGGGTGGTCACAAGCCCTACCTTGTTAATCGTAAAGGTGACAAATCCCTTCTCTGTAGGCGAAGATGCAATACCTATGGGTATCTCTCCCTTTCCGGGTACGGAAAGCTCAGCAAACTGGCCGGGAATGTAGGAGAACTTTTCTTCATCTTCAGGGTTTAAAAAGATAAACTTGAATGTCTTGAGATTCCTGTCCTCAGTTTCTGTAATGATATCATCTACTCGAACCGGATAGGGTAAATACGGATTTTCCAATGACATTTTCTCCTGTTATGTAAGTGAACCAAAGTGTTTAAAGTTTGAAAAAAGGAACTTGATTTCTTAGGAAGTTTTTCCTAAGCGGTGAAGTTCCGCCCATACGGGATATTGAATTGTGAACGCAACTTTAGGGTTTAGTCACTTCAAAATTATTCATTATATCTGCTACTTCCCGTATATCTATGTTTACCGGGCAGTATCTGACACAGCGGCCACAGCCTGAACACTGAATACCATTATTATATTTGTCCACATAATATTTGAGTTTGTGCATAAATCTCTGGCGTACTCGCTGGACCTTATTGTCTCTGGGATTGTGTCCTGAACCGTGGTGAGTAAATAGCGGGAACATGCAGGAATCCCAGTTTTTGATACGGTCTCCTTCCTTTCCAAATACCTCATCCTGGATATCAAAACACCAGCAGGTGGGACATAAGTAAGTACATGTTCCACAGTTGAGGCAGGCAAAGCCAGTATCATCCCAGAAGGGCGCTTCAAAAAGTTCATTTATTACCTTAT
>Ga0233410_10000697_pt1 | contig 10079 bp, 14 predicted proteins | sample Na_anoxic_1_MG_FD_179869 | JGI IMG/M metagenome (GOLD analysis project Ga0233410, IMG submission 179869) | Seawater microbial communities from Saanich Inlet, British Columbia, Canada - Na_anoxic_1_MG | ecosystem: Environmental > Aquatic > Marine > Inlet | place: Canada: British Columbia...
GTCGAGACGGTCCCATTTTTTGCCCATGAACTCCAATCCGTGGTACTATCCGTAGGGCGGATCAGACACCAACGCTCCGACACTGGCTTCGTCAAGGCCCTTCAAGACCTCAACGCAGTCGCCGTGTCGGAGACGGAGGGTCTGAACAGCCCTACGGACTGAATCTCCTTTACTCATGCGAGTCTCCAATGATTGAAAGAATGTGTCCGGTCTGCTCCGTCGTCTACAAAGCCGACCCCAAGCGGTTGAAGCATGGGCGGCAGACAACGTGCTCCCGCAAGTGCTCCTACGCTCTCCGGGGAGCGAAGAAGGACAGGAAGGTCACGGGTCCGTGTGGTGTGTGCGGACAGCCTGTCAGCCGCAGCCCCTCTCATGTGAAGGCAAAGAGTGGGGCGCTTCTGTGCTCCCGCGAGTGCCACTACAAGGCTCGCTCCACGGGGCTTGTGGGTCGTGAGGTCACGACCCCCTACAACATCCCCGGCTCCGTGCGTGTCGCGCAAGCGGAAAGGATGCGAGAGGTCAATGCCGTCCGCTGGGCGGCTGTGAAAGGTCGTACAGGGAAGGTTCCCGTGCGATGGCCTTCGGGCAAGCCGGGGTGGACCGAGGGGTGCCCTCCCGAGGTGAGAGCAAAGATCAGCATCGGCGTCACCAAAGCGATTGCCGAGGGGAGGATCAATCGGGTGTCCCAACTGGAGATTGCCGTGGGGGAGGTGTTGGACTCTCTGGGCATCCCCTACGACCACCAACATGCCATCCGTGACTCCGCTGGTCGGTTCATCGGCGTCATCGACTACTACCTCACCGACCACGGTGCGGCGTTGGAGGTCAACGGAACCTACTGGCACGCCGATCCCCGCAAGTACCCGAACGGCCCTGTCCATGCCTCGCAGGCACGCACGGCATCCAGATACCAACGAAAGAGCGAGGCGTTGCATCAGAGGGGCATCCCGTTGATCGAGGTCTGGGAGCAAGACTTCAAGGCCGACCCGGAAGGTGCAGTGAAGGAAGCGTTGAGCCAGTTGGTGTGATCCTGCATCCCGTCCTCCTACAAGCCGAACAGGTCGGAGACGGAGGGTCTGAACAGCCCTACGGACTGAATCTCCTTTACTCATGCGAGTCTCCTACTTGCTTGAAGAACCGGGAGGCTCCTCCAGTGTCTTTGTACGGCGTGATCATCCGTTGCTTCAACCCATCCTCGTAGATCCCAACCCTGCGGTCATGCTTGGTGGGTGATCCGCCGCTCGGACGATCTCCGCTTTGTTCATCCAACACCTTTACGGGACACCCCGGTTCGCAGATCCAGTTGGCTACCGTTTCGGTGCCGTCCTTGTCTGCGTGTCCCTCGTGATTGGTTCGGACACCTTCATGCCCTTTGCTTGAAAGCAGGTTGCCGGGGTCGTTGAACCTTGACCCGGAACCGCCTGCCCGTGGGCCGGTCCCCTTGACCTTCTTCGTACCTTCACACCGACAGCCGTCGTGGTGCTGGAGGATCACGTTGGCAGGCCATCGACCCGATACCGAACCTGCGACCCATCCCGATCCCTTCTCATAAGGATCAAACTTGGACAGAGTATGACCACTGCTCGACATTTTCGACCCGCCTCCAAAGTAGTCGGTCGCTCCAACCCGAGATGCGTCGATATTCAACCCACCACAGCCGTGCTTGAGCACGTTGGAGGCGACGGTTCCCTCAGACAAGGGCTTGCGTAGGACGTGGATCACTCTCATTCCTCACACCTCCAAGGCTTCCAAGAGCGCCGTAGCCGCATTGAGATGGGAACCCTTACCGTCGAGTAGCGGTCGAAGCAGAGGCCACACACGGGCTGTCTGAGGCTTCTCTGGAGCACGTTCCGCCATGACCTCACAGAAGCCCTGCATGAGTGCCTGCCAATCCTTCTTGCGTTCGTAGAGGACGCTTAGACAAGCCGCTGTGTCCTGCTTCTCCCACGCCGAGAACAACGCCTCTGCATACTGGTCCACAAAGGGTGACACCCACCGCTCGTCAGGGGGGCACCATCTGTCCAGGGATCGAGATCGAATCGTGCCGATGACCCCGCCGAGGTAGTCCGCCCACAGAACGATCTGCAAAGGGGCGTCCGTCAGATCCTCCAAGGTCTTCAATAAAGCATCCCCAGCTTCCGGGGTTGCCCGGTCCAACGGACCCACGATGACGACGGGCAGTTTATCGCCCACCCCAGCGTCTTCGGAGAGGGTCACAATCAGCCGGGAGTCTGCTACCTTGAGGCCGTCGTCACCGATTGGCTCCGACACAAGACGGCCAAGCTGTGCTGCGTGGGCAACAGCTTCCCCTCTGGCCAGAGGGCCATGAAACAAGATCGGTGTGCCCATCTATCGATCCACGACAACGCGACACTCAATGAATCCACAGCCCCAGTCGCCATACATGACGTGCCCCCAACAGGACAGGGTGGACACCACGAAGAACAAGGCCATCAAAGCCACGATGGTTTTGACCTTCAACTCCGCAGTTCTCCGTTGGTCGGCAGCGGTTCGTCCTTCTGGGCTTCGTTCGTACATGCCCATCAGAACAAGATCGAGAAGATGTGCTTGCAGCTTAGACAGCGGTATCGAATCATCCGGCTACCGTTGATCTTCCGAATCATCTCGACCGTGCATTGCTGGCCTTCGCAACTCTGTGCCGCTCGACAAGCGATCCAGACAACCTTTCCAATCTGACTCTCCGCCATAGCCTCTCCCTCATAGGAGACAGATACCCGACAAGCGCGGGAGGTTGACCCCCTTTCCGAGTCAGAATCCAGCCGACTCCGCCTGCTCATGGATCAAGAGGCTGTATTGGAGTACGAGATCCAAGGCGTCTCCACAGCGAGGTGCGTACAACCCCCCTGGAATCCGAGTCGAGGATCGAAGGTCGCCAACAGTGGCTCCCGCTTCATAGGGGATCGTCCCGTCTGGCCCATAAACATCCACAGGCAACGACAACACATCACCGAGATCACGGAGAACCCCTCTCCAGTCAGTGACTCTTTCATCAGCCATCAATGGGACTACGACTGACTGCCACTGAGTCCAATGAATCCAGACAGGAAGGATCTGGTTCACCCTTGGCCTCAAAGAGTCAGGCAGGGTCTTTATGCCGACAATGCCGACAGCAGGTGCGGGATTGGATCGATCCGTCTTGGGATAAATCGGTCCTGCATATCCCGAGACAATCAGGAATAGAGGGATCGGTAACAGGCTGGCAAGCTCATCAGCCGTTTTGATAGGGGCTTTTCCCCCTCGATAGTCAGTCCTGCCCATGATCGATCTCCTACACAGGAGACACAGGAATAGACAGACTAAGGATTCTCGGTCGCAGTGCTGTAGTCAGGAGTCGTTGTCTTCGTGGTGTTCGTTGTCTTACTACTATGGTGATTGTTCTTACTGGTCGTATGGGTCTTGTTCGTATCGGTGTTGGTGTTCGTGGTGGTGTTCAGATTCTTGTTCATCTTGTTCTTGATATTAAATCGGTCAACCTACGGTTTCCCTACAACTCCTAAACCTAATGATCTAAAGATCATTACCTTTAAGGAGTGCTCCCTTCGGGAACTCATATGAGTCCACCCAGTCGAAGGATGCTGAGGATTGTCTCGTGGTTGAAGAACCCGACCTGTTGGTTCCACTCCATCTCCTGTCTCCTAGACCCCCTCACAGGTTGGGATGTCTAGTTAGATGAGTCAGGTGAGTGTGAACCAAGGCTGGCTCCGTGGACCCGTCCTCTTGTCTCCTGTGTCCCTTGTGAGGGAGAGAGGCAGAAGGGTGTGGGTCAACCCTTGATTAGTTCCATCGCTGTGAAAGATCGTTGTGACGTGAGGCTGTTCCTTGACCTTCGGGTTTCCCCGATCCCGGCTCCCGGTTGGTTCAGACTGCTCACCTGACCGGAATCAGGGCAGAAGTGACCTTGGGGACCAAGACTTCCCATCCGTTAGGACGGGAGCCACGGGTAGCATGTACCCCATGCACCAGAAGAAGGTCAAGCCCGTGTCTAATAATGCCGCCATGCACCCTGTTTGGATTCTGACTCAAGATGGAGCACCTGTGCGTCAGGTGGGGGTTTGGGCCGATGCTGAGGAAGCACTGGTACACACAGCCCGGATCATGAAGAAGATGGGCTGTCCGGCCTTGAGTGCAAGAAATCAGGGAGGGTCGCTCTGGGGGTTGCTCGTCTTTGATCCGACGCACTCGTTCCCTGTCGCCATGTTGATCGAAGGCTCTGTGTTGACGGACCTGGATGGTAGCCCTTCTACGGAGCCTACAGGTGTCGTAGCTACGACACCTTTGATCAGCGAATGATGCTGAACGATTCCCCGGCGTGCTCTTGCACCAGAGCCTCTTGCTGGAGGTAGGCAATCGCACGGCGGAAGCGAGGCTTGTCGATACGGAGATCCTTTTTGATCTCCGTCCACGTTGAGCAAGGGTCAGCGTCAATCAGAGAGAGGATGTGTCCTGCATCGGATCGGATGATCTCCCCGTCTCGGACGCTGTTGCGAACTCGGGTCGTCAACTGACTGATTCGTTGGACGCTACAGCCTTCACGGGCTGCGATCTCGGTTCGACTCGCGCCCTCGACAAAAACAGCGTCGAAAATGGTGAGGTAGCGATCCGCAGCCTCTCGGAATGTCGCTGCGACGTAGCGACGGCCTTCACGAAGGGCTTGGACGCGATCATGGGCCTCTGACACCAGAGACTCGGGTGTCGTCGCCTCAACGACCTCTCTGCCCATTGCGACATCATTGGCGTCGTAGACGATGACGGTGTCAGGAGCGGTCGGGTCCGACCTGATCGATGTGTTCGACATCGTGGTCAAAGGCAGACCTAGAATCTTGGACGCCTCGACCTCCACGTCCGAGCGTTTGCCATAGCCACGGCACACCGGCTCACGGCCCTCATGGAGCATCTGGGCGATGACCTTCTGCCGTACCCAGCCTTTCAGCACCCCCAGCGTCAGGGAACCGTCAGCGATGTATTTGTCGAGGGTGCCCCTCTGGCTCCATTTGGCCAGACACTCCCCAACGGTTCCGAGGAGATCGTCTTGATCCTCATAGGGGAATCGTCGAGCAAGATAGGAGACTATCTTGAGATCAATGCGACGGGTGACAAGCTGTTCCTCGACCCAACGGCGTGTGAGGGTGGGAACAACAACAGGACTTGCAGGCGACTTTTGCATTGACTCTCCGTGCTCGCAAGGCGAGGCAGGACTTAGGGTAAGTCGTGTCGTGACAGTGCTCTTTTCGAGCGGGTCGTGACGTGACTCCCAGAGAATAGGAGATGCCCTCAGCCCTGTCAACCCGTAAAGTGGATCAAAGTGGATTCTTTTTCGAGTCGCTTCCCCGTGGCCTTTTCCGGTCGTTTGGCAACGGCTCATGGGGGTGTCTCGGTAGACAGTCTATGGACCTCAAAGGCGCATAGGAGTCTCACTCATGGCACTAACGCGCACAGCATCCCTAGCTCTGACCCGGCTTGCGGCATTTTATCCTTCCGGCTCCTCCGAGCGTCGTGTCCTTCTCGCTTACCTCAAGGCAGCGGGCGCTGGTGAAGACCACCATGCCCGGATGCAGTTTCTTGGTGGCCTGATGAAGCAGACTGCTGACAAGGCTCAGAGGAACGTGACGAAGGGCGACACGCAGCCCTACATCGCTGCGATGCTAGAGCATGGCTTCAAGCCAGAGGTTGCGGAAGCGTGGATGAAGCGCGGGACGGATTTCGGTCTGTACACCGTTGTGCAGCGTGCAGCGGCAAGCCAGGTCGGTGGAATGTCCGAGAACACCAGCCCCGGTGCGAAGGGTGTATCCGGTGAGGACATTGCCCAAGTCATGAGCTTCGGCTGCATTGAGTACCCCGGCATGATTTACGACCGGAAGGAGAACAAGTACAAGGATCGTACCTCTCCTGCCTTCCCGAAAGGGCAGAGCCTCTACTACCTGATGGGTGTGCAGTTCTTGAAGGGCAACAAGACTGGGGGCCTCCGTCAGTTGAAGGGCCTCCTGGCCTCGTATGCCAAGAGCCGTACCAAGAACTGGCTCTCCAGTGTGGATGCAGGCGCAAACGTCAAGTTTGAGTACGATCCCGAAGGGCAGTTGATCGAAGACACCGGCAACTACGAGCCGCCTCCCCTTGAGGAGTTTCTCGCGCAGGCATTGTATCTGCGTCAGATCAACAACCTGATGGAACGGTCCCTGGCAAGCTCCCCCGGACAGCTTCGGGTGTGGAAGGGCGTGGTTGACGGCATGAAGAAGAACAAGAATGTCCTCAAATACAAAGAGAAGGGCGCAGGCAAGGGCGATCTGACCATCGAAGCCAAGAAGCTGCGTGACCACATGGTCGAGATGATCGAAGCCGAATACGGCGACGGCGAAGTAGACCCCACGACGGACAAGCCGTACATCGACGGTGTGCCGACAACGCAGGGGCTTCAGAAGTCTTTCTCCAAGATTCTCCCCAAGATGCTGGCGGCGATGGAAGATAAGCTGGCGTTGGGCGTGAAGGGCCTGTCCTCTAAGGAGAAGGCGTTTTTCAAGGACCGCGACATCGCAGAAGTCTACCGAGACTCGATCCGGCGTCGTGCTTCCCGTCAGATCAATGCCTCTGAACGCTCTGCCATGATTCGATTGGCGGCAACCCTGCCTGTGGGATCACCCGAGCGTAAGATCATCTTGGCTGGCTGTGAAAAGATGAAATCCCCAGCGATGGTCCAGAACTGCGAGGACATGAAGGCTGGTAAAAAGCCCGGCAAGGGCAAGTCGAAGGCGAAGTCCGACGACAAGAAGGACGACGGCAAGATGCCAGCCGACCTCTTGGAGAAGTTCAAGGCGAAGAAGGCTGCCCCCAAGACCGCCCGCCTGATGAAGCGTCAGGAGAAGGTGCTTCAGAAGTACCTCGACTCCGCAGGCTCACGGGCCGTGTCGGACTATGACAGCCTCCCTTCCAGTGTCCGTTCGGCACTGGAGCGCATCAAGGACGGCGAGTCTTTGTGGTCGGATGTGGAACGCTGGTTGGGCGACAACAACAACCCCCACCTGGCTCGTTGGGCCAAGAAGGAACTCCCCGAGGCTCTGAAGAAGAACCAGTTCACCTCCGAGGACAACCCGAATCCCAAGGGCAACGACAAGGACGGCGACGGCAAGACCAATGAGCCGAGTCCGGTCCCGAAGAAGGCTGCACAAATCAAGGTTCCGCTGACGTTCAGCAGCCCCGACCTGTACTGGAAGCCCAAGAAGAAAAACGACAGGGGCTATGTGGATGGTGGTGCTGCCGTCTCCAAGTGGATGCGAGAGCAGGGCGGCGGCAGGGAACTCACCTACATCGACGGGAAACTGCACCACCCGAAGGGTGATGTCGTCATCAACGCTCCGGGGTCGCTGGTAGGTCAACTCACCGAGAAAAAGAACTTCCGCTTGGCGGCTGACTCCAAGAAGGGTGCTCTCATTCGACTCGCTGCCACACTCCCGGTCGGCTCCTCCGAGCGCAAGACCATCCTCCGCTTGGCATCGGAGTAGGGCGGGTACAGTGCCCAGACGAGATCATCTCTACGGGAACTCCAATGCCGATTTACGCTTTTCACTGTGACGACTGCGACTCTGATTTCGACAAGGTACTGCCGATTTCTCGGTATAAGGAACCTCAGAACTGCCCTGGTTGTGGCACGGGTCCAGCGAGGAAGTTGGTGACGGCGACCAACTTCATCCTCCGAGGTGATGGCTGGGCCGGAAAGAACAACCGAATCAAGAACCAGATGGCTAAGAAGAACCAACGCCTCGACGCGAAGCAAGTCGAGCGCAAACGAGGCGGTTCTACCGTGACCCTTGCTCCCAATGTCGAGGGAGAGCGCGTTGAAACATGGTCGGACGCATCGAAGCTGGCGAAAGCAAAAGGCAAAAACACGACCGGCTATGACAAGCGGGCGGCGGTGGAAAAGAAGTGATCGAACCCGAACCTAATGATCTCACGCTCATGGAGGCTGCGACAGTGGACTTCAGCACCGCCTTCGTGAAGTCATTTGTGTTCACGGTCATGGCGGCAGTAGTGGTCTTGCGTTTGTTCATCGGTGTTCGTCAACGCCTCGCCCGTGACCGGAACATCATCGACGCGGATTCGGGGCCTTCATCTCGGTAGCTCGTCTATCGCTCTCCTTTCAGTGTAGGAGAGCACGATATGGCTACACCCCATCTAGGTGAGCGTGGGACAGGCGTGGCACAGTTCATTCTGACGAACCGCCCCCACGTCGCTCAGTATCAGTTCGGCGCTGCGAACACTCTGGACGCCGCTTTCGCTGGCGCGACGACGATGTTCACGATTCCGAGAGGCACTTGGTTCCGTTCTCCGACGCTTCAGTCCAACTCGGTCAGTCGAGTGGCAGAGAACTTTCGAGATCGCACGGTCGCTCAGGTCAACTTCGATGATTACTCATCGGCTACCATCCACGGCGACTCCGGGATCAACTTTGTCCGGGTGACTGAGATTGATCATACAGGTGCGTCTTTGCCTGTCGGCCCTATCGTCGTAGTGCCCCCGGCTAATTTCTTCAGCACCGCCCACCGCACCATCTCTCTGTCGGGCACCGCTCCTGACGTTGCTGTTTTGGCGACAGGTCTACCGCCCTCTGGGGCAATGGTGATCTCATTTCCTCGGATGCTCGATAACATCACGATATCGAACGGTGACCTTGCCGACGTGCTGTACGTTGCTTTGGATGCAGGAATGCCCGAAGCAATCTTGGCCGCAGGAGCTACTCAGACCTTCGCTTTTGGCGGGACCGCTCTCTACTTTCACGGTGACGGTGGCACCGTAGACTTCTCCCTGACTGCCACCGTGGTCAGCGGACTTCGGTAATCATTCGATAAGGCCCTCAATGAGTGAGGGTCCAACCTTTCATCTCACTTTCGGAGTACACATCATGGCCAACGAAGCATATATCTGTCGGATTCGTACCGACCTTTCACACGGGATCGTTCAGATCACGGACCTGAAGCCCAACACCTCTCGTCGGTCCTTGACTTACGACAAGGTTTCCCAGAGCGGATATCTCGGTGATCGCGTCGAAAACGATGCTGTCGTCACCGCCGCAGCCGGTGGTGATGACGTAACCGCCGCTGCTTACGTCGGCCTCGCCGCCTATTTGCTCGACCACGTTGAGGCCACCGGCCTCGGAGCAGGTACAGGCGCTTTCTCGGACGCTGACGCACTCACCGCCTCCACCGCGCTCATCGCAATCGCTGATGCCGGTGGTGCTTTGACCCTGGCGGCCATCAATGTCGCTTTGTCTCTTGTTGCGGCCACCACGGAGCTTACGAGTGCCGGTGGTTCCGCCTCGACGGGTTCGGTGGCTGAAGTCCTCCAAATCATTTCGGGCAACACCTACACCCTCCCAGCGGGTTCCGTCACCGAAACGCCTACGGGCACCTTCAATCCTTCGGTGTCCGGCACGTTCGACGCTGGCGATTACCGTCAGTTGTACCAAAGCGGAGCGTTCTCGATGTCCCTCGGTGGTGGTGATCTTGCTACCCTTACCGCTGCGACCTTCACCTACGGCACGGTTGCCGGTGCCGCAGCCGTCTGCTACGACGATACCGGCGCGGTCCTCGTCTAATCTTGGGCGGGTTGTCCCTCAACCTTCCTCCGATTGCTTGATTTACTTAGCTCCGGGTACGATCTATCGTGCCCGGAGTTTCTCTTTTGATCTCATATCGAACATCTGATCTCTACTACGCGGCGTACCTTCGGGTGGCTGAAGTCCCGTTCCTGGGGGTGGAGCGGGAAGGGAAGCGTGTCGTTTTCTTGTTCGACAGCACAGACGCCTCTTTGTCTGATCTCAAACGGGGGTACTTTTCCGACACCGCCCGTGTCCCGGCGTTGTCCTACGTCCAGGCGATCCGTTCCATGAAGGCACTTGTCCACAAGGCACTCTGAAACGGGGGGCAAAGTCTCGGCTCCTTACGGGTAAGTAGGTAAGCATGAAACCCCTACTCTTATTGGAGGGCCTCTTTGAAGTGGCCCTCAACGATATCCACGTCCACACGGCGGGCCGTGTTCGGCAGAGTCTGAGTACGGTTCTGGGTGATTGG
>Ga0233410_10000698_pt1 | contig 10069 bp, 21 predicted proteins | sample Na_anoxic_1_MG_FD_179869 | JGI IMG/M metagenome (GOLD analysis project Ga0233410, IMG submission 179869) | Seawater microbial communities from Saanich Inlet, British Columbia, Canada - Na_anoxic_1_MG | ecosystem: Environmental > Aquatic > Marine > Inlet | place: Canada: British Columbia...
TTTAATCTCAATATCAAATGCATCACATATGGTTTCTAGTTTATAATCCAACAACCTAAAATCATCAAATAGTATTGTTTCAGCAATCAATGTTTCAACATCAATATGAGGATATAGAAACCAACTACCATAATATTCATCATCATTACGAATAAAAAATTCTCTCAGGAACCTAATATCAAATCCTATATTTTTACCACCTAATATAAGTTTCTGGTTCCAATCAAATCTATCAATATGCTTAGAAAGAAACTCTATAAATATATTAAATGCCTCATCATATGGAATGAACTTAGGATCATTCCTAAGTTCATCCATAGTGAAACCTGTTACCTCTAAAGCACTTTTGGAGACCATAGCACCTTTAAATGGTCTAATGAACAGATTCAGCCTATCAATTTCCTTCCCCTCATATTCCATAATACAAGATAGCTGAACAATAGCATTTTCCCACTCATTAAATCCAGTGGTTTCTAAATCCAACCATAGAACTTTTTGATCACTCATTTGTAATAAGTTCCTTTATTAGCCAACATAAAACACCACATAACATCGAAATTAGAATTATTACACATATCATCACTAGAAGACTAATATCAAATATTTTAAATATTACACAAAGCCATAGAAAACACACAATAACATATAAATAGTATAATTTAAACTTTTTTGATAATTTAATCATAGATATTTCCACCCACTTGATTTACAAATTCACTCTCTGGTTGTTCCTGCTCTTGGTTTGGTTGTTCCGGCTCTTCATACTCTATTTCTGGCATTCTTGGAGCATTCCATATAAAACACATCCATACAGACAAATTACCATAATCTAATTTCCACTCACCAGTTTGAGAACAAAAAGGACATCTTGTTTCGCCCATTTCAATAAGCACATCAGATTTACAATTTGGACAATTACCTACAAACATAAAAACCCTCAATGGATAGATTTTAATTGGCACCCCATTGGTAATGATTCAGGGTTAATTTGAACCGGAAATCTTATATTTGAATCATTTGAATTCACATATATTGAAATTCCACATTTATCCTGATCAATGTGTTCACAATTTGGGACTGTACATTCTCGCTGAACAGAATCATATCTTGATTTATATAGTATTATAGACATTATATATCCTCTGTTAAAAGCTCTTCAGTCTGTACAACCTGCTCACATGGTGGTACATAGTCAACTATATCATTTAGGACATCCTGCACACCATATATGTCTCTGATACAGACATTTTTATGATCTGATACAAACCCATTGAACTTACATTCTTTATTACATCTTATTAGATCTGACATTATCCCTCTTTTCCTTTATTTTAGATTTGATATCATCATCTGAATCTTCTTGGCATTTCCCACATAATACAAAGAATACATTATCAAGAACATATGCACCAGAAATTCCATTATTTTCACATAAATGACATTTCATGATAACACACCTATATTTAAAATAATTTCTGATGATATATCTATATCATCTTTAATATTTAATGTAAAATTATTTTTATTATGACATTCAGGACAATTAACCACAACTTCTCTATAAATTCCTGTTGTTAAAACAAAACAATCATGGCTATCATACCTACCAATATGAGTCTCATTAATAAAATCAACTTTTTTATAACACCATTGACATTTAGCATTAAACTTCACATGACCAACTTTCATTTTTAATCCTCCAGAATCCTTAATGCCTTGTGATACTTCTGTAGTCGGTTAAGGTCTTTATTTGTGACGACCTTCAACCTAGATATACCCATGTTATGTTTCAGATCTTCTATCTTCACAGCAATAATGTCAAGATCTCTAGATTCCTTGATACTGTCAATATAATCAAAATATCTAGTGTTAAGATCTCTTGTCAAAATTTTGATACCATCCACAATATCTTGAGGTATTCCATATTTGATAAGAGCATCAATATCAAATGTTGGATTGTCTTCAATAACATCATGCATCACTGCTATACATTTTGCCCTTTCTGTTTTTACCTGACCCATAACATATAAAGGATGAAGAATATAAGCCAATCCACTTTTATCCACCTGTTTTACATGTGCTATACATGCAGTTTCAATACATTTGTTTAAATCATCTCTAAGCATCAATAATCTCCTTACATCCTGATATTATTCTTGGTTTTGTAAGCCTTGCCCTTCTTATGGTTCCACTTACTGGCCTGTCTGGTGGTAGGGTCAACACCTGCCTCTGAACAAGCATCAATAAAATGTTTGTTCTCTTTGGTCTTCTTGTTTGTCTCTGCCCTGTCTTTATTGGTAACATCTGTATTTGGACCTGTTACCCTATCCCACAAACCATTCTTAAACTTACTTTCCATAATTCTTGATCTCCTCTAAATCTTTTACTGTGTTAATAGATGGACAACATTCACTACATACATAGTGGGTTATTAATTTTATCTTGGAATATCCTTCTTTCTTCACCCAATTATATTGTTTAAATTTGGTACCATGTTCAAATTTAAACTCTCTTTTACACTTTATACACTTTCTCTAGAAAAGTAAAGCATAAAATCTTTTTATTTTAAATTGCTCTACTAGTGGGTCTTTTGGTTTTTTATACATATATTGTATTTCCTATTGTATGAAGACCAAATACAGTATTCCCACTAGGTGAATTGTAACCAATAGCAGTATTTTCGCTTTTCTCTTTGTGTTCTTTACACCATCCATCAGGATCATCAACAGTATGATCTTCAATCCATTGATCAGATAATGGATTTCCTGTTTTGGTGACACCATTTTGATCACATAGAAATATCATCTTTCCTACTATCAGTTTGGATTCACTAAATTTGCAATTGTGGCAATTATCTTTTTGTTTGGTCATATTATCCTCTTAAATTCAATTATGCCATTATCTTCAAGTTCTTGTAATGTCTCTTTGTATATTTCATCTGTCTGATCTCTACTAAATTTACGCCTAAGATCATATTTTATACCATAAAAAACATTATTATACAATGAAGATTTTGCATGACATTTCTTTCTAAATGTGGTTTTACCATTTTTAAATCTCAATTGTCTACCTTGATATAAAATAGCCCATAGCTCATTTTTATCTCCATCAACAATATCAACATATGTTGGATTGCTTAGATTAGCTATCATATCACCAATAACATTTATTTCTGTCATTTTATTAACCTCCCCTGATTTATATGTACCATCATTTATACCAATCAACTTCAATTATACAACAAGGGGTTTTACTATCTTGATAAAACTGAAGGTTATTTTTTGCATGATTAGGCCATGTGCTGGATAGTTCAACCCTCTTAAATAGTATTGGTCCAACACCACAAATATATAGATAACTTTGGTTTGTCCACCATTCAATCAAATATTCTAATCCTTGTGATTCAAATATAATTTCTCTGTCGAATTCACCTTGTAGTTCCTCTGGTTGAAAAATTTTTGATAGTAGTTCCTCTGGTTGAAGAATTTTTGATAAATTTGGTGTAGATCTAATAACCTTTTTCATCTCCTTAATATCCATTGAATTGTCCATATTCATTTCTCCTTTGTGTGTATATGTGCAAAAGTATATCTATATGCAATTTCTGCACATATATTAACAAGTCCATCCATTATTAGAGTAATTGTCTCTTCTTGATCTTCATCAACATAGATACCATCAAACACTTCTAATTCACTCTCTAGTATAAATCTCTTATATTCTTCTTTATATGATTGTATATACTCTTCTTTGTCTGATAGATCAGTCATTTTATTCCTTTAATCAATAATTTTTACAGATTCAATAGAAAAAATAATTTCTACATTCTCAAGAGATAATCCTTCTTTCTCAATAATAATTAGTGTATTAGACCCAGTTTCAACTTCATTGTCAACCCTTACCATATATTCCTTCATAGGATCACATTCATATCTTATAGGTATTTGTAGAAACTCAACTAATGTCATTACATTATTCTTCATAGTTATACTCCTAAAAAATGTATTTGTCAATAATATTCATCAACCAAATATCCCAATATCCTATATCTGTCTTTTCTGGAAAATCTGATACCTTTATTAGATCCTCAACTTCAGACATGAGACTATCTAATAATGGCCCTACCTCATCCCTATAATGTAACTTTCCCTCTTTGATATCAGTTATTACCTTTCTATCCTTCAGTGGAAAAACTAAATCCTTGGTTGATAGTATCTCTCTAAGCTGATATGCAGATCTCACAGCATGAGAAACAGCTTTCCAATCTATACCTTCATTATTTTCAGCTCTCTTTGCTCTATCACCATATGATTCATAGAATCTATCAACAATATCCTTTGCATATGCAACAGTACATGTTTCCTGAATCTTTCTACCACATATCTGATACACTCTAATATTATTTTCTGGATGTAAAAAATCAATATGTTCACCTCTTGGAAGAGCAAACCAATGATCAGCAAGTCTATCACCTTGATTTAGAGTACCAAGATAATCTTTGACTATCCTAGCCGATTTTAACCTAGAGCCTTTTATCCCATATTTTGATGCTTGTCTTCTAGCATAACCAATAAAAGCAGATAGATTTTTAGTATAGAACATACTCCTTTTATTCATTAGGGTTTCCCAAATGGGGTGAGTTTTAATTATATTCTCTCTATTGACATGTAACATATCTAATGCCCCTGTTTGTCCATCACAGGCCAATTTTAGGAAATAGTGTAAGGAATAATACTCTGTATCAGTATCATCTTTACCATTTTTGGATTTGTTATCTCCTGTTGACATATTAATAGAGTTTGAAATTTTACCCAAAAGTATATCTTTCTTAGTGGGTATGAATATTCCTTTAATATCATCATCAGAATCTTCTGTTCTGGTCCCATATAATGTTGAACCAAATTTGACTTCACATATTATATTCTTTTTATTTACCATTCCATATTCCTGTTGGTACTGTTAATATTAAAATCACTCCTATGATTTCAAACCCCATAGCACATAGAGCTATTCCAGCAATTACTATTATTATCTCCATTTTCATTTTCTCCTCTATATTCCCTCTAAAATCTTTCTAACAAGGTTTCCATCTGCCTTGCCTTTGAGATTTGCCATAATTGGTTTCATCAACTGCATGGCATTCTTGACAGATCCAAGATCAAAATTCTCAAGAATATATGTCTTAATCTCTGTTTCATCCATCATTACAGGTAAATATCCCTCAACAACCTTAAGATAATCAGATGTTGGTTTATTATGATACTCCAACATCTGGTTTTCACTCTTATATAGTTGTCTGAGTACACCCAAAACCTGATCATCATTAGGATTCTTAGTGTCAAGTTTATTACTCAATTCAGCAAGAATAACCCTATAAGCTGATATTATTTCCCTATTGGGATTCTTCTTACTATCATTAAAATCATTTCTAATCTGACTAAATAGACTCATTTTTATTCTCCTATCAGTCGAGCTTTAAGACTATTAAGAAGTTGAGTTTTAAGGTTATTAAAACTCTCTTCACTAAGTGTTATAGTTTTACCATCAATAACAATATCATGAGTATGGTTTATAGCTTCAAATCCTTGTATACCTAATTTATTCAATTTAATTTCAACATTTGGTTCTGGTTGTATAATTTCAAATATATCTCTTCTAACAATAACACAATCTGAACCAGTTTTGAATACACAATCTGAACCAGTTTTGAATGTACAATGTGAACCAGTATCAAATGTACAATCTGAAAAAGTTTTGAATGTACAATCTGAACCAGTTGTGAATACACAATCTGAACTAGTATCAAATGTACAATCTGAAAAAGTTTTGAATGTACAATCTGAACCAGTTTTGAATACACAATCTGAACAAGTTTTGAATGTGCAATATGAACCAGTTGTGAATACACAATCTGAACTAGTATCAAATGTACAATCTGAACCAGTTTTGAATACACAATCTGAACCAGTTTTGAATACACAATCTGAACCAGCATCAAGTGTACAATATGAACCAGTTTTGAATATGCAATGTGAACTAGTTTTGAATGTAATATTATTCATACTATTAAAATCTAATACTAAATGAGATTCATTTGTTAAAAAAGTTTTTGTCTTTTCATCCCAAGTATATAAATCTGGATTTAAAGGTAAACCATTTTTAGTTACTGAAAAATTCATTTTATTTCTCCCTATTGAATTCATCTTTATCCTCAAATCCAGTTCTTATCTCAATATCCATACACTGAGAACAAGGTGTTGGTGTATCAATATTAGTAAATTTGCATTGAGTGCAATTCTTACCATGTTTATACTCAATCAAATCTACAATATATTTATGTTTCTCAACACAATCCATCTTTGTAAGATCTGGAATTTCCTTAACTCCATCTAGTGATTCCACAACAATATTTGTCTCTACATCAAGCCTTAAATTACCTGATTGTGCATATTCCTTCAACCATTGCATAATTGCATATTCTTCAACTGGACTATCTGCACCTACCTTAATTACACCATCTGATGTCATCCGTATTCTCATTTTTTTCTCCTATTGTAAAAAATAACCTATTGCCATTAAAGAACTACACCAAAGTACAAACCAAAACCCATTTTTACACAATTTAATCATATTGTCAATATCTTTACTTGTAAATAGGATTTAATTTTTTCCCTACATTTTGATATCCTACAACATACCACCAACTAAACTTGCCAGTATCATTATCATGCTGTATTTTTACACAATGATTGTCATATTCAATTCTGATTCTTGATACTGGCAATTCAAAATATTTTATTATCATTGCACTCCTCCTTGATTAATAACGCTTTATCTAAAAATATATATTCACAAACTTCATGCGTTGATAGTTCATACCAACCCTTTTTTAAGCATCTTTTGGGGGAGAAATTAAACCTTCTCATATCCCAACTAGCCTTGTAATAATAATCTTCTGGGGTTATAATATATTTATTTTCATAATCTTCAACATTTGTTATGTTAAAATTAAATCTACGATCTTTATTATTATCGTAATGATATGTGGATGTATGTTTTTTGGCTGTTAATACTACCCTATCATCATAAGACATAATGGTAATATCAGAATAAAAATCATATCCTTTATTGATAACTGAAAGTGGGGTAAAAGTCCCTCTACCCCTAGATATTTCTAACATTCCTAATAGATAATTAAATTTCTGTGGATATGTCATTTTTATTCTCCTTGAAAGTGGTTAATATCATCTACGATTTCTATGAGATAGCAAAAGGATGAACATTCATCTCCAACACACGTTTTTGGGTCAAGATCACAATGTGGACAATAATCACCATATTCACCAACTACATGTTTATACCTTTTTCCATTTTCATCAACATATTCCAATTTTTATTTCTCCTTTGAAAGTGGTTAACTCCTAAACTCAATTACAGACTACCAAATCATTATTTCATTGTCAACCTATTTTTTCATCTTTTCAAGATTCAAAATAATCCCAAGATTTTTGAATCTACCCTTAACATATTCAAAATCAGACTCAACAGGATAATCATGATCTGTTATGAGATGATATAAATATGATTCATTATCTTTCATAACATATGGTTCAAAATGACAATATGGGCATAATGAACCTTTTGTCAACATAGCCATTAGTCAAACTCCTTTAAATAAATTTATATATTCTTCCTTTATATGTGATTCACCCCTAGCTTTTAATGCTCTTCCTATCATACTATTAAATCCACCATGCATATTAAACATTTTCCCTCTTTTATAGCTTTCAGATAACCATTCAATAAATCCATTTTTATCCATATCTCTATATTTTTCATCTGCTGTTCTCTTTTTTGGTTGTATAGCTCCCATCATTATAATCTGTTCTTGTATCAAACGGTATCTTCCACTCACTTTTTTAGGTATTTGATATTTTTCTTGTATATAACTATATGTTAAATTTTTAATATAATCAAGAATTAATTCCTTGTATTCATCAATTTTGTATTCCTCTGATCTAAATTTTATAGCCCTAGATATATTTCCATTAAAATTTTTATTGTTGGTGAATATCTTACCATTTTCAGAAATATCTTTCATCCACTGAATAAATTCATCCTGTGTCATATTAATGTATTTTTCTTTGGTTTTTAATCTTGATTCCTTTATCTTATGTGCCTTTTCTGTTGAACAAGGATATGATTTTCTATCTTCTGGGTAATCTATTTTCACACCAGTTTTCTTTTCTATCATACCTTTTCTAGCTTTTTTTATTGTTTCTTCACTAGCACCAAAATAATATTTACCTTTAAGATCTGGTCTTTTCTTACCCATTTTAGCCTCACTAATTTTTAGTCTAACTTCTGGTCTTTTAGCTGGATTATTTTCTCCTCTATTACACAACCCCATATTTTTTCTTGCAATAGCACAAACTCTTAAATTATTATATCTATTACCTGTGAAATGATCCCAAGTCATCATAAAAAATGCCTTTGACATCTTTCCTGATTTATCGTTATCATGTCCATATTTTCCAGTATAATGTTTCATTAATAAATGATGAGCTATTAAATGTTCCCTCGCAGTAAATTTAACAATCTTGTCGTTTGGTCCAAAAATAGAAACTGGATATACATGATGTTTCTCATAATAACCATATATCTTCTTTCTCTTATATGCCTTTTGGACTAAGTTCTTATAAACTTTTAGATATTCCATTTGATTTTAACTCCTTGTTTTAATTATTTACTTTTAAGGGAGTTAAAATCAAACAAATTATTCAAATTCTTTTAATAATTCTTCAACGTCAACCAACTCCTGTTTCTTCTTCAGCATTTTATTTTTAAATTCTTTTCTCTCCGCATATATACCTTTTAGTATTTTAGGTATAAATCCTTCTTTATTCTTATCAAAATAACAACCATTACCAGCCATGATATAATTATTATTGACTTTTAATTCACCATTTAATATTGATGGGTCTATAGCGTCAGTATTGACAGATTTTCTATCGCCTTTAATTAGACATTCTGGTGATATGTGCCATTGGGCTTGACAAAAAGGATATAAACTATCCAAATCAAAGGAACAGACCCAAGGATATATATCAGGAACAGGCTGTTTTACATATGCTCCTGCAAAATTTTCTCTCTCATTATCTCTTTTTGGTGGTACAAATATGTTTTTCTTCTTGAGGTCATTATACAACATTGCATCCCAAACACCAACAGTTCCAAGAGCATCAGAAAAATTACATAAAGCCTTATATGAAATTGTTGCAAGGATATTCATCAGATTAAGTTTCTGATCCATCAGAGATATCAACTCAACATCAAAAATATTATAATCTATATAGTGTTGTGGATTCCTGAACCATAAATCATTCAGATTATCATATTCATTGTATCTCAGTTTGGTAACATCTAACTCTTCACTAGAAACAAAATCTAAAGAATATGATGATCTAGTGATAAATGTAAATTTCTTATAAATGTCAATATAATCAAGGGTATATACACCACCTACTGTGGTTTTCCACTCATCCCTTCCAAATGGTCCCGTACCTCTAGATAATTCTGTCTTAACAACTCCATATGGTGAAATTTTGCGTATATGATCATCACCATTAAATACCCTATATGATCTTTCTATTATGTATGGGAAATCAAAGTTTTTGGAGTACCAACCAACCAAAATATCAGGTAATTCTTTTCTCATTAGTTTGATAAACCATAGAAAAATGTGTTTCTCATCTGGTGCATGATAGAAACTTATGGTTTTTGGATCAATACCAATCACTGTTTTATTTTTATCATATGGTTTTGTTGATGCTACATAATATTTGTTATTGGTATGATCTTTGATAGCAATAGATGTAACAGGATATAAACACTCTTCGGGATACGGAAACCCTGCCTTATCCATAAATATATTTCTGTTATATGGTACATTGTTATTATTGATATCAATCATCATGAGGGCATTTTGCTCTTCTGGTAGCCATTTTTCATCAATCTCTGGCAATGTCATTTCTGTTTTATCATCTTCAGAACCGACCAAAACCATTTT
>Ga0233410_10000699_pt1 | contig 10062 bp, 5 predicted proteins | sample Na_anoxic_1_MG_FD_179869 | JGI IMG/M metagenome (GOLD analysis project Ga0233410, IMG submission 179869) | Seawater microbial communities from Saanich Inlet, British Columbia, Canada - Na_anoxic_1_MG | ecosystem: Environmental > Aquatic > Marine > Inlet | place: Canada: British Columbia...
TTCTACTATCACCCCTCTATCATCTATTAATAAAGCTGTTCCGTTTCCAACACCAGCCGTGTCCCAAGGCGCCTTGTACCAAACATAACCACCTCTAAATATTTGAGTTTCAGACGTTCCTCCTTTACCTAATACCGGCACAGTAACAACATCGTTTACTTTAGGGTAGGTAGTGCTTCCTGAATGGTAAAATAAAGTAAAGTTTAAGTGTCCTGAAGTAATCGCACAAGCATCAGTAGAAGTTGTTCCAAATTGATCTCCATCCATTGTGAAGGTTCTTTGACCTTGCTCTAATACACTTATTGTTATAGTTACATTTGAACTTGTTCCAAAACAATTTTCAGCATTTACCTCAATAGTAAAGGTTCCAGTATTACGAGCTGTACCACTAAACTTACCTGTTGCTTGATTAAATGTCAATCCTTGAGGTAATTGGTCTGAGTAAAATACTCCACCGTTTACAGAAGTAGTAGTTCCAGATGTAGTAGTGTAAGATCCAGCAGTCTGTATAGTGATTGTGTTGTTAGCAGCTATAGAAGTGTTATTAGCTATATTTTGACAATCTGTCCAACTTATTGTTGCTCCCGCAGCGCCAGCAGTTACTTGAATATTATTACAGGTTCCTATTACGTTGTAGTACGTAGGGTTGTTCGTAGTTTGTAAATTTATATCTACAGCCTGTCCTTGAATCACGTTAATTGCTGATGGTATAGTTATCACAGGAACAGTAGTTTCTGTACACGTAGTACAAACAGAGGTCTCATTTACAACACCATCTCCAGAAACAAATAAATAATAATTTAAAGGACTCGCTATATTACCGTATCTATGGTAAGCATTGTCTCCTAATCTAGATGTTCCAAATGGATTCTCATACAATATATCTCCTTCTTCAGGTAATGCCGCAGCCCCATTATGGTATTTTGTTGTTGTTGGCATAACATCAGCTCTACAAACATAATTAGGCCTAGTCGTATCTAGTACTGATTCCGAGTTTTCATAAACAAATTGAGTAAGTGTAGGCTCAGGAACTGTTATAGAAGCAATGGTATTAGTAGCTGGTGCAGCTCCCTCTCCAAAATGCTCTACTTCAATATCGTAAATTATCTCTTTATTAGACCTTACAAAGTCAATAGTACCTGGTATTTTAGTAGCTGCGTCTCCAGAAGTAGCTACCGTTACTCCATTTTGTTTTAATCTAAATATATTTCCAGTTGCTCCAGCACCACTCACAGGTGTATAAGCCAATGATATTCTTCCTTCTTTATTTCCGAAATCTAACCTACCTTTAGCTACTCCCGCAACATTATTAGTGGCTTCAGGAACTGCAAATTGAGCTGTTGACCCTGAACTAACCTTTCCTCTGTAGTCAATTACCATATACAAGTGGTCAAAACCCGTTCTATTTAAAGAAGGCAATGTTCCCGTCCATTCATCCCCTGATAAAACCGGTGTCATTTCTACCGTAGCAGAGTCGGCTATTACTTCGTTGATTTGGTTCTGAAGATAAACAGTGTTTGTGAGAAGATAGTACATTTTAGTACCTAAACTTGGAGCAAAAGAAGCTCTGTTAGTAGCCCCTACCTGAGAAGCTTTTAACGTAACATCATCTCCAGTAGTTGGATTAATACCAAAACCTTCTATCCCTGTTTCATTTGCAGAGAAAAACACTTCACTATTTTCCACCATTCGCTGATCAATAGCTTGAAAAGACGAACCGGTATTAGAAGAAAAATCATAAGTAACACTTCCTGTTTGTAGACCTGTAGAAGAACCTTTAGTTACTTTTCCTCCAGTATCTCCAGCTGCTAAAACTCCTGTTGTCAATACTTGTTGCCCAGACTGAGTAAATATCTGACTAGTTACAACACCATCACATCCTGTTATATTTAAAGTTACAGCTCTGTTACTAGTACTGGTATTAGCAAGAAACTTAAATGTCACTATCTCACTTCTTGAATTACCATAGCTAGGAGTAATACCATTCATAGTTACCCAGTTAGTGCCATCTCCTGTATCTACTAAAGATAATGTCCACGACTGAGATGATACAATCTCTAAAGTAGAAGTAACCCCTGACTTACCTATCTGAGGAGTAAATCTTGGAGTGAATGAAAAGTCACATGGTGGAGCTGGTGTCGTATTGGATGAAAGTACGTACTGCTCTTTAAATGGATCAATGGCTCCTAGTTTTTGAGTAGTTAAGTTGTCTCTAAATAAATCTTTAAAGTAATCACTCATTCCTAATTGAGATATTTCAAAAATACCATTTAAACCTAACTGCAGTATTGCTCCCCTTTTAGCATCAGTGAAGTACATGTTATTACCCCAAGTAGCAAAGCTTTCAGGATTTTCACTAATACCATATTCTCCACTGTAGGTTATTTGAGTACCTAACACTTGTGGTATAGAAGCAACGCTACCACCACCAACAGCATCAGATAATAAGTTTTTGCCGTACAACACCTTGGACACCTTATCCTCTTGAAATAATACTACGTCTGTGTCTCTTGAGTGCAGTTTCTGAATAGGACCGTATTCTTTATTGACATCTTTGAAATTGGCTAGAGATAAGTTAAACTCATTTAAGTTGTTTACATTGGTGTTTTCTACATATACGCCACTATAAGTCAAACTCGCTTCTAAGTGTTCTTCACCATATTCTTCTATATCTGTACTAGCTCTAGGGCTATTTATTAAATAAGCTTCATTCCATTGACCTTTTATACGAGTAGCTTCTACGCCATTACCAAATGTAAAGCAATTAAACGCAGCGTTCTGTTGCTCTTGTAAAGTTGGGTTGTCTTTAATATTTGGGTTCAAACTTACAATAGCGGGAACAGTGTTGGTTTGGTTTTGAAGATTAGATTCGTGAAGTTTATTTACCTTGTCAATGTTAAAAGTGTAAGGTGTTTCGTAAAATATACCAGTATCAACAGCAGTTGGTTTAGTTTCAAAAATAGGAGTACCGTTCTCTGATTGAGCAACTCTAAATCTAACACTTAAATCTTTTATTTTTAAGCCAGACACCACAGTGCTATTGGTTCCCTCTCCCGTTTGATCTATTACTTCACTAGATCTTATAAACATTACTAATGCGCCATCATAACTATTTCTCTTAGCATAAGTAGGGTAATTTCCTTGATTATTTCCTGCGGGGTTTCCAGATGACTTACTTTGTATAAAAATACTCTGATCAGTTAGAACTGTACTATCTCCAAGTTGATGAAAATATTTTACATCAGAATAAACTCTTCTAAAGAAAATCCTGGAACCCCTATGGTTAATCGTTTTATCATCACTATTTAAATGTGTAAAGGACTGCCAGATATTATCCTCATAGAACCACTCCTCAATATTATCATAATCAGCACTAGCAAAATAAAAGTTATCATTTATAGAACTGGTGTCAATTACACCTTGTTTCAAAGTATCTTCTTCCACCTTGACTTCTATAATAGCGCCTGCTTTTATTGCTTTATCTGTACTTGGGTACTTAATATTTCCATTAGGATACTTATTAAGGTCACCAGGCTGATTTTGAAAAGCGATTACACCTGTAGTTCCACCACCAGCCGAAGCGGGAGCTATAGCACATGATAGTTGTGGAAACTGTATATTCTGTCCATCCGATAAATTACCATTAGAAACTCCTGTTTGAGCAGTGGTTACTTGAAAATTATTTACCCCAAAAGAAGAGTGCACATTAAAAGTCCAGTAATCAAACAAAGTATATCCAGGGCCATCCGGAAATATTATATACATGTTTAAATTATACGCCGGGGTTGGCGGTGTTGCGCCAGATATTAAAGGTGGGTTGGCTATGTGATAAGGTGTTGAATAGTAATCTGAAATTAATAAATTATCATACCAAAGTTCGTAAATACCATTACTAAAGTTTTCTACTTTAAAAGTACCATTAAGAGTTATAGTTATTTTTATTCTAGCATCTCTTTCTGCAGAAGTATCGTGGGGTGTTGGTTTACCAGTTAAAGCGCTTGTTGGCCCAGTATGTAGTTTAACCCTGTTGTTTGTTAAGGAAGCTCCATAATAATGAGGAAAGTCTATTTGAGCAACACCAACGTTTTGAGTGCCATCTGTACCAGTATACACTCTATTTGTTTGTATATATGAAAATACATTAGACTTTTGACCATCTCCATAATCCCCTGTTGTTCCTGAGCCATCCCATTCTCCCTCGTATTGATCTATACTTAAAGCACCTCTGTTATCGGATATCTTAAAATACAAACCAGGGAATTCACTACCACCTAAGAAATCCTCTTCCTTAACTTCTACCTCTAAAACTCTGAACTGCTGACTAGAATTAGTAGCAATACCATTAATGTTTTTCATGTAAACGAAGCTACCTACATCTACCTTGTTTACTTCTGGCCTCTGTATGAAAAAATAAAAATCCGTACCGTCTCTGTAAAATATCACTGGAAATATAGTGGCATAATTATCCGACTTTCCTTGTTTAATATAAATTCTATACTTACTAGCAAATTCTGGAGGGCTGTGATTTATACTTACCCTTAAGTCATTTATTGTATCTGAATTAGCCGGTGGTATATATAAAGTATTGGAATCACTGTCTCCTTGAGGATTAGAAACATTAGGCGTTAAAACAGTAGACATCCTACCATAATCATCCAAGTAAACTATTCCTACCTCATAATCTCTATCACTATGGAAACTGGGAGTACCCACCTGAGAAGTCTCTTTAGATTCTAGAGATAATGTAAAGTCTATTGCTAAGTCTTCTCCCCACTGATTCTTTAAATCGTAACCCTGTACGTAATTTCCGTATATTAATCTACTTCCTATTATTTCTTGTGACTTCGCCTTTCTTGGAACATTATCAAACAGCCTTGTTACTTCATCAGTACTTAGTATTGCAAATATTTTATTATTATTAAACAGAACATTCTCAGTGGTATTATCAGCCCAATTGTTTTTTTCTTTGTCAAATGTTTCTACTATATAAACAGATCCGGTAAACTCATCAAAATATAACAACTGAATATCCTTAACTTGAGAATCACCAGTAGTTAAAGCCACCTGAACCTGGTTAAACCCATTAGTCATAGAGGTGAAAACTCCCTCAGCATAATTCATTGAAAAGTCTGTTGGTCTAAATGCTGTTGATGAAAAAGGTGATAAAGCACTAAACTCGTTATTTTCGTATCTCCACCTAAAGGCAAACCGTATATACTTGTCGCTAATATTGTTTACTACATTATCTAATAACGATGGTACCGTTACATTTAACTCGTCTGTATCTTGAAGTAATATAGAAGGAGGATCTAAAGGGGGCTTAACAATAACAGAAATATCATCTTCAGTAAAGTCATCTATTTCATAATACCTTAATATGTTAACTCTTCTTGGTGGATTTAAATTATCCGTCCAAAAAAGCAAATCTCCTATAATGTTGATACCTGTTATAACGTGCTCAGAATCAAACTTCAAAACTCTACCCTTAGTATCTTTTAATATTACAGCAGCTGAGTTACTTGGTTCGTTGTACCTTATGATGTAATCAAAATTAGTATCTGTAACAAACCAATAAAATTCTTCACTAGACGGGTTGGCTATGGCACCAATGGTTTTAGCAGATGCACTTAAATATGATAAGTCACCACCTACTTGAGTGTTACCCAGCATATTCTCAATAGATCCTACATTAGAGTCCTCAGACGTTGAAACACCTATATTCTGTCCATCTCTGTATACTCCAGGTGGTATAAGACGCTCATCGAGGTCTTTGTTCATTATCCCCTTGGTGAATGTTCTAGTTAACTTCATTTAATCCATTTAGCTCTTGCTCGTAAAGGCATCAAAAGTCTTCCAGGGTGTAGATTGCTTAATCTAATTTTAGCGTTTCTTAATTTAGCTGTCTTCTCTTTTCTAGCCCTATTAATAATATACTCCTGAACTCCAAACTTGTTTTCTAAAATAGCCCATCTAATATAAGCATATAAGTAATCCTCTGCTAGTTTATTAATAACTATTTGATCATCATCACCATTCTCCATTCCGTCTGATACATATTCTAGCACCACTAACTGACCACCCATTTCTGAGCTAAAATTAATTACACCGCCTACCTTATCTATTCTAAAATTTGGATTCTGATTAGCTAATGAAGTATTTAAACCGTACTGACCACCTATAGAAAAACCAAAGTACCATTCTCCATCACAGCAATACCCTTGCTTATTATGATAAGGATGTCCGTTATTTAAATATAATGATGGCTTAGTTCCTTTAATTCTTTGTAAATCTAACGTAGAGTTTTCTGGGCTTAATGCATTACCACTTAAATCAAAAAGTATTTCAGCATTCTGATCCTGTAAGTAAGCAGATGAAAAGTTCGTTTGAAAGTTCTCTATCAATGGAAACAATACACCGTCTTTATAAAGAGATATTCTTACGTAGTTAACATAGTCATGAGGCAATACAAACTTTAAGTCATCCGTAACAGCTAGTTCTAATATTTTAATATTTTTTAAAGCATCGTAGTTGATTTCTTGAATACCTCTCTTAGCGTGAAAAAGCATGTTATACCTAGTGGCATTACTTACTAACTTATCATCACCAGCATACATCAGTTGAAAATTATTTACAACATCTTTTAGTGATACATACTGATAACTCCCCCAGTTTAAATTTTTAGGAGCAACGTTACCATTGGTGTAATATTTTTCATCAGTTATATATGCCATTAAGATTCAGTTTTAAGATTTAATATTTCTTCACTCTTCTCAAAGTTAACTACTGCTTGCTCTCTAATACTAATTCCTGCATATTCACAAATCTTAATAGTAATGTCAATGGCATCTGAAAGTGGTAATTCAAAGTCCTGATAAGAAGCACTACTTGGATTAAATACTGGATCACCGTCAGCACCAATAGCATTATAAGTCCAAGCTGGGGTCTTAGGATACCTTACATAAGTCAATAATACGTCTGAAGTAATACTTTCTGGGTACACTTGAGCAGTGTTAGCAGTGTTACTAACAGGACTACTAATGGGAGCTGGACCAACCACATAGGCTGGATAAGTAGTATTTGGAGCTGTTAAGTTAGATGATAAAAGTCTTCCTATTTTAGCTTGCGCTACTCTTTCTATTTCAGTATAAGTCTTTGGTGGACCAGTCTTTACGACTTCCATCTTAAGAAGAGTATACCAATCATTAGGAAGCGTAAATTGCCCCGTGGCTACGTGAGTTAAACTACTAGAAACAGTGAATATGTCAAGTACTTCCTCCATTTCTTTAACAATATCAGCGTAGTTTTCACCTGACATCCTTTGATTTTGCTTTTTCTTCCAGTTAGCTAGACTAAAAAAATACCCCTCAAATACTTCTAGTTGAGCTTGGTTCGCAAATAAGTTAAATTCTTCTGGTGTTAAGTATCCGTTGTTGTTCTTGTTTAGTATAGATAGTACGGTATTTCTTACCTCGTTGATCATCGAAAGCTATTTCCCACAAAGATAAGCAAAAAAAAAGAGCCCCACTTGGAGACTCTTGTAGTATTTGTTTTGGTTTATAGTTAGCCTATGCTAATTCCAATAACTTTGTAATCCAATAAAACTGGCTCTGGAGCTACATCAGTCCATGAAGCTATTAAAGCTTCTTCCATTTGCTCTTGCACTTGATCCCTCATAGACTCACTTCCAGCGGCAACTGGCGTGTGAACTAAAGTTATCAAATCAACTGCAGCAGGACCATCATAAGCAATGGTAGTTGTGCTTGTGCTAAGTTGCTCTATTAATCCTACGTCACCTATGGAAACTAGTTGATTATTGTAAGAGCTACCTGAATGAATAAAAAACGCCTTCCCTGAAACTATTGGAGCTGTTCCACCATCTAAAGCATTTAAAGTAAGATTGTTGTTATCTATTTTACTAGCAACTACAAAATACTCATTATCTGTAGATTGATGAACAATATCACCAACAGAAACATTAGAAAAAACATCACCAGTATCCGTTAAGTCTGCTGACCCAACAGGAGTGACTGATGTTCCATTCATTATTAAGCTATATACGGGTACGTTTAAAAACTTCTCCATATCTTAAGCTATTCCGATTTCGCTTACCGCTTTTGGCATTACTAGGTCAATAGAAACATTAGTCCATCTTTGGCTTAAAATGCTAACTACTCCGTCTTGAATAGCATCTCTCATTTCTTCGTTTCCTGAAGCTGCTGTTGCGTGAGTAATACTTGTTACTTTTCCTCCTCCGTAAAAAATCTTTACTACAGTTGTAGAGAATTGTTCGATTAATTTAATGTCGTTAGCTGAGACAAGCTGACTTTGCTCCCCAGTAACTGGTATACTTAAAAACTTTTGCATTGTTTAAAAAATTAAGTGGTTAATAAAGAGCAAAGATAACCTATTTATTTTACTTTCTTTTCCAGTAATTCAAGGACTTCTAACCCATCATCTGTTTTAAAGTAAGATATTAATGAACGCTTATGGTCTTCACCAAACGGAACAGTAATGATTCTTTTCTTATTTTCTTTCAGATTGTAATAGATTTCTCTCTTTTGTTTTCTATAAGTAATTAAGTTTTGCTCAAACGCTTTTATAACTAACTCCTCTAGCTCTAAGTCTGAGTCATCTAGCATTTCTAAAAACCCTTCTGGATCTTCTTTAGCATATATTAATACATCCCTTTTGAGCTCATTGGTTTTTATTCCGTCTACTCTATTTCCCATTAAAACTCTGCCAATCATTTCCATTTTTGCAATAGGTAACTCAGAGGCTAATCTTAACGCATCTATTTCAAGGGTTAATAAATCTAATTCTTCCTGAGCATCACGCTCTAAGTCTACCTCTTCATATAAAGTCCCATTTAAAGGGTGGAGAGCTAAAAATTGTTGCAGTAATGTATCTGTTCTTTTAGTGTTTAAAAAGCCATCTTCAAATATAATAGGCTCTATTAGTACATTTTTATCTTGCTCGTCTTCGAAAATAGACTTTTGGTTTTTGGCATATCTCATTGCCCTGTTGATTCCCTTTTCTTCATCGAAATATAATAAAGGGTTACTAGCTGAGTGAGTTGAATTGATCATTGTGGAGATAGGCGTCTTTTCCGACTTTAACCTATACATCCTGTCTTTTAATACTTGTTTTTTCATTTGATTTAATTTAATTATGTAAATAATAGGGGGCCGAAGCCCCCATATATAATTGTCTTTTTTATCCTTTGAACAATACAAAGTTGTTTGCACCCATAGTACATAACGCTCTTTCAGATAAGAAGTTGACTTCCATCGCATCTAAATCTGAAGTAGCAGCACCACCAGCACTACCAGTCATCCACGTCTTATATCTTCTGTCTTCAGTTTCTGAAGCTCTATATCTTACGTGTAAGAATGGTCTCTTAGCGTTTTTTCCTAAGATTTGATCGTATACTGAAGTAGAACCAGCTGGCACTAAAGCACCGCTTACTTTTCCACCATCAATACCACCTCTTAAAGTAGCATCGTTTAAGTATTTCCAATCTGACTTATAGAAATCATAACCTCTTCTGAATCCTTTGAATCCAAGGTTAAGCGCCATTTCTTCGTCATTGTCAAACAATCCGTAAGAAGTACCACCTGCACCATAAGAGTTCTGAGCAGCTAACATGTCATCAATTGCGAAAGAGAAATTTCTATCAACAAAGATTACATTTTCCTGAATAGAACCTTGCTTGTCTAACCTTTTGATTATAGTGTCAAATGCAGCTAAAGTAGTTGGATAACCACCTGCCCATACATTTCCTCTAGATTCAATAGCTTCGAACATTCCTTCAGTACCTACGTTATTAGCTAAACCTGTTCCAGCTGGATAAGCTGAACCTGATAAGTTAGCTAAAGCACCTGAAGCATCTTCAGCCACAACACCTTCAATCATAGACATTTCTAAGTAGTCTTCAAATCTTAGTCTTGTTTCGTGCTCAGACTTCAAATACCATAAGTATCCAGTAGCTCCATTTTCAGTAGTTACTTCAACCCATCCAATTTGAGCCATATCAGAACCAGAAACAACATACTTGTCTTTGAT
>Ga0233410_10000702_pt1 | contig 10014 bp, 6 predicted proteins | sample Na_anoxic_1_MG_FD_179869 | JGI IMG/M metagenome (GOLD analysis project Ga0233410, IMG submission 179869) | Seawater microbial communities from Saanich Inlet, British Columbia, Canada - Na_anoxic_1_MG | ecosystem: Environmental > Aquatic > Marine > Inlet | place: Canada: British Columbia...
CTGGCAAGACAAAAGTGAGGGAGATTGGGAAATCTACGTGCTGCGTTGGAACGGCGTCGAGTGGGGAGAGGTTGGAGCCGGCTCAGCCAGCGACGGTGGAATCAGCAACAACGATGGCAAGTCAGAGCATCCATCGGTAGCGATAGGGCCGGACGGCACGCTCTATGTCGCCTGGGACGATGACAGCAGTGGAGACACTGAAATCTATGTGCTGCGTTGGGATGGTGTCGAATGGAGAGAGGTTGGAACCGGTTCAGCCAACGGCGGGGGCATCAGTGACAACGATGGCTCCTCACGTTATCCTTCGATAGCCGTCGCGCCGGACGGAGTGCCTTACGTTGCCTGGAAAGACGCCAGCAGTGAAGATGTTGAGGTTTACCTGCGGCGTTGGAATGAGAGTGAATGGACAGAGGTCGGAACCGGTTCGGCCAGTGTTGGGGGTATCAGCAACAACAGTGGCAAGTCGTGGTATCCGGCGGTAGCCGTCGCGCTGAACGGCGCGCCCTATGTTGCCTGGCACGATGAAAGCGGGGGAGATGCCGAGGTCTATGTGCGGCGCTGGAATGGGAGTGAATGGATAGAGGTCGGAGCCGGTTCAGCCAGCGGTGGTGGAATCAGCGACAACAGCGCCGACTCGTGGGCATCCTCAATAACGGTAGCGCCGGATGGCACGCCTTACGTCACATGGCATGATCACAGCAGCAGCGTGCATGCCGAAATATATGTACGGCGCTGGAACGAAAGCAGTTGGGAAGCAGTCGGGAATCGCTCAGCAAGCGAAGGCGGTATTAGCGACAACAGTGGAGACTCGAAACAACCGTCGGTTGCGGTAGCGCCGGACGGCACACCCTACATTACCTGGTATGACACGAGTAGTGGGAACGATGAAATCTATGCACGGCGCTGGAACGGGAACGAGTGGAGAGAAATTGGAATCGGTTCGGCCAGCGAGGGCGGCATCAGCGGCAACGACGGTAGATCCAAGAACCCAGTGATCGTAATATCGCTGGATGGCACGCCCTACGTCGTCTGGTATGATGATAGCAGTGAGGATAACGAAATTTATATGCGACGTTGGCAATAGGCAAGCTTACGCAGTATAGTCGCCCTCGCTGACGCGAGCCGGCTGCCGGAGAAACGAGCCTTATGGGTGAGGCATCGGACAGATCCTCACAAACACATCTGCTCCAGCAACGGTCACCGGTGTAGCCGGCCAACACCCAAATGGAGCGCAAGTCGAGATGTACAATGTGTAATCGCCATCGGGCACCTGGTCGAACGAAAACAAGCCGGTCATAATACCAGTTGTCGTAGTGCGCCCTGTTGGGCTCAGGGCGACGGATATACCGCGTGCGTGATAGTTGCTCACGCAATGCGGATCCTCTACGACGTAGCCCGACACTGTATGACCTTCAAGTGGCGATGTGGCAAAGGCACGCACTACCAGCGGTAGGTAGATGTAGAACTGGTCGTCGTCGTCCAGGATGACGCCGCGTCCTTGCGCGTCGTCGAGGTGGGCGTTGATCGGGTCGGCCAGGTTGACCAAAAAGACCTCGTCCGCCTCGTCCACCGTGTCGCCCAGCACGCCGACAGGGATGGGCTGCGTGACGACGCCCGGTACAAAGGTCAACGTGCCGCTGATGGTCACGTAATCCACCCCCGCCGTGGCCGGAGCCTGCCCCGTGCCCGTCGGATCGGCGGTGGCGTATCCAACCGTGACCGTCTCGGCGGCAGTGGCGGACAGCGTCACGCTAAAGACGGCAGCGGTCGTTCCGCCGTCTCCCTCGATGGCGCCCACGTCGCCGATGGACAGGTCAGGCAGCGCGGGGACCAGGACCTCGACGGCCGCCGAGCGGGCCAGCGGCATATCGCCTTGCAGACGGGTCTCGACGTAGTGAATGCCTGGGCCGCCCTCGGGAACGGTAAACTCGACGTGCGCAGAGCCGCTCGCGCCAACTCTCAAGGCCGGCGAGATCACCTCCACGGTGTTAAAGTCCTCGTCGATCCAGTGCAGTTCGTACACACCGGCCGGATGCCGGTTTACGTCAATCGAGATCACCTGGGTCGGCGCCACTGTATAGTCGGACAGCGTGATGCTTGGGAAGCTCGGCCCGCCGACGGTGACCGTAAAGGTGTCGGTGACGAACCTGCACTGGTTGGTGACCGTCAAGGCGACCTGGTACGCTCCGGCCGCTGGCCAGGAGTAGACGGCTGTATCGGTGATCGCCGATTGCAGACCGTCCTCACTCCAGTCGAACTGAAGCGGGCCGGCTGCGTCCGTGGGGGAGGGCAGGGCGGTCAGCGTCACGGTCTGGCCGGCGTCAACCCGGTCGTTCCCGACGATCTGCGCACCCGTCAGCCGGCAACGATAACAGTCCAGGTCGTCCAGGTCGGTATCACCGTCGCCGTCGTTGTCCGCCTCGTCTTGACACGTCGACGGCGTGGATTCCCGACAATCCCAGTCCGCGCCGTCCAGGAAGCCGTCAAAGTCGTTGTCCGAACCGTCCTGGCACGCCGCCAGACCAGACTCGGCGCTGTGGTTGCTGCAGACGGCCTGATCAGGGATGGCGTCGTAGAGACGGACATATTCTTGGTAGTACGCCTGGGCTACGGCTCTGTCGTAGATGATGAGTGTGTTCTCGTCGTTGTCCTCCGCCCCCGACGCGGTCCAGTTGTAACTGCCGGTGATAACTGCTGGGTTGTCGCCGCCCACGTCCACCACGGCGAACTTGTGGTGGACCTTGCCGCCAAAATTCTCCACTTTGAGCGGGACGCCGGCAGCGCACAGTTTTTCGTCCTCGCTGTACTGATTTCTCGCTCCTACGGCGTCCCACACACCTGAGACGGTCAAGCCCTCGGTGAGGACCTTTGAGACGACCAGGTCGGCCATCTCGTCGGTGGTCCAATAAAAGAGGGCGAAATAGATGGATTCCTCGGCGTTCGACAGCACCTCAGTCACTTTCGCCTGCACGTCGTCGGTCGGCGAAAAGTACGACTCGACCGTTGATTTCGTGTAGCTATAAACATGCATGATATTATCGGCCTTTCCCGTCTGGAACGCACCACCGAACATCTCCTCGAACTCGATAGTGTACGCCAGCGCCAGATGCGGCGAGGTGATGGCGATGGAATTGTTGGCGTTGTAGGTGAGTCCCGTGTCGGTCCAGTTGGTCGATCCGGTCCACACCATCCGCCCGTCAAAGACGGCGAACTTGTTGTGTTCCAGCCGGCCAGAGGAGTCCACGACGACCGAGATGCCGGCCGAGGCGACGAGGTTGTAGGTAGGTGAGTAGTAGCCGCTCGCCGCGTCGTCGTCGCCCACTACCCGCACCCGCGCGCCCCGGCCGTGGGCGTCGATGAGGGCATCCGCCAGGCTCTCGCGGTCAAAGCCGTAGATGGCTACGTCCACGGTCTCGGTCGCGGCGTCGACGTAGCCGATGAGGGCCTGCTCCATCGCCACCGTCGCGGAGGTCTTGCCCAGGGCGTCGATGGTCGTGTCGGAGTTGAAATAGGCCGACCACTCAAAAGCCCCCAGGTCCAGGCCGTCGTCGACCTGTCCGTCGCAGTCGTCGTCGAGCAAGTTCAGGATCTCGGGCGCTCCCGGATGGACGGAGCTATCCCCGTCGTCACAGTCCTCGTCGCGGACCTCGTAGCCGGCCCCGTCTCCCGCCGTCCAATCAGCATTGGGCGAGTAGCCGTAGGTGTCGGTGTCGGCGTCCGCGATGCTGTTGGTCGGCGTGCCGCTTATGACGCCCGTCGCCCAGCTCGTGGCGAGGGCGCCGGAGGCCGTCAGCTCGACGCGCACCATCGGGCGGCGGTCGGGGCTGCTCGTGCCGGCGAACCATTCACCCGAGGGGTCCAGCCCCACGACGTCGACGACGTTGGAGAGAGCATCGGTGAGGGTGATGACCTCGCCGGGGCTGTTCGATAGGTTGACGGTGTAGGTCTGATCCGCCGTGCGGTCGGGGACCGAGGTATCGTCGGTTCGTTCCAGCAGGTAGTGACCGCCGGCAGGGATGACGCCGGTGAGGGCCACGTCCGGCGTGACGTCCGTGAACAGCCGCCAGCCGTCCAGGTCCACGTCGGCGTCGGTGTTGTTGTGCAGTTCAATCCACTCGTCGTTGAAATCGGCCGGCATCCCGGACCAGACGACCTCGCCGACCACGACGTCCAAAAGATCGGCAGCCTCTTCGAGTTGGGATGTAGAGCCGGGCCGGGCCAGGGAGATCAAGGTGATTGCCAAGAACAGTATCAATGCGGCTCTGCGCAACGCCATGTTTTCATCTCCTTGTCGAGGGCTTGCAGTTAGGGAGCAGTGGAGTGGCCGGGCGAGGTGAGTTGCTCCCTAACTAGCCTCGGTCAAAACAGCTTCAATTGCTCAAACTTGGGAGCGTCCAGGATCGCCCGTGCTTGCTCGATCACCACGGGCGACAGGTCGGCGGCATTCTCCAGGTCATAAGTAACGAGTTTCGATGATCGTGCCGTCTGCCCGACAGACTTGCTCTCGGACCGTGCTGCATTCCCGGCAAAGGTAGAATCGGTTCCGCCCGGCGACGTTGAGCTTGAGCATCGCCGGCCAAGGGGCTTCACCGGTGCAATCGCAAAAGACCTGTGACCTCGTCATCTTTCAGTTCTCCGTTTGAGTTGTCCGATTTTACCAGTGACGACTCTCCCCGCTAAAAGCGGGGAGCTTCTCAGGCCGCGAGAGATGCGACGACTGAAGGCCCCGTCCGGGCCTGGGCTTTGTTGAGGATGTTCCGGGCGGCATTGACATCCCGGTCGAGACTGAGACCGCAATGAGGGCAATCATGCCAACGAATCGAGAGGTCCTTGGGGACCAAGCGACCGCAAGCAGAACAAACCTGGCTGGTGTTGTAAGGATCAACTGCCATTATCTGCGAACCGGCGCTTTCAGCCTTGTAGGCAAGGAATTGAAGCAGTTGAGACCATCCAGCATCGTGGACCGACTTGGCGAGGAAGCTGCGGGCCAGAGCTTCTACATTCAGGTCCTCGACAGCGATGAGACTAAAGGTGTCAGTCAGACGACGCGACAGCTTGTGTGCCAGGTCTCGCCGCTGATTGGCGATGCGCCGATGAATCCGGGCTACCTGACGGTTGGCCTTGCGCCGTCTCCGGCTTCCCTTGCGGCGCCGACTGGCGACCCGCTGCGCTTCTGCCAGGCGCGCTTCGGTCTGGCGCAAGAAACGCGGCGACTCAACCGTCTCGCCATTGCTCAGAGCCGCCAGACTGGGGTTCACGCCCAGGTCAATGCCGACGGCCGGGCCGGGGTGTGGGGCAGGGTTGGGGTCAGGAAGTTCGATCTGAAAGGTGGCGTACCATTTGCCGTCTCCCCGGCGAGTAATGACGACTGCCTTGATCTTGGCATCTGGAGGAATCGGGCGGTGCAGCTTGATCTTGACCAGGCCGACGTTCTGTACCCGCAGCCGACCGTTCTTCAGGCCCGCCCCGTCGCCAAAGCGATACTCAACCGAGCGAAACCGCTTGCGACTTTTGAAGCGTGGATAACCCGGCTCCTCACCGGCCTTCAAGCGGCGGAAGAAAGCACGAAAGGCTTTGTCCAGGCGGCGCAACGTCTGCTGAATCGAGGAATAATTGAGCCAGGCGGCGTCCTCGTCAAAGCTACGCAGTTCCTTGAGTTGGTTGGCCTGATCGACATAGGAGATCGAGACTCGACACCTGCGCCAGGCCTCCCGACGCTCCTGGAGCGCAGCGTTGTAGAGCTGGCGGTGAATCTCCAGGACACGCATCAAGGTTTCTGTCTGAGCTTTGTTAGGATAGAGACGATATTGGTAACTGCGTTTCATCGCTCAGCGCCCCTTTTGCGCTTCGATGTAGCGGCGAATCGTTTCCGCCGAGACATTGCCCGCTGTACCGACGTAATAAGAGCGTGTCCACAGCGAGGGCAAACGACTTTTGAGAAAAGGAAACTCCTGACGCAGCATATAACTGGTAGACCCCTTGATACGGTGCATGATCTGGCGCACGGCCAAGGTAGGCGGAAATCCAGCAAAGAGGTGAATGTGATCGGGCTGCACCTCCAGTGCGACGATCTCGCCATCCAGTTCAGCTACCTTGACCTGAATCAGTTCGGCCAATCGCTCGCCGACAGGACCTATCAGTACCTTGCGGCGGTACTTGGGACATCAGACCAGGTGATAGGTGATGTCGTATACCGCGTGACGAGTTCGTTTTGTCTCCACAATCCAATATTAGCACAAGTGTTCGCAAGAGTCAAGGATGGGAGAAGGAGCCATTCCCCTCCCTGCTCAAAGCGGGGATTCCCCTGGCGCGTTTCCGATGGATGAACCAGAAAATATGTTCTAAAAGGGAAGAGACAATGAGTTGGACCTGGCTCAAGCGGGTGGACGCGCAGAAAAATGAAAACCGTTGGTACGCAGTGGGAGTACAGCCCAGCCTGTTTGACGAGGCGGCCGTGATCCGCTTCTGGGGCAGTCGGGAAAAGGATTATCAGCAGGGCATGGTGCGGGCCTTTGACGATGCAGAGACGGCACGCGAGGCCGCCGACCGACTCATTCACGCCAAGGTACGCAGGAAATACCAGATCGTGGGAGGGCACGTGCCGGATGGGTTGGTAGACGCTGTCTCTTGATGGAGACGAGTTGCAGACCACAACTCGCCAGCCTCTAGCCCATTGGAAACGCGCCAGGGGACTCCCCGCTTTGAGCGGGGAGGGGAATGGCGCTCCTTCTCCCGTCGTCTCCAACTTGACCTTTGCCGTCTTTAGTGTAACGCTGTCCGCCACCATCACCGAGACGGTCACGGTCGGATACGCCACCGCTGACGCGGCGGGCACAGCGCAGGCCGCCGATGCCCAGGGCCTGGTCGAGGGCGGGAAAGCCGGTGGGGATGTGCGGGATGCCGGGGGTTGCGACGGCGGTCTTGAAGCTGCCCTCGGGCCAGCGATTGGGGGCCGAAACGGCGGTGGATTAGGGCGACGGCCGCTTCCAGTTTTTGTTTCCTGGCTTTTTTCTTGACCATAAAGGCAAAGTCCGCCCCCACCCAACAGATGCGTGAGGATATTGTATCGAACATGTGTTCTGGTATCAAATCTGGCTTGCGTAGCTGGTCGTTTCGCGGCCTCAATTGACCGGTCATTTGAGTCGATCACTTCTCTCCGCAGGCAGCGGACCTTTGGAAGGAGAGCGATGACCAGATAACAAATGCCCAGGACGGATGCGAGAGACAGTTAGGTTGCAAGGCTCTTGTCACAAATCGGTCGTGGCAGTATAATGTAGGTTGGATACTTGATCTCAAGGCAACAAAGAGCCTCGACCGGTTTCTCGCAGATACCGTCGAGGCGGTGGCCAAGGTGCGGGTACAACGCACCCCAGCGAGGCTCATTTTAACAGAGGGCTCGCCGGGCGTCAAACCCGTGCGGGCCTTTTGGGTTGAAGCGGCAGGCGCACCACCGTGCGTGCCCCGCTTTGTTTCGGGGACGCTGCGCAGCGGCCGGTGCTCTGCTGAGGGGCGCTGACGGCCTCGGATTGAGCGCCGTCCTGTTACTGGGAGGCACTCTAGCCGTCGGGCGCTGGTGGGCCCACTGTCCACTGGTCTATACCGTCGAAACGCAGTATCTCACCGAGATACTAACCGACATTGGCAGAGCCCTGTGGGACACTTGGATCAAATCTCGTTCCAGCTCAATCCCTTCCTGGGCGGGCTGATCGGGGCTGTCTGGGCGGCAGTCCTGTTGCGGGCGGCGGCCAGGCTCTCGGCAGGGGCCGCGTCTCCCTGGGACAGCGGCGATGCCTTGTGGTTGGGGCTAGGGCTGGGCTTTGGGCTGTGGTGGGCAAAGGGCGGCCTGCTCAACATGCTTGTCTTGCCTGCGCTGGGCGGGGCAGTCGGCGGGTGGCTGGCACGGGGTATGGAGGCTGCTGTGGTGGGGGTGGGCATCGGCCTGGGCCTGGGGCTTGGGGAGTGGGTAGCGTTTAGGGCAGCATTGGCCCGCGAGGAAAATGCGCTGGTAGAGGAGTAACATAGCTATGAATCAAGAGCCACATGTGCAAAGCATCCTGGAGCGGTTGAAACGAGGACAAGTGGCCCTCTTTGTCGGCCCTGATTTGTCCCCTGATGTGACCGGCCTACCCTCGCGCGCCGACCTGGCCCGCGACCTGGCCCGCCGCCGGGACCTGGACGAATCGCTCTCGCTGGCGCAGGTGGCCCAGCGAGTATCACGCGGCGGCAACCGCCACGATTTCACGTCCTTTATCATGGACGCCCTGTCCGGCCACGCGCCGGGGGCCTTTCACCGCCGCGTCGTCGAGTTCGTCCAGACGCACAATATCAGTAAGCTAATCACCACGGCCTACGACGACCTGCTGTGGCGGGCCTTTCGGGACGCAGACGCGCGCGTCCATCGCGTCGTGCGCGGCAGCGACGTCAGTTTCATCGCCCCCGACCGCCCCACCCTCATCCAACTCTACGGCGACGCCCAACAGCCCGACACCCTCGTCGTCACCGAGGACGACCATTATGGCCTGTTGCGGGCCAAAGAGGACCTGCTGGACGAGGTGCGCGCCGTGTTGCGCAAGAACGTCATCCTCTTTTTGGGCTACGACCTGGGCGACCCCGACTTTAACCTGCTGTGGCGCGAGGCGCTGGACCGCGCAGGCCGCTTTGCGCAAGGGGCCTACGCCGTGTGGCCTGGCCTGCCAGAAGCGGAGAGACAGGTGTGGCAGGACCGGGGCATTGTCGTTCTTGAAACAACCCCATTAACTTTTCTGGATGACATTCTGACCACATCCACATCTCAATCATCCGAACGACCAACGGCATCTGAATTACGCCGGTTTCTTGAACAAGATTTTCCACGGTTGGAAAATGCTCTCCGTGACGTGTGGGTCTCGGAAAGTGGTAGCAGTCCTCTACTTAAACCGTCGGCAACAACGAGTTGGAACTCAATCACCTCGCGCGTCCCAGATATACCTAAAGACATACGTGTCGTACTTGAGAAGGTGATTAAAGCACGCCAAAGTGCAATGGGTGGGACTGCGAAACTGACCAAGGAACAACTGTCTTTCGCAAAGCAAGGGATCAATCAAATACTGGAGTTTCTTCACGAGCGGTTCCCGGCCGCTGGCGTAGAGTTGCCATCCTCTAGTGCGAGGGCGGCAATTCCAAAGGAATACGGCAAACCACAGCCCGCACTGCCTGTAGAGACAGACATGCCAGCCTGGGATACAGACGCGATTCGCCAGCTTCTCACCCAGGCTTTTGACGACGCAGGATTGACGGCGCTGTGTTTTGACCACTTTTACCCAGTCTATGACCAAAAGTTTGGTGACGAGATGGGCAAGGGAGCCAAGGTTCAACACCTGTTGGACTATTGTAAGTGCCAGGACCAAATAGAAAAGCTGTTGAAATTGGTCCAGGAGCGCAACCCGGACCAGTATGCGCGCTTTGCGCCGCGCCTGCGCCGGGAACCGCCTCCCAAGGATGAGGGCAAAACCTCTGACTATAAACCTCTCCGATTGGCCGACATCCTAATCATATACCCAGAAAAGGATGGACTCCCTCATAGACGCGGTAAGGGACAATGGTTTAGCCGACTCAGGGTTGAAAGCAAAAAGCAGGTCAATGGGTGTTTGGGCAAAATCTATGACATCCGACAACTCAACGGCCCGAACGACCAGGTAGGAGAGCATCTGCTTCAATTTGTCGCGTCGCGTCTATCATGGGCAAAAGAAGATACTGGAATATTTGCTCCGATTTCTATTCAGCCTAGCGATACAAAGTACCTTGACTTGGCCTGGCACGCACACGGCAGCCCTCCGTTCGGCGAAAATGAAATGCGAGTTGCTTCCGCGCTTGTTGAGGGTGAGAGGAATAGTCAGTATTGGGACAAGCAGCAAGATTTCATTCCACTGGAACCTGACTATTACCTTTTTGTGGTTCAAATTTGGGCAGAAGGCTATGATGCTCCTGTGGAGCGTACATATCGGTTGCACTGGCAGCCAAGCCCTGAAGGCCCTG
>Ga0233410_10000705_pt1 | contig 9994 bp, 11 predicted proteins | sample Na_anoxic_1_MG_FD_179869 | JGI IMG/M metagenome (GOLD analysis project Ga0233410, IMG submission 179869) | Seawater microbial communities from Saanich Inlet, British Columbia, Canada - Na_anoxic_1_MG | ecosystem: Environmental > Aquatic > Marine > Inlet | place: Canada: British Columbia...
TGAAGTCCGAGGTGGTGTCAAGTCTGCCGTTGACTCTTACTTATTTTTGGAGGTGACGAACAAGAGTCAACGGCAGACCACCATATCCACAATTTCAATGTCATTTTTCTGATGCATATATCAACCAAGCTCACTAAGTCGGTTTGAATTCCTCAGGGGTAAGGACGTTACCGGAAAACTTACCTTCAAAGTGATCCTTATCCCACGTAATCATTGTTGAAATGAAGGACAGATGTTTCTTGGCAATGGCAACCATCAGGGCATCCCCGAGAGGCATTTTCTTCTTTAGCAAATCGAATATTCTATGAATTTCTACTACCGGGAAGTTGCTCTCTAATCGAGTATCAGGGAGGACTGCAACCTTGTATCGATCATGAAAATAGAACCAAAGCTCAAGGAGTTGCTTTTCACTAAGATTGAACGACAGGATCCCGCAAACCTCTAAAAGATTAACCACCGTTGTAAAACCTGTGCCCATTTTAGCAATTGAATCAAGGAATTCTCGATTTGAGCTAAAATGAATATCCCTCTTATAACGCAGGTCGATTACAAAAATATTGGTATCGATAAGGACTAATGTCTGTTCCGAACCCAATCTGTTGCCTCCTGCCATCCCTTAAATGCAGGCTCTGTTTTTGCCAGGGCAGATTCGATCTCCTTCCAGGCATCATCATAGGGGCGTAATCTCTCCAAGTCATCTTTTTTCCGTTCTTCTGAAGGCAAGATAATTGCCACAGGTTTTCCGTGGTATGTTATGGTTAAGCGTTCGCCCGATTTGACACGTTTTATTACCTCACCGGTTTTTATCTTTAATTGTTTTGCTGTAATTACTCCCATATCAGACTCCAAAGTGATTACTTAGGTTGCATAGTAACCACTTTAACGCGGTGTGTCAAGATAATAAAAAGGACTTAAGAATATATATCACTTCTTCTAATAAAGGCTTTTTATTACCAATAATTAAATGTGAAGCGACTGATGAGTTCCTCAGCCAATGGACTTCAGTGTGTCCTCATCAGCCCCATCAAGTTCATTTATAAACCTATTGCCTATATCGTCAAAGCTTTCCCTATCTTTGTCGTCGTTAACTATTTGCCTTTTTTTCAATACCCCGGACAATGACATGATGCAAGGTCCCCGGCGCAACCAGCCTTGCTTGTCTCGGCAAAACATCCCTCCCTTCCCCATGTAGTGAAGATAAGTCTACATCATTAAATCCAGTTAGTCAGTCGCGCCCCTAATATTTTTCATCAAATCGTTTTTTTATTGACAGCATATCACTGCGTGCTATACTTGAAAAATGAAAAAACTAATGACAAAACATTTCTCAAGATGGGCATCAAAACAAAAAATCTCACAAGATGACTTGTCTTTAGCTTTGACAGAAATTCAGGCTGGTAATTTTGAAGCGAGCCTTGGTGGGCACATTTATAAAAAAAGAATTAAATTTAAAGGGCAAGGTAAAAGTAGTAGTGGCAGAACGATCATTTGTTATAAGAAAGAAAACAGAGCTATTTTTATTCATGGGTTTGCCAAAAACCAAAAATCAAATTTGTCCAAAAAAGAATTAAATATTTTTAAAGAGTTATCCAAGATTTTACTTAATCTTTCAACTGAGGAAGTGTTAATAGCAATAAACAATGGAGACATTATTGAGGTGAAGTCATGAGAAAATCAATTGCCAAATCGGTTACAAGTACTGTGAAAGATTTATACAAAAGTGGATTGGTAGATGCAATAACCATGAAAAACATTGAAAAACTTTGCATTCCAGAGGTACAGGAATATTCTCCTGAAAAAATTGCTTTTATTCGGAAGAAATTCAGTCTAAGCCAAGCAGCTTTAGCTAGTATTTTTAATATTAGCGCTTCAACCGTACAAAAATGGGAGCAAGGCAACAAAAAACCTACAGGTGCATCAAAAAAATTATTAGACATAATCGAAAGAAAAGGAATAGAAGCGTTTATCTAAAAAATGTGAATGAGGGGCCGTTATGTTTCATTTTCATGGTCTTTCTATACTTCTAATCAACTCATTCGCGATATTAGAGCTTTCAATGCGCATGATGCTTTCTTGAGCGCTGCCGTAACTCAAAAGATTAATACTTCCATACCACACGGTTTTTTGATCTATGATTGCGAATTTTTGATGAATATTGGATTTAAAAACCACACTTATATTGTTGTTTCTTAGCTCATCCAATATTCGTTGCAAAGGGTCTCGGTCTTTGGCTTTAAACTCCGCTGCCGGCCTGGTTACGACAATTGTCCGGATGCCTTTTTCGATCGCAATTTCCAACTGTTGAATCATCTGCATGGAGCGCCTTTTTCTCACAAAGGGACTTACAATCAAGATTTCTTTCTTAGCACCGGCTATATCATTGCTGAATACAGGCAAAAAGCTGTCCTTATCAAAAATAATATCCAATGTCGCCGACCCAATATCATCGCTTTTTGCTTTGTACCCCATTGAGGCATACCCCGTAAGCCTTTTCTGATACATCCTTTCGAGCATCCTTATATGGATATCCACATAATCATAGATCTGTACTTCCTTTTTACCCATAAACAGTCGATGAAGCCTTCCGGCATATTGCTGCAGTGTGCCTTTCCATGATATCGGCATGGCCAAAAAAAGCGTATCAAGACGAGGTTCGTCAAAGCCCTCTCCGATAAAAGATCCTGTAGCCACCAGTAGTAGATTTTGATCTGCAGGTGTTTCCGTGATGAGTTTAAAAACCTCCCTTGTTGTCTTTGAGCCCATACCACCCATCAGCATCACAACATCCGGGACTTCTTCTCTTAATTTCTTTGCAAGCAATTCAACGTGAGAGGTTCTTAATGTCAGAATAATGCAGTTTCTACCGCGTTTATAACTGTGTAGGACGTCTTCGACAATTTGTTGATTCCGGGCGTCGTTATCAACAACTTCAGAATACAATTCCTGGATGGAAACATCCTTTTCATCACTATTCAAAGGAATTCTCAGGGATGTAAACCGCGGAATGATATAATGATCAAACGGTCTTTTTTCTGCCTGCTTTTTTGCATTATCACGATACCGTATTGGGCCGCAATGCATAAAAAGTATCGGATGATGTCCATCTTTTCGTGTCGGTGTAGCTGTCAGGCCATAAATATATCTGGCATTGGTGGTTTTCAGAATACTTTCATAGCTGAAAGCTGAAGCATGATGACACTCATCTGCGATGATCATCCCATAGTCTTTAACACAATCCTTTACCTCTCCCTTCCGGTTGAGGGATTGCATAATAGCAATGTCCACAATCCCGCTTAGGGCTTCTTTACCTGCACCCAACTGGCCAATGAGGCTTGTTTTTATCTTTTGTCCTCCTTTTTTGCCTGCTGTCATAGTCATTTCCGCCAAGGTTTCATTTATAATCAAAAAATCAGACAACCTGTCCTGCCACTGTTCGAGTAAATTGATCCTATTAACCAAAATAAGTGTATTAACCTTTTTTTCGGCGATCAGCTTGATGGCTACGATGGTTTTGCCAAAAGCGGTTGTCCCTGAGAGTATTCCGGTATCATGATGCAGTAAGTGTTCGAGAGCCAGGGGTTGTTCATCTCTTAACTGACCATTGAACTCTACATCTATTCTTTTCCCGCACTGTGTCTTATCAATAAGATGAATATCAACGCCATATTGCTCTAATTCAGTGAACAGGTCTTTCTCGCACCCTCTCGGCAAACACAGATAGTCTGTTGTTTCATCCGCGCACGAGATGATCGGTAGGTGTTGGTGGGTTGACAGTCGCATGGCTTGTTTCTTATAAAACATTGGGTTCTTAAAGGAAGCCAATCTCTTCAATCGGTTCAATGCTCTCTGGGAAATATTGTTTTTTGGAATAAACAACATGTTTGCTTTCACGATGTCGATTTGCTTTGGAAAATCGCTTCTTTTAAGGCTTATTGGATGGTGTGTTTCCCATGGTTTTTGTTTGTCTTCTTCATCGACTTTCAAGACCCCCAGCTCATGTCCATGACACAACTGCTTTGTGAGATCTATAATACGCTCTTCAGAAATCTTTTGGATCGAGGATAAGAATGCCCATTGATCACTATAGGATTCAAAGTTTTCATTGATAAACTCGGTATTATTGTTCTTCCTTGCAGATTTTTGGAATGGCAGAGCAATCAGGTTGCCAAAACCTCCTTTTGGCATTGTGTCCTGATTGGGAAACAATCTGTCGTATGATTTGAAAGGTATTTCATGTCTTGTGTTCATGGAAAAGGTCAAAATAGCGGCGCCAAACTTTCTAACTAACGCAGCGGGCAGTCGGTTTTCAAAGAAAAACCATAGGTGACCGCCGTTACCGGATTGGGATCGCTCAACTGCCACAGGGACATCAAACTTGGTACAAACCTCTCTTACTGTTGTGACATCTTCCTGCCAGCCTGCTTCATCAAAATCCATTGTTAGAAAGTGGCAGGTTTCATCCGGAAGCATGGGATAAATACCGGCAATGATAATCCCCCTCAGATGATCTTCTATGACATGTTTATCCAAAGCATCATATAACTGATTGGCGCATTTGGAACAGGACATCTTTGGTTTACCGCATAATCCTGCCTGCCATTGATTCAGACAGACGGGTGAATATCCCGAGGTTGCCTTCTTTTTATTCTCCCATTTTTTGGCATATACATCATCACGACCTTTGAAAAGTGACATGAACAGTTTGATCTTTGAGGTCGAATTCGATGAGTTGTTAACACCTGAAAGCGAGGTGCTGTCATTTGGTTCATCTTGTAGCGTGCTTTTTTCTATGGTTGACTCTACAATTCGGTTTTCAAAGGGTGTGCGTTTTGTTATCCCAAGCTGCGCCTTCAACCTGGTGTTTTCCTCTATCAAACGGCGGTTTTCGCCTAACAGGCGGTTGTATTTTTCAAGCAACTGTCTGTAATCCATGTTTTATCTCAAACATTGATGGCTCTATCAACGGACTGATGAATGAAGTAGTATGATTATTATTAGTGTCGCTATTTTTATACTTTAATGTCCGCGATTATGCAATTATGTCTTCTTAATATTATCCCTGTTGACATTGGGCACACATTGTGCTTAAAATAATATTTATACCATATTATAAATGGGATCATGAAAAAAATGAAAGGCTGAGAGCAGAACGCGGTATCAGCTTTGAACAAATAATCCTGCATATCGAACGCGGTGATCTTATCGACGTAATAGAGCACCCGAATCAATCTAAATATCCAAATCAACAGATGCTGATTGTTAAAATTAGAGACTATGCTTATCTGGTCCCATTTGTTGAGGATGAAGAAGGTAAATTTCTAAAAACGATAATCCCGAGTCGTAAAGCGACTCGTGAGTATTTGGGAGGATGAAATGGATAGAGTAAAACTCGATAAAGAAGAAAAGGATCTTCTTGACAGTTATGAACGGGGAGAATGGAAGTCCGTTAAAAATCTTAAAGAGGAAATTGAAAAACATAGAGGATACGCTCGTCAGACTCTAAAAAAAGACAAGCGTGTCAATATTCGGATCTCATCAATGGTCCTCAATGAACTTCAAACAAGGGCTGTTGAAGATGGCATGCCTTATCAAACTCTCATATCCAGCATACTGCATCGATTTGTAACCGGACGTCTCATTGAAAAGCCACGGTCGAACATGTCATTTAAGAATGACGTGTAAATGCTGACGCATTCCCGGACTTCTCATATCCACCTCTCGGGCTCTCGCAAAGGTCTCGCAAAGAGAATTTCGAATCTGGTTCTATCTCCGGCCATTAAGTCTCTCAGAAGTTGTCACTTTTCTTCAAGATTATCCATCGATTTGATATTAAAGTACCTTATAAAGCATATTAACCGTCATTATATCCTATAATATAGCATATTTGTTTCATTATCTACGTACAAATTGTTTGACATTTTCTCTTTTAATGTTATAGATTTGATGCATTATATCGAAATGAGCATTTTAATGTAACACTTTTGAGGTATTATGAATTTCATATCGATGAATAACCAGGCGGTCCTGAAAGAAATCGGCGTAAGAATACGCAGAGAACGCTTGAATCAGAATACTACCCAGGAGACACTGGCCCGTCAAGCAGGCGTTTCGCGTCGTGTTGTCCTGGACCTGGAAGCCGGAAAGGGTTGCGGCCTCGGATCTCTTATTGAAATTCTCCGTGCGCTGCGAAAACTGGACCAGTTGGATGCATTCCTGCCTGATCCGGGAATCAGCCCGCTTCAACTTGCAAAGCTCAAAGGACATGAGCGGAAAAGGGCAACCGGCCGGCACGCAAAACGTGAGGGATAAGATATATGCCGGTGTTTGTAGCAAAGATTAAACTTTGGGGTGCTTCTGTGGGCGCCGTGGCCTGGGATGATGATCGTAATCTTGCCACATTTGAGTATGATCCGGCATTTCTTGGAAAAGGCCTGGAAATCTCGCCGATCACAATGCCCCTGAGCCCTGCCATTTATTCATTTCCCGAACTGAGCAACAGGACATTTTATGGCCTGCCCGGCCTATTGGCTGATTCCCTGCCCGACAGATACGGCACAAGGCTCATTGAGGTGTGGCTTCAAAAGCAGGGTCGTTCGCTTCAAGACTTTAACCCGATTGAAAGACTCTGCTACATGGGGAATCGTGGAATGGGGGCTCTTGAGTTTGAACCCGCCCTCGTTTCCCGGCACAAGGCAGTTCGTGTTGAAGTTTCCGAGTTGGTCAGGCTCGCAGGGAGAATCCTGTCTCAAAGAGAGGATTTGCTTGTCAATTTGTCCGAGGACGAATCAGCAGCTCTGGATACGGTCATCAGGGTTGGAACCTCCGCAGGCGGGGCCAGAGCAAAGGCCGTTATTGCCTGGAATCCCAAGGATAATGACGTTAGATCGGGGCAGGTTCGGGCGCCAAAGGGATTTGAATACTGGATTATCAAATTCGATGGCATAAACGATAACCGCTTAGGGGACCCGGAGGGCTACGGCAAAATAGAGTATGCCTATCATCTCATGGCAACGTCTGCCGGCATCGATATGAGCAGATGCCGGTTGATGAAGGAAGATGGGCGGTCACACTTCATGACACGTAGATTTGATCGAAAGAATAATGCGGATAAAATTCATATGCAATCGCTTTGTGCATTGGGTCATTTTGATTTCAACATGCCGGGACGATATTCATATGAAATGGCCCTGTCCACTTGCCAGCAGCTTGGCCTAGGCCACCAGTCTCTACGTCAGCTCTATACAAGAATGGTATTCAACGTGATCGCCCGAAACCAGGATGATCATACCCGTAACATCGCCTTTCTCATGGATCGTAACGGCAACTGGCATCTTGCCCCGGCCTTTGATGTGATCTGGAGTTATAATTCACAGGGCGAATGGACGAATCGCCATCAAATGACAGTTAACGGTAAACAAAACGGTTTTGAGAAACAGGATTTCATTGATGTTGCAAGGCAGTTCAAGATTGGCAGGCCGCTTGAGATCCTTGCTGATGTTGGAGCGGCAGTTCGGCGCTGGCCTGATTTTTCCGAAGAAGTGGGTGTAGAGCCAAATAGGATAACACAAATCGCATCGACACACAGACTGAAAATTGCTGTGTGACGGATCAGTCAACCAACACACCTGAAAAGTGTGGCTTGAATGGTGACGCTAAAAGGGTTTTGTTTCTCGCATCCTGCAGTTCACAATGCCATATAGCCCATGAAATCGCTTCTTATTGTTTTCCTTTGATTCAGCAATCACCCGCCTTCTATCTCTTTCAATCTTCACCCTGAACCTTCTGGTGGAATGAGACACAGCGGACGCGGTGATTCCCGCTGGCAGAGACCGGCCATCAGATGGGTATTTCCTCATCAGCTGTTGCCAAGGCATTAAACTGTAGAAATATTGAAGTAATTTAATCCAGTTAATCAAGGGCATCCCTGAGGTTTTCCATAGGCGGGGCAAGCGCACAGATTGGGCCTCCGGCTCGGAGAGCAAAAGAGGGCGTTTTTAGTCGGATTGTCTAATCCGTTAATCACAAATTCGCTTTCTTTTTCTTAAATAATCTTTCTGCAGCTCGTATATAATTTCATTCAAAACTTTTTTATCGCTTTTTTCAATTGCGACAAAGTAAATCCCGTATCTAAATTGGTTCATTCCTTGTTCCTCTTCCACTCTTCTTACCAATGCCATTTCTACTCGCACTACCATGTCTTCGTTCTCAGATGGAAATACCAGTTCAAGATCTCTAAATTCTTCTCCGACTTTAAGAATCGCTTTCTTTCCAACGCTATAGGCAAGATTGCCTCCCAGGCTAATGTTGAGAATATTCATCTCAAACTTGACGGAGTCTTTTTCAAAATAAAGTTTTGTCTCAAACGGGGTTTCAATCCTGAAGTGTTCCCTTCTTTGTATTCTTTCAATGCCTTCCGGAAACCTTATCAATATTTTATCACCGGAGATCTTTCCTCCAGATGTTCTGAAAACATACATAAGATTATCGTTCCCAACAAATTCAAAGCGCACTTTCAAGACATCAATGCGAGAAACAGCCTCTTTAAAACCTTTAGGATTATCTATAAGAAAATATTTCTCTTTTTTTCTGGTCCGTATGCCTGTAATCATAGTTAATCGGTCATAATCCGTGCCAAGCAAATGCATCTTGATTAAAGTTTTATCTTTTTCCAGTTGTTTAAAAATAATAAATCTTTCTTTGTTTTCAATCATTTTCCTTGCCTTTTGGATAAATTCACATAATTCAATCACTTTTTGATAGAAAAAGAAAGTTTAATGAATTTTTTCCTGAAAATCAATCCCGGAAATATATTTTTATAATATTCAGATCATCTCCCGATTAGTTGTAGATAATTAAGGCAAAATAGATGAGTTATCTACAATCACCCACCACGCCCAGAGAGACGTGGTTTGATGAAGCCTCCTCGAAGGGGGCTTAGTTCTTCCTTAGCACACACTCGTAATAATCGGGCAACTTATTAACCCGGCGAAAATAACCTCATCCCGTCATGCCGGACTTGATCCGGCATCCAGAGATCTTAATTTGCTGCCACCTTCCTGGATTCCGGCCTACGCCGGAATGACGATAGTGAGGTATTTAACTGCCGAAACGGGCATAGCCCGTGGTTTAATTAAAAGATAATTAGACAAACATCGGCATGGGAATCTCTTTAAAAAACACAATCTGCTTACCTTGCCTCTTCGCTGTCGCTTCGCTCTGCTCAGTCCGCCCAAGCGGGTCCCCGGTTTTATAAAACGGCACCACGCTTATTCCAGCAGTCAGACAGCCTCGGAAGGTAGTCTTTGAAAAAAAGCTGGAATAATCACTTCAAGTGTATTAAATTATTTGTAAAATGCCCTTTTTTGGCCAATTTCGACGCTTGTCCCGCCTGCCCTGTTCAATTCCGAAGGACAGAGCAGCGTATTGACACAGGGTAACTCTGGAAGATGGTGCCGGGGTCAAGCTCAAATTTCAACCCTCGAAATATTCAATATATGGATGTCTGTCCCGTTCTATCTATCGGGGTGGTTGAAATTTTCGCCTTACTTGACCATGACCAAAATTGGACATTTTTCAAAGGTCTCAATATGATTATATAAAGGAATATTTTATGCTTTGGATTCAGAAATTAATTGTTGAATTTTTTTCTCCCCTACCCTTTTCCCTGTTTGTTTCCATCCTTGGTATGATTTTGGTATGGATTAATAAGTACAAAAAAACAGGGAAGTTATTGATTTTTATCGGGTTTGGAACACTTATATTATGTGGGTATGGAGTTCTTAATAGTCAGCTTATAAAGATTGAAAACAAATATGATCCCCTTAAAATAAATTCTATTCCCCAAGTTACATTACACAGAATAAAATACATTGTGGTTCTGGGAAGCGGGCATGTTTCTGATCCTCGACTTCCGGTTACAAGCCAGATTAATGGAGACTCTTTACGCAGACTTATAGAAGGCATACGCATCCATCGAAATATACCCGACAGCAAA
>Ga0233410_10000708_pt1 | contig 9958 bp, 8 predicted proteins | sample Na_anoxic_1_MG_FD_179869 | JGI IMG/M metagenome (GOLD analysis project Ga0233410, IMG submission 179869) | Seawater microbial communities from Saanich Inlet, British Columbia, Canada - Na_anoxic_1_MG | ecosystem: Environmental > Aquatic > Marine > Inlet | place: Canada: British Columbia...
CTACACGCTAATCAACGACAAAGGGCTTGCAGTACCACTATCACTGGTGAAGACTACGAGCACTCGCGTTGTCCTTGAAGTGCAGGTCGATGAAGTGATTGAAGTCTCCATCCAAGGCGTGGTAGTGCCAGTGAACATCACTAAGCTACGTGCCGAGGGCAAAGGCGCTGAGGCAGATTTCTACCTCTCTCAGAAGAAGTAAACCCCAACTAGCGCCCAGCCCTTCACGGGGTTGGGCGTTTTAACCCTATGGCTAAAAACAAATCACACCACAAAGACAAGGCTGCGCTGCACTGGGCAGAGACAGATCTCGGGTACATTCCAGTCGTACAGGTTGGCGACATCGCGCTACGGCTTGAGCCGAGACCAATGCGACAGTTCTACGAGAACGAACGCGAGGCAATGATGTTCCAGATGGGGAACATGATCGCGGAGAAGCTTTTCGGGTTCCCGCGCCATATCCCTAATGAGTTCGGTCACATTGTCGAACACCCAGCGTGGAAAGACCTTGAATCAATCCCACTCGACATCAAACGTGTCGAAGAACCAGAATCAAAAATCGTTGGACTCAACGGACAACCAGTAAGCTAATGGCTAGAACCAACGACACCATCGTTCGAGTCGTCTATGGGGTAACATCCATAGGCGAAAGGACGTGGGGGCAGGCTAAACACCTTGCCCAGCAAAACGGGGCAAAGATCTCGGTGAACACGAACAGGACGCCCAACGTGGTGCAGCTTACGGGCGGCACTATACGCATGGTCGAGTCTGGATGATGTAAGAAACGCAACGGGTGAGTTCACCCGACACAATATGAGAAAAGACCTCTTCAAAGACATCGAACTTAGCCCTTCACGGATTGACTGGAGCAACCCAGACGTGGACACTACTTTCGTGACGCGTGTGCTCATGGGTAAGCAGTCTCACTGGGCTCGCCCAGAGTTTTCGGGTATGTCCGAACTGGAGATCGAGCGTGAGATCCTATTTGAAGCGGGGACAGAGAACTGGGGGTTTGATTCACCATATGGTAAGCCGTACTACCAACACCTCCTCACTTTGATGCACATCCTAGACCCGAGCACCGACATCACCCCGACACTCTCGGACTCGGTGATGTTCTTCTGCAAAGGTCTTTCGATGGGTAAGAAGATCCTAAATTTGATCGGTTGCCAGAACAGTTCCAAGTCAGCTTCGTCTGTGCGCATAGCGTTTGCCTGCCTGTACATAGACCCAGAGTACACAGTATTCTACGTGGCTAACCCGTTCGACAACGCGGCTGACTCCACAGTGTGGGGAGAGATCGAAGACGTGTGGGACTCCATGTGCAACCACCACCCACACAAGTCCGGCAACCCATCATTCTTCCCGAACGCGATCAAGTACGCCAACAAGCGTATTGAGGTTATTAGGAACACGCCAAAGGCAGCTCGCATAGAACTGCGGAACGTGAAACACGTTGGTAAGTACAAAGGAACCAAAGCGCGTAAGGACGAGAACAACGAAGTGCGCGGCATCCTCGGCATGATCCTCGACGAAGTGAATGAGATTGATAACATGTCATTCCTTGCGCTACTCACGAACCTCACATCGCAGGACAACTTTTTCGCGATCACATCGCAGAACTTCAAGGACATTGAAGACATGGGCGGTATGCTCACAAGCCCCGTCGATTTATATGGCGGGGTAGACAACTTTGACGACCTAGATGTCGAGCAAGACATTTTCTGGCACAGTCGAGTAGCGTCAATCACCTTGCGGTTCGATGGGCTAAAACAGGCGAACATCCTAGCAGGACGCGCAATCTACCCATACCTTTTCAAGCAGACGAACCTCGACTTGCTCAAAGACAACTACGGCGATAGATCACCAGAGTGGTACTCGCAGTGTAGGTCATTCCCGATACGGGACTCAGAATCCAACTCAGTCCTATCACAGGCGAAAGTGTCGGGTTCGAGGTACAACGACAGAGTGTTCAGCCTAATACGGGTGAATGGCACAGTGTCTTTCTGTGACCCGAGTTTCGGGGGAAAAGATAAATCAGTTTGGGGCAGCGCCAAGTTCGTTACTGCAGTCGTCACAGATGGTGCAGGTAACAAAGAGCAAATCGAGATGCTATATTTCTCGAACCACATGAAGGCACTCAAGTTGGTGAAGGACGCGGTGTATAACGACCATTGGTTCCAGCGGTTGAACGAGCTCGGCATAGACCCGAACAACTTTCCAGTTGGCAGTGACGTGAGCTACGAAGACCAGATCGCGATACAATGTGCTGAACTCAACCGACAAGAGGGAATCCCAGAAGAGAACTTCGGGTATGACTTCTCAATGCGACCAGACATCGTGAGCTCAGTGAACAAAATCCTAGGGTTCAAATCTTTCGCATTTAACTACAACCAGAAACCCGAGGGATTCTTCTTGCAGAACATCAAGAAGTCCACCGAAGATTGTTGCGTAAATGTTGTGGACGAGTTAGCGTTTCTTGCGTCAGACCTATTCCTTTCAAGGCAGATACGGGGAGGGCAATACATCGAGACAGCCGTTCTACAACTAAGCCGAACAAGATATGAAGAAAAACACGGAAAATACAAAGTCGAACGCAAAGCTGATTATAAAGCGCGTTGGCAAAACATTTCGCCAGATCATCGGGACGTTCTTATGGGCATCGTCGGTATGGCGCACAAAAGAGGCTTCCGCGCTCAGAACATCTCTAAAAAAGGTGGCAGCGGCTCCTCTCTGTACGACAGACTGCGGAGATCTAAAAAGCACCTAACCCGAGTAAGTAAAAAGATCAAATGACAGCTATAGAAGAACTTGAGAAGTCTGTAGGCGTTGGGTTCGTACCTAAAACTCCTACAATACTCACAACTCGTGGATCACGCGAGACGCTAGAACAATCCTTGGTCGCACCATTTGGTAAGCCGAGGGGTGGGTGGTTTGTGAACGTGTCGATTAAAGGTATCCCAACACGGATCACTGACAGCGATGCAAACCGCGTATTCATCTCAACTAAGCGGTTACTCGACTCGAATGGGGTAGGAGTTCCCGACATCGTGCTGTGGTTCAACCTCAACATCCAATGGTATTCCCGCCTGCCGGAGAAATACATGTTGGTACGGCACAACGCGTTGCTCGACCTAGCCGACACATCAAACAACCCTAAGACAGTGAACCCGTCCGCGAGGAACTACTCACCTGCCAACTGGGGTTGGGCTGCATGGGATTTCATGGGAGTGTTTTTGGCACAAGATGAATACGACTGGATTGAGTTCACTAAGTTGCTAGAAGTGGTACAACGCCTACTCAACCACGGGGAGAACCCGTCGATTGGGTGCAACGATTGCTACATTGAATTTACAAAACAGATCAATATGCTAAGACAGAACCCTATCTATGATGTAGCAGTAGCGAGAAAATGGTTGATTGATTTCCATAACTCAGTGAATGTACGTCTAAACAAACCTGTTTTCGCCTACGAAACTGCGGCAAAACGATACCTCTGGAAATAATGGAATTTGAATCTGAATACTTTGAAGACGTAGACGAGCTTATTAGCGAGAAAGACAACCTCTGGCGTTTGTCCAAAGATAAGCGCGACCGAGTAAAGACGGTGCGTGCATTTACGAACGGACTCGCTACCATGTCTGACGAAGAAGCGGAGGAGCTTGGACGGACTGAGATCACAAACCACCTACTCGGGTTCAGAAACATCCAGCAGGTAGAGACGCAGAACTACTCAATCTACTCTAGCTCGAACGCCATGGTCGAAGTGAAGGCGGATACCGACAACCCAGAACTCGATTCTAAGTTGACGGTGATCCTAACCAACACGATCAACCAAGCGATCTACGACAAAGGGAAATTTGGAAACCTGTGGAGAGCAGTATCGGGCGAACTCCCGATTGCATCCGTAGCCCCGCTCATGTTCGACACTAAGCAGGGTTGGTGCCCACGGCTTGCGAGTAACATGCTATTCCCGAGAGGCACTGGGTACATCGCAGAAGACATCACCTACGCATTCGCACCACGCGAGTTGACTGTAGCTGACTTGAAGAAGATGTCCGACTCGGTGAAAGGGACTGACGGCAAATTTATCTCCAAGAAAGACATCGACGCAATTCTTGAAGCACTACGTGAGCAGATCCGTTTGGATAGCCAAGCAGTGTCTCACCGCAGCGGCGATGCAGAAGAGTACGGCACATCTGTGAAAGATGACGAGTTCTTCAAAAAAGAGCGGAAAACAACTTTCAACGCTTGGTGGTATTACGAAGTAGTCCACGACACTAGCGGTTCATACGTCTCAGCAACACTCTTTACGGAGCAATGCACTATCGGCAAAACTACTATCGGTGAGAAGGCAATCGCTTTCCGCAAGAAGGCGTATGACACACCCGAGTCGTGGTTACACTTCATTATTGCAGACTCAGAGATTGGTGGAGTGAAGACTATCGACACCGCCAAAGGGATCGCCGAACTCACACACAACTCTGACTCCGACCGAGAAGAACTTTTCAACATCATCATGGAAGGCACGAAAGAGCGTGCTAAACCGAAGTACCAAGTGGAGTCCTCTGCGGACATCGACGCGGTACTCCAATGGAATCCATCAGAAGATCCATTTGCCCCGACAGGCATCGCGGAGTTCCCAGTCCACGCACCAACGGGCGACCTATTCGCACCACTTGAGCTGCTCGGGCAAAACTCAGCCCAGCTCTCAGCAGGCACGATCAGTAACACTGGAAGAGGCGGCGAGTCACGCAACCAGACGCTCGAACGTCAACAGAACACTGGTGCAATCGTCAACAACCGCATTGCCGATGTCTACAAGAACCTCGACATGCTCCTAGCGGAGATCGTCTACAGATTCTTAGTAGCGCCATCGAAACGTGGCTCCGAAGGGTGGCAAGACATCCACTGGGTGCGCAAACAACTCGACGTGCAGATCAGAGAGAAGCTCGGCATCGACTGGAGACTCCTAGCCGAGAAAGAGTTTAGCCGATTCAAGTTCCTCAAGGTTCGCGCAGTACGCACAATCGGAGAAGGCGACCGAGGTGAGCAGATCGAAATATCGAGTTGGCTCATGGGGAACATCACATCGTTCCAACCGCAAGTACGTCCGCACATCATCCACAAAGCAACTCAAGCGATCACGAAAGATCCAGACTTGGCAGACTTCCTAGTCCGTCAACCGGAGATCGTACTCTCGTCACAGAAGGTTGTGGCTGAGAACGAGTACGACACTATTCTACGCCGCGCAGTTCTCGGGGAACTTATCTCACCATCAGTTGACGATATTCACCAAGACCACATGGCTGTCCACCTCAAGGATCTGCAAGCCCACCTATCTCGCCACAGTGTCCAACCTTGGACAACGGCAGACATGCTCGGATTTGCAGGCATGGTGGAGCACATCGGAGAACACCTCCAAATCCTACTAGGCAACACGGACACCATCGAAGAGGGCAAGGTGTTTACCAAGCAACTCCAAGAAGTAGTCCAAGCTGCAGAACCAGTTGTTGCTGAAGTCCAAGAAGGTGAAGGCAGCGAGAAGTCGCAGCTCACCGAGAAGGAGCGCATCGAGCTTGAGCTCAAGATGGGAGACCAACAACTCAAAGCACGTAAGTTCGGGCTAGACCTAGCTGTCCAGAAAGATCTGATCGACAGCCGAGGCGCAAGACAAGCTATGATCGAGCGAAGCCAGTACGCAGGAGAGATTGAAAGCGCGAGACGCCTAGACCTAGAGCAGAAGCGTATCGCAGCAACCACTCTACAAACCGTAGGTAACAACAAAGATAATGAAAATACCAAGTAAGGAACAAGTGCTAACGCAGCTACCCCCAGAGCTGCGGAAGTTTTATGACAACGATGTGATGATAACCACCATCGCGAAAGCTTTCCCATATTACAGGGCACTAATCGAGGCGCTACTCCGCAACCAAGTGAATGAAGCGAACCTCGAAACTATTGCGCCAGTGCAACTTGCTGGGCACACGATCCTAAGAGGTTGTGAACTTTTTGCCGACAGAGGCGAAGCTAGAATGGCTGAAATCGAAAAACAAAAATCAACACCAGAATAATATATGAACCCAAACGACACAGACGAAACAGTTATGCGAGAAGTGGATGAAGATTCCTTCCGCGAAGATCAAAAGAGTGCGATCTCGGACATCTTCGGATCAGACGATACTCCCGAGGAAACCCCCGAGGAAACTCCAGAAGAGACTCCAGAAGAAACTCCCGAGGAAACTCCAGAAGAGACTCCCGAGGAAACTCCAGAAGAGACTCCCGAGGAAACTCCAGAAGACGAGTACAATTTTGACGACACCCTCGAAGGCGAGAAAAAGCCAGAGGAAACTCCAGAGGAAACTCCCGAGACCCCAGAAGGTGAGGAAGAAGCAGGTGGGAACCCACTACGTGCGCAACTCAAGACAATCGGCGGAGAACTCAAAGTCCTCAAAGCCGATCACTCAGAGCTCAAGATCGAAGCCGAACGCCTCAAAGCAGAGAACGACACCCTCAAAGAGCAAGTCGAGAACGCATCAATGGTGAACGTAGATCCTAGCAAACACCCAGACGTTGCACAATACGTGTCACAAATCCGAGACAACTTGGAGAATTTTGAGATGGATCTCACGAACGCGCATGCCGAGACCATCTCGACTGGTGCAGGAGCTTTGATTGACCAATACCAAGACGCGATCAACGTACCACGCGACCAACGCCGTGCAGCGGTGCGCCAATTCAAGAACAACCTCTACCAGAAGTTCGGGGAGAACCCAGACTACATGGAAGAAGGCGAAGATGCACCGCAAGATGCCACAGTGGACAAAGTGTTCAACTTTATCCGTGAAAACGCGTCAATCATGCAGAAAGCTTCTGACAAAGCTGACGAGATCACAGCACTTGCCAAGAACAAGACATTGGCGACTGGTGTTGGGCAATACGAGAAGAGTGCCAAGAAGTATTCGGAGATCCTAGAACCACTTGGCAAACTCTCCGATGAAGTCATTGCCGCTAACCCACACGCGCCGGAAGCGGCAGTAGCTAAGTTGATTCGTGACAATCCAGAAGCAGCTAAACGCGCTGAAGCCGCCAAAGGTGCAATCGTTGAGATGCTTGCAGGTAAGCGCCCACTGAACCAGAAGGAGATGGACTCAATCGTAGCCAACTTCGACGGGGAGGGTGACGCCATCAAGGATTTCACAAAGAAGCGTGCGACCGCCGAAGCGAACCTCAAGTCCACCATGGCGAAGAAACTCTTCCAAGGGCTCATGCTCTTATCAGACTACGAGGAGAAGTCTAAGGGGTACGAGGCGTACAAATCTAAGAGCGATTCATTCGACAGTGAAGTCGATGCACTTGACAGCACCACACGCCGCGTGAGGCAGCCGTCAGTTGAAAAGGTTGAGACACGTCCAAAGGACATGCCCTCGGCTCGTCACGGGCTTCTGAGTAGCATCTTTGGATAGCCCTACAAATTTTCGCTTGACCCGAAATGGGAGTTGTGGTTTTATTGGGTAGCTGTAAGTGGCTACCCAAGCCACAGCTCCCATATTTTTTGCGACTCTAATCGCGTAAGCAGACATCGACACCTGCAGAGTTGCTACATAAAAGTTGTAGAGGAGTGGATTATTAGTCGCTCAGTAGTTGAAGGGGAAACAGGTCAAGTCCGGCAAAGGTTTAAAAACTTTTTGTGCCTTTTTGCCATTTTCTATCTCTAACTACATAAACTAATATGTCCCAAAATAACCTAGTGTCAGATGCAGCTTGCCAAAAGTTCATCTCAGCACTCAAAGAAGACAAGGATCGCACAACAGATCTAGTGTTCGACGATATGCAGAAGTCTAAAGCATTCGTCATGGCTCAAATCCCCGATGGCGGAGTTGTAGACTATAACGATAACAACGACACCATCGAGTACACTGCAGCAATGCAGGCGCACCGACAGTATCGTGACATCGACGCGAATCCACGTGACCTCATTTCTGGTCAAATGGAAGGTCGCGACGAGAATGGTCGTACAGGTCTCTTCGACACCCAAGTAAACGAAATCGACCCGAACGCATGTTCTGGTACTTGTCGTTTCCGCTTCGGTCAAGGATTCAAGACCTACACCACTCGCGACTACGAACTCCCAATGTCTACGGACGTTGTTTGTGCTCGCGACTACATCCGTAAAGGACGTGCACACGTAGACGGCTACTTCCGTGGTCTCACGAAATCTTTCCGTGAATACGGCAAGGACAACTATGAGGCTAACCTCATGAACCTCGTCATCGCCAATGGTGGAGCCAACGCTTCAGTCCTCGGCGCTAACGAGTTCCGCGTTACAAGTGGTGGCTTCGTTGCCCCACCTAAAAACCGCATGTCCATCCACTTCCTCCGCCAGTATCGTCAATACATGGTTCGCGAGAACGCACTTGATGAACTTGGCTACCTCGAAATCTACATGCCCCGCGAAGACTGGTTCGACGCAGTGACAGAAGATCAAGTCCGGCGTAACCTTATGGGTAACACTGCCTCGTTCAACACTCACACGTTTGACGACAAGCGCGGAAACCTTATGGGTAAGCAGTTCGGCGTATATGACGGCATCCGCTGCGTATTCGAAGAAATGCCTGTCCGTGGCTACTACAAACCAACTGGCGAGTCCGGCGGCGAGACATTCAGCGACTTTGTTCGTGTCTACCACTGGAAGAATGAAGTGAACGAAGATGGCGGACTCTCCGCTGAGCCTAACCACTCATACGACGACCCGTTCATCGTAGTCGATGGCATCCGCTACGACATGGTTACTCTCGCGTTCGTCATCAACAAGAAGTCCTTCACGCGCTACGGTCTCGGAGCTGCTAAGAAGTACAAGGGTGAAAAGCCGATGGGTCAGAACTTCGACATGTCCGTCCGCGATGGCGCATATCTCGATTGCAACGACTTCAACGATAAGTTCAAGATTGTTACTCGCCACGCTTTCCGCTTCAAAGTGGAGAAGGCAGAACTCTCTGGTGCTATCGCGTATCGCCACTCACGTCCAGAAGGCTACATCATCGCACCTACAGGTGTTGACCAAACTGCCCCAGATCCAGCATTCGCTTCACCAGAAGTTTATGAGAAGTGTGAGGCGGGTACTTGTGATAAAGCTAACTGCGCTTGCGAAGGTCTTGAAGCAGACGACAACGGTGATTGCGTAGCAGCAGGGTCTAAGAGCCAAGTGAACCTTGAGCCAGCAGTCGCAGCCACAGTCCTCTTCCTAGGAGACACAATCCCAGTTGAGATCGAAGTTGCCCGTATCGGTAACACCAACGGCACAGGCACAGTTGACTACGCGTTCGCTGACGGCACTGCCGCAGACGGAGTAGACTTCAATGGAGTTGACGGAACTATCACCTTCCTCGAAGGCGAGTCTGGTTCTATCGCAATCCCGCTTGAGGTAATCGCAGCTACAGGAGCTACACAAGACTTCACTATCACACTGAGCAATGCTACAGGTGATCTTGAGCTTGGAAGCAGCGTAGTTACTACGATCACCATCGAAGACGGTCAGTAGGAATACTCCCGCTAATTTACAAGGCGGGGAAAGTGATTGCTTTCCCCGCCTTTTATCTACAACATCCTAAGCAATGAAGACTTTCCAATACACGGTTTCGGGATTCATCCCGTTTGACACACGCGAAGTGCAGGCAGGGGATCAACTCGATTTCCCAATTACCTCAGAGATCGCAGGAGTTCCAGACACCATAAGAACAGTAGTTCTTTCTGTAGTGGACGCCATTGTGGATGAAGTCGCGGGTCACACCTACGACATTCAATATGATGAAACCCGCCTAGGCGGAAACCTCCTCGCATTAGATCCATGCTGTGACGTTGGTATGCCCACCGCAGTGACTACCGAAGTTGTTCTCGAAGAACACATCGCTAATGCCCCTTTCATAATTTCCGCGCAGTCTGACCCAGACGCGCTACC
>Ga0233410_10000721_pt1 | contig 9862 bp, 8 predicted proteins | sample Na_anoxic_1_MG_FD_179869 | JGI IMG/M metagenome (GOLD analysis project Ga0233410, IMG submission 179869) | Seawater microbial communities from Saanich Inlet, British Columbia, Canada - Na_anoxic_1_MG | ecosystem: Environmental > Aquatic > Marine > Inlet | place: Canada: British Columbia...
TAAAATCATTTGGATTTTCCATCTCTTCCTTTGGTAAAAATGTTTTTGCGTCAATTTGTTTTCTTGGTGGTGTTTTAAATAAATTAGATGCCTTTGTTCCAAATCGTGTTATACCCATTTCTTCTAATGCTAATGCCATAGGAACTAACCCGCCGTCAATGAACTGACTATAAATTAAAACGATTCCATCCGATTTAATAATATTATCAGTTATGCCTTTTATTTTGGAACTATAATCGCCTATTTTATCAGGTGCGAAAATATTTCCGTATTCTGATTTTTTATATTCGAAATTTTTTCTTGTAGGTGGATTAGTCGTTTCCGTGTATTTCATAATCTTTTTTAGACCGGTTGAACCTAGTAGTATTTTACTGTCTATATCTTTGCCTTCGTCAAATATTTTATTTGGATAAACCATATTTAATGCTTGTAGTGGTTTTTGAAGAACAGTATATCCAAACGACTCCATATTTTCAAAATTTGGTAGGCCTTTTTTTGTTTTTCCTGATTGTTCTTTTATTTGATTTATAATATAAGAATACGCTTTACTCTGATATGTTCCTGCAAGATTTACATATACATCTAAATGTTCTAATGATTGTACGATTGGCTTTCCGTTCATTTGTTTTCTAGGATATGTCAGTTCCTTGAATGTATTCTTAATCGAAAAAAGAGACGGAAATATTCTATATGGAAATGTATAAGGATTTTCACCACGAACAAATGATACATATCCGGTTGCTTTACGGCGTATTAACTCTTCACCTATATTTTTTCCATCTGGTCCAATAAGGAGATTTCCATTTTTATCAAAAACATCTTTAAATTCAATTGTGGAACGACCGTCGTTTATATTCATAACATTCAGTAACCATATTATTTCTCTATAACTGTTATACATCGGTGTTGCAGAGAGAAATAAAAGTCTTAAATTATCAACATATTTTACTAGTTTCATTAATTCTTGGGCGACGCGTTTATCTTTTTTGTCATCCCCTATCCGAATATTATGTATCTCGTCTATAATAATCATTCTATTATTGAAATTCTTTTTTAATCGCCTGACCATTTCTTTTTTTTCAATCTTACTACCATCTTCAAGTGATGATTTCTTTGAAACATAATTCGCAAATTCGATATATCCCAAAAACAAATACGCGTTATTAATTATTCGGTTAATTTGTTTAATTACTTTATCCTTCGATAACCCTTTCATATTCATAGGATTTATTTCCTTTAAATATTTATTTCCAGTACATGCTGTTAAATTCCATAATCCATCAACCAATTTTAGTTTCCTTTCGTCAAATAATTGTAATTTGAAATTATCTTGAACATTTGGGGATGCAACTACAATTATCCTTTGATTAATACCGAGTTGTCTTAAATATGTTCTCATGTCTTCAGACACACTAATTGCACTACATGTTTTACCTGTTCCTAAACCATGATATAAAAGTAAACTATTGTATGGGGTTTGAAAACTTAAAAAATTCTTCACAAACAGTTGATGAGGGACAAGTTCAAAATCAGCATCACATAATTTTCTTGCTTGTTCTTCTATATCATAAATAGAACCATCATATTTGTTATCATTAAACTCCTTCTTTTGTGATATTTTAATATTAAAGTCTGGATCATCTAGTGATGGATATAGTGTATCAAATTTATTTTCACTATTAGAAATTATATCTCTATTCAAAATCTCCTTTTTATCTAAAAATGTATTGTAATCTACATCATCTATTATAAACTCTGTATTATCAAAATTCTTAATAAATATTTCTTCTATATTATCTTCATTCAAGTCTGGAATATCCTTTTTTAATTTTAATTTTTTAACAATCTTTGTCTTTTTGATAACTGGATCTATATTTTCCATAATACTTATATATTAAGGATATAATCTATATCGTTGTAAAACATTATTCACTTTATTTAAAATGTTTACTTTTTCTAAATTATATGGTCGGATTTTTTCAATACATTCATCAATTGTCATCCATTTCAAGTCACTTACTTCTGTTTCTTGATACTTACATGTAATTTGTGTATCTGGTTCAATATGTCCCAAATAATATTTATGTTTGTATGACTTCATATTTGAACCTGTAAATATTTCTTCATACGGTACAATATTTTGTATAATTCTTACATCTGATTTTAAATAACCCGTCTCTTCTTCGAATTCTCTTAAAGCACAATTTAAATCCTTTTCTTGGTAATTTCTACGACCTTTAGGAAACCCCCATTCGGTTTCTTTCCATTCACATGTTGTAGCGTTTATAATTTGTTCTAAATTATAATACTTATTGTTATCGATACCTATTTTTAATAGTTCAAATTTCTCCCTGGATGTCTTTTCTTCACCACGATATTGAATACCAATTTGTTCTCCCCACAAATAATTCCATAACTCTTCAAATGACGAGGTTTTTATTTTATCTCTTTCTTCAACTGACATTTCATTGAAAATGTTTACTAAATATGTATAATTATTTAAAGGATATTTGCCTCTCATAAATTCTACAAAACCTAAACTATGTTTTCGTCGTATGAGTAAATATTGCAGTGTATTATTATACACCCTAAACACTATCAATCCTATACTGGTAATCGGATGCTTACAATTATGAAATAAATGACCTACTTTGCCACAATTATTGCAAAAATTAAATGATTTACTATTCATTCTTTCGTTATATGTTTATTTAAATATCTTTTTATATTGTTTCATTTTAATGACGGAAAAATCGTTTGACCCAACTGTATGGGGTCCACATTATTGGTTCTTTTTAATGACATTAGCAGTTTCATATCCATTAAAAGCAAATGAAACAACGAAAAAGAAATATTATGATTTTATAACAAATTTGCCATTGTTTATACCTCATCCATCCATAGGGAATAATTTTAGTAAACTTTTGGATAAATATCCTGTATCACCATATTTAGAAGGAAAGGACTCATTTTTAAAATGGGTTCATTTTATTCATAATAAAATAAATGTGGAAATCGGAAAGGATGAACAAACATTAACTGAATCGCTTGACATATACTATGAATTATATAAACCAAAAGAAATCATTCTCCGTGAACAAATAAAATATAGAAAAAAATTATTATTTGTCGTTATTATTTTTGCATTAGTCGGTGGAGGATATTATCTGTATAAAAAATAATTCTCACTACAATATAAATGAAGAGTAACTATAAAAATAATACAAAAAAAATGATAAAATATAAAAATAAACGCGGCTACAAAAAAAAAAGAACTAGTAGACGAAATAAAGATGGTGGTGAAGCATTGGCATCTGGTGGGTTTGGGTGTATATTTAAACCTGCGTTAAAATGTAAAGGTAGTTCAGAACGCACCGATGGTGTTAGTAAAATGTCTGTAGAACAGCACGGTAAACAAGAAATGGATGAAATTACTAAAATTAGGAATAGGCTTAAAACGATTAAAGGGTACGACAAATACTATTTATTAGATGTTAACATGTGTAAACCTGATAAGCTTTCAAAAGACGACCTAAAAAAATTTAACGATAAATGTTATGCTCTTACACGATACAATATTAATGAGAAAAATATCAATAATCGTCTAGGAGGACTTACTATATTAAATATGCCTAACGCAGGTATTGACTTGAAAGACTGGTTAGTAGTTGATGGTGTAATAACAAGAGAGAAAATGTTTTTATTAAATAAAATAATAATTAAATTATTAAAAAATGGTGTCCGTCCTATGAATGAAAAAGGAGTTATCCATAATGATTTAAAAGATAGAAATATAATGGTTGACGAAAATGATAACGCTAGGGTCATTGATTGGGGTCTGGCAGGAGTAGTGAATAATAATAAAGTACCTACAGAAATTATGAATAGACCGCTACAATTTAATACACCATTTTCTTCTATGATTATTTCTGAAGAATTTAAACTGAATTATGATGTATTTTTACAACGCGTTAAAGATGGTATTATTCTATTTAACAAGATGAATGTTCGCAATTATATTATAAATGAATATCTAATTAAATTGGCCAGATATTACGGTTATTATGACGATAATGTGATATTATTTAATATGATTTTCTCTCCAGGTATAAGTGAAGAAACATTTTTATCAGAGGTTAAGCGCGAGAACTTAATAGAATATGGATATTATCTATATTATCTATCGAATTATATTACTGAAATATTAATGAAATACACAACTGATAATATGACATTTAATTTGGACAAATATTTTATGGAAGCATATCTGTTTAATAGTGACGTGTTTGGAATAATGACTGTATATTATAATTTCTTTGAAGTAAAACTAGAAAATATAAATCTTAACGACGAATTAAAAAAAATATACTTGAATCGTATTCGATCACTCCTAATTGAGAATACATATAGCAATGGTGGAGAGAAAATAGACATAAAAAAACTGATTAACGATATTGAGGAATTATCTAAATTATTAAATCATCATACAAAAGTATATAAACATTCACCATCTTCAGTCGTAAATACAGACATGTTATCTAAAAGAAAATCAAAATCAAAATCAAAATCAAAATCAAAAATGAATAAATCACAAAAATCAAAATCAACTAATGTAGAGGCAGATATGAATAAAATAATAACTAATCGAACAATAGTATAATCTTTATAAAAAAAACTTTATTAATATTATATGAAACTTGAACTTTTAATTTTAGCAATAACTGGGTTTTTTATAGCAAACACATATTACGACGGAAACTATATTAAATTATTACAATCCTGGCAAAAATATTTCAAAATGGGTGGATTTGCATTCGCAGGATTAAGTATATATTTATTCTTAAAAAAAAATCCTAATGAATCACATACACTTATACAACAGGCTACGAATATAATTAAACATATGCCAAGTGCGAAATCTTCATTAGATGTACTTACACCATTTGTCGATTTTACTAACCAAACACCATTTATGCCATCTAATGAACAACATCAAGTAAATAGAATAATGGAGTCAGGTAAAACTGGAACAAAAAGATGTGTCAGTGAAACTAAAAAAAAATTTGTTGCAGCACAACAAGGATGGAAATGTGACCATTGTAAAAAACAATTACCAGCGTGGTTTGAAGTGGACCATAAAATCAGATTAGAATATGGAGGTTCTAATCATGTAGATAATTTAGTAGCTTTATGTAGAGATTGTCATGGAAAAAAAACAGCGATGGAAAATCTTTAATTTATTTCTAATGATTTATTAAATGAATAATAATAATATACCAAGAAATAATAACACTGAAAATAATGCACCAAGATACAATAATTCAGGGAGAACATTTTCAGAAAAACTAGCAAATATATTAACTTATATGTATAAATTTTTTAACTTTTTCATTTTAGGCTACATTAATCTTCATAGACCTGAATTTTTATTTATTCTATCACTCTTTATCTATATAATTACGGTAACCATAGTATTTACAAAAAATCCATATGACTTTATAAATAGTGACAATCATGGTTTAACAATATTTATTTCCATACTTGGAGCATTCTTAATTCTTATGGGATTTGTATTCTACAATAAAAAAAAACATTGTTTGAAAACGAAAGCGAGGTGAGTACACTCAGTTATATAGGCAAGATACTTACAACATTTATTAGTTTATTTATTGTAATTGGCATTCTATATTTTATATTTTACATGTCGGCAGAATATTCTAATTTTAGTACATTTCTTATATACGCAATAAATCTTACCATATTTTTTGGACTAATCGCACTAGCAATTCGATTTTTCGGACTATCTAGCGGTATTCCAAAAGAGAATAAGCCTTCGTGGCTAGGATTATTATATAAATTGGTAACATATATTCCTTGCTTGATATTACAGGTTACGGACTACATAAATGTTCAATATCAAATAACATCAAAACCCATTTTATTGCTTCTTGCTATTGAAGTTATATTAATTTCAGTATATCTTATATTCCCATGGGTTATGGATACAATAATGAATCATAATGCCTCTCAACTAGTTAAATATCCATCCAAAATAAATAAGGAAAATAATATTGGAACATTCCAGAACATAAATTATAAGGATGATAAATTTCAATACAAATATGCTGTTTCGGGGTGGATATACTTGGATTCTTTTCCACCAGAAACAAACCCTAATTATGACGAATATACATCTCTATTAAACATTGGTAATAAGCCCAATGTACAATTTAATGTACTAAAAAATAAACTAAAAATAATAACTCAAACAGAGGGAAAAAATGAACAAGTATTATACGAATCCATACAATTTAAAATGCAACGATGGAATCATATTGTAATAAATTATGATGGACAAAGTATGGATATATTTATAAATAACGAACTAGTATCAACAAATCCAGGAATTATTCCATATAATGACAATACTGAAATTACAACAGGTTCTAATGATGGACTACATGGTGGTATATGTAATGTTATGTACTATAACGACAGCATAACTCAGAATAAAATTAGCTGGTTATATAATTCTGTAAATTATTTAAATCCACCTGTAATTTAGAAAATTTCTAACAGTATAATATATTAAAGATGTTAAACATTAAAAACATTATAATCACTGTAGTTGCAGTTCTATTAGTAATAATCATTATTCGATGGTTAATGGGCGATTCTAGTAAAATTGATGGTCTAAAAGATGCTAAGGTTGTTACAAAAATTTCACCCGATGATTTAGAACAATCAAATGCTGCAAACTATGCATATTCTACTTGGTTTTATGTGGATGATTGGAGTTATAGATATGGAGAACCCAAGATTATTTTAGGAAGATTAGATTCAGATTTAAATCCATCACCTTCTATAGTTTTAGGAGCAATTGAAAATAACCTAAAAATAGAAACAACTGTTTATCCTAACGATGAGTCTTCTACTGCATCTACACATACATGTAATGTTGCTAATGTACCTATTCAGAAATGGGTAAATGTTATTGTTAGTCTTTATGGAAGAACTTTAGATGTTTATATTGATGGTAAACTTGTTCGCACATGTGTATTACCAGGTGTCGCTAAAATAGCAAGTAACTCACCTGTCTACGTAACACCTCTTGGTGGATTTTCTGGTTATACCGCAAATATTCACTACTACGGAGATGCATTAAATCCTCAACAAGCGTACAATATATACAGAAAGGGTTATGCAGGTATTGGGTTTGGAATGGACTTTCCTTACAGCGTAAAGGTTGAATTCTTAAAGGATGGTACAGAACAAGGTAGTGTTGAAATTTAATCAGCAAATAAATAAATTTATTTACATATGTAATTTTATTTATAATTCTAAATTTCTTATCTATAATATATAGATATGTCAGAATTTGGAACAATTTCATCTGGTGCAGGTTCATTTGATAATTTTAAAAATAACAAAATGGTATCTGGTACAAATGATTTTTTAGAATCAAATAGTTTAGTAGCAAAGGTAGCATTTTTACTTCTTGTCTTAGTTGTATTTGTTATTGGTGTTCGTATGTCTAGTCAGTTTTTATCATGGTTATTCTCTTTTAATAAATCACCCTATTTATTTAAGGGCATGGTAGATGCCAAGACTATGCAAATTATCCCACAAGACCCCAATGATAGTAGTTCTGTAACACTACTTCGTTCGGATAATAAACAAGAAGGTATTGAATTTACATACTCAGTATGGCTATTCATTGATGATTTAGTATACCAACAAGGTCAATACAAGCATATATTCCATAAGGGCAATGATAATATTAATTACAACGACAAACCTATTGGTATGAATCAACCAAACAATGCTCCTGGATTATATATTGCACCCAATACAAATGCTTTAGTAGTAGTTATGAATACATTTAATAACATTGAAGAAAAAATGGTTGTTGATAATATTCCTCTTAATAAATGGGTTTGTGTTCAAATAAGAGTTGAAAATCATCAGCTTGATACTTATATTAATGGTAAACTTGCTAAGCGCCTAATCATGAGTGGTGTACCCAAGCAAAATTATGGAGATGTTCATGTTGCGATGAATGGAGGCTTCTCTGGTTATATGTCCGACTTAAGATATTTCGATTCGGGTTTAGGAAGTACACAAATTCAGAGAATTGTTGATGCTGGACCTAATTTAGAGATGACTGGAGGTAACAATTTAACCGACAGTGTACCTAAATACCTCTCTTTAAGATGGTTCTTTATGGGAAACCGTGACGGATATAATCCTTAAATATAATCATTATGAATATTAAATAGTAATTCGATTTATTTCTATAAATTTTTATTTTTCAGAATTAATTAATTATAATATAATAACATTTATATCAAATATTATTATATGACTAGTATGAATGATTTCTTTTCAGCTACGAATTATACGAATTATAATAACGATACTGTAAATAATATTGTTTCTTTTCAACTATTAGGAACCGGTAATATAATATTTTTTGAAGATATATCCATTAATTTTACAATAGTTGGTGGAGGAGGAGGTGGTGGTGGTGGTGGACATGATAATGGTTCTGGTTCTCCTGCTTATCCATCGGGAGGAGGTGGTGGTGCCGGTGGTGCGGGAATATATAGTTATAAAGTTAGTAATAATACAACATATAATTATTTTATTGGAGATGGTGGAAATGGTGGAAATGGTAACAATAGTGGACAGCCTGGTAAGACAACATCGATTATTTTTACAAGTATAGATTATGTTGATGCTTCAGGTGGTGGTAATGGAAAGGGGCATTTTAGTGGTAATGGAAAGGGAATCGCTGGACCAGTTAATGTAGCCGGTACAAATATTATCGAGTTATCATCTGTTATAAGTGGTGATGGTGGAACTGGTGTAAAAATATCCAATATACCAGGATATGGTAGTGATGGTAGTGGAAATATCCCGGATTCACTTGAAATATATCCAGGAAATATAATTCTTATTGGTGGTGGTGGTGGCGGTGCTAACGCAATATATACAAATAAACCTCCTAATACTGCTAGTAAAGGTGGTGGTGGAGGTAACGGTGTCGGTGGTATTGACGGTTCAGGTAATTTCACACAAGGTACCACTGATTATAATGGAGAAAATGGTATTGCCCCAGGAGGTGGTGGTGGAGGCGGTGGACAACCAGGAATTGGTTCCCCGACGGGAACAAACAATTATCCTATCACACTTGGAGGTCGTGGTTCAGACGGAGCTATTTATATATGGTTTAATTACTCACAATTATTGCTTTCTGGTTGTCAGTGGAATCCAAATTTAGCCGAACAATCTACAGCATGGACAAGAGTTAATAATATTTGTATAGATATTTCAAATATACCCATATACAATAATAACAATGCATACGAAACATTAAGTGAAAAACGAAAAGCTGTTATATTTCAATATAAGAACAATAGTGCTGGTTTTTCAAAAAAACAAAATTACTCACGATTAGCACGAGGATTAGGAAAACACGGTAAGCAAACATATGCTACACAGAGTGAATCATATACTAATCCAAATAACAAAAATTTAGCTTTAAATAATTTTACATTGCTTTGTCCAGGAGCGGTCAAAAATAGTAGTTTAACAAGTCAGAATGATACACCTGGACCATTGCGAACTATTACAAATTATCCAGATGTTCCACTTACAAATTACATAACAAGACGGACGTATAGAGGTGGTAATAGTACACGAATACAGACAATGAATAGTAATATACTAGTTTTAGAAGTAGAATCTGAACCTGAGCCTCAGCCTGAACCTGAACCTGAACCCGAGCCAGAACCTGAACCCGAGCCTGAACCTGAACCTGAACCTGAACCAGAACCTGAACCAGAACCTGAACCTGAAC
>Ga0233410_10000724_pt1 | contig 9837 bp, 10 predicted proteins | sample Na_anoxic_1_MG_FD_179869 | JGI IMG/M metagenome (GOLD analysis project Ga0233410, IMG submission 179869) | Seawater microbial communities from Saanich Inlet, British Columbia, Canada - Na_anoxic_1_MG | ecosystem: Environmental > Aquatic > Marine > Inlet | place: Canada: British Columbia...
TAAATTTATTTCTGATCTTATCAGCTTGAGAGTCTACAGTTTTAAGGGGTTCGTGCTGAACCCGCGTCTTGATAATACTGAAGTTTTCTGCTCTTTGACATAATTATTTGATAAATCGCTGTATTCCTGAAAACGCGAAAATTATGGAAGAACTCTTCTTGGATCACGGATCGTACTGTCTCCTCCGTAGGTATAGCTGATGTTATCGTTCTCAACCACCCGCGATAAGTTTCCCAAATAGTTTGATGAAAATTCAAAGCAATGATTTGTAGAATGCCGGTGGCAATGCAGCCAAGGTTTACAAACCCTTCAATGGCACAGGTCGTTTGCGCAATTAATTTTTCCGATCTCGTGTCGATTGAAGATAAATCACTTTTGTTACGTTTGCCTATTTTGGGCCAGACACTGGTCCAAAAGTGGTAGAAGAAGGCACCCATTAAATGTTTTAAGACCTTGAAATTGACTTCAATTTTAAATCGATAGCTGTAGGCCCTAATGATATCCAGAGGTTCTAAAGTCAGATCTGAGCACATGAGGATGAAGGTTTCTGTTCCGTCTATAACCAAAACAAATCTAACCTTGTCCTTTATTGGCTTCCAGATGAGATCAAGGCAAAGAAAAAGTATCGTCTTCTTTTGTTTATAGATTTCAATAATAGCCTCTTGAAATTCGTTTTGTTTGTCCTCGAACAACTCTATTAATTTCAACTTTTCACCGTACTTTCTGGGGGCCCCTGGCTTACCTGTTCTGGGCGGCGGATCTTTATAGCCGACGACATTTCTCTTAGCGCGGGTAATTAAATGTACTAAGCGTGCGCCATTTGAATTTAGAAGCTCTTTTAAAATCAGAAATACTGGTCCCACTGCAAAATACGCATCCAAAACAACGATGCATTCCGCATTATTAAGGCCTTTAACCAAGGCAACAGCCATGGAAGCCATAAGGGTGGTAATGCTTATTTTTTCTTCGCCGTTGACAGTTGGCGCTAACTTATTCTGAAACTTCCGAAGCTGTTCTGCTCCTTCATGAAGTTCGGCACAGAGGGGAACACAAAAGATTTTTTTTTACCCATCCAGCCAAGATGCCCAATACTCCATGATGGTGACCATATATATAAGACGCTTTACCCGAATTTTCTGATTCTTGATGGAGCTTTTTGACGCCGGGCATTTTTTCTGCTTCTTTAGACACCTTGATTCCATCGCCAACAAGGAGATACCGGCCAGCAACCTTAATCAACGGACAATGAGATAGAACAATTTGCCACCATTGTTCCTGGATACATTTTAAGTGCCAGGACGACGTTCTAAAAAACGATAGCAGGGCAGTATAAAGACAAGGCTTTAAGCCTAACCAACGAATCATTGAAGTAACACCATGATGATCGATCCTGACAATGAAACCCATAATGACTATCACGAACCAGTTAAAGGCAGCACTTCTGCTAAAACAATTCCTGAACTGCAACAAAATGAGGCTAATTTCTTCTATCATGACATCCCCCTTGTCGTTGAAGGTAGATTGTGATTGCCCTTGCCGTTCAAAAACCAAAGGTTATTCTTTCAAAGCAAAGGTGTTGGGGGCTGTCCTGATAAATGTTTGACCTGCATTGATTTTCTTGATTAGGATGGATACAATTGAGTCTCGTTCCAGTTGTACATGGAAGTCCCTATCAGTAATTTGGATAATCTCTGAAACATGCAAGGGTCTTCCTGCAATTTGCAGTACATGTTCCACAATATCAGCCTTGGACGTACGTTTTACTGGTTTGACCTTCAATCCTTGCTGGAGACGGCTAATGGTTTTGAGCTTATACTCAGTAATATCCTTCTCATATTCAAGAAATTGCTCAAAAAGTTCCATGGTGTATCCCTCCTTCGTTAAAGTGTTTCAGTAAGGATACACTAATCATATACGTATGTCAAGCTTTTTTATTGTACGTGTTTATTTTTTTATTCTTTGCCCACAAAATCGTTTATTTGTGAATGCCAACAGCGTTAAGAGAACACATGTTTACGTACGATACAAAGCTTCTCTCCGTTTTACAAAAAGCTGAGTGATAGGATGATTTAACCTGAATAGAACTTTGGACTCTCAAGATACTTAAAAAGTCAATAGTAAATAATCATTAAATAGGGGTCAAAAGGTGGGTTCTCAAGTTCAATTTTCTTCTAATAAGTTGAGTTTCTTTCTGAGCCTGCGCTCCCGCCCAAGATTTCTCACAGATTCATCGATCCGTCAAAGATTGTTTGTGACTTGCCATAAACAAATTGAGTAACGATAATCATGGAGGGCATGAAAAATCTCTGCAGCCTTTGGTTGGAAGACCGTGCTCCAGTTTCACACAGGATTTTACATCTCGAGTGGGGAGGCTTAACCCCGACCCCTCCACTATTTTGTTGCAAAATCAATACAGGAGCTGACATGATAGCGATAAACCGTTATGATCGGAACACGCAAAGGAAACCACATACAACAAGGGAGGAATTATGAGCCTGCTGCTACTACTCATCACCATTGCCGTCTCGGTACTCGTTGTTCGAATGGGAGCACTCGCGCTCCGCGTCACCGGCATGGAGTGGTCAATCGCCAAATTCCAGGCCATATCCTGTTTCAGCGGCACGGGCTTCACAACCACCGAGGCTGAACTCATTACGGGCAATCCGCAAAGAAGGAAGATTGCCACAGTCCTGATGATTCTCGGGCATGCCGGATTAGTGACGATGATCGCCGCCTTCGCGAATTCCCTTCAGCCGGGACTGATATCCAACGCCCTGGACAAGACTTTCATCCATAAGATCATTCCGGCAGTACTGTTTCCATGGGTAAACATCACTGTAGTAGCGCTCGTAATCTATGCCATCTATAAAATAACAACCAGGACACAATTCCTTGACAGGATAACTGATCCTCTCCAGAACCTGCTTTTGAAAAAAGGCATTATCGCACGGGTTTCCTTCCAGGAAATTATGGTGGGCTCAGGTGGTTATGGTGTTTTTGAGATCAGCCTGACACTGAAAAGCCCCCTCAAGGGAAAAACCCTCAAGGAGATCGGGACGGAGGAAAAACACATCTCGATTGTCGCCATGGAGCGAAAGGGAGAGATCATTCATCGTCCGCCGTCCAATACACGGCTCAAACAGAACGACAAAATCATCTGCTTCGGCAAGCTCAACGTGATCAAGAAAACACTCTGTCCCGTTGAGACCGGGGTGGCCTAACTTATTGATTATTAAAGATTACAGACCTCGTTAGTGTCAAAGCAAGAACCTATTCATTTCTTTTTTTCCTTAGTTAATCTGATGTGTTGGATCTCTTTGCCTTTTTTTCTGAAAATGCTCAGGTCCGTTTTTCCATAGTTATCAGGAACCGTAACGTTTGTTATCCCAAATCGACCCATATCTTCTTTGGAAAGGATAAAAAAATCCCTTGCTCCGTATTCCTCATTTCCAATCCTGCACACATATTCATCCACGCCAATCTTCGAGAAGAATGCAGCTTGTCTTTTAATGCTATCTGCCATATATCCTCTCATTTGCTCAATTGATTCTTTGACCAGATCTTCCAGATTCTTCTTTTTTTCATCTTCAGGGAGTTCATTGAACGCTTTGATCACGGACTCGCGTATGTCTTTCTCTGACATTCCGGATTTCTGCAAGGCATTTCCATGCCATGCCACGATGGAGCCATTCTTTATGGTCTTACGACGGCCAGCCGTGAAGACGTAGTTGGCAGATGAGGACATACATATTCCATCAACTACGACATCAATACTGTTATCGAAAACCCAATGTCCCATTTTCATAGCCGCATTGATCTCACCACCGCCTGAATTTATTATTAGTGTTTCAATTTTTTTCCCTTTGACGGTGTTCAGCAAAAGATCGACTCTTTTTTCAGAAATTTTCCCTGCGTATATGACAGTTGTGCCTTCAATCGTTATTACAGATTCTTTAGAAGACGGGCTGTTGTTCGTTTTTCCGGGAGTATCTGCATGGGTGATCACTGCCGTGATCAAAACCAGCCCGGCAAAACAAAACGCTTTTGTCTTTTGCATGCTAAACTTTTCTCTGTTCTATACCATATGCTGAAAGGTCTGATCTACAATCCGGCATCGAACACAATGGTCTGACCCTTTTTAATTTCTATACCCTCGCCGACAGGGAGGGGTTCCTTCATACCCTTCATGTATACCTGCAGATCATATATGCCCGGTGTTACAGGAAACTTATACCACAGAGGGAAATCGTTGTCCCACCGCCGGCGTATCTCCATCACAGGCTTTCCGCCGCCGGCCGGAAGCAGGTCCCAACCCACTACGTCAGCGGTTTTTTTAAGGGCTATACCCGAATCCAGTGTGGCAATGACTTCCTTGTTACCTTTCACCTCAAGGTCCTTGACTACTACTATTGGAACCTTGCTTCGTGCAGGGAATATGGTGAGACTGTAAGTTCCCGGCAGCACCGGCTTGGGCTTAAAAAGGTAGTAGTCATTGTCTTTGTTGACTACGGTAACCACCGGCTTGCCGGTAGCCTGATCCACTAATCCCACAGCACCAATTGCATCCCCCAGTCCTTTGGCGATATTTATCACCACAGCACCGAGTTTCAGCTCGGTTGTCTCACCGCCTTTTACCTCGCATTCACCAATCGGCACCTCGGTGGGAGGACGATAGTTGGGGTTGGCAAAGGCCAGTACCACATTATATTTGTCTGAAAGCAGGGGGTGGGTGGCACTGGCAGCAGAAGTTGCCTTCTTCATGAGTTTGTTGTCTTTCGTCCGGATAATATTGATGCCTGCGAGGCTTTTTACAGCACTTTCAGGCATGGTAATCATTAGCTTGCCCAGCCGGGTTTTGGCTTTGACCGTTGTTGTCTTGGCCTTTTCAACCTTAACGGCTACGTCTTCCTTGACTGCATCGAAGGCTGATGCCAGAGCTGCGGCATTATCGGCGCCGAAGTACCTGCCATCGCCGGCGGCGGCAATGCACTTGAGCTGCTCGGTGGCCTTGGCATCTACGCCAAACCCTACTACATGGATAATGAATTTGATACCGCTCTGCTTCAAGGCCTTTACAACACCGCATGGGTCATCATGGCAGGTCTCTATGCCATCCGAGACCAGGACGATGGTCGTTTCGTTTTCTTTGGTCTTGAGCTTTTCGGCTACCATCCTGATGGAAGCAGCAATGGGGGTTTTGCCCTTGGGAGAGAGTGACGTGACCTTCTTTAAGAGGCCCTGGCGGTCGTTACTTCCGGCTGAAATAAGGATTTCTACGTCTTTACAATCGCCTTTTTTACGATGTCCATATGCTGTCAGCCCAACCCTTACTTCCTTGGGCAGGGCAGTCACTGCGCTGGCCATCACCTCCTTGGCCACCTCTATTTTAGTCTTATCGCCGGCCTTGCCCCACATGGAACCCGAGGCATCCAGGATAAACATGACCTCTGGAAAAGTCCCGGCTTGTGCCGCCGAAAAACCCGTTACTGCCAGGATGATTGAAAATACCAAAATGCCTTTTCGGATTATTTTCTTTTTCATATTGTTTTCTCCTTTTTTATCTCTTGATGGTTACCGTTCAGGTTATCAGGTTCATTGATTAATTTTGTCACCTTTTCCGCGACTTTTTTGAATTGGCTATTGTGTTTAAGCCCGGGTATCTCATCTTTATTCCCTGTCTTGCGCCAATTGTTTCCCCAGTTTCGTACATAGTCATGCAGATCCTTGTCTTTCAGTATAAAGACAAGGAGTTCATTTTGCAGTTCAAGCGACGGTAATTTCTTTCCGCCTATTTGTGTACACACTGCGCGCAGGTAGGTCACGGAATCCAGGACAAGAGCCGCCTCTTCAAAACTCCATTCCTTTGTCGTCTCGAAACAGTTCTTTTTTAGCGCCTTTATCTGACCTTTGGTGATTGTGCCGGCCTTGCCGACCCGGGGTATCTGCCGCTTCTCAGGTGGAATTTCCGGTGGAGGCTGAACATGCGATGAGCCTCCAAACAGGCGACTAAAAATACCGCCACGCCCTTTACCGCTTCGCCGCCGCTTCATGAAAATCCAGACGGCCAAAGCCACAAATATGCCTAATATGACACTATCCATATTATGATTTTATGGTGAATTACCCTGCTCACAGGGCTTTCTGGAAAAACTTCAAAATTAATAATATTTCAGATCTTTGAAAAATTATTAGTGCTTAGATTCTCTAACAATAAATCCTGATGTGCCTGCATAAATCAAGAATTTTTTGTTTTTCCGGCAATCCTGGAACACAGCATTTCCATAAACAGTACTGATAAAAGGTATTTTTTGCCCATATTGATAGAGATATTGCCAAACAGGATGGTCTTCCTGTTCAACAAGCGAATAAATGGTGTGTGGTTTATCAGTTTCCGCCTTAACGTTCAGATAGCGGCCTTTAAAACGCGTCAGTCGGTAGCGTGTATAAAGTCCTAACAAATTAAGCCAGCTATCCCATTTTAAGATATCCCCTTCTATCATCCATTGATCGCCCCTTAAAAAAAAATAGCGATTAGTTCGGGATTTATCAAACAATACCTTCACCAGTGTTACTGGTTCTTGTCCGGGCCAATTTAAAGGCTTAACAATAATTTCGGCTATAGGTTCTTCATAGGTAAAGGAATGATAAGCACGTAGACCAAAACCAACAAAAAAAAACATGCCAAAAACAGATGTAAAAACTGCAATCAGTAAAAGATTGCGCAAGCTGGATAGTAATCCAGGCGATGCAGCCTTTTTTCTTAAGAGAGCACGTATTATCCAAAGGATACGTCGATAAAAGAAGAAACCAAGAAAAAACAGGCCGAGCAAGATGCCAACGGCTCCGGCATATATCAGATAATTCGGATCAAATCCTATTGGGAAGATGTCATTCAGCAATTTAATTCTTTCATCATATTACTCCGGCAATTAAATACCTCAATATTGTCATTCCGGCGAAAGCCGGAATCCAGGTGGGTACTGGATGCCGGATCAAGTCCGGCATGACGGAGTTAGACTATCTAATTGCCAGGTTAATAAGTTAATAATAATTCACTTAAAAAACAGTTGACAGGATTACAAGGAAGACAATTATCCTGTCGTTCCCGTCAAAAGACATGAAACAATCAAAAATAGACGATTTTGATAATAATTTATATCATCCGGGTGCCAAAAAATCAACTTTTAGCTTCTGAGTTTGTAAACAGCTGAGTGGACCCGGCATCAACAGACCGGAATGTAACATAGAAAATCGCTACTGCAAACAAGTACAAGGCACAGGCACTGATCATCAGAAGCTTGAATCCGATGCTTACAACAAGGCATTTGCCAAGGATAGCACCTATAACTGAAGCACATCCATTGATTCCCCATGCCCACGGGACCAGTCCCGGGAACTTTTTTATCATGACATGAAGACCTGATGGAAATGGCCAGCCAAGGAAGAATGAGAGAACTGAAAGCAGTAAAAAGGCCAGAACAAGCCTGTTCCCAAAAGACCGGCTAAGCGCCCATTTGAACATTTGATCCCCTGCCACAACCTGAATTAGAACCCATAAAAATATTGACGCAACCGAAATCCAGAGAAACCAGTGTCCCGAGGCCTGAAACCGACGTACACTCAGACTGCCACACCCGGAAAAAATAAGCACAGTGCTCAATACTACAGCAACGGAGTATACTGGGTATGACAGGAGAAGGGAATATTTTGAAAGCAGGGCCATTTGAAAAAACATGAATGCCATACCGATGAACCAGAAATATATTATAATTCCAAAAATCTCCTGAGGCCTGGGAGCAGGTCCGGCCAGGTTAGATCTAATGTAGATCCGTGGAAGAAATATGAGTGGTAATAATATCAGAACAGCACTTGCCAGTACAGCCTGAACCAGTGTTGCAAGAATAAATATGTAACCCAGTTCTATTATGGGAAACCATTCTCTTTTTAGTTGCTTAAACAAAAACACTGCCTTGTCCCATCGAAAAAAATGGGAGAAATAAGGGCGATCATCGGTCGTAGCGGAGACATCAAAAGCATAATTGTTGAGGAAAGATTCTGCTTCCGGTCCACATAAGGCACTTGCTCCAATGAAATAGCCGGGTAATTTGTGGACATCGTAGCGATTGGCCTGTTCCATCTTCATCCCGGCATAGTAGCCAAGATCAAAGCTTTTATCGCTGCAAAACTTTTTAGCATGGGCAATTTCAGCATGAGTAAAAGGAGTCTTTGACACCAAAATTGTGGAAGTTTTCCAGCTCCGAATAAAGATAAGATGCTCTTCAGGGCGGCCTGAAAGCCGCATCTGTTTAAGTGCGGACAGGGCGGTCGCTATTATTCTCAGTGAGTTACGTGCCGGAAGTTTCAGCCATCGTGTAATAGCAAGCATACCAGTGTCGGTAAGACGAGACAGATATAGCTTAAGGGCCTCTTTGGTATACAAGTAGTTCTCTGATGCAGAATGAAGACCTCCGGCGGACGTTACAAATGAATTAATCAGTGAGAGTTGAATCAGATCAAATCGTTCTTTAGTAGAGCGCAGGAATTGGCGAGCCTCTCGCACTTCTAAACTTACATCCGATCTGGAGTATAAATGTCCGGAAAAGTCAGCAAACTGTCTTTGCAGCAGGTCCGCTATCTGTTGATTTGCTTCCAGGGCAACAATCTCAGGAGTATGATGCAACAGGCCTAATAACACGTCGCTACCCCCTCCGGCCCCAACAACGAGAGCCTTTTTCGGGTGTCTGACATGGTAGGGGAGTGCCATAGTGGTAAAGTCCAGGTAATCCAGTTCATCAAGGTTTCCAGTGAATTTGGTTATTGGGCTCAGGCCATCAGCATCTATAAAAACGGCTTTTTGTTTTGGTAAATCAACTGACTGGTTTTTGGAATCGAGCCCAAAATTCAGGCTCAGCCCGGGCACATGCCGGATCAACGAGCTTCCAACCACATGAATGACGCCGAGAGGCCCTGTTATTTCGGCCTCAATGCGTGCATCGGGAAACGATAGCGTCATAGGGAGGGCCTTTGTATTGTGAATTTTTGGAACCGGCGGTAGTGCGAAAAAAACAATCGCAATTATCCCTGCTGATATCAGGAGAATGATTACCCCGGCCCTGCGATGCCGCATCCGACAACAACACCATGATGCACCGAGGATCATGAGGCACCCTAATGCAGACAAGATATTCCATGGAAGACCCAGGTACAGGATCGGCACAATAGCCAAGGCTCCGCATCCTGCCCCGAGAAGGTCTATGCCGTACATACGATGTGCCTGCTCGCCGGCTCCGGTCAGGATTATGCCTATTATTCCGCCTGCCAGTATGAAAGGAACTGCCATAATGAGATAGGTAAGGAACATCCTCAACCACTGTGCTGGTTGCCAGACAAGTTGGAGTGGGTCCAAACCCGTCTTCTGTGATAAACTAAAGGCCAGAGAAAATGACATTGCGGCTGCACCCGAAAGAAATACCAACCATTCATCCGGATTTCTTCGAATTTGCCTGAAAAACAGGAATAACAGTGAACCTGCTGCTCCGAACCCTAACAGGGCCATACTGATGGCCATATATGCAAAGTGGTGCCACTGTGCAATTGATAAGAGGCGCATAAGAAGGATTTCGTATATAAGTACGGAGGCTGAGGTTGATGCAAGGAGTATGATATGACGAGGAGAAGTGCTGATCGGAAAAGAGCTGGTTGTCATTGAATAGTCCGGGTGAGAGGCACAAAGCGAACTGGAAGCATTTTTTGCATGCTGATAGTGCCGGTCATGGATTTATTGATCACGGTAAGAAACTGCACGGCATACTGTCCGCCGACAGGGACACACATCTT
>Ga0233410_10000725_pt1 | contig 9830 bp, 9 predicted proteins | sample Na_anoxic_1_MG_FD_179869 | JGI IMG/M metagenome (GOLD analysis project Ga0233410, IMG submission 179869) | Seawater microbial communities from Saanich Inlet, British Columbia, Canada - Na_anoxic_1_MG | ecosystem: Environmental > Aquatic > Marine > Inlet | place: Canada: British Columbia...
TAAGTCTGCTCCATAAGCCGTTACGTCTACTCCAGTAAGAACTACTTCTTTATAACCTTCAACTACAAGCGTTCTTACTTGCTCTACAATCACGCCAATCGGCACTGAGCGGCTATTACCCCGACCAAATGGTATCATACAAAATGTACATCTATGATCACAACCATTTTGTACTTGAATAAAGGCTCTAGCTTTACCATCAAAACTACGTATTAGATGATTTGCTGTTTCTTTTACGGACATGATATCGTTCACTATCACGCGCTCTGAATCCAGGCTATAATATTTATCTGATAGCTTCTCTTCATTGCCAATAACTTTGTCAACCTCTGGCATATTAGCAAACATAGCAGGATTATTTTGCGCTGCGCACCCCGTAACAATAATAGTCTTCTTGGGATCTTCTTTTTTTAATTTTCTAATTGTCTGCCTAGCTTGCTTTTCTGCTTGCTTTGTTACAGCGCAACTATTAATAACCACGACATTATCCATGCCGGATTTTGCTAAGTTATTTTTGATTATTTCGCTCTCATAAATATTCAAACGACACCCAAAAGTAACTACTTCCTGATTATTACCCATAGATAAATTCTCCAGAAAATACATGACTGGCTGGACCACGCATAATAATGTTGTCACCGGACTTTTGCATTTTTAAAGAACCCAAGGTAAATATTATCTCTGCTTTTGCACCGGCAAAGCCTAACTTTGTTGCTGCTGCGAATGTTGCAACTGCTCCGCTGCCGCAAGCATAGGTAAAACCAGCACCTCTTTCCCACACTTGAAGATGTATTTTATCATCCTCCACTGTAGCAAAATTTACATTAATTCCATCTTTAAATAAATTGGTATGTTGAAAATTCTGACCAATTATTTCTCTATCCTGATCTGATAATTTTGAAAAAATTACCAGATGTGGGTTAGCTACATCCACGCATAGCATTTCTTTTGGCTCAATCAAATGACGTTCAGCTAATTTCCATAATTCAGTAGGGATTGGCATCCAATCCTCGTCAAACTTAGCTGGACCCATATCAACTTTGATTTCATCTGAGCTGATATATTCACATTTCACATTTCTAGCAGCAACATTTAATGTAATATCTTTGACTCCAGTTAATTCAAACATCAAGCGTGAGAGGCAACGCGAAGCATTACCACAAGCTAAAGCTTTAGATCCATCTTGATTATAAATGCCCATCTGCACATTAGTGCTATCATTATATTTATACGTAATAAACTGATCGCAACCAACGCCTTGTCTGCGGTCTGCCACTAATGTAGCAAAAGCACTTATATCTACACCCTCTGGCAATACATCTTCCGAGATAATAACAAAATCATTGCCCAAACCATGCATTTTTACAAACGAAATTTTCTGCATTTTTGCTAATCTCTCTTGGTTGAGCGTTTATACAAACACCAATGTATTATAAAAAATATAAATCCTGTAATGAACCATGTAAACACAGAAATCAGGCTACTAACTGCTCGACTTTTTATATCTTCTATATAATCATTTTTTTCGTACAATCTTTTATTCTTAATAGTTTCTTGATCAAGATCTTTTATAGACTCGCTCTTTTCATTTGCAGACTGATTTATATCATTGATATATTTTTCGTTAGTGGTAAATTTATTCAAATAGGCAGCGTTTTTATACTCCGTTAATGTTAAATCCGTTATACAACCCAATATCAAGCCTATTGTAATCATTATAACAGTAGACGCTATTAAACACATGACTAGGCTATATAATTGTAGCAAATTTTTAAACATTACTTTACCCTTGAAAAATACAAAATTATTAGGCCATTATATACTATTTTGTAGAAAACATGTAGTAAATAAATTGTCAATTAATTACGTTTCAATAAATCAATAAAATAATAATGCATCAAAATATTCTACCTATACTGGAAAAATTAATTAGTTTTAAGTCAATAACCCCCAAGGGAGAAGATGCAATTGAGTATATTGCAAATATTCTATCTGGCCTTAATTTTAAGTGCGAGATTAAAAAGTTTGGTCCAAACGAAGCTAAGGTCACCAACCTTTACGCCATATTAGGTGATTCTTCTCCTAATATATGCTTTGCAGGACATGTTGATGTGGTGCCACCAGGTGATGCTGATTTATGGAACTCTAATCCCTTTAAAATGACAATACGGGATGAAGTTATATATGGCCGAGGAACAGTAGACATGAAAGGTGCTATAGCTTGTTATTTATCTGCCGTAACGGAGTTCTTAAAAAATAATAAACCCAAAGGATCTATTAGTTTCTTGATAACTTCTGATGAAGAAGGGGATGCAAATCACGGTACTATAGAAATGCTTGAACATATCAAAGACAACCAACCAAAAATAGATTTCTGTATCTTGGGCGAACCAACAAGCAAAAATAAAATTGGTGATACAATAAAAATAGGTCGACGTGGTAGCATAAATTTTACTTTAAAAATTACTGGCAAGCAAGGGCATGTGGCTTATCCAGAAAAAGCTATAAATCCCATTCCTATCATCACAGCTATACTTAAAGATTTATCCAACAAAACATTTGACACTGGTACCGAATATTTTCAGCCATCAAATCTAGAAATCACTTCAATAGATACTGGCAATCCTGTTACTAATGTTATCCCAGAATCAGTAACAGCCAAATTCAACATCAGATTTAACGATACATACAACGCTAACGATTTAAGTGCTGAGGTGGTAAAAATAATTGCACGACACTCCGAAGCTTATGATTTAAAATATTATAGCTCATCATCGCCATTTATTCAAAAATACTCTACCCGCATGCAGGAATTTGCCCAGATAGTCCAAGAAGTATGTCAAATCGCCCCTGATATTGAAACAGGCGGTGGAACTTCTGACGCTAGGTTTATTCACCCTTATTGTGAAATCGTAGAACTAGGATTAAATTGCGACCTGGCTCACAAAATCAATGAACATACTAAAAATAGTGATTTACAAGCACTACATAACGTGTATTATAACTGCTTAGTTAAGTTCTTATAATTTAACTATAAGAGCGGGTGTGGCGGAACTGGTAGACGCGCTAGATTTAGGTTCTAGTGCCGCAAGGCGTGGGGGTTCAAGTCCCTCCATCCGTACCAATTATATTCAATATAATTGGTACAAAATATATATAATAAATACATTTAAAATCAACAGGATTCTTGATTATGCAAGTAACAGAGCTAAACAACAACAAAACCGAATATCAAGCAAAAATAACAATTCCCGAAAAAGAAGTGTTAGCACTAATTAACAAAGAATTAGTTACCATTGCTAAAACAGCAAAAATGGATGGTTTTAGAGTTGGTAAAGTTCCAGCAGGAGTCCTGAAAAAGAAATATTCATCTTCGATTAGAGCAGATATAGCAAGGAATCAAATTAATAATGCGATTGACGAAACGATCAAAAAAAATAATTTGAATATTGCTCTTGATCCAGTAATTGAAGCTTTAACAAATGAAGAAGGTAAAGATTTAGAATTCACTCTGAAATTTGAATTATTACCAGAAATCACAATGCCTGATTTCAAAAAGATTTCTATCGAACAAGCTAAACTCGAAGTATCACAAAAAGATATTGATGATCAAATTGATAGATTATCTAGCTTTTCAAAAGCTTATAACGAAGAGTCGAAAGGCAAAGCAAAAAGTGGCGATCAAGTTACTATTGATGCTATCAGTTATGTTGATGGTGAAGCGTTTGATGGCGGTAAATTAGATGCTCATAAATTAATCCTAGGAAGCAATGCTTTTATTCCTGGCTTCGAAGATCAACTTATCGGCTGCAAAGCTGGTGATGACATAACGGTTAAAGTTGATTTTCCAAAGGAATATCATGCAGAAAACCTAGCTGGCAAGCCTTCTGAATTCAAAGTGCAAGTAAAAGCAATTCACAAAGAACAGCCTGTAGCAATAGATGATGAATTTGCAAAGAAATTTAAATGCGATACTGTTGATAAATTAAAAGAACAAATTTCAAAAAATATTGAAGCTAGTTACGACGAGCCTATTCATACTATGATGAAAATGAAACTTTTCGACAAACTAGAAAATATGCTTAAATTTGATGTACCTGCATCTCTTCTTGCAAGAGAAACTGAAATATTAAAAAAACAGACCGCGCAAATGGAGCAAGACGATCCTTCTGTAAAAGGTAAGTCAGAAAAAGAAAAAGATGACTACTTCAGCAACCTAGCAAAAAGACGTGTTAAAATTGGTTTAATGCTAGCGGAATATGTCAAAAAGAATACTCTTCAAATCCAGGAAGAAGATATACGTCAAGCTATCATTACTCAAGCACGCAACTATCCTGGTCAAGAACAGCAAGTGATTGAATTTTATCAAAAAGATCGTAGCGCTCTTGAATCTTTAAAAGGCCCAATTCTTGAAGAAAAAGCCGTTAAAGAAATATTTGCTAAAGAAGTAGCTTTAACTACAAAAGCTTATTCAAAAGACAAATTAGAAAAACTTCTAGATAAAGAAATAAGAGATTAAATACTAGCAATAATTTTTTTGTAAAGATTATTGCTAATTTACCTATTGTTTTATAATTGGCATGATATTTGCTTGTATAATTGACCTTTGGCAATCATTTTAACTTTATTTAGATACATTAAATGTCTCTCACCCTTAGTAATAATTTAACAGGAGCTACAGCGCGTGAAATAAATGCAGCCACTAGAAATGCTAGCCTTCTTGGCGCGAGCATGACTACTGGCGATAATAAAAAAACTCCAATCGTAGATGCATTTCTTGGTCATTCTTTAAAAGATAGAGAGATAGTACTAGGCGCGCTAACTCGTAGCACCTCTTACTCTGTCAATTTAGTTAAAACCACCTCAGAATACTTAAATGCGATAGCTTCTTTTATACAAAAAGGTGTTGTCACCATTACTAGTGTTGGCATATTATCTGCTGAAAAAGTACCTACATTACAGGCATATATCGATGCATTACGCTTGCAAATTAATGTATTAATCAATACTGCAAATTTTGATAATAGACAGCTTCTAAACGGTGGAGCCAGTGAAATTAAAGTACAGTTGGGGGTAGAAGCGACATCCTCTATGAGCATCTTTGTACGTGATATTGGTAATGATAATTTATACAGAACATCACTAGCTCTTGCTGTAAACGAATGGATCGCAGAAGACCCTACAGCCGTTAGAACCAGCTATTATAATGCAAATGAACTAAAAGCGGCGCAGTTAAATAATGAAAATTTAATTTCCCTAGGAGCTTTTGGAAACGGCGGCAGCGGTACTGGTCTTCCTATGACTGAAGATGAGATAGGGAACGCGTTAGTGGCTGTAAGGGATCGCACTCCTGAAGTGCTATTAAAATTTGGCAATGTGCTGCCTTTATTAAAAGCCCAGCTAACCGCAGTTGGTGCTACTCTAGCCAATGCCACTTCGCCTCAATTTGCCAATGCCATTACTGGTCTAGGACCTGCTTTTAACGCAAAATTTGAATTGTTTGACTTATTTATTGATAACCCTGAAACCTCACTTGATACTACTAATAGCCGCATGTTAGCGCATGATATTTTTCTCTCTGCTTTATCCAATATAAGGGCTGAGCAAGCAAAATTACGCACGCAAGAAAACAACTTAATGGAAAACATTGACGTAATGCGAGCGACGGTGAATATTACCCAGAAAACTGCTGACTCATATTTACATACGGATTATTTATTAACTGCACAAGAATATTCCGAGGCTATTCGTACAGTTTGTGGCTGCCATTACAGCGTTGCAAGCTGCTAACAAAGTTCCCGAAGCAGCGCAGAAATTACTAGATAATTTAGCTAGATAGCTCGTCAAGTGTTTTGCCTTTAAACACTTCAGACAAAGCATTCGCAAACATCCAAACATCATGATAGCTATTATACAAGGGTACTGGAGTTATCCTAATAATATTAGGTTTTTTAAAGTCACAAATCACACCTTTTGCTTGTAGTTTATGTACAAAATTTTCAGCATCTCTTTTTATCAATAAAGATAATTGTGCTCCACGTTGATTAATATCTCTTGGTGTAATAATTTCAATATCTTTAGAATCGACATAATCAATTAAATATTCAAGGTAAGATGTAAGCCGTATTGACTTTTCACGATAAGCCTTCATTCCAATTTCATCAAAAATTTCTAATGATGCTTGTAATGGTACCATACTAAATACAGAAGGTTCGCTCGGTTGCCATGAGTCCGCGCTATCAACCGGTGTAAATTTTATCTCACTAATTAAATCTTTTCTCGTATTAGGATCACTACCCCACCAGCCAACAAAACGGTGTAAATCTGGATTTCTAACATGGCGTTCATGTACAAATAATCCTCCTACAGCTCCAGGCCCCCCAGACATATATTTATAATTACACCAAACAGCAAAATCTACATCGTCCTTATGTAACTCTAATGGAATATTACCAACAGCATGTGCTAGGTTTAGCCCTAATACTGCACCATTTTCATGCGCAAGTTTAGCGATTGCCTTAATGTTTAATACTTGTCCTGTTAGATGATTAACAGCACTCACCATCGTTAAAGCTATACTATCTTTATTCTCTTCAAACGCGTCCTGATAAGAGTGCATAGTGAGTAATGTATTGGGGGGAGACTCAACTATTACTAATGCTTCATCTGGATCAAAACCATGAAATTTTATTTGGCTTCTAATGATATACACATCAGAAATATATACTGGAGCCTCTATGATAATCTTAAAACGCTCTTTAGTTGGACGGTAAAATGACACCATCGCCAAATGCATATTCGTTGATAATGTATTCATGATTACTAATTCGTCTGAATGCGCTCCAAGGAGCCTAGAAAAGCCTCCACGAAATTTTTCATGAAACGAGTACCAAGGATGTTTTTTCTCGAAGCGTCCCTCCGAACCTTTATCTTCCCATTCAACTAATTCATCCTGCATATATTGGCGCGCTTTGACTGGAGCAAGGCCCATAACATGCCCGTTGAAATAAATTAATTCTCTACCTTCAGAATCGCGTGGTTTTACAAATTTATTTCTGTATTCTTGCAAAGGATCAGTTTGATCTAGAGCTTTAGCACCACCTTCATCAGCAGAAAACATTTCCATGATTTTAGAATTATTATCATGATGCGGGCATGCAACAACGATTGCAGAACAACAAATAAGGAAAAACAAACAAAAGAATTTTTTGGAGTGATTCATGTACTTAAACTAACAAAGCTTTAACGACAACAATATATGAGCAATAACAACCAATTGCAACCACATTATTTTACCCATTCTGCTAAACATTTGATATGCGAAGAGCTTTAACATTAATATTACAACCAATTCTACTACTTAATAAAAGATTGACAACAAAATAATGAGGAGTTAATATTTATTATTACAAACAACTATAAGTTTATGCAAATGAAAGTTAATACTACAGCAAATACTAAGTTTTACAACGCACTTACATTAATTTTTGTATTTTGTTTATTTATTTCGAATATAGCAGAGATGAAAATAATCGATATATTAGGAGTGGCACAAGTTGGTGCTGGTACTTTGTTTTTCCCCTTGTTGTACGTACTAAATGATGTCATCACAGAAATATACGGATTCTCTGCAAGTCGTCGCACCATCTGGCTAGCATTATGTTTTAACCTAACATTCACCGTATTAATGTATTTTATTATGATGTTACCTGAAGGTGAAGATTGGCAAGAAAAAGAAGCGTTTGAGGTTATTTTCGCTCTTTCTCCAAGAATAATGCTAGGATCACTAATAAGCTACTTCCTAGGCGAGTTAATAAATTCTTCAATAATTTCTTCTTTAAAGTTACAACTGCAAGGCAGATTATTTGCTCTTAGGGCTGTATTAAGCACCTTAATTTCATCTTTTATAGAAAGCATTCTTTTTGGAATTATTGCATTTTACGGCCGAATCCCAGACGATGAGCTAGTCAAGATGACAGTTATGCTAACTATACTTAAAGTCTTATACGAAATTGCTGTAATGCCATTTACTATAATGCTTGTTAATTACCTCAAAAAAGTTGAAAATCTTGATGTGTATGAGAAGCCTTTATTAAAAAATATATTCCCATCTTGGTGAAGTAACTAAACTAAACTCACCTAATGTCATTTAATCTCTTCGATGCCTTAGAGCATAAGGTTGAATGATTTTTCTAGATAAAGAAATATAATTTCTTTGCATGACAATGGAAGCTTTTATTGCTATAATGCTTCCATTAACAAACAATATGTTAAAATATGCAATTTATTGACGAAGCAACTATTCATCTTAAAGCCGGAAATGGTGGGCATGGAGCCGTAAGCTTTCGTCGTGAAAAATATATAGAACGTGGCGGCCCTGATGGTGGTGATGGCGGTGATGGCGGTAGTATTATTTTTCGCAGCAATTCGCATCTTAATACTTTGCTACAATTTCGTTTTAAAAGGCACTTCAAAGCAGATAGTGGCGAACAAGGCAAAGGATACAACAAAACAGGTCAATCTAGAGATCCATTGATTTTAGAAGTACCAATGGGCACTCAAATATTTTCAGAAGATGGATTGCTCTTAATATATGATTTTACCGAAGATAATGAAGAATTTGAACTACTTCAAGGCGGCAAAGGTGGTCTAGGAAATTCTCATTTTAAATCTTCTACCAACAAATCTCCACGTAAACGTATAGACGGTGCATTTGGAGAGGAGATGGACATCTCTTTAAAATTAAAATTACTCTCAGATGCAGGACTTGTTGGTTTACCTAATGTTGGCAAATCTACTTTTCTTTCTAGAACAACCTCGGCCAAACCAAAAATTGCAGATTATCATTTTACTACCTTAAAACCAGGTCTTGGTGTTGTTTACGTTAGCGAAGAAGAATTTGTACTAGCTGATCTTCCTGGTCTAATTGCCGGCGCTCACTTGGGCAGTGGACTTGGTGACCGCTTTCTGAAACACATAGAACGCTGCGGTGTACTTATACACGTAATCGATGCTACTCATGAAGATATTAAGCAAGATTATTTAACTATTAGAGAAGAGCTGGAATCATACTCCCCTCTACTAAAGGAAAAGAGCGAAATTCTTTGTTTAAATAAAATCGATAGTGTTACAGAAGACGAATTAGAAGCGCAGATAAAAATCTTGCAAGATCTAACTGGCCAAAAAATATACACAATGTCTGGATATACTGGAGCTGGTGTTGATATTATCCTAAAGAAAACCCTAGAAACCATCAAAGCTCGTATAAATGGCGATGATGAGTAAAATAATACATATTTTAGACAATATTGATCTTATTGTGATGCAATCTAGATAATATTAGAATGATTTTATCTGTTTAATAAATACGCGATGAGCAGTAAATTCTAAATTAAATAAACTAGTACAACAGTTACACCCACAAAAAACCTCTGGAAATTAACAAGATCTAATATTTTGCAAAGTTTAATTTTGATCACCATGCTTTAAAATGGAAGTACTGGATAAACCATTTAAATGCTGAACAACAATTTGCACCTTTGCTCCCACTTCTTTAGCCTGCCTCTGTATATTTGACAATTGAGGATCACCCTCAGTTACCGCTATAATATTTGGACAAGTATTCTGTACCAACTGGAAATAATCTTCATAACCACTTAACATTGGCAACATCACTATTTGATCAACATACCTAACCGCGCTTAAGTTAATAGCTCTTTGCTGTTGATTGTAAAATGTAATCAGCTATTGACCCCTTTAAGGATAAAATTGTAATCAAAATTGACCCCCTAAAATGGCAATAATATATCCTTCATAAAAAGTTAATTATG
>Ga0233410_10000731_pt1 | contig 9744 bp, 8 predicted proteins | sample Na_anoxic_1_MG_FD_179869 | JGI IMG/M metagenome (GOLD analysis project Ga0233410, IMG submission 179869) | Seawater microbial communities from Saanich Inlet, British Columbia, Canada - Na_anoxic_1_MG | ecosystem: Environmental > Aquatic > Marine > Inlet | place: Canada: British Columbia...
CACACAAACCACAAGCGCCAAGAATCGCTGTTCACTTTTTTTAAAAAATCTATAATCAATTTTGGGTAGGTTTACCCATGGCAGATTGGCAACGTCTTACCGCAACCGAGCAGCTCACGGCACACCTACGCGGCGAGTTGTTGCGCGGGCGTTGAGTCGGGACGATGCCCAGCGTGCAACGGCTCGCAGCAGAGTTTAGCGTCAATTGTAAGACCGCGGAGACCACGCTGCAGGCGCTCGAGAATGAGGGCCTATTGGTTGGCCAGGGGCCGGGTCGCCGCCGTAAGATCATACTGCCTGAGGAACTGCTCAAGCCGCCTGGGTTAAGGGTGGCGATATTATGTTACGAATAAAGCGACCAATCTCTGGATTATCTCGTCGACTGCAAGAACAAGCTGGCGGCGGCGGGACACCCTGTTTTTTATGCGTCAAGCAGCTTAACGGAAATCAAGATGGATGTGCGGCGACTCGCCCGCATGGTAAAAAAGACCGAGGCGGATGCCTGGGTGGTAGTTGCCGGCACCAGCGAGGTGCTGCAGTGGTTCATGCAACAAAAGATCCCAGCCTTTGCCCTCTATGGACGACGGCATCAACTGAAAATCGCCGGAATCGGTCCGGATCCAGTACCAGCCCTCATTGAAGCCACACGTCGGATGATCGATCTAGGTCATCAGCGGATTGTATTTCTCGACAGCCTTTTTAACATATCGGAACCGGGAATTACTGGCTCAGCCTTTCTCGATGAATTGTCGGCTGCCGGTATCACTACTGGCTCCTACAATATGCCAGATTGGCAGGGGGGGCTCGAAGGTTTGTATGAGTGCCTTGACTCGTCGTTTCAAATCTCCCCACCAACGGCGATCATCTCCGGCTCCGGTCCCATCTATTTCGCAACGCTACATTTTCTCCTCAAACGAGGCCTCCGGGTGCCGCAAGATCTTTCCTTGATCGTCGCCAACGACGATCCTGCTTTCAGCGAGTGCCAGCCATCGGTCTCGCATATCCGTTGGAGTAGTTCCCGCCCGTTGGTGAACCGCATTGTGCGCTGGGTCCGGAATATCAGCGAGGGAAAAGAAGACACCCTTCAGGCGATGATCAAAGCGGAGTTTGTCGAGGGAGGGACGATCGGGCCTGTGGTGGAGTCTTGAAGTTCGGGAGACTTTTGGAGTACGGACGTGTCTAAGGTCGGAAGGTCTTAGGTCTTAGGTCTGGTTAGATCGCGTGGTCGCGATGGTTATTTTTATAAATTGAAGTCACCAGACTTCCTAGGTTTGACTTTGGGACTTTTGACTTTCGATAGCGGGAGGCGCTAGAAACTTGGGAAGTTGGGAAGTCGGGAAGTCGGGGGAATCCTAAATCCGAATCATCAGGTTTTGCTCTGCGCCTCTGCGTCTCTGCGCGAGAAATGAATTCAGTGCCTCGCGCAGAGACGCAGAGATTTTTGATGAGAGCCGGTAGTGCACTATGGGGCAGACCTCTGGGGCCCTCGCTGTTTATACTTCGGCTTTGAACCGTACTCCATTTGAAGACGTCATTTGTCCGATGTCTCGCGTCAGTACTTTGGAGGTAGTAGGATGGGGGAGTCGATTATTTGTTAAGCGTTTCATCCATATTGAGGATTTGGTTGGCGATGAGTGTCCAGGCCGCAAGTTGAGCTGGGTCTAGTTCTGCTGGCGCTTTGGATTCGCCGACTGAGATGAGCGCTGTGGCTTTGTCGGGGGCTGCTTTGAACTTGGCGTAGCTGAAGTCGAGAGTTTGATTCACAATCTCTATCTCTGTGGTGGTGAGTTCACGGTTGAGTAGGCGAGCTGCGATGAACTGGAGGATTGCGGGTTTTTCTTTGCAGTTGAGGAGGGCGTGGGCAGCGAGCTGGCGTGAGCTTTCGACAAACTGTGGGTCATTCATCACCACAAATGCCTGCAGTGGTGTGTTTGTTCGCTCGCGCCTTACACAGCTTACTTCCCGTGATGGGGCGTTGAGGATCTCCATCGATGGGTGGGGGGCCGTTCTCTTCCAGAAGGTGTAGAGCGAGCGACGGTAGAGTTTGGATCCTGAGTCTGGCTTGTAGTGTCTAGTGTTGGAGCCTTTCATGGCAACGGATTCCCAGACGTTGATTGGTTGGTACGGTTTGACTGAGGGGCCACCCATATCCTTGCTGAGGAGCCCTGACGAACTGAGTGCCAGATCGCGGATTTGTTCTGCCGCGAGACGGTAGCGCGGGCCGCGAGAGAGAAGCTTGTTGAGCGGGTCCAGCTCCAGTTTCTGATCCGTGAAGGTGGCAGACTGACGATAGGTGGATGAGGTGACGATCGTTTTGAGGAGGTGGTGGAAGTCCCATCCATTTTCAACAAAATCGCTAGCCAACCAGTCGAGTAGTTTCGGGTGGCTAGGGCGTGCTCCCATGACTCCGAAGTCATTGGTGGATTCCACGATGCCATTACCGAAGAGGTAGTACCAATAGCGGTTGACTGTGACGCGGGCTGGAAGTGGGTTACTTGGGTCGGAAAGCCACATGCCTAGGCCAAGACGATTTCTTGGCATTTCAGCGGTCATTGGAGGAAGTGAGGCGGGTACATCAGGGCTCAGTACTTCTTTATCCTTCACGGCGTATTGGCCGCGGATGAGGATGTGAGCAGTGGGCTTCATGTCTGCTTTCTCTTGCATCACTAGGGTGTAGGTGCCCCGTTTTTCGATCGCTTTTTTTTCGCTCTTAAGGGCAATGGATTTGTCATTGAGCTTCTTGGTGGCTTTGTCGATGTGTGTGAAGTAATAGCTACGGATCTGTTCGACGAGCTTTGGATCCTGTTTGGATGACTCGCGAAGGTTGTTGATGCGACCATTGATGGATATCGCAACAATTTCTTCGGTGGTGAGGGTTTTATTGAAAAGCTGGAAGCTGTGAAGCTGGCCGTTGGTGAAGTGTTCTCCATCGTGGCGAGATCCTAGCAATAGAGGGGCCTTGTTCTTCATCGTTTCAGTGAGCTTGTTGCTCTTGATCTCGAGCTTCTGTTCTTTGCCGTTGATATAGATCTTCACGCCCCTGGCTTTTTTGGAGCCATTGTAGGTGACGAATGCGTGGGTCCATTCATTCTCAGCCACTTTTTGTTTGGTGGTGACTTTGATGTAGTTTTGCGGCAATGAGTGGATCAGGTGGACTGCGAGCTTACCGTTTTCAACCCAGAGGTCGTATCCGCGGTGAGAGTCGCCAATATCCATTTTAGAAATGACTCCAGCGGAAATATTATGAGGGGTCTTGATCCAAGCACCGAAGCTGAACTTGTCATTATTCTCAAGGTCACCTTGGTTGCCAAGGTTGATGTTGTTTTGCTTGTTGAATAGCACGGCTTCGCCACCGGAGCTGCTTACCCATTCGAGTGGCGATTTGCTGGTGTAGCTTTTGCCAAAGGTGTCGACTAGTCCTTTTGTTTTGTTTGTGAGTGGGAGTTTGATGAGGTGAGCTTGCTTGGCGATTTTTGAGCTGTCCGTTGTTTTGTCGGATTTAAACCAGCTCTGGAATTGTGGCTCGTTTTCCTTCTTATATGATTGGGTGGCTTTGTCAGCCTCGCTGATTTCTTTATCGATAACGGTATAGCGGTTTAGGTCGTCTGGGGTGGGAATCAGAAGGTTTGGTGGGTGCTTTGCGTTGTTGCCGTCAAGCGCTCTCATCGTGGTGTTGCGGAAAAATGCTGTGAGCTGGTAGTTTTCTTTGGTGGAGATAGCGTCAAACTTGTGGTCGTGGCATGCCGCACAGCCGGCGGTGAGGCCTAACCAAGCTGACGAGGTGGTGTCGACACGGTCTTGAGCGTAAATAGCGTGGTATTCTTCGCGGATAGCGCCGCCTTCACCAGTGGTGGGGAGGCAGCGGTGGAATCCCGTTGCTATCTTTTGCTCTATGGTGGCATTGGGTATCATGTCGCCCGCAATTTGTTCGCGGGTGAATTGGTCAAAGGGCATGTTGCTTTTGAACGCGTTGATTACCCAGTCACGATAGGGCCAAATCGAGCGATAATTGTCGTTGTGAATACCGTGGGTGTCCGCGTAGCGCGCAACATCGAGCCAGTGCCGAGCGAAGTGCTCAGCGTAAGCGCCAGTTTTGAGCAGTTGGTCCACTTTTTCAGCGTAGACGGACTCGAAGTCACGTTTGTCATTGAGGAAGCTTTTTGCCTCTTCGGCAGTTGGAGGGAGCCCAGTGAGGTCAAAATTCAAACGGCGAAGGAGTCTCGATTTGTCTTGTTCTTCATTTGGTTTGAGCCCCGCTTCATCGAGTTTTTTCCCGATGAAGTGGTCAATTGGGTTACGCGCCCATTCTTCAGATTGAATGGCCGGTAGGGGTGCTTTCTTCGGGGCGATGTAGGCCCAGTGCGCCTCAAATTCTGCACCCTCTTTAATCCACTGGCGGACCATGGCAATTTCCGCTGGGTCCATGATTTTTCCGTGCGGGCTCTTGCTCGGGTGTGGTGGCATGACGACATCCGCATCCTGGCTCTCCATCAGTTGGAGTAAAAATGAATTGTCTGGATCGCCCTTGATGATGACGGGTTTACCATTATTTCTGACGGTGAAGACGCCTTCTTCTTGGTCGAGCCTGAGTGGTTCGTCCTCGGGGTAGCGGGTGCCAGAGTCTGGTCCGTGGCAATGGTAGCATGAGGCCGAGAGAATGGGCTGGATGTGCTCGTTGAAAGATATTCTTGAGGGGAGCACAGGCTGTTTTTTTTGAACTACTTCGCTACTCGATTTTTGCGTGCTGGGCTGCTTGGGTTGAGTAGTGGGCTTATCTGAGCAGGATGCTAAAAATAAGGTGCCGCAGGCAAGGGTGAGTAGTCGGTTCATTATAAGGTGGGTAAGACGGTGTCTGGCTTTCAATACTGGGTAGCGGTGCGTGTTTTATCATGATTTCATGGATCGTTAAGCCAATGTTAAAAAACGTGAGAACTCGGAGAACGGAACTTGTGGACAATGATGCTAGCGCTATGTTCAAAGCATGAAGGCTGTACGACATTTATTGGGGGTTATTACGCTGATTTTTTTGGCGGTGAGTTGTGATGCCGAACCCGCCGCGGATGCTGGGCAGGTGAAAGAAAATCGATTGGCTAAAGAAGCTTCACCGTATTTGCGACTGCATGCGAAGAATCCGGTTGATTGGTACCCGTGGGGTGAGGAGGCATTCGCTAAAGCCAAGAAGGAAAATAAGCCGATTTTACTGAGTATTGGTTACTCGACTTGTCATTGGTGTCATGTGATGGAGCGTGAGAGTTTTGAGAATAAGGAGATTGCTAAAATTCTGAATGCACACTTCGTGGCGATCAAGCTGGACCGAGAAGAACGGCCAGATGTGGATAAAGTGTATATGACGGCATATCACACAATGACGGGTCAAACTGGTGGTTGGCCTTTGAATATGTTCCTGACACCGGATTTGGCGCCCTTTTTCGGTGGGACGTATTTTCCGCCAACTGACCGTGGTGGTCGTGTTGGATTTAAGAATGCTCTGCTGCAGCTCAAGGATGCGTGGGCGAATAAACAAGAGCAGGTGTTGGCGTCAGCCAAAGAGCTTCGGCAGCACATGCTGGATAGCTCTGTAGCCGGTAAACTGACTGAGACTGTGCCAGGTGCTGAGGTTTTAGGTATGGCGGCTCAGTTGTTGATGGAGAGTGGCGATGCCCAAAAAGGGGGATGGGATAAGGGACCGAAGTTTCCTATGCCGTCGCATCTTCGTTTCCTGCTGCGTTCTTGGAAGCGTAGTGGTGATTCTAAGGTGCTTGCTTTCGTTGAGCTAACAGCCAGAGAGATGGCTAAGGGGGGGATCCATGACCATCTGGGAGGTGGCTTTCATAGGTACACTGTCGACGGCAAGTGGTTGGTGCCACATTTTGAAAAGATGCTCTACGATCAGGCTCAGTTGTTAGATTTCTACTTGGATCTGTATCAGGTTACTAGAAAGCAGGAATACGCAGATGTTGCGGATTCGATATGTGGGTATGTGCTACGAGCTATGCGTGCTGAAGGTGGGGCGTTTTACTGTGCTGAAGATGCACAAAGTGAGGGGAAGGAAGGTAAGTATTTCTGCTGGACTACTAGCGAGCTGAAGTCGTTGTTAAATCCTGACGAATTCACTGCGATCTGTGCGTATTTTGGAGTGACAGATAAAGGTAATTTCTACGACCACAGTGACCCAGAGGCATTGAAGGCACAAAATGTACTTTCTCTGGTGAAGGAGGAAAAGTGGCTAGGTGAAAAACCCGGGCGCGAAGCATTGGTTCTGAGCGGGATTAGAAAAATGCAATTGGCGCGATCCAGCCGTATTCGTCCGAGCACCGATGATAAGGTTTTGGCCTCGTGGAATGGGATGATGATCGGGGCGTTGCAGCGTGCCGGCATAGTGCTGGGTGAAAAGAAGTATTCTGCGGCGTCTAACAAGGCTATGGCTTTTGTGAAGAAGGAAATGTGGGACGGTAAGCGACTAGCGCACCGCTGGCATGCTGACGGCTTAGATGCGTCGGCGCAGGCTGAGAGCTATTTACTTATGTTGCAGGCGAGTCGACGTTGTTACGAAATGACCTTGGATCCTGAGTTGTTGGAATTTGCTATCGATTTGGCTGAGGCTTCAATTGCTTTGTTTCACGATTCTAAAAAGGGGGGATTTTTTGGGAGTGCGGTGGCGGATGATGTGATTGTGCGCTTGAAAGGGAGCTATGATGGAGCGATGCCCACGGCGAGCTCGATTGCGGTGATGGAGTTTTTGAAACTCTCTGAGATCACTGGGAGAAAAGATTTCCAGAAGGTTGCTGAGGGGACTTTTAGGGCGCATGGTGAGCTGATGATGCTAGCTCCGACTTCGCTGACAAGCATGCTTCAGGCTTTGGATTTATACCACTCGAAGAGGCAGCGCTTGGTGCTGGCTGTAGGGGCCAATGGAGACGCTGGGTTTTATGCTGAAATAGCCGCTGGATACCGACCAAACCTCACGCTGATGGGGAATAAGGGGCTGGTGGATGATTTTGAAAAAGGTTTGAAAGCGAAGCTTGAGAAGACGACGGGCTACCTTTGCGAAGGCGAAACTTGTCAGGCCCCTGTCACCGATCCGAAATTGCTCTGGAAGTGAGATGTGATGGATCATTGCTCTAATTTTCTATTCCCACATGCCTTCTAGGGTGCTATATCTATGGTAATCATTGATTTAGAGCCATGGAGATATCAACGTTGAAATATTATGATGTGAATCGTGAGGGGTGGTTGGGAATTACCAGTTCACTGGCCGAAACCAACCGTCGCTTGGAGTGGTGTGATGTGCGTGAGGGTGAGTACCTAGTGATCGATTCTGATGGTTGGGTCTATGAGGCTCGTGAAGATGACGAGTCGCGCTGGGGTTACCGCTGGAAGCGCACGGATCGGCAGGATATAGATGCCAAGATGGTGTTAGCTCAATACCTGCATGGCGAGCACCTCACTGAAGAGGAACTCAGTTTTATCCGTTAGAGGGGGTGATTGATGCGACTATTTCTCATTTGGGAGGATCAGAGGAAATCCTGAGTTGTGCCGTAGAAGCGTGCTTCCAGCCGTTTGCATCATGCTGGCATTTCTGGTTACGAGCACCATGACCGAGGAGAAACGCCGATTTATCAAGAAAGCGCCCAGCTCTCATCGCTTTCCGCGTAGCGCATTTTCCTAAAGCCAGCAAAAAGAACATTTGTCTCTTTGGTTTTGCTAAGTGGTATTATAAGAAAAAAGCGGCTGGAAGCACGCTTATACGTAGGTTATCAAAAGAAAAAAATCCACACCTGCGAGCAGATGTGGATTTTTGTAAAAGAACCGGAGTGATCCGTGTTCGTGTTGCGTACTATCGCTTGGAGAACTGGAAGCGCTTACGTGCACCAGGACGACCAGCTTTTTTACGCTCTTTCATACGTGGGTCACGACGAAGGAGGAGTGCAGCTTTGAGAGCTGGACGGAGTTCAGGATCGAACTGGATGAGTGCGCGTGAGATGGCAAGGCGGATTGCTCCGACTTGGCCGTTGAGTCCGCCACCATTGGTGGAGACGCGTACGTCAAACTTCTTACTGAGGCTGCTGATCTCGAATGGTGCGAGAATTGCATTTTGCTGAGTAAGTGTAGGAAAGTATTCTTCGAACTGGCGCTTGTTGATGGAGATTTCTCCAGTGCCTTCAGTTGTGATCCATGCGTGTGCAACGGCGTTCTTACGACGGCCTGTTGCGCTATATACGTTTGCTTCGCTCATAGTGATAAAATGTTAGTGTAATAAAAATTAAGCGATTTCAAATGCTTCTGGATTCTGTGCCACGTGAGCGTGCTCAGTACCTGCATAGACGTGGAGCTTCTTGTAGATAGCGCTTCCAAGTCTGTTGTGTGGGATCATGCCCTTTACCGCGCGCTCAACGAGGAGCTCTGGGTGACGCTGACGGACTTTCTTAGGAGTCTCGATTTTCTGGTTACCAACGTATCCAGTGTAAGCGGTGTAAATTTTCTGAGTCTCTTTGTTGCCTGTAAGGCGAACTTTCTCAGCATTGATGACGATGACGTGGTCTCCACAGTCAACGTGGGGTGTGAAGATTGGCTTATGCTTGCCACGAAGTAGAACTGCGGCTTCACGTGCAACTTGACCGAGCACTTTATCAGCAGCATCGATCACGTACCATTTGCGCTCAATGTCCTGAGCTTTGGCGGAAAATGTTTTCATAATAATAATTTCTTGTTTGTCCTTATGTCGAGGCTAAGACGAGTTGTCGTTCTAGTCTCGGGGAAGGGCGGGCAAACTAGGAGGCGGCTTGTGAACTGTCAATTGAAATCTCGGTGGATTACTTGTATTTCTTTCGAGCGTATCAAATTCCTTGAATTTGAGTAAATTAGGGGGAGGCGGGTTCTGAGTGAAAGTATTCAAGATGGTCTAAGGGGTGCCTGTGTGTTAGTTAATCTTTATGCAGTCATTGCCGTGGAAAGAAATTGTGCCGAATGGCGGTCGAGTTTTTATTGGAGGTGGAGCGATGGTTCCCTTTGCGCTGATGGATAGTCTGCTGTCTAAGCATGAGTCCTTTCAGGATGTGGAGCTACTGCATATTCACACACTTGGCGATCTGCCGTGGGTGGACCCCAAGTATGAAGGCAGTTTCCGAACCAACAGTTTCTTCCTTTCTCGCAGGATGAGTGAGGCCGTGGGGGAGGGCTGGGCTGACTACACTCCGTGTCCGACATCAGAGATTCCGCGCTTATTTCAGAGTGGGGTTATCACACTTGATGCGACTTTGATACAAGTGAGTCCACCTGATGCTGACGGTTATGTGTCGCTAGGCCTGAGTGCTGATGTGATCTGCGCCGCAGTGAAGTCTGCGAAAAAGGTGGTGGCACAGATCAATAGAAACGTGCCGCAAACGTATGGTGACACGCGGATCTCGATGGCTTCGATCGATTATTATGTCGAGCAGGACGCCGATCTAGCTACTTTAGAATCTTGGGATTATGCTGATCACCATAAGAAAATTGGTGAGTACGCGGCGCAATTGATTGAGGATGGTTCGACTTTGCAGGTCAGCATGGGAAATAGTCCACAAGCAGTTTTGAGGTCATTGACTAAGCATAAACATCTGGGAATTCATACGGGTTGTTTTACGGATGAGATGATGGAGCTAGTGAAGGCTGGTGCTGTTGATAATAGTATGAAGGCTTATCATAAGGGGGTAAGTGTCGCCAGTCACTGCCTCGGCTCTCACGAGCTTTGTGATAAGCCTTCAT